>Ga0335069_10011265_pt1 | contig 12634 bp, 7 predicted proteins | sample Lox_Sample_11_FD_206714 | JGI IMG/M metagenome (GOLD analysis project Ga0335069, IMG submission 206714) | Soil microbial communities from Loxahatchee National Wildlife Refuge, Florida, United States - Lox_Sample_1.1 | ecosystem: Environmental > Terrestrial > Soil > Wetlands | place: USA: Florida... | reverse complement strand
GACCCACCCTGCGGTGGGATTGTCTGGGGATGAAGCGCATGTCGCAGTTTCGGTTCCCGCAGCCGATGCTGCCATCCTGAACTCCGATGTTGGGGATGTGGAAATCACTGCAAACCCATCTCCCCAGCCGGTAAAGGTGTCCGTACCGCACCATGCGTAGATCAGATCATTGCCTTGGGACGTTTGCAGCGAGACGGTTGCTGAACCGCCGGTCGTTCCGACTGCTGCTGCTACAGAGTCGATCGGGTTCGTCGATGATTGATCCGTGTATTCAGTTACAACGACCTTGATCGCGGGATCAACGGAGATTGTGTGACTACCGGGATTGGCTACGCCCGCGATGTGCCACGTTGAAAGGTAGACGTTGGCGCCATCGTTGTCGTTTGCACGATCAAGGACGATGGTTTCACTCTGAATGTCCGTAACCGTTGGAGATTGATTGGAGTTTACCCAACTGCTGATCACCAGCAGATTGCCTGCAGACACGTTCTCGATCGTGCAGCTTCCACCATAGGCCACACAGTAGTTCCCCGTGAACCGCGGCGCGTTGGTGTTAGGGGGTGTACTGCCGTAGGGCCGAATTGCCAGTCCTTGAACACCGGTAACCGCCCAGGGAGGAGATCCACGCGGATCGAGCAACACTGTTTGCGGGCCAGGCGCGGGTGCCACCGCGTACTCCGCAGTGGGTGCGACACGGATGCCGGTGAAGCCTTGTCCTTCGTCACTACCAAAAAAGCTCCGGCCCCAGCCATAGAGCAGGTCATTCGGGTTTACAGTGGTCAACTCAGCGAACGCCATGGGGCTGTTGTTGAAACTATTCTGCCCAATTGCTTCCACTGGATTTACGGGTGCCTGGCCAGCGATCTCGGTGACGTTCATCAGCACATAGGTGTCGGCGGGATCATTGACCGTGATGGTGTGAGAGCCAGCGTTGGTCACCGCGGCTATATGCCAGGTACCGAGGCCCACCGCTCCGTTAATCTCATCGAATATGACCGTCTCAGGCTGACTGTCACCGACAATCATAGGGTTGGCGGGCAGGTCCTCAAAAGTGTGCATGCTAATGACTAGCATGTGACCAGGAGCTACGTTGTCTATGGTGCAACTAGTTGTTCCAGAGCAGGAATTCCCTGTGAACCAAGGAACGGTTGTAGTCGCGCCAGCCCCCTCTTCCACGCAATACAGGACGGAGGGAGCAGTGTTGGGCACACCATTGTTGGCGATTACGTGGGACTGCACCGAAGTGCCCGCTGAAACCTCAGTGTACATAGTCAGCAGTGATCCACCTCCACCGTAGGCCGGATCTGTCTGTGCGTAAAACTGGGTCATGTCCAATTTCGTGAAACCGCCGTCGGTGCTGAAGTCGGTGATAGGCGCTGGAGTGCCGCCGGGCGAGTCTCCTGGTCCAACTCCCACGGCGGCCATGCACATGTCGCTCGTGCCGGTGGTCGCAGCTGTCCGTCCGGTCCACCAGCCAGGAACCCCAGTCGCGGTGTTGTTGGAGCCCGGCAATCCATCGTTGGCATCTGGGTTTTGGAAGGCGATGCCAACATCGGCATGGCTGCTCTGTGCCGGACCGATGTCGTAGATCGAAAGGCCCCACGAGTCTGCCGCAGGCACGGTCAGCGTGATGGCGTCTCCGGGCATAAGGGCGGTCTTAAGCTGAGAGTAAGCCATGTAAACGGATCCGTAGCCTCCACTCACTGGACCACTCAATAGGGCATACATATTGCCTTGCGAATCTTGCAGGTCAGATGCGGCCAAGGTCTGCGCAATCGTGGAACTGATGAATACCACCACACCATCGCCGGTGGGGATTACCGAAGGCAGCGTGCAAGCGGCAGAGAGAGAGGTTTCGTCTTCGACCAGGCACATGCGCTCAGGCACACGCGACAGGATCGACTGAGCTGCCGTTACCGTCAAGGTTGTGAATCCACTGATCGTTCCGGAGGTGGCCGTAATGGTTGTGTTGCCGGCGTTTAGTGCGTTGGCCAAGCCTGATGCGTCAATGCTGGCAACTCCAGAATTGGTAGAGCCCCAAGTGCTTGTGGCAGTCAGCGATCGAGTTGACCCGTCGGAGAATGTTCCTGTGGCGGCGAACTGTTGCATCGTTCCCGCTGGAATACTTGAAACAGCAGGTGTGACCGATATCGAAACCAGAGCGGGCGGGGTTACGGTGATGTCGGTGGAACCGGAGACCGAGCCGACAGTCGCGCTAATCGTTGCGGTGCCCGTCGCCACGCCGGCTGCCAATCCGGCAGCGTTAACCGTCGCAACTTCTGATGCCGAAGAAGCCCAAGTGCTGTTGGCGGTCAGCGTCTGAATCGAGCCGTCCGAGTATGTTCCCGTAGCGGCAAACTGTTGCGTCGTTCCCACCGGAATACTTGGAAGGGCAGGTGCGACCGAGATCGAAACCAAAGTAGGCGGGGTCACGGTGATTCCGGTGGAACCGGAGATCGAGCCCACCGTCGCACTGATCGTTGCTGTGCCCATCGCTGTGCCGGTTGCTATTCCGGCCGCATTAACCGTCGCAACTTCCGATGCCGAAGACGTCCAGGTGCTGGTGGCGGTCAGCGACTGAGTGGAGCCGTCCGTGTATCTTCCTGTGGCGGCAAACTGTTGCGTTGAACCGACAGGAATGCTTGGAAGCGTTGGAGTTACCGAGATTGAGACCAGAGCTGGGGTAGATATAGTGAGGCCGGCAGAGCCAGAGATCGAACCGACGGTCGCGCTGATCGTGGCGGTACCTGCGGCAACCCCGGTCGCCAATCCGGCGGTGTTGACCGTTGCGAATGCTGGATTGGAAGAAGTCCAGTTTGCCGAAGTTGTCAGGTTTTGCTGGCTGCCATTGCTGTAATTGCCGGTTGCCAAGAACTGCTGCGTCGTTCCCGCAGGAATGGATGCGCTCGATGGAATTACTGAGATCGAAACCAGAGCTGGCGCGAAAACTGTCAACAGACTCGAGCCGGCAATGCCGGCAGCGGTCGCAGTGATGTTAGTGGATCCCTGGCTCACGCTAGTTGCTAACCCACCGCTGATCTTGGCCACTGCGGGAGACGAGGACGCCCACTTCACTGCTCCGGTGATGTTTTTCGTTGTGCCGTTCGAGTATGTTCCCGTCGCCGTGAATTGCAGAGCATCGCCAAGCGCGACCGAAGCAGGCTTAGGAGTGACCGCAATCGAGACCAAAGAGGCGGCCACGCCTGTTCCACTGAGCGTCACTGTCTGAGGACTATTGGGCGCATTGTCCTTGAATCTTAGCAATGCTGTCTTGTTTCCGCTCGTCTTTGGTGTGAAGATTACGCTTGCTGTGCAGCTAGCACCTGGGGCGAGACTGGTTGCGCTGATTGGGCACTCCGAAGAAATTCCGAAGTCGCCGGTACTGCTCGTGATGCTGCTTATAAGAAGGCTCGTAGGTAGATTGTTGGTCAAAGTTACGGTTTGGGGCGCGCTGGAGGTACCCACGATTTGCGAGTCAAAAGTCAAACTCGTGGGGCTAACCGAAGGAGGCACAATTCCAGTGCCATGCAGGGCGACAGAAGGATTGACGTTCGAGTCAGTATTGACCGTAAGAGTCGTATCTCTGGCGCCAGGCACTGTCGGGGCAAAAAACACCGAGATGGTGCAAGTTCCGCCGCCTGCTAGAACTGACGGACTGAGGGGACACGTAGTTGAGAATCCATAGTCGGTCAGACTCGTCGAAATGCTCAGAATGGTGAGGTTCTTTGTCTGATTGTTGGTGAGTGTCACTGCCTTGGCTGCGGTTTGCTTGCCAACAGTCTCGCTTCCGAACGAAAGCGTCACCGGTTTCATCGTTACAGGAGCCAATGCAGGCTTCAAGCTGGGGGCGAGATTCGTAGGCGAGAGGGCAGCGGACTGCGCCTGAGTCGCGGCCGCAAATCCCTGCATAAGCAAAGCGCAAGTGAAGAAGGACTGGGCAAATCGGCGGATGACCTTTCGAACGGTGCGGCGCGCGGATTTGTTCCGCTGCCCCGTCCATTGGGCGGATGATGCAAACGAAATCATGTCGGAGAGAATACGCATAGTTGGTTCAACTTTCCGTCCAACACTCGGTACAGGGGAACCAGTGGGCCAAAACAGATGGATCCATGTCTTAACGTTGTGTTTGAACTTGGTGTGGTGTCTAAGGTAAGAATCTGCCGCACGTGCAGTAGCTACCCTCACTGCAAGGGGCAGACAAGGACAGGCGGGGCCGCCAGATACTCCGTTATTTTACGTTTCGACTCGATCATCTCGTAAGCCCGGTTCACCTGTTCAGTCGTTAAGCCGGTGAGCGAAGAGACCTCCCCAGGAGGCAGCGAGTGATCTTTGCCATAGAGACAGAGGTCCATCTTCTCGAGCGGCAGTGCAAAATAGAATTCTTCTTGCGACTGTTCCAGCGAGTATGTATCTGTCGTTGAGGGACGCTGCTGGATCTCTTCCGGCACGCCAAGATACGCTGCTAGCTGATACACCTGACTCTTATAAAGGTGAGCGATCGGCTTGAAGTCGGCGGATCCGTCACCATTTTTTACAAAGAATCCCTGATCGTATTCGAGCCGGTTGGGAGTGCCCGCCACGGCATAATGGTAGCGATCAGCATAGTGGTATTCCATCATTTTGCGGGTACGCTGTTTGAAGTTGGTAGCGGCGAGAATGCCAAGGTACGAATCGAACGGCAACCGTACTTTCTTTTGTTCCCCTGAAGGAGACTGCGCCACCAAAGAAAATACTGCGTAGCGGTCAGCGTCAATCAGGTTGGGCAGGACAATTTTCATCTTGTACCCCTCACCATATTCTGGAACCACCTTGCGGATGGCATCGTCGCGACGCCGATAGCATCCCGCAGCCGCCAGGATCGGGCCAATGTTTTCCTCAAACGAACGGATGCCGAATTTCTCAGTAAGCAGCTTCCCCAAGCGCAGGCTCTCGCTGGATGAGTCAGTCTCAGGCAGAAAGAGGGCGATTACTCTCTCAGGTCCAAGCGCGCGAACGCATAATGCGGCTACAACGCTGCTATCGATACCCCCAGACACCGCGACGATTGAACCTTTCCGGCGAAACCGAGAAAAGACAATATCCCTTATGCCAGCCGCGATGCGGTCGACTTCCGCAGCAGCGTTAATTCGCAACGGTTCGGCTGCGATCATATCTACTACGCTCATGATGAAGGCTCCTGTGTCGATGATTGGATTTGTTGTTCTTGAAGAGAAGGAAGCTCTAGCTAGTAGCTGCCAGGAAAGCGAGCAGCCTCTTTGCTGCCGCCCGACGGCCCAGTTCGTTCAGGTGCCCGCCGTCTGTGGTGTATTCGTCCGCCAGTGTGTAGATCCGCTCACTCCCAGAGGAGAAGTAGGCCCTTGATCCGTCGGACCGGGTCGATTCTTGCTCCGCCAGATCAAAGATCCTGTTTGCTGCGTAGGTATGCTTCAGCATCCGGTTAAATTCGTTTCGCTTCATGTTCTCGGCTCGAGCAGTTCGCCTTCCCAGAATTGTTTTCACCCATGCCTTGATGGCGGGTTCAACCGTCGTCAGAGGCACTGTAATATGAACAAACTTGATGTCCGGATGTGCAGCCTCGAGAGCTGCAATCCCCTTGCGATATTGATCGAATAAGCGAGGCACATCGGTCGAGTCCGTGATGTCCACATAGCAGTATTTGTACATCGCAATCCCGCCCTGAGGTCCCATGCCGTTGATGAGGGCGGCCGCGAATGCGGCATTCTTGGACTGTGGAATTCCGTTCTCGCCAATTTCGGCTTCGATCAGGGCCGGGCCATCGACCGCACTTGGATCTGCCGACATGACTATCTTCAGCTTTAGCCCGGAATCGGCGGTCATCAAGTCTCTGACACCTTCGAGGATGTTCGCCCCAACCGACTTGTGGCCGAAAAATACCCTCTTTGGTGCTAGAGCCCGGATTTGCTGGTCACTCAACGCAAAGGAGTCGGCCACGGTTGCAGTTCCCACAGAATTCCTCCTACACGAAATCAGAACTGCAGTCAGCGCAGTAGCTACCAGGCACAGAACAAATCCTCTGCGGACAAATCTGGAGAGCATTTGTCAGTTTTGTAGCGCGGCTAGAGCTTGCGTCTTCAGCAGCGGTTTCAGAACTTTGCCCGAACTATTCTTAGGCAATGAGGAAAGGACCACGAATTGCTTCGGCACAAAGGACAGTGGCAGCCGGCTGCGGCAATGAGTGTCGAGTTGCTCCGGCGTTGGCTGGGCCTTGGGATTTCTCGGAACCACATATGCCAGCGCTGCCTCGCCTAATACTTCATCGGGAATACCCACAACGGCTGCCTCGATAAGTTCGTCATATTCGAGCAGCACGTTTTCCAGGTGCCGGCAGCTGACGCGTTTTCCACCGCATTTCAGGAAGTCCTTCGCGCGGTCCACAATGTAGATGAACCCGTCTTCGTCGACTGTCGCCAGATCTCCAGTGTAGAGTTTGCCGTCTCGGAAGCTGCGCGCAGTCTCTTCCTGGTCACGCCAGTAGCCACGCGCAATATTTCCGCCTTGGGCGACAATTTCTCCTGTTTGCTGCGGAGCAACCGGCAGGCCATCCTCCGCCAAAACTGAAAGCTGGACGCCCGGCATCCCTTTGCCGACCGAACCGAGTTTGCGGTCCAGTTCGTCGGGCGGAAGGTAAGACAACCTTGCCGTAGCCTCGGTTTGGCCGTACATCACAAAGATTCGCTTGGTGGGCAAGGCGTCGCGGAGTGCTTGAATAAACGCGGGGGCCAATTGGCCACCTGCTTGTTGTACATAGCGAAGGTGTGGAAATGTCATTCTGCCTAGGTTAGATTTGCGCAGCAGAATCTGGTAGTGACTAGGTACTCCTGCGAAGCCGGTGCATCTGGTCTCATGCATGCGCTGCAAGACAGCCTCGGGATACATGAATCTAGAATCAATTACCAGGCTTCCACCGACTCGAAGATGCGTATGCAACAGCGATGTTCCAAAGCAGTAGTGGAAGGGAAGTACCGCCATGATGCGGTCAAGTGCTGTCAACGAAAGGCACTGAATGATCGAATCAGTATTAGCGATGATGTTTCCGTGAGAGATCATCACTCCGCGTGGCCGGCCGGTGGAACCTGAAGTGAACATCAGCGCTGCTAAATCATCTTCCGACACCGTTGGTATGGCCTTGTCGCCGCTGGCGCCGGTCGGAGGGATTTCCGTGACGAGTGGAACGGACTTCGAAGACTCGGGTAACAAGTTCGCTACCCGAGGTTCCGCGAAGATAAGTCGAGGTTCAGTCGCCGAAAGAATGTACTCGAGATCTGCGGCGGCAATCTTCGTAGGCAAGGGCACGCATACCATCCCGGCCCGGATTGCGCCTAGGTACGCTGCCACCCAGAAAAGTCCATTTTCGGCCAGAAGCAGGACGCGCTCGCCCTTCTTGCCGCCTGAGGCAAACAAGAAGTCGGCCACGGACTCTGACGCTGCCTTGACTTCTCCATACGAGTACTCGGCAGACAGAGTCAGCAGGGCTGGTGCGGATTCAGGCTGCTGTTCGAGAAGGTAATCGAAAACATTCATAGCAAATTCTTGTAAGGAGCAGATCAGGGGAGGGTCAGACGGGACAGGCCACATTCGTGTCAGCCACCGGCTTTGCGCCTGCGACGAACCCGAGCTTCCTGCTGAGATAGGCAACGATTCGATTGATGGAATCGAGGTTGTCTGGAATCAGTTCTGCTTCGGTGATCTCGATCTCGTAGGTCTCTTCGAGGTGAGCGACCAACTCGAGGATGCCTGTCGAGTCGATGATTCCCTGATCCAGAAAGGAATCGTCGTCTTTGAGCGATTCGTCGCGTCCAAGAAGAAAGTTGTTTATTACGAAACTACGCAGGTCTGCTGCGAGTGACATTGAGGAATCCCCTTATTGTTGTGATTGATAAATTGCTCGATCAACAGCTGTGTGGACAGCACTCCAACCAGCGCCATGTTGTCTTTGACACTGGTAGTCCGACCGGACCGGAACTTCGCCACCAAGGCGCTGACAGAAGTAGCATCGAAAACGCCATCCTGAAGAATTCGCTCAGGAGACAAAAGGTCGTTTACATAACTTTTGGGGGAAGTAAAAAAGCTCTTTCCGTCGGGTGCTCTGTACGGTTGCTTGTGCCTGTGCAGGATCGACGACGGTATCATTCCGCCCGCCGCCCGCTTCAACAAATATTTCTGATTGAGAACCTTCATTTTTAGACCCGGCGGCAACTTGGCGGCGAACTCCACGACGCGGTAGTCAAGAAACGGATATCGCCCCTCGACTGAGTTGGCCATGGCCATGCGGTCCCCTTGCGACGACAAGATGTAGCCCGGCAACAGGTACATTGCTTCGAGGTACTCGGCCTGCGAGAACACGCCCGAAGACCGATAGGAACTCGGCAAGTTGCTTTCAAGTTCTGCCAAAGCGTTAGTGTTTCGCAGTTCCGAGCGGGTCGCATCTGAAAACATCACCTTCAAGCGGGCTGTCAGTTCCCAGCGCGGCAGATGCGAGAAGAATGGGCTGGCAAGATCTTCGGTCGTGACGTGGAAGAAATTCTTCAGATAAGCAGGCGACTGCCGTTGAATTCCATCCATATACGGGTACAAGCGTTTCAGGAGCGACGGACGCCACTGCGAAGAAGGATTGCGTCCCCAGAACTGACGGATCTTGGCTTCTTTGAAGATGTCGTATCCCCCGAACATTTCGTCGGCCCCTTCTCCGGTCAGGACTACCTTGAAGCCGCTTTCCCGCACGAGTTTCGAAAGCAGGAAGAATGGCGCGGGCGCCGTTCGCAGGATCGGCTGCTCCGTGTGCCGGATGATGTCAGGGAATATCTCCGCGATGTCGCCGTACGAGCACGACACGTCGCTGTGTTGCGTGTGGAGGAACGCGCTCGCTTCACGCTGGTACGCACCTTCGTCAAACTCTCGATCTTCGAAACTCACCGAGAAGGTGCGGAGGCGGTCTCCCACCAGCATGTGGGTGAGCGCCGTGATCACAGTGGAATCGAGGCCACCGCTCAGATAGGCGCCAACGGGGACGTCGGACCGCAGACGGATACGCGTCGCGTCCAGCAGTAGGTTCAGTAGGTCTTCACTGAGTCTGTTCTCCCCGAACTTGGCTGGCATCGCCATCGGAGAATAGTCCAGGCTCCAATAGCGGCGGATCTTAATCTCTCCGTTTTGAACTACCAGGGAATGCGCAGGAGGCAACTGCCATATATTCTTGAAGGCCGTGCGCGGCGCCAGGGTGAACCAGAAGGTGAAAATCTGGTCGAGAGCAACCGAGTCCAGTTCCCGTTCTATCCCTGGACACGCAAAGAGTGCCTTGATCTCTGAAGCAAACAGGAACTTGTCGTTGGTCTGGGTATAGAAAAGAGGCCTTACCCCAAGGCGGTCCCTTGAAAGGAACAGCTTGTTCTGGGTTACATCCCAGATCGCGAAGGCCCACTGCCCATTCAAGCGCCTTACGCAGTCCTCTCCCTCCTCTTGATACAGATGGAGAATCACTTCGGTATCCGAGCGAGTAGCAAAACGATGTCCCTTCTGAATCAGTTCGTCTCTGAGCTCGAGATAGTTGAAGATTTCTCCATTGAAAGTGATCCAGAGTGAGCCATCCGCGGTGGACATGGGCTGAGCTCCACCCGCCAGGTCGATGATGCTAAGCCGCGCATGGGCCAGACCTGCCCCTGCGCCCAGAAAGATGCCCTTCCCATCGGGTCCGCGATGCGAGAGAGGCGCAATCATTGCCTCGAGGGTGCCGGGGTCAACACGATTGCCACGGCGGTTGATTAATCCGGATATGCCGCACATAAGAAGTTTTGGAAGAAAACAGAAGGTTTAATGTCTGATGGCGAGCTCTTGGATCGCCCAGTTGCCGACGGTCGGACAGCCGGCAGGCTCTGTTCCTGGAGCGCTGGACGCGGACCGGTACTGTGACGTGGGAAAAACCGCAATTGAGGCGAAACCATCTCCGGTCTCGTTCGTGCTGCGGTCAGTAACCGCGCAGAATGCGTAAATCAGATCATTTCCTTGGGATGTAACGACACTTGTTGACGCGGTCGAACTGGCTGCGCCAGTAGCATGGCCCACCGCATCCACAGGGCTCAACCCGTTTTGATTGGCAATTTCAAAAGCTTGAATGACATATCCACCAGACCAGCAACCTCCTCCTCCGCCGTTTGTCGAAATGACGTGATTACCTGAGTGCGCGAGATTAGAGATGTGCCACGTGGCGAGGCTCAGGCTGCCGTAGATCGTATTAGCGTTGTCGTTCTGGCGGTCGACAACAATAGGCTCACCAGTACTATCGGCGATCGAGCAGACATCCATCGCATTCCCGTGCCAGTTCGCGCTGATGACCAGCATGTTGCCAGCAGAGACGTTGTTGAGCGTGCAGGCGCCATTGGTTTGCACGCAGAAATTGCCCGTGAATACGGGGGCCAGAGGGGGGGGTTGACTGCTGCCCGCAGGACGAACTGCCAAGGCCTGGATGCCAACATCCGCTCCTGGGTTATTGTTTGGTTGTATCACTACGGCCTGGGCGCCAGAATTCGGCGCTATTGCGTACTCCATGGTTGGTGACGTGCGGATAGCTGTAAACCCAGCACCTTGTTGGCTTCCGCCGGGCGCGCTGCGCCCGAAGCCAAACAGCAGATCGTTGGCCGTCTGAGTGGTCAGCGTGACGACGTCGGTCGAAGAGACGGCAGAATAATTCTGCGCTATAGCTTCGACCGGGTTCCCGGTGGCTTCGCCGGTAAACTCCGCCACGTACATGTCACCACCGCCGAAATTGTTGACGGTAATTGCGTGAGTCCCAGGATAGACGACGGGAGAAATGTGCCACGTTTCCAGTCCTGCCCCCAAGTTCATCGCATCAAAGGTTGGAGCCTCACCTTGGCTGTCAACAACGGTTGGCGATGCCCCAAGCGAGGAGGGCGGATACGCCTGATGAGTGCCGATAATAAGAAGATCCCCTTCTGCAACGTTGCTGAGAGTGCAAGTCGTGCTTCCAGTGCAGTAGTTACCGGTGAAACTGGGTGCAGAGCCTCCGCCCCCCCCGCTGGTGGTAACCGTGACGGTCGCGGCCGCCGATACGGAAGGATAGGCCACACTCGTGGCAGTTACTGTGACAGACAATGTGGAGTTCGGTGCGGTGAAAAGGCCAGTGTTCGTAATGCTGCCGCTCGTGGCGGTCCATGTAACACTGTGATTGGAGGTACCTGTGACGTTGGCAATAAACTGAATCTGGCCGCCACCAGGGATGTTCCCAGAAGTGGGTGATATGGTTACCGCAACAGGGGCCGCCGGCACAACTGTCGATGTCGTGCAGATGAGGGTAGTCGATCCGTCAGCATTAAAGGTCACCGCGCATGATCCAGTGATAGGAATATTTGTCTGCGAAATTGCGTAAGGCACCAACAACAAGCACGATGCCGCGGAAATCAGCCATTTGCACATATACTTACTACCCCCTCTGGGAATGGATGCGAAGATCTGCATTGACCGGATATCGTCGGTCTTCACCGGCCACGTGCACATCCGCGTGAACTACTGGTCTGCACTGGATGCGGCGTCGGACGGACCTACCCAACCCGCTTTCTCGGTTGTGTCAATGAGTTCGATATTGAGATTGTTGCCTGCGAACAGGAATGCGATTTCTCGATCATTGAATGCTTCACCGGGCTGAGGCCCAACTAGAAGCCTCGCTCCATTCTCTTTCAAGAGAAGAATCTCGGTGTTAAGATTTTCGCATCGGAAACAGATATGGTGAAGGCCGCCTCCCTTCGAAGCGAGTGCCGAGGCCGGCGAAGTCGTATCTAAGGGCTCCAACAGCTTGACAGTTAGGGACCCCTGCTTTGACAGGAAAGCAACCCGCACTTTTTGCCGGCTATTGGTGACGATTCTTGACGACAGACCATATCCGAACATGGCCTGCCACTGCTGGATTCCAGCTTCCAGCGACCGAACTACGATGCCGATGTGATCAATGACCACGGTTTCACGACTGCCGTACGATTGCCGCGTCCAGTTCTGGTTTCAACTGGGCGATCTCGGGAGCTCGGCTAGAACCCAGCACCCACATCATCTTTACCGGGTCATATTGCTTGACGACCCGGGCAGGATTTCCAGAAATAATAGAGTAGGGCGGAAAGCTCCTTGTCACCAGCGAATTGGCGGCTACTACGCAGTTGCGGCCGAGTGTCAATTCGCCTTGCGGGCACACAATTGCAGCGCCATGGCCAATCCAGCACCCTTGGCCGATTGTTATCCTGCCTCCTTCGGTGACGCCTTGGTCCCGAATTGGCACCCTAATGTCCTCGTACGCATGGCTATGGTCCATAACCACTGCTGCAGGTCCGAAGAGCACATCCGGTTCAAAGTGGATGCAATTCTTGGCCGAGATCATTGAGCCTCGCTCGATGTTGCACCGATCATCAACGACGATAGTAGGCTCCCGCTTGCCCTGCAGCGGCGCGGCCACATTGAACCACACGTTCTGATGCAACTTTACGTCGCTACCAAACTTAATTCGATGCGATACCTGCCGGCGCAGTTCGCACGTAGGGTGAATCTCAAAGCGTTGTCCTTTTTCCGCAAATGGAAATGTCAAGCCGACCCAGAGGCTGTAAAGAGCTGTGAGGGT
>Ga0335069_10011264_pt1 | contig 12636 bp, 10 predicted proteins | sample Lox_Sample_11_FD_206714 | JGI IMG/M metagenome (GOLD analysis project Ga0335069, IMG submission 206714) | Soil microbial communities from Loxahatchee National Wildlife Refuge, Florida, United States - Lox_Sample_1.1 | ecosystem: Environmental > Terrestrial > Soil > Wetlands | place: USA... | reverse complement strand
GGCACCTCGTGGACGAGCTCCACGAGGACGGCGTCTCGCTGGCGGTCGCGCGCATGCGCACAGAGCTCCAGGCCAGCCTTGACGATGCGGGCCTCGCCGCGCAGATCGGCGCGGATCGGTTCTACCCCACCGTGCGCGCGGCGGTCCAGGCTTGCGCCACGGAGGCGAAGACGGACGGCGAGTCCATAAAGGCCTGAAGCGCTACACGGCGCCAACGGCTTACGGCTCCGTGCTGGTGTCCCAGATCAGGGCTTGGCGGTACGGCGTGGTGCCGCCGTGTGCGCCGCTCGTGCTGTCATGTGGCGGGGTCGAGCGGGCGCTGATCGTCCGGGTCGCGGATCGCCAGGCGGCGCGCGTCGAGAGCTGGGCGTCGGCTCGGTGGCGCGAGCGCGGTGAGCTCATCGAGCAGCCGACGGATCCGCGCCGAGACGTTGGGCGAGACATACCGGAGCGCGATGATCTCGTCGAGCGCAACGGCGATGTATTCGTCCCAGGTCGGGAGCACGAGCCTCACCCGGATCGTGCCGTCGCTGCCGGCGATCTGTCCGACGCTGAGCTGGCGCGTCGCGAGCGCGCGCAAGAGGCCGTCGATCGCGTCAAGCGCCTGCACCGCGGTCGTGGGGTCATTGACGGCAGGTGAGAGCGCCCGCAGAGCAATGTCAGCGAGCACCCGAATCGCGAACAGCGGATCCTGCTCGTAGGTCCGTTCGTCACCCACCGTCAGCGCGCGCACGACGACCTGCTCGAGCTCCGGGTCTGCCTGACCTGTGGCGATGGCGACGATCGCATCCTCGGCGATCAGGTCGCCGGATCCCAGCTTGAAATCGACCTCCGCCTTGGCCTGCTCCGCGGCGTGCAGCACGCGTGGTACATCGATGACCTGGAGGACGGCTGAGGTGTGGGGCCAGCGGATTTCCTGCGGGGGCGTGCCGGCGGGGGATGCGTCGCTGGCGCGAGCCGGGCGGTCCTGTGCGTCGCTGCCGGGCGCGTCCAGGGTGTAGAGGCCGTCGATGACCTCGCGGCCGCGGCGCGCGACCTGGGCGAGCGCGGAGGCGAGCTGGATTGAGTTGAATGCTCCCGTTGTCAGGCGGCGGTACAGGACGATCGATGTGAGCACCGCGACGAACGCGACGATCGGAACCGCGCCGGAGGTCTTCTCGTCCTGTCCGATCACGAGCGACGCCGTCAATGAGTAGACAACCACGGCGGTGTAGAACGCGAACGTGCGCCACACCACCGGGTCATCACGGAACAGGTTCAGCCGGGGTGTGAATGTGGTCGACCCGAACTGGACGACCAGGAACAGGAGCGAGTAGACGACGCCGATGAACGCCACCGTGGCGGCGCCGACGGCGATGAGCATCTGGATCACCCGACTGGTGGAGATCTCGAACCCGATCGGTATCTGCGGAATGAGGAAGGCCAGCCCGAGCGCAACGACGGCGCCCAACAGCTGGACCACGCCGGCGCGCAGCCGGCGTTTGCGCCGCAGGACGCGTGCGAGCTCATGGGGCCGGTTCGCCCGGACGAAGGCCGGTGGCTCCGTGTGATTAGCGGACGTCGTGTTCATACGATCTCCTCCTCATCGAGGGGTCGTCGTTCAATCGATTGGGCGGCTGTGACGGCCTCTCGGACGGTCGGGTAGATCGCGTGCTCGCCGAGGGTGTCGAGCGTCCGGTCTCGGCGCAGGAAGTCAATGACGGCCTTGTTGACCCGCGCGAGCAGCAATCGCTGCCCGAGTGAGCCGAGAGTGTCGTGCAGTTGGCGGAGTGCGTCCGCGCCGGTGGTGTCGACTTCGGGGATGCCGTCGCAGTCGAGGATCAGCGTGTCGGGACGGGGTGATGCGGTTGTTCGGGTGGTGAGCTCGTCGGTGAAGATCTCGGAGTTGGCGAACACCAGCGGGGCGCGGAACGCGCAGACGAGGACGCCCGGCACCGCCCTGGCGTCAGGATTGGTCGCCACGTCGGCGTATGTGGACCCGTCCGGCGCGCGCCCGAGGACTTCGATCGTGGGGTGGTCGAGGCGGCGGATGAGGAGCATGAAGCTGAGCGCGACCCCGATCAGCACGCCGGGTAGCACGTCGATGATCACCACCCCGGCGAGCGCGCCGGTGGCGAGCCAGAACTCACCCAGGTGCGCGCGCCACAGTCGCCGCAGCTTGGAGAAGTCGATCATCCCCGAGACGGCGTGAATGAGGACTGCGGCGAGGATCGTGTCGGGAAGGTTCTTGAACACGCCGGCGATGAACAACACCGTCGCGAGCACGAGCACGGAGGTCACGATCAGCAGCATGGGCGTCCTTCCGCGGCCTCGTCCGCGGCGGCGGACTTCGACAGACTTCCGGTGACCGTGAAGCCCTGCAGCACGCCGGCGCCGAGGTTCGCCGCGCCGTAGCCGATCAGCTCCTGGTTGGCGTCCAGATGCTCGTGGTTCTTGGCCGCGTACGCCTTGGCGATCGCCACCGATTCGGCGAATCCCACGATCACGATCGCGAACGCGCCCGGCAGCAGGTCGACGAGCTTCTCGGCGCCCACGCTGGACCATGAGACGAAGCTGAAGCCCGTCGGGACCTCGCCCACGAGCTGCACGCCGTGGCTGGCGAGATCCAGGGCGTCGGCGGCCAGGATCGAGAGGAGCACGACGACCACGGCGCCTGGCACCTTGGGGACGAAGCGCGACATCGCAAACAGTGCCGCCAGGCCCGCAGCCCCGACGGCCACCGTGGTCCAGTGCCACGATCCGATGTGCGCGAGCGTCTCGACCAGGACGCGGACGGTGTCCCCGGTGGGCTTCTCGATCCCCACGAGCTTGGGCAGCTGACCGATCGCGATGTAGAGCCCCAGGCCGATGATGAAGCCATCGAGGACCGGCTTGGCGAAGAACCGGGCGACAAACCCCATCCGCGCCATCCCGAGCACCACGTAGATCACCCCGACCATCAGTGCAAGGGCGGCGGTGAGCGCGATGAACTCGCTCGGGGCCGCACTCGCCGCGACGACGGATCCGACAGTGACGGCGGAGATCGTCGCCACGCCCGCGCTCGGTCCGACGAACAACTTGCGGGAGCCGCCGAACACGACGTACCCGAGCAGGGCGAGCGGTACCGCGTACAGCCCATACTGGACCGGCACCCCAGCGATCACGGCGTAGGCCATCGCCTCGGGCACCACCAGCGCCCAGACGGTCAGAGCCGCGATCGCGTCACGTTTGAACCATCGCGCCCGATACTCCGGAAGCCATCCGAGAACCGGAAGCACCCGCGCGACCCCCGAAAGGTCCCGACCGCTTGACGATCCGCTCCGGTCGTCGCTCATCTTCCGATCCCAGCGCACAACGGCTCATGACTCATCGTCTGAATCGGGTGAGCGCCGGCCGAGGCGACTAATCGTCTCCGCGAGCCGGTGGGGCGCGCCGACGACGGGTTCGGGGTGATCGCTCCCCGCCTGCCGGAGAAGGCGGGCGCAGGCAGCGAGATGCACGAAATGCGGGAACGATGCATCTCGCGCCAATCCAGGCCGGCTCGCTCATGTGAGTGCCTGGATGCCTTTGAAGATTGCGTACCCCCCCGGCCGCCAGCGCGAGGGCAGCGGTCAGCGTCCAGCCGTTGTGCGTGAGCCAACCATGAAAGCGTCGAATCCCGGTGGTGACACCGCCGGGCCTCACCGGCGCCGCCACGAGCCGGCTCTCATCCGATCTGGATGATGCCGCCGCCGTCCGTTGCGATGAAGCTCCACGGTGAGGACTCCCGGACAGAGGGCGTCCGCCACCAGAGATGGAGGTCAATCGCATGAACGACACCGATGTGGACGAGCTCGGGCCTGTCGACTACATCGTCGTTGAGTTCCCGGCCGACACAGCAGACTTCTCGGGCGCGATGGCGACCGAGCTGTCCGCGTTGATCAAGCGTGGCGTTATCCGGGTGCTCGACCTGCTGATTCTCAAGAAGGACCTCGACGGCACGGTGGAGGGCTTCGAGTCCCACGACTTCGGCGACAGCGACCTCGTGGAGCTGCTCGAGCTCGAGACCGAGCTCGCGATGCTCCTCGCAGCCGATGACGTCGAGGCGATCGGGGCCGCGCTGGAGCCCGGGAGCGTCGCCGCCGTGCTGATCTGGGAGAACGTCTGGGCCGCCCCGTTCGGCGCCGCCGCCCGCCAGTCGGGCGGGCAGCTGGTCGCGAGCGGCCGGATCCCGATCCAGGCCATCGCGGCCGCGGTCGAGGCGGATGAGGCAGCGATGAAGGAAGGAGCCTGAGATGTTGGGTCGAGGTCGACGTAGTGGCGGAGGACTGCTCGGAGGGCGACCGGTCGCGCGGACCGCGGCGGTGGCCGGCACGGCCGCGGTCGCGGTCCACGGGGTGCGCCGCCGCAGGGATCGGCGCGAAGACCGCCGCGATGACCGCGGGGACCGCCGCGACGATCGGCGAGATCGGCGGTAAGCCGCTCGCCGGTCCGCGACGGCGGCCGCTTCGCAGGAGCCGGGACGTGAGCTGGCTCCTGCGGCCGGAGGTCGCCTCCTCGCTAGATCACGCTCCGCGGCGTCGCTGACGTCTGCCGTTTCGCGAATGGCCGTTCTGCGATGCCTGTGAAGGTCGCGCACGCAGTGCGTCGTCTTGACGGCTGGCAGCAGCGCTCCCCCGCCGTCGCGATCCCGATCGCCGTGATCAAGAAGTTCTTCGATGACAGTGCCGACGCGCTCGGCGTCCAGATCGCGTACTGGGGGTTCTTCTCCGTCTTCGCACTACTGCTCGTGTTCACATCGATCCTGGGGTTCGTATTCCAGAACGACCCCAGTCTGCAGCACGAGCTGCTCGACTCGACGCTCGAACGCATGCCGGTGATCGGGCCGCAGATCAGCGGGAGCATCGGCACGCTCACCGGCAGCGCCGTCGCGATCGCAGTCGGCCTGGTCGGCGCGCTGTGGACCGGTCTCGGCGTCACGCTCGCGATCGGCACCGCACTGGACCGGATCTGGGCTGTGCCGCAGGTGCAGCGAGCCGGCTTCCTCAACGCGCGGGTGCGGGGACTCCTCGTGCTCCTATCAGTCGGGACCATCAACGTTCTCGCGACCGTCGCGGTCGGGTTGGCGACGGCCGGCGGAGTGGGCACAGAGCTCACCCAGGTGCTAAGCCTCATCGCCGCAGCAGTCATCGACCTCGTTCTGTTCACCGCATCCTTCCGGCTGCTCACCACCGCTCCGGTCACGACGCGCCAGGTCCTTCCCGGCGCCGTGCTCGCCAGTGGCTGCTGGCTCTCGCTGCAGGCCCTCGGCGGCGTCTTCCTCACCCAAGTGCTGGCCGGGAGCAGCCAGACCTACGGTGGCTTCGCCGCCGTGGTCGGGCTGCTCACATGGCTGCTGATCGCCGCCGAGTTGGTGCTGATCGCGGCCGAGCTGAACGTCGTGCTCGTCCGCCGCCTGTGGCCCCGGTCGCTCACCGGAGAGCTGCTCGACACGGACAAGCAGGTGCTGCGAGACTCGGCGTGCCGCGTGCAAGCCGATCTCCGGCAGCACATCACGGTCACATTCGCCGAGCACGACGGCGGGCCGGATGAGCGACGATCCGGCGACGCGCGATCGGACGACAGCCCATCCGGGCAGCAATCCTCACCAAGGGTCTACGACGGCTGAGTAATGAGCAGGCTTCCCGAGGCGCTCCCGCTCGCCCTCAGCGCCGCTGTGTACCCGCCGGCGCTGCTCGTCTTGCTGCAATTGCTGAACGGTAGGCGTCCCCGTCGTCTCGTTCTCGCGTATTACGGCGGTGCCGCGGTCCTCACGATCAGCGCCGGACTGGCCGCGCTCGCGGTATTGGAGGCAGTAGGCCTCACGGCCAAGAGTTCGAAAACCGCCAGCGCCTCGGTCTACATCCTTCTCGGGCTGCTTCTCCTTGCGCTCGCCGGCTGGGCGTGGCGGCGACGGGCCCGCGAACCCGCCGAACGGCCAAAGGACAGCAATGCCGCTCGGGGCCGCCTCGCCGAGTGGACCGCCCGCGCGACCTCAAGCCCAAAGTGGGCGTTCGTCCTCGGTCTGGTGATGTTCCTACCATCACCGCTGTATCTACTCGCGGTCCAAGCGATCGCCAACAGCAACGACTCCACCGCGAGCAACGTGCTCGCCGTCCTCATCTGCGCGACCGGCGTCATGATCTTCGTCGAAGTCCCACTCGTGGCGCTCTTCATCAGACCGGAAAGCGTCGCCGCCAGCGTCAATCGATTCCACTCCTGGCTCACACACAACGGCTGGACCCTGGCCGCTGGTCTCGCCCTCATAGCCGGCATCTACGCGATCGTCATGGGAATCAAAGCGTTCGCCTAAGCCTGAAAGTTGTGTGTTTCGATCTTCGTCGGCGTATTACCGGGTCTGACGCCAGGCACCCGCAGGCCAGCGATGTCAACAGGTGAATCTTGGTCGACGTCCTAGCGCTCCTGGGAGCGCGCTGCTTTGCCGCGGAAGCGTTCTCCAGCAGAAGGGCAAGCTCGATGTACCTGCCGCCGAAGGCGACCCGCACTTCTTGGCTCAGATCCTCCGCCGCCCGATATGGCTGGCCGGTGGGACCTTCAGATCTGTGGTTGGGTGCTCCAGGCGGCAGCGCTCGATCACGGCCCGCTGGCGGTCGTGCAGAGCCCTCACGAGCATAAGCCTGGTGATGGACCTTCAGATCTGTGGTTGGGTGCTCCAGGCGGCAGCGCTCGATCACAGCCCGCTGGCGGTCCTGCAGAGCCCTCACGAGCATAAGCCTGGTGATCGCGCTGCCGCTCGGTGCGTGGATCACCGACCAGCGCGTCACCCGCCACCGTCACCATGGGCTCTCTGGGACCGCTCAGTCGTCGGTCTCCTCCCAGCCTGATCGTCCCGCGCCTCCCAGTCGGCGCCGGGCATTGCGATGGCCCAACACGTCCATGTTCCGACGGGCCGGGCCGGGGCGGTCCTGACTCTGGCTCGGACGACCGTTCCAGGTGTGACATTGACGGGCGAGCGCAGCCGAGCTGTCGTCATCCCCCAACGCGTCGGTGGGTCGCCGCGTCCGACGGAGAGCGAGATGCCAGGCGCGCGGTCCGCGCTGAACCAGACAGGCCGAAGCCCGGCCTTCCGCGCGGCGGTGCTAAAGGCCGCTGCGAGACGCGACCGCTTTGCCCGCAGCCGTTATGAACCCCTTGGCAATCGAGTTTCCAATTCCACCTAGCGGCACGAACCGAGACACACGCAGTTCCGCGTAGAGATCGAGCTCGATGTGCGTGGCCACCCCATCGCGCAGCCGCCACGTGACGTCGAATCGCTGCTCGGAACGATCATTCGCGACTCTCGACAGCTTCACAGTTCCGGGCCGGTCGGACTCGACCGCCAAGACCAAGTCGAAGTCCTTGGCCACCGGACCCCGTTTCACATGCAGCTTCGCTCTCACCCTGTTCGGTTGGCCGCCGGGACCGCGACCGAGCACCTCGGCGTCCCTGACCACCTCGGGATACCAAGCCGGATATTGATCGACCGCTTCGAGCACGGCAAAGCACTCGTCAAGCGGCGCGGGCACGTCGGCGCTTGCTGTTCCATGCAGCTTCCTGATGACCGCATCGTAAACCGATCGCCTGAGCCGATCAGGCTCGCGCTCGCCCTCGATCTCCGAAGTGGACCCCCTGGACAATCTCAGCAGCATGCGACGCGCGCTAGCCAGACCACCGCTCCGCCGCAGCTCCAAGAGCGGGCGCCTTGTCTGCCAGGCAATTCGGCGGGCTCCAGCAAGCGCTGCCCGAGGTCCCAGAAGAACCCCGACCGCCTACTGAAAAACGCTCGGACCCACAGTCAGCTAGCGAAGAAGGCAACTCTCAAACGCCGCAACCCGCCCGCGAAGGAACGTCGGTGCGATCTGCGGCGACCGCACGCTTCGCCACGCATCCGGTGGCGCGGGCGCCGGCGCGCTACCCACGCAGTTACCGAAGCAGGGACGCAAACGCCTCGGCCCGCCCGATCCCGAGATTCGCCACAGCGAGTCTCGTGACGCCGTCGGCCCGGACGTCGTCGTGACCGTCAGCCCAAACACCCGCTTTCGCTCTTGGCAGCGTGTAGGCGACCGCTTGCGACGGCGCCGAGCGGGGCCCCCGCTTTCACACCGGCGAGAGGTGTCTCGGCCGAGATTGGCAAAGACCCGAGATTCGCCAATCTCGCGCATCTGGTGCTTGCAGGCTCCTTTCAAACGCTCGGATCAAGGCAGCAGTCGCCGACGGGGTCGGCAGTCCCCCTCTTGCAACCGGGAGGAGGAGTGCTCATCGACGTCCCGATCGGAGCGCGATCAGCCCCTCGGTCTGCGGAGGTGGTTTAACCCCGTGATTAACGCCGCGGCCCGATCTGGGGCCTGACGCTAGCCGCGCCGCCGATATTACGCACAGAAAAACCCCGCATTTACAGGGCTTTCGTGATGGGCACGGCTGGGCTCGAACCAGCGACCTCTCGCGTGTGAAGCGATGGGCTCCTACCGTGAAAAGGAGCCTATTTGCAGGGCGTTTGGCGGCTTATCTCGCTTTCTGCGGCTGGATCTATTGTCGTGGAGTGCAGGGATTTGTCGTGGTTGTGGGCCCCGGAATGATTCCGGGGCCCAGCGGCGCGCTGCTCTGCGGCGCGCCGCTCTCCTCGGGGTTTGACCGCCTCGAGGAGGTGACCAGCAGGGCTTGACAGATCGACAGCCGGGGGCTCGGCCGCGCGGGCAACCGTGGCGGCCGGGAACTTGCCCCTTAACGGCTTCGACCCCCTGGCCAGCTCTCGGCGCAGCTGGGGGGGATCGAGGCAAAAACCGAAGCTCATGGTCCTGGCTGGGACTTGGGCAAAGGTTACTGCGGCCGCGGACGGATCCTCGGAGGCGCGCGATGACCGGTGCTCGCTCGTGTCTTGGGGGCGGGCGGTGAGCCGCGATGCCGTCGCGGCGGTGCTCGCGCGCGATGACCTTGCGTGCGGCGACCGGCTTGCTGCGTTCTCGCTCGCGAGCTACGCCGGCCGGCGGCATCGGGCGTTTCCCGGCGCGACCGTTGCCGCGCAGCGTGCCGGGCTGAGCCGCAGCCGGTACCTGCAGGCGCGCGACCGGCTTGTGCGCCGCGGCCTGGTCGTCGTCGAGGCTGAGGCGTCCGGGCGCGGACGGTCGAGCACGGTCGTGCTGGCGTTCGCCGCGTCCGGGCCGTGGTGGGAGGGCGAGATCAACGTCGAGCTGCTCGAGGCGGTGCTCGGCTACAGCGCGGCGACGGGTGTCGCGCGGCTGATGCTGGCGGCAATGGCAGCGATCGCGGACGCGGACGGCGCCGTCCGGGATTTCACGACCGAGCAGATCTGTGCGGTGGCCGGGATCGCGCCCAAGAGCTACCAACGCGCGAAGGGGGAGCTGCTCGGCTCCGGAGAGCTCGTGCTCGTCAACGGCGTCGGTGGCCGCGGGAACACGAACGTATGGGTCGTCGCGGACCCGCGGGCGCGTAATGGCGCAGTCGCTCAGCCCGCCCCTCGGAGGGTCGCTCCGCCACCGGGCACGCGGCCGCTCCTGGGCGTGGCTCCCGCGCCGACGGCGGCCGGCACCGCTGAAGCGAACGGCGCCGACGCGGGCGCCGACGGAAAGGGTGGTCAGGATCAGACGGTTTCGGTGCAGAACTGTCTGAGGTTGACCGGTCTTTCTGGCGTAAAGGGTGGCCAGGATCAGACACTTTCCGACCCGGCCGCGGCCGAAAGACCAACACAAAGGGTGGTCAAAAGGGTGGTCAAAGCCCGGGCGCTTAACGCGCGCGCGGGATCCGAATCCCTGAACCCCGGAACCGGAGACCCCCCGACCCCCCTGACGGGGGGCAGACCGCCCGATTCGGTTCTCATCGAGCAGACCGTCATCAGCGAGCGAGGACGCAAGCGCAAGCTCCTGGTCCCAGTCGATCTCGCGGAGGTCCGTCGAGCTCTCGATCCGGTCGGTTCGGGCGACCGCGATGACTGGCAGCGGATCAGGGAGCTTCTGCGGGCCCGGCTCGGCGAGGACATGTTCGAGATCTGGCTCGGTCCGCTGGAGCTGATCGCGATCGACGCGAGCGTGCTCGTTGTCGCCGCCCCGCCGGAGACGGTCAGCTGGGTCAGAGACCGCTACGGCCGGCTGCTCTCGGCTACCGCCGAGCAGACAGGTCGCGAGCTGCGCCTTGCAGAGGAGCCCGAGCGCATGGCGTTCGGGCTCAAACAGGAGCGCCCGTCCGGGGACCGGCGCTCGACATCAGGCAACAGGAGGTGATGTGAGGTGTTCTTCGTTATCGCTCAGCAGAAGGGCGGGGTCGGGAAGACGACGACCGCTGCGAACCTCGCCGTGCTGCTCGCCCGGCGAGACCGGCGGGTGCTCGCGGTCGACACCGACCCGCAGTTCGCGCTCACCCGCCAACTCGGGCTCGAGATGCGGTCGCTCGGCGTGAACCTGGTCGACGTTCTCGCCGGCCGCGCCGCCGCGGCGGACGCGATCGTCGCGGGCGTGCACGGGTTCGATGTGATCCCGGCGGCGCGGGAGCTCGCCGGCGTCGAGATGAGCCTGGTGGGGGAGATGGGCCGTGAGCTGTTCTTGCGGGACGCGCTGGAGCCCGTGGTCGGCGAGTACGACGACGTCGTCGTGGACACGCCGCCCAACCTGGGTCTGCTGACCGTGAACGCGCTCGTCTGCGCCGACTACGTGCTGGCGCCGGTGAGCGCCGAGGATGAGGCATCGCTGCACGGGATCGTCGAGTTGCGGCACACGATCGCGCGTCTCAGCCGGCGCCTCGCGGTGCCGGCCCCCGGGCTCGTCGCGCTCCTGACGCGGTGGCAGCGGCATCGGATCAGCAGCCGCGAGATGGCGGACGCGCTGATCGCTGAGGCGCTCGCGCCCGTCGGAAGGATCCCGTCGCGATCGGCCCTGATCTCCAGGGCCGCCGCGCGGCGCGTGCCGGTCGCGCTGAGCGCACCAGACAGCTCGCCGACAGTCGCCTACGCGTTGCTCGCAGACCTGCTGATGGAGGTGAGTGCACGATGAGCGGACCGACGAGACGAGCGCTCACGGTCGACGATCCCGTCGCCGGACGGGATGCGTGCCACGTGGCACGGCCGGCCCGGAGCGACAGCACGCCCGGCGAGGTCCGGCACCTACCGCTCGACCAGATCAGTTCGAATCCGAGCCAGCCGCGGAAGCAGTTCGACGCGGCCGCGCTCTGCGGGCTCGCAGATTCCATCCGCGAGCGAGGCGTGCTGCAGCCGATCATCGTCCGCCCGGTAAAGGACGGCGGGTTCGAGATCGTCGCCGGAGAGCGCCGTTGGCGCGCCGCAAAGCAGGCGGGCCACTCAACGATTCCGGCGTTGATCGACGCCTCGCTCGACGGAGCCGACTCGCTCGAGCTCGCGCTGATCGAGAACGTGGTCCGGGAGGACCTCACGCCGATTGAAGAAGCCCGGACGATTGCCGTCCTGCTCGACGATCTCCAGCTGACCGCCGCGGCGCTGGCGAGAAGGCTCGGTCGGAGCCGAGCGGACGTTGCACACACCGTCCGCCTCCTCGATCTGCCTGATCTGGCGATCGACCTGATCGACTCGGGGGCGCTGACGAAGGGACACGGCAAGACGCTCCTGACCGAGCCGGACCACGATCGGCGCCGAGCGCTCGCGCGGCGCGCCGCCGAGGCTGGCTGGTCGGTTCGTACGCTCGAATCCGAGATCGCACGCGGCCGGCGCGCCCGCACAAAGCCGGAGCAGCCGCACCCCGATCACGAGGCAACAGCCGCAAAACTCGAAGACGCGCTTACGAAGGCCATCGGATGCGACGCGCGAGCCCGCCCGCATCGTGACGGCTACCAGGTGATCCTCGATCAGGCCGCCGGTGAGCGCCTTATCCGTGTGTTCGACTCCACCGTCAACGGAGGATGAGGGACCCCGTGCCACGTGGCACACCTGTCTGCCGCGCATGGGAGGAGCGCTGACCATCGCGCTCACGGGTGCGTTCGGACATCAGAGCGGGTCAGGACTCGGGACGATCGCCTATAGGCGAAGGAATCGCGCGGCCGCCGCTGGGTCGGGCCACTCAGTTGTCGCCGAAGGAATCGCCAGCTGAGCGACGTCGAGGCAAGCCAAGCGATAGTCCCGCAGGCGTTGGTCGCGTCTCTTGTTTGGCGCTCGTCGCGCGCCGGTCGGACGCTGGCGGTCGGTCAATCGCTACTGGAGTCCGTAGACGTTGGAGGCGCATCCTGCGAAGAACGCGTGGGTGTCTTCGGGGCTGAGATCGCCGAGGAGTGACTGCAGGGCATCGATGAGATCATCGAACCGCCACAGGAGTCGGTCGACGGGGAAGTGAGTCGCGAACATGCAGCGGCTGGCGCCGAAGATCCGCACCGCGCTGCGGACCCAGGGACGCAGCGCATCGACGGACGCTCCGAACAGCAACGCGAGGCCCTGAAGCTTGAGCGATACGTTCGGATGGGCACTGATCGCGCCAAGACGCTCCTCCCAGCGCTTCATGCCGTCGGCGGTCATGTCCAGCGGCCAGCCGGCCGCCTCCAGCACGAACTCTGTCTGCGGGAACGAACTGATGAGCCGATGCGCATCTGCTAGCCCCATTTTCCGCGTGATGGCGCGGTAGGCCGGGTCGCTGATCGCTGCGGGGTTGGTCCTGTTGCGCGATGTTT
>Ga0335069_10011263_pt1 | contig 12637 bp, 12 predicted proteins | sample Lox_Sample_11_FD_206714 | JGI IMG/M metagenome (GOLD analysis project Ga0335069, IMG submission 206714) | Soil microbial communities from Loxahatchee National Wildlife Refuge, Florida, United States - Lox_Sample_1.1 | ecosystem: Environmental > Terrestrial > Soil > Wetlands | place: USA... | reverse complement strand
GATCGGGGCCCGCGCGGACTGGGAGTACGGTCCGTAGCGGCCGGTCTGGTCGTCCTCGTCCGGGACGATGGAGAAGTACGCGAACGCCTCGGCGAACTGCTCGGCCGCCCCCTCGGTGACCCGGGCCTGGTCGGTGTCCTCCAGGCGGACGAGGTAGACGCCGCCGGACTGCCTGGCCACATCCTTGTCGAGGATCGCCGTGTACACGCCGCCAATGGTCAGGAAGCCCGTCGGGCTCGGCGCGAAGCGGGTGACCTCCGCTCCTTCTGGCAGGTCACGGGGCGGGTAGCGGAGCTCAAGGTCATCCGGCCCCGGCAGGCCGGGCGGGAACAGGGAATCGACGACATCTTGGCTGAGCATGAGCGAGCGGCTCCGAACGACGTATGGTCAAGGCGCAAAGCAGCGTACCCCCACCCCGGGCGATGGTGGGATCGGGCACCGCCTCCCCGGCCACCGGCCCGGCCGGGCGGGCCTCGTATTCTGGGCTCAGGGGCGGGGGCGCCGCGCGGGGGTGCCCTTGAGCCGCGCGATGGCCTCGCGCTCCGCGGACGCGTCCGTGCGTTCTTCCACGGCCAGCGACTCGATCGGGCCGTTGAACCAGTGACCGCGCGGGCACCTGATCTTCGCGCTTTCCAGCGGGCCGTCCGTAGACCTCATCAGGTACCGGCTTTCCACCTCGGCCGGCAGCCCGCATCTGACCGAACCGGTCTTGTCCATATAGGCCGGGCAGTCAAGGAACATCACGCTGGCATCCATCGGTCAAACCCCCGTTCCGCTGGCCCCGCTGCCGGGCGGCGCCGCAGTCCGCCCGGCAGGGCCCGGCGCCCTCGCTACCCGCTCCTGTTCGCGGGGGCACCCTTGTGGAAACGGAGGAGCGGACCGCGAGCCTGATACATCTGAAATGCTGGAGTATGCCCACCGTGACCTCGCTGGAGGCGCTCGAGCGCGCGGCGGCCGAGTTCGAGGTCGGGGACATCCGCCTGGTGGTCGAGCCGTCGGCGCTGGCCACGGCCCGCCGGTCGCTGGATTCCACCGGCCTGCTGCTGCTCGGCGAGGTGCACGGCGTGCGGGAGAACCCGCTGGTCATCCGCGCGCTGATGCTGGCGCTCGGGCTGACCGGGCTGGCCCTGGAGTGGCCGGACGAGCTGACCCCGGTGATCGCGGGTTACCTGGCGGGACGGCCGCTGGCTGACCACCTGACGCTGTGGCTCGGCGACGGCCGCATCACCGCCGGGCACCTGGCGGTGCTGCGGGAACGGGCCGCGGCCGGACCGTTCGACCTCACGCTGTTCGACGGGCCCGTCGGCGCGGACTGGAGCTGGTCGCGGCGCGACGAGGCGATGGCCGAACGGATCCTGGCCCGGACGGCCACCGCGTCCGGCACGCTGGCGGTGGCCGGCAACGCCCACACGCCCACCGGGCCCACCTCCCTGGGCCTCCCGCTCGGCGCCCAGCTGGCCCGGCAGCGGCCGGGGCTCCGCGGCATACGCATCACGTACGGCGGAGGCTGGTTCTACAACCTCGAGCCGCGCCGGTTCCGGCCCAGGATCCCGCGCGTCAGCGTGCGGCGCGGCCAGATCCGGCTGCGACAGCAGCGCGGGCACCTCGTCCTGGACCTGCCCAGCGCCAGCGAGGCGACCGTCCCGCAGCGGCCCATGCCGCGGCTCGGATTCCCGGGCGACCCGCGCCCGCGATAAATGGCTTGGCCGGGTCAGGGGCATCCGGCGGAATCCGGGCATTCCGGCGGAAAAAGATCCGGGACGAGCCGCTGAACCGGGCCGCCGCCCGGCTCGTGTATCAGGGTGTGACCGGCAGGGGGCAGACGGCAGCGCGTCGCGCAGCCTTGTTCCCCGCGCCGGCATGAGCCCGGAGGCCCGCACCGGCGATCAGCACCACGCCTGATCGCCGGGCGGGCCTCACCGTTTCGAGCGGGAATTCCAGTGGACCATGGAGGGCGCTGAAGACCCTCCAGGGAGGGGAGCACGGTGGGCCTACGGCACCTTGCTGTAGTCATGACAGCCGCACTGGGCCTTGGCCTGGTGGCCACGGCCTGTTCATCCAACTCAGCGACCAGCACGGCAACCTCGACTCCGAAGACGACCGCGAGCGCGAGCGCGAAGCCGACCGCGGCGGCGGCGGCCATGCCGTTCCTCAGCCAGCTTCACGCCGGGTCGAAGATCGCTTCGACCGTTCCGGCCAAGGGCGACGTGAACCCGTACGGGGTCGCCGTCGTACCGGCCACGGCGGGCCGGCTGACGGCCGGCGACATCCTGGTCAGCAACTTCAACGACAAGGCCAACGTCCAGGGCACCGGCACCACCATCGTCCAGGTGTCCCCGGCGGGCACGACGACCCTGTTCGCCGACGTGGCCAAGCTGCCGGCCGGGATGTCCTGCCCGGGCGGCGTCGGCCTGACCACGGCGCTCGGCATCCTGCCCGGCGGCTGGGTGATCGTCGGCAGCCTGCCCACCACCAGCAGCGGCGCGCTGCCCGGCCTCGACCCGGCCGGCTGCCTGATCGTGCTGAACGACCAGGGCGCCGTGGCCGAGACCATCACGGACAAGCACATCGTCGGCCCCTGGGACCTGGCCCTGACGTCGACCGCGACGTCGGCGCAGGTGTTCGTGTCCAACGCCCTGGGCGGCAACACCAGCACCCGCGACGGGATCCCGGTGACGGGCAACTGCACGGTGGTGCGCCTCGACCTCGCCCTCAGCGCCACCGCGCCGCCGACGCTGGCCAGCGCCACGGTCGTCGGCAGCGGCTACCCGTGGAAGGCGGACAAGGCCGCGCTCGTCCTCGCGCCCACCGGCCTCGCGCTGGGGCGCAACGGGACGCTGTACGTGGCCGACACGCAGACCAACACGATCACGGCCATCCCGCAGGCGCTCACCCGGACCAGCGCCGAGCCGGCCACCGCCGGGCTGCTGTCCGCGGGCGGCGCCCTGGACGCTCCGCTGGGCATGACCCTAGCGCCCAACGGCGACCTGGTCGTGGTGAACGGCAACAACGGCAACGCCGTCGAGATCAGCCCGGCCGGGCGGCAGCTCACCACCAGGACGCTGGTCAAGAACGGCGCGGGCGACCTGTTCGGCATCATCACCACCCCGCAAGGAATCCTCGCGGTGAACGACGGGACCAACACCCTGGACCTGTTCCGCAGCTGAGAGACCGCAGCGGCCCGGGGCACACACACTCCGCCCGTATCCCGGGCCGCTGCCTGCGGCTGGATGGCGTCAAAGCCGGCCCGTCCGGGCCAATGATCTTCACCCGGCCGGCGGGCCAGCGGGCCTGTGACGCCTGGGTTTCACGGGCCTGGTCATGTAGGAACACGCGTATGTTCATAGGTATTGACAATCACTTGTCCTGGCCTGACCATGATGTCAGCCTGAGGAGCCGTTTGGGCTGGTAGGGCAGCTTGCCCGCCCGGCCTCGGCCTTCCTCGCCCTGGTGATGCTGAGGCTGGAGGTAGCCCAGTGACAAGTAGCAGTGAAGCATCGGTTCCGTCAGGAGCGGCCAGGGCCGGGGCGTCCCCGTCCACCCGGCTGTTCGTCCGGCAGACATCCGGCCTCGTCCGTGAGCTGGGGATCCCGGCGGCGACGGGGATCTCGCTGGCTTCGGTCGCCGTCGTCAACACGTTCATCAACTTCAACGCCGGGCTGACGGACTTCGCCAAGGCCGACATGTACCTGCCGCTGGTGGCCGGCGCGATCATCTGGCTGGTCGCCATGTTCGCCTACCGCTACCTGCTGCGCGCCGTGCCCCGGGCCGGCGGCGAGTACGTCTACCTGTCCCGGATCGTGTCGCCGGTGGCGGGTTCGGTGGCCGGGCTCGGCATCGCCGTGGTGTTCACCTACGTGCTGTCGACCAACGCGCACTTCGCCGCGCAGTTCACCCCGTTCATGCTGAGCGGCCTGGGCGCCGCATTCCACAGCACCGCGGTGGCCAACGCGGGCAACCACCTGACCAGCAACATCGCCATCGCGTGGCTCAGCGTCGCGGTGATGCTGATCGTGGCCGCGCTGTCGCTGTTCTCGGTCCGGATCGTCGCCCGGATCATCTTCTGGCTGATCGTCCTGCAGGTGCTGGCGTTCGTGGTACTGATCGGGATGCTGGCATTCAACTCGCACGCGGATTTCGTCTCGGCGCTGGCCACCTACAGCAACCACCCGAACGCGTACGGGGCCATCATCGCCGGGGCCAAGGCCAACGGGGTGGTGTTCGGCACCTCGATCGCGGCCGCGGTGGCGATCATCCCGTTCATGGTGCTCAACTACAACGGCGTCCTGTACTCCTATTACGTCGGCGGCGAGCTGCGGCGCCCCGGCCGCACCTACCTGTACGCCTCGGCCATCAGCATCGGCGTGCTGGTGGTGCTGTGGATCGGCGTCTGGGCGCTGCTGCGCGCACGGGCCGGGCTGACCTTCATGCAGGCGCAGGCCAACCTCGGCCTGGTCAACCCCACCGCCTACGGGAAGATCACCAGCCTGAGCTCGGTGGCCGGCGGCCTGGGCTACGGCATGGTGCTGTCCGGCGATCCGATCACCAAGATCCTGTTCGCGACCGCGGTGCCGCTGGCCGAGATCGCGGTCAACCTGGCCTTCCTGACCGTCACCACCCGGGTCCTCTTCGCCCAGGCCTTCGACCGGCTGCTGCCGGTGAGCATCGCCAAGATCGGCGAGCGCAACCACGCGCCGAACGTCGCCATCGGCGTGGTCGTCGTGATCGGCATCGGGTTCTGCTTCCTGACCAGCCTGGTCGCGCTGGGCAACATCGTGGCCCTGCAGAGCCTGTTCTTCGCGCTGATCCTGCTGGCCGGCGGCATCGCGGCAACGGCGCTGCCGCTGCGCCGGGCCGACCTGCTCGCGACGCCGGGCCTGCCGGACGACGCGAGGAAGACGTGGCTGCGCAACGTCGCGCTGGTCGGCGGGGCCACCACGCTGCTCGCCCTGTTCACCGTCTACGAGCTGATCGCGCACCAGAGCGTGTACGGGAAGTTCCAATGGGAGTCGATCCTCACGCTGGTGATCGTGCTCGGCGCCGGGCCGGTGATCTACGTGATCGCCCGTTCGGTCCGCAGGCAGCGCGACGCGCTGGACCTGAGCATGGCCATGCGCGAGCTTCCGCCGGAGTAACTGGATGTGGGGTAAATCCAAGAACGCCAAGAAGCGCGAGCTGCGCATCTACTTCGCCACCGACGTCCACGGGTCCGAGGTCTGCTTCCGTAAGTTCCTGGCCGCGGCCCGGGTGTACGAGGCGGACGTGATCATCCTGGGCGGTGATTTCGCGGGCAAGGCCATCGTCCCCGTGCTCACGGAGGGCGGCATGCTGCGGGCCCGGGTCGGCGGCGAGGACGTGGCCGTGCCCGAGGCGGAGTGGGACCGGCTGGCCGCCGACATCGGCAAGAGCGGCCTGTACCCGGTCCGCATGGACGCCGCCGAACTATCCCGGCTGTCCGGGGACGAGGGCGCGCTCGACCGGCTGTTCCGCAGCGAGATCGCGGCCCAGATGCAGCGGTGGTGCGACCTGGCCGCGGAACGGCTCGACCCCGCGGTGCGCTGCATCATCACGCCGGGCAACGACGACCCGGTGGACGCGGACGCGGTGCTGGCCGCGCACCGCCGGGTGGAGTGCCCCGAGCTCGAGCTGTGCGACCTCGGGCCGGTGACCATGGCCAGCCTGGGGGTGGTGCCGACCACGCCGTGGAACACCGAGCGGGAGTGCACCGAGGAGGAGCTGGGCAAGCAGATCAGCGAGATGCTCGACCAGGTGCCTTCCGGCCGGCCCTGCATCGTGAACCTGCACTGCCCGCCGTACGCCTCGGGGCTCGACGACGCCCCCGAGCTCGACGCCACGCTGAAGCCGGTGATCCGCGGCGGCCGGCCCAGCATCGTCCCGGTGGGCAGCCACGCGGTGCGCGAGGCCATCAAGCGCTACCAGCCCGTGGTGGGCCTGCACGGGCACATCCACGAGTCGCGCGGCGCGCAGAAGATCGGCCGGACGCTGTGCGTCAACCCGGGCAGCGACTACTCCTCCGGGGTGCTGCGCGGGGCGGTGATCGACATCGCGCGGGACGGGTCGTGCCTGGACTTCCTGCTGACCACCGGATGAGGGCCTAGCGGCTGAGATCTGCCGGGCGGGCGGCCGGCGGCGGGGCGTAACATCCCGTCCGTTCGGGATAAAAATTATCCGGGGTATTCATTACGGCGCTTCGCGGCGAGGGCGGGCGGGGCACAGGCCAGCCAGCCATCGGTAAGGGCGTCGCGCAGCGATCGGGCGGAGACTTTCCGCAGCTGGATGAGGACGGCAGAGTAGCCGTCGAAGTGCGGGATGGTGAAGAAAGCGTCCGGGTTCGCGGCGAGCACCGCCTCCTTCTCGCCGAGATCCTCGACGCGGACGGCCAGGATCGGGCCGTCGGGCGGAGCCTGGTCGCCGAACCGCCGGATGTCCGCCTTGCTGAACGGCCGGTCCCAGGCGAAGGCCTTGCCGCCGACGAACCACGTCCGGTTGCCATGCCGCTCCCCCTCTGTCACCTCGGGAAGCTCTGCGGCCAGCCGCGCCACATCATCGAGAGTCGCCATGCTCGTACGTTACTGCGCGGGTCTGAGCTGGGGGCGCGGGCGACGGTCAGCCAGGTGGCGTTCTCGACGTGGTAGCCGAGCTTCTCGGTGAGGTAGTCGACGACGGCGGGAATGTGGGCGGCGCCGAACACCACCGCGCTCTTGACCGGCTCATGCTGGCGTTCGTCGTGGATGGCACCCAGCGTCTTCACCAGCTGGGAGTCCCGCCCGTGCAGCTGGCCCTCGAGGAGCCGGCCTGCGCCGGGAAGTAACGGCAGGCCGGGCAGGCGGAGGCCATCGGCGCCGCCATCGGGCGGACGCTGCGGGCGGAGGAGCTGCCACCCGCGGTGTTCCGGCAGGCCGCGACGGCGTTCATGGCACCCGCCGCGGTCGATGACCTGCTGCGCTACCTGGCCGAGTATGTCGGCCGGACGGCGGAGATGTCGCCGGACTTCGAGGCGGTCACCGGCTTTCGCGGGACGACCTTCGCCGAGTGGGCGGCGGGGCGCGCGGCCGCGTTCCGCTGAGGGTTTACTGGACGGCACGGCCGCCTTCGCGTGCTGCGGAGGCGGCCGGTTCCGTGTGCTGCGGAGGCGGCTGGCTCTTTCAGTGCTGGATGGCGAGGTGCCGGAGCTTCGCGGGGTCGGCCACCAGGTTGAGCTCGGCGATCCGGCCGCCGGACACGGTGAAGCCCAGCACGGCGAGGGGCTCGTCCCTGCGGCCGAAGACCAGGCCAGCCGCGCCGTTGACGACGGCCGGGCGGGCGGACGCGATGAACCGCGGCGCCGTCTGCAGCACGTGCCCGGCGACGGCCGCGGCGCCGGTCAGGGTGGGCAGCGGCTCCCGGCCGGGGCCGAGGTCGAAGCGGACCACCACGCCGGGCGCCAGCACGCGCAGCAGCGCCTCGAAATCGCCCTGACGGGCGGCGGCCAGGAACGCGTCGACCGCGCGGCGCTGCACTGCCCGGTCACGGTCGGGCCGGGGCGCGGCGCGGACCCGGCGGCGGGCCCGGCTGGCCAGCTGGCGGGCGGCGAGCTCGGTCCGGCCGATGATCTGGCCGACCTCGTCGAAGCGCATGTCGAACACGTCGTGCAGCACGAACGCCAGGCGTTCGGCCGGGCTCAGGCTGTCCAGCACGACCAGCAGCGCCATGCCCACCGAGTCGGCGATCACCGCCTGCTCTTCCGGCCCGTCGGCGGCGGGCTCCGTCACGAGGGGTTCGGGTAGCCAGGCGCCGACGGGATCGACCGGATGATTCTTGCGCGCCCGCAGCATGTCCAGGCAGATCCGCCCGACCACGGTGGTCAGCCAGGCCCGCAGGTCGATGATCGCGTCAGCGTCGCTGCGGCCGAGGCGCAGCCAGGCCTGCTGCACCGCGTCCTCGGCCTCGCTGACCGAGCCGAGCATGCCGTAGGCGACCGAGGCCAGGTGCGGGCGCCAGTGCTCGAACTGGTCCGCCAGCCAGGCTGGCTCAGTCATGGTCACTCCCCCGAGTGTGCAGTGGTCCTTCTCCCTGAGGACGAGCGGACGGCGGGAAACGTGACGCGGCCGCCCGCCGGGCCCCGTCGCGTCACGTTCGCGGCCGGGGCGTCGTCCACCTCTATGAAGACTCGTCATTCACCTCATTCACCCGGGGAGAAATTCACATGAGCGTGACCCGTGTTGACCAGCGAGGGCCGACGCGTCCCCTGGTCGCCGCGCAGGTCAGCCCGCTGGGGAAGCTCGGCGCCTGGAGCTACCGGAACCGGCGGCTGGTCGCCGTCGCCTGGGTCGTGGTCCTCGTCGTCATCAGCCTGGCGGGACGGCTCGCGGGCTCGCAGTTCAAGGACGACCTGAACGGCGGGACCAGTACCCCGTCCCAGCAGGCGGCCGCGTTCCTGCAGCGCAACTTCCCGAGCCAGGCGGGCGACACCGCGCAAGTGGTGTTCCAGACCGCCGGGCCGGTCACCGCGGCCGCCGCCAGGGACCGGATCACCGGCACGCTGGCCGGGCTGGCCCGGCTGCCACGGGTGGCGTCGGTGGTCAGCCCGTTCGCGGGGGCTGCGTTCCCGGCCGGAGCGGCTGGTCAGCTCAGTCCGGACGGCCACATCGCGTACGGCGTGATCCGGTTTGACGGCAGCGGCGACGCGATCCCCGACGCCGCGATCCAGCGGGTCATCACCCAGGCCCAGCGGGCGGCCGGGCCGGGATTCGCCGTGCAACTGGGCGGCGCGCCGGTGCAGAAGGTGGAGAAGCCGCAGTTCGGTAAGAGCGAGGCGCTCGGGATCCTGGCCGCCGTGCTCATCTTGCTGCTGGCGTTCGGTTCGGTGATCGCCATGGTGCTGCCCATCGTGACCGCGATCGTGGCCGTGGCCACCTCGTTCGGCCTGCTGGACCTGCTCAGCCACCACGTGACCGTGCCGTCCTTCGCCCCCGAACTCGCCGCGCTGGCCGGCCTGGGCGTCGGCATCGACTACGCGCTGTTCGTGGTGACCAGGTACCGGGGCGCCCGGGCCGAGGGTGCGGCGCCGGATGACGCCGTGGTGACGGCCATGGCTACCTCGGGCCGGGCCGTGGTGTTCGCCGGGTCTACCGTGGTGCTGTCGCTGCTCGGCCTGTTCCTGCTGGGCCTGCCGTTCATCTACGGGGCGGCGCTGGGCGCGGTCATCGCCGTGCTGCTGGTCATGACGGCATCGGTGACGCTGCTGCCGGCCGCGCTGGGTTTCGCCGGCGCGAACATCGACCGGCTGCGGGTCGGCCGGTTTCTGGGACGGCGCCGTCCTGACACGGGCAGTGTGGACGGCCAGGCGCGCGGCTTCTGGTGGACGTGGAGCCGGCGGGTGCAGCGCCATCCGTGGCTGGCCGGCGGCGCGGCCATCGCCGTCCTGCTGGTGCTCGCGGTGCCGTTCATCTCGCTGCGGCTGGCGTTCACCGACGCGGGCACGAACCCGTCCTCCTACACCTCGCGCCAGGCATATGACCTGATCGCGAAGGGGTTCGGTCCCGGGACGAACGGGCCGCTGGTGGTGGCGCTCTCGCTGCCGGGCGCTCCCGGGGACGGAGCCGGCCCGGCGGCCAGCCAGGCTACGGCGGCCGCGCTGCGTGCCGGCCTGGCCGGCCAGCCGGATGTGGCGTACGTCGGCCCAGCGCAATACAACCTGGACCGGACCGCGGCGGTGCTCACCGTGATCCCGCGCACCTCCCCGCAGGACGCCCGTACCTCGGCGCTGGTCCGGTACCTCAGGGAAACGGTGGCACCGCGGGCCACCTCGGGAACCGGGGCGACGGCCCTGATCGGCGGGCAGACCGCGGCGTCCATTGACACCGCCGGGCTGATCTCCGCCCGGCTGGTGGTCGTGGTGGCGTTCGTCATCTTGCTGTCCGTGCTGCTGCTGATGGCCGCGTTCCGTTCGGTCGTGATCCCGCTGGTCAGCGCCGGACTGACGATCCTGTCCACCGGCGCCGCCTACGGCGTGATCGTGGCGGTGTTCCAGTGGGGCTGGCTCGGCGGGGGCATCGACAACGGCACGACCGCCCCGGTCGATCCGTGGATTCCGCTGATGCTGTTCGCCCTGCTGTTCGGGTTCTCCATGGACTATCAGGTCTTCCTGGTCTCCCGGATCAGGGAGGAATGGCGGGCCGGCGCGGTGTCGGATTCCGATGCGGTAGCCAGCGGCCTGGCCAAGACCGGGCGGATCATCACCTCGGCGGCGGCCATCATGATCTGCGTCTTCGCCGCCTTCGTCCTTGGCGACCTGCGGGTGCTCCGCGTCATCGGGCTCGGCATGGCGGTGGCGGTCCTGCTGGACGCGACGCTGGTGCGGATGGTGGCCACACCCGCGGTGCTGCAGCTGATGGGCCGGGCGAACTGGTGGTTCCCGTCCCGGCTCGAGCGTGCCGTGCCCGGCTTCCTGGCCGAGATCGAGCCCAGCCCTGTCAACCGGTTCAGCCGTCTCACCACGAAAGGAACATCATGAAGGTTCTGGTCATCGGCCATCTGACCGGCAAGGACATCAGGCCGCACCTGGAAGCCGAGGGGCGCGCGGTCGCCGGACTCCGCGCCGACGGTCTCATCCGCGACGTCTTCCTCAAGGCGGACCGGAGCGGCCCGATCCTGCTCCTCAACGACACCACCGCCGCCGAGGCGCCGACCCGGCTCGCGACCCTGCCCTTCATCGAGCACGAGCTCGTCACCTTCGACTACATCGAACTCGACGACAACAGCCCTGCCTGAGCGCGGGCCCGGCTTCCCCGGCTCCCCGCTCCCCCGGTTCGCGGCTCCCGGGGAACGGTCCGCGGCGAGCAGCGGCCCCGGCCGACCATCATGGGTCTCATACGTCACCCTGGTCACCCGCCGGTCGGCGTAGTCTTACACCGTGCCGGTTCGTAAGCGTCCCCGGGATAGTTGCCGTCTGCGGCGTGCCGCGCTGCGGCGTCCATCTCACCCGGAGTGCCGGGTTTCCGGGTGAGCCGTCCCCGGCAGCCCCGGGCACGGGCCCGCGGGCGCGGGCGATTCGGCGCGGCAGGCCGGCGGGCGGCCGCCGGCGTGAGCGCTTTCGTCGGGCCTGCGCGGTGGGTGAGTAGGCTGCCAGCGCCGGGCTGCGGCATTCTGTGGAGAAACCATCTGGCCGGCCAGGGAACACAGGGAGTAGAGATGCCGTGGTTTCCGGAGTTCACCAGCGCGGTGGAACTGGCGCGCACGCAGACTCGCGCCGCGGGTCAGGCTGATCCGGTCCGGCAGTACTTCATCGCCCTCAACAAGGGCGACATCCACGATCTGGAGACGGCGTGGCCCGGTGAGGTGGTCGTCTACGACCCCCGCGCGGGCGAGATCCGCGGCCACAAGGAGCTGCGGCGGTTCGTGCGCCAGAATCAGACCTGGATGGCCGAGCACCACGCCCGCACCCAGATCGTGGCCTCTACGTATGGCGGCGGGCGGGCGGTGGTCGAACTGCTGGCGCACGTTGACCACAACGGGCGGGACGTGGCCTGGCCCGTGGCGACCGTCGCCGAGTTCCCCGACGACCAGTCGGTGGTGTTCCGCACCTACTGCAGCCAGTGGCCGGTCGACGGGCAGCGCCGCCTGCGGCCACCGATCCTCGAGCCGGGACTCGCCAGCACAGGTGATGTCGTCGGCCGCTACCAGGCCGCACTGGCCGCGGGTGATGCCGAAGCGATCGTGAGCACGTTCGCGCCGGACGGGTACTACCGCGAGCCCATCGGCCCGCACGCTGCGCACCGCGGCGCGAGTGAGCTCCGCTCGTTTTTCACCAGGCGCTTCAGCGCAGGCGGCGGTATCGGCCTCCAGCACTGCGCCGTGACCGATGACGGCGTGCGCTGCGCGGTGGAATACAACTGCGTCCGCTGGGGCAGCCACGACCTGCCGCCCCAGGCGGGAATCGGAATCTACGAACGCGGCCCGGGCGGACTGCTGGCTGCGGCCCGGGTCTACGACGACATCGAAGCACCGGTCGGGCCACCCCCGAACTAGCCGAGGGCGGGCTCGGGTCGGGGGAAGCTGGTGGTGAAGGCATAGCGGGAGGCACGGTACAGGTGCCGGGCGAACTCGACGGGGCGGCCGGACTGGTCGTAGGCGATGCGCTCCATGGTCAGCAGGGCCGTGCCGCGGGTCTCGTTCAGCGTGCGGGCCTCAGCGGTCGAGGCGTTCTTTGCGCCCATCCGCTGGGTGGCCGAGTACAGCCCGATGCCGGACGCGCGGAGCAGCTCGTACAGGCCGTGCTCCTCGAGCATCTCGACGTTCAGCTGGACGAGCCCGGCGGGCAGGTAGTTGTGCATCAGGGCCATCGGCTCGCCGTCGGCCAGCCGGATCCGCTCCAGTGACATCACCAGGGCCCGCTCGGGCAGCTGCAGCGCCTGCGCGACCTGGTCGCTGGCGTGGCTGACCTCGGCCTTGAGCACCCGGGTCGACGGCTTCCGGCCGCTAGCCATCAGGTCGTCGTAGAGGCTGGTCAGCTCCACGTTCCGGTCGATCCGCTCGTTGGCGACCACGGTTCCCGCACCGCGCTTGCGCACGACCAGCCCCTTGTTGGCCAGGTAGAGGAAGGCCGCCCGCACCGTGGGCCTGGACAGGCCGAGCG
>Ga0335069_10011261_pt1 | contig 12638 bp, 7 predicted proteins | sample Lox_Sample_11_FD_206714 | JGI IMG/M metagenome (GOLD analysis project Ga0335069, IMG submission 206714) | Soil microbial communities from Loxahatchee National Wildlife Refuge, Florida, United States - Lox_Sample_1.1 | ecosystem: Environmental > Terrestrial > Soil > Wetlands | place: USA: Florida... | reverse complement strand
GGTAAGAAGATCAGCTCCAACACTGAGGCCAGCGGCCGGTTTCATACTGACTGGTTAAACATGATGTATCCGAGGTTGAAGCTCGCCCGAAATCTGTTGCGGACGGATGGCGTGATATTTATAAGCGTTGACGACCACGAATTGGCAGGGCTCAGGAGTATGTGCGACGATGTTTTTGGAGAGGAGAACCGGCTTGCGATTCTCGTTTGGCAACATAGTGTTCAGCCCAAGGGGTACTCCGGGACTTTTTCGGTCCACCACAACTTTGTTTTGTGTTACCAAAAAGGGGAAGATTTCGAGTTGACAAATCTTGACCGTAGAGACGAGCATAATAAGAATTACTCTAATCCGGACGGCGATCCCAACGGGCCGTGGCGACCCGGGGATGTGCGGAATGCGCTCTATCGTCCTAATCTCATATATGAAATAACGAGTCCCTCGGGGAAAAAGATTACTCCACCATCCAACGGATGGAGATGGAGCAAAAAGACGTTGGCATCTAAAATTCAGTCAGGGGAGATAGTCTTCTCTTCAGACGAGGCGCGCATTATCCGGAAAATATACCTTAACAAGCTCGAAGGCAGGACCCCGGAAACAATACTTTTCGGTAAAGATGTTGGAACTACTCGGGACGCAGCAGCCGAAATTAAAGAATTGTTTGACGGAAATGTTCCTTTCGATACTCCAAAACCAACTGGGTTGGTTAGACATTTCATAAACCTTTCCGGCGCAAAAGGTTCAGACATAGTTCTCGATTTCTTCGCAGGTTCAGGAACAACTGCCGAGGCCGTGTGGCGCCACAACCTGGAAAAACAAACCATGCTGCGGACTTTCTTAGTGCAACTTCCCGAACAGTTAGATTCTGAAGATGGGCAACAGAAGGCCGCTAAAGACTTCTGTGATAGCCTCGGTAAACCGCGCACAATTGTCGAGCTGACAAAGGAGCGCTTGAGGCGTGTCAGCGAGAAGATCAAAAAGGAAGAGTCACTATCTGCAGGAGATCTTGGTTTTCGGGTTCTGAAACTCGATACCTCGAATATTCGATCCTGGGAGCCTGATCCAGAGGATCTTGGCAAGACTCTTTTTGAAAATATCGAACACATAAAAACGGATCGTAGCCAGGCTGACATCCTTTATGAACTGCTTGTCAAATTAGGCATTGATCTTTGCGTGCCTATCGAGATGAGGGTGATAGTGGGTAAGTCGGTCCACTCATTAAGTTACGGCACGCTATTTGTTTGTCTCGATGAGAGCATTGCCCGTGAAGATGTCGAACCACTGGCTTTGAGCATTGTGAACTGGCGCAACGAGGCGAGCCCGGCCGGCGATAGTACCGTTGTCTTTCGTGACAGTGCTTTCCGTAACGACGTGGCCAAAACCAATCTTACCGCAATCCTTGGGCAGCATGGCATAGAAAGTGTACGGAGCTTGTAGTACACTGTTCTAACGTTCGGACCAGGAAATTGAATATGCTTGTGCTCCTCCTCGCGGGCACGTTTCAAATAGTGCCTGGAAACATTCGTCAAACATGGTACCGCGCCCCACTCGTAGGTGCACACGGCAGATACTTGTGGGGAGCAGACGCTGGATCATGAGATGAGAGCTACCTATGAAACTCCACTTTGATCCTAATCTGGACTTCCAAAAACAGGCTATAGATGCTGTCTGCGATCTATTTCGCGGGCAGGAAACCTGCCGTACAGAATTTACTGTCACCCACGGTCCGACGGACCCCCAGATGCGTTTCGCCTTCGCACGGTACGACCTGGGTATCGGAAACCGCCTTGCGTTATTCGAAGATGAGATTCTGAAAAATCTGAACGATATTCAGCTCCGGAACGGACTTATGCCTTCAACATCACTCGCATCGCGCGACTTTACGGTGGAGATGGAAACGGGTACCGGAAAAACCTATGTCTATCTCCGGACCATCTTCGAGCTTAACAAGCGGTACGGGTTCACTAAATTTGTCGTTGTCGTTCCCTCGGTGGCCATCAAGGAAGGGGTCTACAAATCCCTTCAAATCATGGAAGAACACTTTCGTGCCATCTATACCAACATTCCTTTCGAGTATTTCCTCTATGACTCGCCCAAACTCGGCCAGGTACGCAACTTCGCTACCAGTAACCAGATACAGATCATGATAGTGACAGTCGGTGCGATCAACAAGAAAGACGTCAATAACCTTTACAAGGACTCTGAAAAGACGGGTGGTGAGAAGCCCATCGACCTGATTAAAGCTACAGGGCCCATCCTCATCGTCGATGAACCGCAGAGCGTGGATGGGGGACTTGCAGGGCGCGGCAAAGAGGCACTCGGGGCTATGAATCCATTGTGCACCTTACGTTATTCTGCGACGCACGTAGACAAACACCACATGGTCTTTCGTCTTGATGCGGTTGACGCTTATGAGCGCGAGCTCGTGAAGCAGATCGAGGTTGCCTCTGCTTCCATCGAGGAAGCCTTCAACAAACCTTATGTGCGTCTTCTGACGGTCGGCAACAAGCGCGGTGTCATTACGGCAAAAGTTGAGATCGACGTGCAGGCAGGCCTTACTGTTCGACGTCAGGAAAAAATCGTGCAGGATGGCGACAACCTGGAACAGGCTACAAGTCGTGCCGTCTATGAGAATTGTCATATTGGGGAAATCCGTGTCGAGAAAGGTAATGAGTTTATGGAACTACGCGTGCCTCAAGCCCGGGTCTATCTTCGCATGGGCGAAGCATATGGGGACGTAGATGCGCTCGCTATCCACCGCGAGATGATCCGGCGAACAATTAGAGAGCATCTGGACAAGGAAAAACGGCTCGGGCATCAAGGCATCAAAGTCTTGAGCCTTTTCTTCATTGATGTCGTGGAGAAGTACCGCAAATATGACCAGGACGGTAATCCCGTCAAGGGCGATTATGCACGTATTTTTGAGGAGGAGTATGAGCGGCTCGCCAGGCATCCCGACTACCAGACCCTCTTTCAGGAGGTGGACTTGAGGCGTGCCGCCGAAGAAGTACACAATGGGTACTTTTCCATCGACAGGAAGAATATCGGGGGAAAGACTGTGGAAGTACTTAAAGACACCCGTGGCGATTCAAAAGCCGATGATGGTACGTATAGCCTTATCATGAGAGACAAGGAGAAGCTTTTGAGTTTTGAAACTCCTCTTAAATTCATCTTCTCGCACTCGGCATTACGAGAGGGCTGGGATAACCCGAACGTTTTTCAGATTTGTAGCCTGCGAGATATCCGGACGGAGATGGAACGCCGTCAGACGATCGGCAGAGGTCTCCGTTTATGCGTAAACCAGGATGGCGAGAGACTTCGGGGATTTGAAACCAACACGCTCACCGTCATCGCTACCGAAGGCTACGAGCAGTTCGCCGAGAACCTCCAGAAGGAGATCGAGGAAGATACTGGCATCCGTTTTGGCATTGTAGAACAGCACCAGTTTGCAGCGATAGGAGTACTGAGCGCCGACGGCACTATTTCGCCCATGGGTGCCGATCAATCAAAGGCTCTGTGGGAATACCTGCGCACCAAAGGATATGTCGACGTCAAGGGTAAAGTACAGGATTCGCTAAGAGAGGCGCTTAGAGCGGGCACACTGATGGTGCCGGAAACATTTGCCACTCAGCTACCGCAGATTAAGGAGGTGCTGCACAAACTGGCAGGTAAACTGGAAATCAATAACGCTGATGAGCGCAGGCACGTGCGAACGAGACAAGCTGAGCTTCACAGCGCGGAATTCAAGGCCCTTTGGGACCGAATAAAGCATAAGACTATCTATCGCGTGCAATTCGACAACGAAAAACTCATAAAAAACTGTATTGACTTGTTGCGGCAAGGTCCGCCTATCATGAAAACCAGATTACAATGGCGTAAAGCCGACATCGCTATCGGGAAGGCTGGGATCGAGGCCACCGAACGCGCAGGCGCGGCAACGGTGGTACTTGATGAAGAAGACATCCAGCTTCCTGACCTGCTGACTGATTTGCAAGACCGGACTCAACTTACGCGGCGCACAATCGCACACATTCTTGTGGAGAGTGGGCGGCTGAATGATTTCAAATCCAATCCCCAGCAGTTCATCGAAGTATCCGGAGAACTCATCAATCGTACTAAGCGCATGGCCATTGTTGACGGGATCAAATACCAACGACTGGGGGACGAATATTATTACGCGCAAGAGCTGTTTGACCAGGAGGAACTGACAGGATACCTCAAAAATATGCTCATCGACATGCGGAAATCCGTGCTCGAGGATGTGATCTGCGATTCGGGCACAGAGGCCAATTTTGCTCAACAGTTGGAGAACAATGAAGCTGTCAAGGTCTACGCCAAGTTACCCGGCTGGTTCAGAGTGCCCACGCCGCTTGGATCTTACAATCCCGATTGGGCGGTACTGATAGAAAAGGATGGTACAGAAAGGCTTTACTTTGTCGTGGAAACCAAAAGCAGCTTGTTTGCTGACGACCTTCGTGACCGTGAGAGTGCAAAGATAGCCTGCGGAGAAGCACATTTTAAGGCACTGGCTATCGATAATAATCCGGTCGAATTTAAGAGGGCAACCAAATTGGAAGACCTATTGGCATCGTCTTGATTATGAAGCATTACGTGGATTTGAGCCGCAATATACCGAAGCGGTGGTAGATAGGAAGCAGGTCATGAATAGCGCTATTGGCAAAGCGTTCTCAATTCGGAGCATTTTCTTCGGTGAAATTCGAGGCCGATATTCGGAGGAGACGCGAATCGACTACTGAATAAATAGATCAATAAGATCAATTAGTTATAAACGGAGAGGGTAGGATTAGAACCCACCTCTATAAGCTGTAAACCGTTGATAGTCAACGGTCCAAAAATTCACTCGGCACTATTTCGCACTAAATGGTCGTAGATCAACCAAGAAATCCATCCGATTTAACCGAATAGTTAGGACAAGATTTTAGTCTGATTTTCTCTGAATCATGTATATTCTTCGCCCGCAGAAGATGCGAAGAGTTGATCGCTTGGAGGGGTATATATGCATTTTGGTGTTACAGGTGTTACCTTCTATCTACACAGGGGCTTTATTACTGCGTTGAAGAGCAAGATCTGTTAATCGTAGAAAGTGTTACTGAGAAGTTACAAAGGTTATCCGCTATTCATACACACGTGATTCGCACCTCTCACACGCACCTGCTCAAACCGATATATTAGCACCAGTAGAGCAGGGCGGGATCAGAAAAACAGAGCGGGTCCTTCGCCGGGGACGAATCGCTTACGGTGCGCTAAACCTCACAAAACGACAGCTTTTGGGACAGTTTGCGTGGGACACGGGACAAAATCAGGAGCTTGTGAGAAATGTTATACCACCATGATTCGGCGAGAAGGGAATCTCCTACGATCGTTTCCACCCCAAGTGTTGCGCGAGTATTCTTCGGGCAAAGCCTTGGTTTTCGCGTCGGTGTTTGCCAACAAGGCAACGATGTAGACGCCCGTCTGTCGTCAGGAAGGTCAGATACCTTCAGGGATTTCATCTTTATCTCTTGGCCCGTTTAGTGCCACTGTAATAACCTTATGACAGATTGCAAACGATGCAGTAGAGATAGCGAAGATCCAAAGACAGTAACCTGCTCTCCTCAACCAATAGAGTACCAGGACGACATGTCTTTTCAACGTTTGCCCTATCCGGAAGATACAAAGGAACCATGTTCTGTGTGCCACGTAATGCCGGGCGGTATCCACCACGAAGGCTGCTATATGGAGAGATGCCCCCGGTGCGGAAAAAGGCTCATATCCTGCGGATGCCCGAAAAAATAACGTCCAACCATTCTGAAGTTGTTTAGTACACCTGCTACTGTTCACTTTATCTTTTCGATGGGAATTGAAGATAACGGTTTGAAATGGAGTATTCGCGGGGTACTCTTATCCTGCCTGAAACCGCAGAAACCTTGGTACGCTTACTGCAACCTAAAGACAATGGGAATTTTTAACTCAGCCTTGACTGGTGGCTTGGGAAAAGGCTGAGATCGCCTGATTGTCTCGATCACAGACCTGTCGAGCATGTCATATCCGGAGCTTTCCATAATCTTCACGTTTTGGACGAGCCCATTTTCGAGAATGACGAAGTCCACCGTGACTATTCCCTTGAGGCCCATACGTTTTGCCCCGGGCGGATACGCCAGATTCTTCAAAATGACTGTCCTGATGTAGGCAAACTGTGCGGCTCCGTAACGGGTAGGGGCGTCGCCGGGAGTCGCCCAAGGGCCGTCATTTCCATCCGCGCTGGATCCCACTCGGCCACCACTCGCTGCATTTCTGCCAGCAAGAAGCACACCCCCCTGGCCGGTATCTGCCTTCGTTCGGACCTCGCTCCGTGAACCAGGAACATCAATGTGGTTCCCGTCGGATGCGGTGTCCGCCGGAGCAGATGATCCGGGCAATCGGAAAGCGGATGGGTCAACCATCACGGACCCGATGATCTCTCCGTGTCCAATTTTCCCTTCCTTCCCGGCTGGGCTTGGACTTCCAGAACCTGCCCGTGCTGCGTAGGGCTGGATTGGGTGCCGGGCGGCTCCCTTCGACTGGCTTGGTGCACCGTGCCCATGAAGACCACCGGTCGGGCCGCCTTGATCCTGTGCACCGAGGAAAACCGTGATGATCCCTTCATTGTGCGTGCGTTTGAACAGTTCACCGGCAAAGAAGACCAGAACAGCCACGAGGACGCAGTGGAGGAAGACAGACAAAAGAAATGCCCTCACGACAGGATTCTTTCCATCCAGCGGTTCATGGGCTAACAATCCGATTGTGAGCCTCCTTCCCGTGAAACGGGCCGAATGAAGGGCCTCGTTGACGAGTGCCCGTTAAGCACATCGACGGGTGTCTCATAGACCCTTTCTATGGTTTCCTTAGTCAGAACTGATTCTGGCGGACCGTCGGAGTGGATAACGCCTCTATCGAGGAGCACAAGCCTGTGGCAATACTGACTTGCCAGGTTAAGGTCATGGAGTATCATGACCACGGTGAGTCGTCTTTCCCCGTTGAGCCGCGCCATCAGGTCCAAGAGGCTTACCTGGTGTCTAATGTCAAGGTGACTTGTAGGTTCATCCAAAAAAAGGAGCCTCGGTTCCTGAGCGAGGGCCCGGGCCACAAAGGAAAGCTGTCGTTCGCCACTGCTCAGAGTGTTGACAGGCCTGTCCTTAAGATGCAAAATGCCCGCAACGCTCATAGCCTCCTGAGCTGCTATGAGGTCTCTTTTCCCATCGAGAATCTGGTAGGGTTCTCTGAGGGGGATCCGGCCGAGGAGCACGAGATCCTCGGTCCGCATGCCGAGGGCATGGTCGATCGAGCCTATGACCGCCATTCGAGTGGCAAGTTTCCGGTAACTCACCGTTGCAATATCTTTTCCTTCGAGCAGGATCTGCCCGTTAGCGGGTGTTATCACCTTCGTTGCTACCCGCATGAGGGTCGTCTTGCCCGATCCGTTGGGCCCTATGAGGCCCACGAATTCTCCTTGGCGTACGGTGACGCTCACGTCCTTGAGGACCATGTGACCGTTATATCCGCAGCTTACCTGTCGAAGGTCGAGCACTATAGACCTCCCGCGTGGGTTTTCTTGCTCAAGGCATAGATGAAGAGCACCCCACCCACTATGCCCGTGACGACGCCGACGGGAAGCTCCAGCGGAAGAACCACCATCCTCGCGATGGTATCCGAAAGAATGAGAAAGACGGCTCCAGCGAGGAAGGAGGACACAAGGAGGATACGGTGGTCCGGACCCACAAGAAGACGGAGAAGGTGGGGGACCACGAGACCCACGAAGCCGATGACACCCGCCAGGGAAACGCACAGGCCCGTGACGAGCGAGGTGAGCACGAAGAGCATCCGCTTCGTTCTCTCCACGTGAATGCCCAGGTGGAGCGCTTCCTCTTCGCCTATGCTCAGGGCGTTGAGGTCAAAGCAGAAGAAATACGAAAGCACGAGGGCCGCGATCGTGGCGATGACGGCCACCTTCACGAGAAGCCAGTCGGTCTCGCCCAGAGATCCCATCATCCAGAAGAGAATGCTGTGAATGTCCTCCAAGCGCGAAAAGGACATGATCAAAAGCACGAGCGATGAGCATATGAAGTTCACCATAATCCCGACGAGCAACAGAGCCTGTACACTCAATATGCCTTTTTTTGCGCTTAAAGCACGGAGGAAGAAGATCGCGGCCAACGCCCCCGCAAAGCCCGCCAGGGGGAGTACATAAGGTCCTGCAAGACGGCTCAAACCCAGGATACCGCCCACGGAGACGCCGAGAACAGCACCGCCCGAGACACCGAGCGTATACGGTTCCACCAAAGGATTGCGGAAGAGACCCTGAAGAATGACCCCGGCAAGACTTAAACCCCCTCCCACGGCGAATCCGAGCAGAACCCTGGGAAGGCGTATGTCGAGAATGATGCTTTCGTAGGTGCCACCTGCACCCGCGCGCCAAAGACGGATGGCCCTGGGCAGGGAGATGCCAGCCGGTCCAACCGACAGCGACAAGAGACAGGCAAGAATCAAGAGTGCCACAAGAAGCCCCACGACCATGGCCCAGATCAGAGGCCGACTCATTTTTTCACCTCCAGACCGGGATGGACTGCCTCCACGATGGTTTCCAGGGCATCGACAAATGTTACAGGTGTGGGACTGCACGTCTCGTAAGGGTCGAGAATGAATATCCGGTTGTTTCTGACCGCTGCCATCTTGGAGAATCTCTGCCATGTTCTCTTCTCGTTCTCTGCTGTGATACCCATCTCCACGATGAGGATGACATCCGGATTCAGGCTAAGCACCTCTTCCCTGCTAAATAGGCCCGTCCTGAATTGGGCTCCGATGTTCGTCGCCCCGGCAAGCTCGACCATATCGTTCATAACGGAATCTCGCGTGGCCGTAAAAAGGGGTTTTGATCCAATCTGGATAAAGACCTTCGGTTTTTCAAGCCCGCGCACCTTGCGGCTAATAGTCGCTACCTTGCGCTCAGCAGCCCGGACAATCTCTCTGGCGCGGTCCTCTTCCCCCACCAACTGGCCGAGCTTGATGAATTCATCGTTCATTTCAGCGAAAGATGCCGGCTCGTCAAAAACGGTGACGGCAAGCTTCAACTCTCTCAGGCTTCTTATGGCTCTTGGTTCGGTGAGCGATGTGGCAAAAACAAGATCGGGCTTGAGATCGAGGATCTTTTCGATGCTCACTTGTGTCACGCTTCCGACCTTCTCCTTGCTACGCGCTTCCGGTGGCCTGGTACAATACGTGGTCACGCCAAGCAGCCGGTCCTGTACCCCGAGAAGATAGAGTTTCTCCGTGACCGTCGGTCCCAGGGAAACGAGCGTGAGGGCTTTTACGTCTCTAACCGGGGCTGCATGGGCGATCCTCACGCACCAGAGGGTCATGAGCAGCAAGCCCCCCACGAGGATAAGGCATACGTAGTGAGGTAAGGTACGCGGGCGACCTCCTACGTGGGTCTGGGGAAGCCTTTCTCTTATCATGGCGGTCGCTACCATTCGATCCCCTTCTGGGCCTTCACTCCTGCGTGGTAAGGGTGTTTCAGCTCTTTCATTTCCGTCACCAAGTCGGCCATCTCGATGAGGGCCGGTGGAGCGTTACGGCCAGTCACGACGACATGCAAACCTTCAGGTCTCTTCCGAAGGGAGTCGAGCACTTCCGATTCATCCACCATCTTATATTTAAGAAGCCAGGTAAGCTCATCCAGGATAACGAGGCGGTGCCGTCCTGCCGCAATGACCGATTTCGCCATCTCCCATCCGAGCCTCGCTGCCTCGCGGTCCTTTTCGAGATCCTTCGATTTCCAGGTAAAGCCTTCCCCCATCACATGGAAATCGAGAAGACCCTCAAAGAAAGAATCCTTGAATCGCGCGGCGCTCTTTAATTCTCCGTATTTCCAATGGCCTTTTATGAACTGGATAATGCAGACCGGCAATTCGTGTCCCAGGGCGCGAAAGGCCAGGCCCAACGCGGCTGTGGTCTTGCCCTTTCCATTCCCCGTGTTAACGATGAGAAGTCCGTTCATTTCTTTAGTCCTCTTTGCCCGTATCATCGTGCCATTTGTCCTTGAATCCTAACACGAAAGAGTCCTCTATGAGGCGCAAGAATTCTACATCCCCATCTTGACGCGGCTTCTCTGCCAGCATGCCCCGATAGGTTGTGAAGGACGAATAATCGCCAGAGACAGCGGCGGCTATTTGCGCACCGTAAGTCGCCCGCACTTCGGGCGAACAACTTCGCGGAAGGATGCCCCACATCTCCTTATCGCGCAAGTGCACCAGCGCGGCGACAGCCGCCACAACGAGAGGGTCGCGCTCTATGGTGTCGAAGTTTACCGCGAAGAGCACTCCTTTTTTTGTTCCCAAACGATCTGCAATAGAGTTTCTCATCCCCTCCCTTGTTGCCCCAAAGCGTTCGAGGTGACGCACGCTCGACCGTTGTGTTTCCGGCGTCAGGGAATCCTGGAGGGCAAGCGTGCCCGCGACGGCGTCATGGACAGTTGTGCCGATTAGCTCTCCGAGAGAGGAGTGGTTACCGGCGCTCGCCAACGGTACGCCCGTGTGAAGCCTGGCCGCCACGCCGATCTGGTCGGTTCCTGTTCCAGTCGCGAGACGATTGGAGTAACGGGAGTTGACGGCCAGTTCCTGAAGCACAGCGGTCTTGGCCTCCGTAGCGGTCACCACAGTGCGCACCATAGCTCCGTCGGTCAGTTCGTGGTTGATAAAGAGCATGATGTTGATGGTGCCGTGGAGCACAGGCTCTTCTCCGGATACGGACTCGAATATATGGTCATGCTCGTAGACGGAGGCAGGGTCTCCCGCACGCCCGGCGTTGCCTTCCACTCCGCCGGTGCAGACTGCCACCACCACGAGGTCTCTCAATCGACCCTCCTTGGTGACAGCGAAGCGCATATTCGCAGCCGTGCCGAGGGTAGCGCACCTCTCTCCCGGCAGGCCATATTGACGGGAAACCAGGGCCCGATAGGCCAGAGGATCGCGGACAGCGATCATGTGGGCTGAAGGGTGGTGACCCGCAGGCTCGGATGACTGGTGGTTATATAGGTAATCGAGGTCGTCCCGCAAACCTCCCGCCGCCTGGCACGTGGAGATTATCCGGTGAGGCACGAGGAAACGCGCGTAAACGATCTTTTCTTCACGGTGGATTTCCACGCCGTCGTAATAAGTGCCCAGAAGCATTTCTTCTTCTCCTTTCATATCTTCACGCCCGTCCTTCGGTCGGACCATCTCTCACTCGCCGCCGCGGACGATTCTTCCGGCTTATCTTAAGGATCGCGCGATCGACGCTACTTTCCGAATTCATACTGGATCCTCAGAAAGAACTGTCTACCCGGTGATGGGTACAGGGCCACATCGTTGGCGCTGGCCACACCCATTTCTGCGTACCTCTTGTCCGTAAAGTTCTTGACCGTGAAAAGGGCCGAAAGTTTCTTATACGTGTATCCGACAGAGCCGTCAAAAGTCGTGTAGCCCGGCAGTTGCTCGTGGGTGTTCGCCTGGTCGCTTATGGGGTACCGCGCACCCGTGTACACCGAGGCCAGGCCGAACCGCCAATTACGGAGCGCGTAGGTCAGCTTTGCTGACACCTTGTTCTGGGGTACGAGAGGTATGTGGTTTCCGTCGAACGCTCCCCCGTCGAAGAAGGCCTCCGTGTAGGAGTAAGCCACATCCAGCCCAAGGCCTTCGGCCAGGCGGACAAAGACCGCCGATTCGAACCCCTGACGCTTGGTTCTGTCGTAGTTATCGTTGCTGACAGTGAGTGGATTGAAGAAGATCTCGTTTCTGTTGAAGCTCCGGAAATAGGTGACCGTTCCCGTGAGCATGGGCAGGGGGCTTAACCGGATGCCCGCATCCAGCTCTTCCGTGGTCTGGGGTGTGAGCGCCGTGTTAACCGTGGTCGGGTAAAATGTGCCGCCGTAGTAATACCCATACGAAATGAATTCGTCGGTCACGGGGAAACGGAAGCCCTTAGCGTACGTGAGAAAAGCATTTGCCTTGTCAAGGATCGTGTAATTGGCGGAGAAGCGGTAAGCGTCCCTGTCATAGCGGTAAGTAGTATCTGACCCCCGGACGTCATACGCCGACTGTTGTTTTCGGTAACCCGCCTCCAAAACGAGGTCGTTCACAGGGTAGAACTTATCGTCCACGTAGTAAGCGAAGTCCCGTCGGTCGATATTGCCTTGCGATAGCGACGGGCCGAAGAAACTCACATAGTATGAGCCGAACGTCGTGGCGTATTTGTAATAGTCCACGCCGGAGACAAGCGTGTTTTTCATTGTTCCAAGTGGTGTTGAGATAACGAGCTTCGGGGTGACGCCGTAGGTTTGGAGCTGGGTCTTGAGATCATAGGTACTGCCGGAGCCGTAATCGTAGAAGGAAGCAGTGTGGCGGTCGCGGTAAGACCCACCGAGAGAGAAAGTCACATCGTCTCGGAATTTGAGTTCCGGGATGAAGTCTAAGAAGTTATCTTCCGTCGACGCCGTGTCGTTGGGGTTAGTCGAGTCCCTGGGGTCAACTGCGCCGGAGCGGAGGGCAGACCAGAAAAGATAACCCGGCAGTCCGTAATCGTCACGATGATGCCCCGTGCTGAGTTGCAGAGTGAGGTTGTTATTCACG
>Ga0335069_10011259_pt1 | contig 12638 bp, 9 predicted proteins | sample Lox_Sample_11_FD_206714 | JGI IMG/M metagenome (GOLD analysis project Ga0335069, IMG submission 206714) | Soil microbial communities from Loxahatchee National Wildlife Refuge, Florida, United States - Lox_Sample_1.1 | ecosystem: Environmental > Terrestrial > Soil > Wetlands | place: USA: Florida... | reverse complement strand
GACCCGCGTGACCGCCGTGCCGCGGCCGGCGGAGCCGGCGCGGCAATAGGGAACGCGCGACCACGACACCCTCAGGTCGCGAATATCGTTCGCGGTCGACGCCGCCAGTTTGCAGGCCGCGCGGAGGACGTCCATTGCACCGCGGGCGACACGTCGCCCATTGATCTCCGCGTGCGGGCGCGATCGGCCGGCCCCGAACGCACGGGGCCGGCCGGCCGGTCGTTCACTGCGGGAGGGCGTGTACTTGGGAGACCGCGGCGATCGCGCCTTCGCCGTGGCAGACTTCACACGCCTCGGCGCCCGCGGTCGTCGTGTTGGTGGCGGCGTGGGCCGCCGCGGCGTCGGAATCGTGGCAGGCGAGGCAGGCGCCCTGGATGGGCGGCGTGTGCGCCGTCACGGTCTGGTTGGCGCCGTTCACCTGGGTCACGAGCGTCGGGTGCAGGCCGCTCGGGAGCGGCAGCAGGTTCGTCCCCGACTTGTGGCACTTCACGCAGTCGCGCCGGTCGCCGGGGAAGCGCACGTCGCTGAAGTCGTTGGCCGAGCCGCCGAACCCGTAGACGATGTACGGTGCGTGCTCGAGGTTCTCGCCGGTGTGGATCTTGTGGATCAGGGTCTTGAAGGCGATGGTCGAGGTGTCGGGATCGGCGTTGGCGATCGGCTGGCGCTGCGCGAAGTCCGACATCGACGGGTTGTGGCAGACCACGCAGTAGTCGGTCTGGTTCCGCAGGTTCCCGTGGATGCTGAAGCCCTGCGAGAACACCCCGTGGCACTTCTGGCAGTTCGCGATGTCGACGACCTGCCGCCGCGGCACGACGTCCGATCCGTCGACGCTGAAGTCGAGGACCGCGTTCTGCAGCGCCTCGTTCAGGTTCTTCGGTCCGACCTGCGTCCCGGTGCCGACGGTGGCCGGGCGCCGTCCCTCGATCCCGATGCGCCAGGTCCCGGTCGCCGTCGCCGGCAGCGCGTTGCCCGCCGAGCTGACGTAGGTGAAGACGCCGTTCCCGTCGGGGCCCGTGAGCGTGCCGGTGGTGCCGCCGCCGAAGGCCGTCGGCGTGATGACCTGGTCGAGCACCACCACGTTCTGGCCGACGTCGGGCGTGGTGCCGAAGTCCGTGGTGGGACCGCTGTAGGCGAACGCGAGCCGGTTGAAGCCCGTCAGGCTCGTGATCGTCGCGTTGCTGTTGTCGGTGAGCTTGAACGTGACGGTGACGGGATTCCCGGGCGTGCCGGCCGCCGTCAGGAGCTGGGCGTGGATCCCCGTGAGCTGCGTCGACTGCTCGGGGACGGTGTGGGCGCCGGGGACGGTGATGTCGTACTCGGTGTCCTCGGCGGGCTTGTGACAGACGGTGCAGAGCGCCTCCGGCTGCGGGCCGGCGAGATGGCCGGTGCCCGGCGCGCCCGCGGCGGTCGCGGTCTGGCCCGGGTTCACGTCGTCGTGGCAGGAAGTGCATGCGGCGGTCGAGGGCTTGCTCCGGTAGTTGTCGACGGTCGCCCCAGCGCTGTGGCACTTCAAGCAGTTGCGGATGTCCTGCGGGAAGCCCACGCCGTCGACGATCGAGCCGGTGCAGGTGCCGCCCGTGCCGCAGTCGGCGTCGGTCGTGCATTTGACGTTCGGCAGCGGCCCGCCGACGCAGGCCGTCACTTTCTCGGACCAGATCGTCTCGGACTGGTTGAACCCGATGATGGAGTACTTGGTGCCCACCGGCCCCGCGTTGACGCTCGGCAGATCCTTGCCGTCGTGGATGCGGTGGATCATGACCTTGAACTCGATCGCGTTGCCCGTGTCCGGATCCACCGCCTGGTCGGTGTGGCAGAGCTGGCAGAGCCGGACTTCGCGACGGCCACCGCCGTGCACGGCGAGCGGGTCGTGGCAGTTGTTGCACTGCGCCGTGGTGGTGACTTCGCGCATCGTGGTGACAGCGCCGCCCGCCGGGACGAAGTCGAAGATCGGGTTCTGGGCCAGGCTCGCGCCCGAGAAGGTTCGCTCGATCTGGGCACCCACCGTGTGGGTGAGCGCCGCAGGATCGATCGTCCCCGCGCCATTGTTCGGATCCGGGACCGTGGCGGGCAGCGGGTTCTTGAACGTGTAGGTGTAGGCGCCGGTTGCGGCGTTGACGGTTGCGAGCGTGCCGCCGGAGTCAAAGGTGGGCTGGTCCGACGACTGGTGGGTGATCGGGCTCGTCTGGTGCGTCGTGATGTAGTTGCGATAGCGGGTGAAGGTGGTCGTGAGCCCCTGACTGGTCTGGTTGAGCGTCTCCAGGCGCGCGATCGTGAAGCGCGCGCGGGCCTTGTTGGGATCGCTGGTGGCGCCGGTCACCGGCGTCACCGGGTTGCCGGCGGTGTCGGTGAGCGTGAACGCGACCGTGATTGCCCGCTGCGCGTTCATCGTCACCGCGGTGATCTGCGCCGTGAGGCCCGCGCCCGGCGCGCTCGGCGTCGGCAGCGTGGTGCTGGTGGTCGACGTGCTGGTCGTGGTCGTGACGGTCGTGATGGTGGTGACCGTCGTCGACGTCGACGTGGTGGTCACCGGCGGCGGCGTGCCCGCCTCCAGGCAGAAGACCTTGTACGTGTCCTGATCGGTGCCGCCGAACTGCGGCGGCGCCTTCGCCTTCAGGTTCATGATGAGGCGGCCCTTGGCGAGGTCGCCCTCGTTGTCGGGGCCGCTCACCGGAATCGACAGGTACGTCACCGCGGTGCACTTGCCCGTGGCACCGCTCGCGGCCAGGGCGTTGGCCGCGGTCCCGAGCGCCGCCACCTGGTCGAGGAGCTGCGTCTTGGCGGCGTCGCTGACCTTGCCCTTCACCTTGCCCTTCAAGGTCAGGCTGGCGACCGGCTTGGCGTTGCAGCCTTCGGTCGGGACGCTGAGACAGATGGCCGCCGGCACGCTGCAGACCCCGTTGATCTGGCCGTCGGCGTCGCAGGCCGCGCCGTCGCTGCAGGTCACGCCCGCCGTCGGGCCGCCCAACGGGAAGGCGCTCCCGCTCGCGGAGAGCTGGGCCATGCAGTCGGTCTTCTTGGGCCCGCCGCCGGGCACGGTCGTCGCCCAGGCGTGCGTGTCGAGGCCGAGGAAGAGAATCAGTGCCCAGCCGAGATGGGTCGCCACAGATCGCGTCGCCGTCGAGTCCATGCCCAAGAGAAATCAAATGCGACCGGCACTTGGCAAGACACGAACTCGCGGCCGGTCCGGGTTTCTTCGTCCCCGTCCCTGGGCTACTAGGTAGGGCGAGGGACCTGGCGATGCCGAGAGCGATCTGGAACGGGACCGTCCTGGCCGAGAGCGACCGTTGCGAGGTCGTCGAAGGGAACCAGTACTTCCCGCCCGACGCCGTCAACCGCGCCTGCCTCCGGGAGAGCGCTACCCGCACGACGTGCAGCTGGAAGGGCGTCGCCAGCTACTACGACGTGGTAGTCGACGGCCGGGTCAACGAGGACGCGGCCTGGTACTACCCCGCCCCCAAGGACGCCGCCCGGAACATCACCAACTACGTCGCGTTCTGGCGCGGCGTCGACGTGCAGGTCTGACCGTGGACGAGCAGGAGTACCGGAAGCTGGCCGACGTCTGCCTCCACCAGGTGGCGACGTGGCTCGAGGGCCTCGACGCCGACGAGGTCGACTATACCACCAGCGACGGCAAGGTCGCGATCGAGTTCCCCGACGGGCAGACGTTCGTGGTCAACCGTCAGGGCGCCGCGCGGCAGGTCTGGTTCGCGGCCGTCGACCGCGCGTGGCACTACCGCTGGGACCCGGCGCGCCGGACCTGGGTCGACGACCGCGACGGACACGAGTTCTTCGCGAACCTCGCGGACGTGGTCGGCCGGAAGGTCGGCCACACGGTCGCGCCGCCGCGCTGACGCGGCCCGGCGACGCGTCGGCATCGTGGAGCGGTTCGGCCTCGACTTCGGGACCACGAACACGTCGCTCGCGTGGGGGCGCGGCGACGGCCTGCCGGAGCTCTGCCGGCTCGACCCGGCGGCCCTCGACCCGCGCGTGCTGCGGACGCTCCTCTACTACTCGCTCGAGCGCCGCGGCTTCGTGGTCGGGCAGCGCGCGATCGGCGAGTACCTCGCGGAGGACATGGAAGGGACGCTGATCCAGTCGATCAAGACCTTCCTCGGCTCCGAGCTGTTCGAGGACACCTGGATCCACGACCGCATGTGCACGCTCGAGGACCTGATCGCGGTCGTGCTCCGCGAGGTCCGGGCCGCGATCCGCGCGCTCACGCCCGCCGACGTGCTGCTCGTCCTCGGGCGGCCGGCGGTGTACGTCGCGCAGCCGGAGCGCGAGCAACTCGCGCGCCGGCGGCTCGAGCGGGCGGCGGCGATGGCGGGGTTCACGGCGGTCGCGTTCGAGTACGAGCCGATCGCCGCCGGGCTCGCCTACGAGGCACGGATCGCGCGGCCCGAGCTCGCGCTGATCGCCGACCTCGGCGGCGGCACGTCGGACTTCACGGTGATGCGGCTCGGCGCCGGGACGCGCGGCGACCGCCGCGGCGACATCCTCGCCACCGGCGGCGTGCAGATCGGGGGCGACACCTTCGACGCCCGCATCATGGCGACGACGCTGGCGCCCCACTTCGGCGCCGGCACGACCTACCGCTCGATGGAGGGCCAGGACCTGCCGTTCCCGAGCCATCTGCTCGAGCGCCTCGGCCACTGGCACCAGGTCCCGTTCCTCCGCAGCCGCAAGACCCGCGACCTGCTGGCCGCGCTCCGCTTCTCCGGCAGCGACCCGGCCGCCGTCGACCGGCTGCGCGCGCTCGTCGAGGGCAACCTCGCGTTCTTCCTGTTCGAGCAGATCGAACGCGCCAAGAGCGCGCTGTCGACCGCCGACGAGGCGACGATCTCCTTCCACGCCGACGTCATCGACGTCGAGGAGCGGATCACGCGCGCGGCCTTCGAGACGATGATCGCGCCCGACCTGGAGCGCATCGCCGCCTGCATGGCCGGCGTGCTCGCCGAGGCGCGCCTCGCGCCCGACGACGTGCAGGCGGTGTTCGTCACCGGAGGATCGGCGCAGATCCCCGCCGTGCGCGCCCTGCTGACCCGGACCTTCGGCGCCGAGCGGCTGCGCGCCCAGGACTACCTGACCAGCGTCGCCTGCGGTCTCGGGCTCACCGCGCGCCACCGCCCCGCGGATTCCTGAGCCCCCGCGGGCTGTCAGACTTTTGACGGGTGCCGCTCGCCGCGGCGTGCGCCACGGCATCGAGTGCGCGCAACTCACTCTGGCCTGCGCTATCATCTCCCCGAGGGAGGCCACGTGATGTGGGGTGGACGTAGGAGTGTGTGGGCCGTCGTGGTCGTGCTCGGGAGCGTGCTCGCGAGCGCACGCGCGCACGCGGCGACCGTCACGTGGACCGGCGGGGTCGACGGCAACTGGAGCACGCCCGGCAACTGGGACATGGGCACGCCGACCAGCGCCGACGACGTCGTGATCACGCTCGCCGGCACCTTCGCGGTGACGCTCGACCTCGACGCGACGGTGGCGAGCCTCACCCTCGGTGGGGCGACCGGGACGCAGACGCTCGTGGTCGCGTCGCACACGCTCGAGCTGGACGGCGCGAGCGTGGTCGGGGCGGCGGGCGTGCTCAACGTGAACAGCGGTCTCCTGGTTGCGATGGCTCCGCTCACGGTGACCGGCGTCTTCGACTGGCGTGGCGGTACCGTGGAAGGCGCGGTCGCGATCGGCGCCGCAGGCTCGCTGCTCGTCGGTGGCTCGGCGCCGAAGCTCCTCCAGGGCGGGAGCCCGGCCACCGCACTCACGAACGCCGGCACGACGACGTGGACCGGCACCGGCAGCTTCACGATCAGCAACGGCGCGACGTTCACGAACCAGGCGTCGGGCATCTTCCGCGTGCAGACCGACGCGTCGCTCACCGGCACCGCGACGTTCAGCAACGCCGGGCAGTTCGTCAAGAACGGGATGGTCTCGACGACCATGGTGTCGGTGACCTCGTTCACCAACACCGGCACGGTCCAGGTGCAGACCGGCATCCTGCGCTTCCCGAACACGGTCACGAGCAGCGGCGCCAACGTCTTCGACGCCGCCAGCGGGACCGAGGTGTCGTTCCAGTCGACCGCGTCGTTCACCGACACGACGTTCAGCGGCACCGGTGCGCACCGGATCACGGGCACGAGCACGGTGACGATCGCCGGCACCATCACCACCAGCAACCTCGAGTTCGCCGGCGACGCGTCGCTCGGCAACCTGGTCGCGGGCGGGCCGGTGAGCGTCGTCGGCACGCTCAATTGGACGAGCGGCATCATCCAGGGCGACGTCACGATCCCCGCCGCGAGCACGCTCGCGATCAGCGGCGTCGCGGTCAAGACGCTCACCGGCGCCAGCACCGCGATCCACAACGCGGGCACGACCACGTGGACCGGCAACGGTGTGCTCAACGTGACCAGCGGCGCGACCTTCGAGAACCAGGCCGGCGGGCTGTTCTCGGCCCAGACCGACGCCGCGCTCCAGGGCGGCTCGACCTTCCTCAACGCCGGCACGTTCACGAAGGTCAGCTCGAGCGGCCCGACGCAGGTGCAGCTCGCCCTGTTCGCGAACACCGGCAGCATCTCGGTGCAGAGCGGCATCCTGCAATTCCCGGCCGCCATCACGAGCACGGGCGGCGGCAACACGATCGACGCCGCCACCGGCACGCAGGTCCTCTTCCAGGCGGGCGCGACCTTCGCGGGCACGACCTTCAGCGGCGTCGGCGCGCACAAGATCCAGGGCACCGGCCCGATCGCGATGTCGGGCGTGGTCAGCAGCACGAACCTCGAGTTCGCCGGCGATCCCAACACGGGCGGGATCGTGGCGAATCCGCCGGTGACGCTCACGGGTACGCTCGCCTGGACCAGCGGCATCATCCAGGGGACCCTCACGATCCCCTCCGGCAGCGCGCTCACCCTCAGCACGTCGGCGACCAAGACCCTCGACGGCAGCGGGCCGCCGACGGTCCTCAACAACGCCGGGACGATCACCTTCGGCGGCACCGGCACGTTCCGGGTGGTGAACGGGAGCAGCATCAACAACCAGACCGGCGGCCTGTTCAACGCGACCACCGACGCGACGTTCACGGGCGACGGCACGTTCACCAACGCCGGCACGTTCGCGAAGACCGGCGCGGGCGGTCCGACCGCCGTGCAGCTCGGCGGGTTCACGAACACCGGCACCGTGCAGGTGACGAGCGGCACCGTGCAGTTCCCGGTACAGGTGACCAGCAGCGGGGGCGGCAACACCTTCGACGCCGCGACCGGCACCCAGGTCGCGTTCGTCGGCGACGCGAACCTCAGCGACACGACCATGAGCGGCGCCGGGCTCCACCGCATCCAGGGCACCGGCAACGTCACGCTGGCGGGGACGATCACCAGCTCGAACCTCGACTTCGCGGGCGACCCGGCGACCGGCGGGATCGTCGCCAACCCGTCGGTGACCATCAACGGCAACCTCGGATGGTTGAGCGGCATCATTCAGGGCGCGGTGACGATCCCGTCGGGCAGCGCGTTCTCGCTGAGCGGCGTCGGGACGAAGACGCTGAAGGGCGGGACCTACACGACCTCGGTCACCAACGCCGGGACGATCACGTGGACCGGAACCGGAACGCTGAGCATCGTGAACGGCGCCACGTTCACGAACCAGGCCGCGGGCACCGTCGTGGTCCAGGGAGACGGGACGCTCGGCGGCACGGGCACGTTCACCAACGCCGGCATGTTCACCAAGAGCATCGCCACGGGCACGTCGCAGGTGCAGCTCGCGTTCACGAACACCGGGACGCTGTCGATGCAGAGCGGCGCGCTCTCGTTCACCACCGGCTACGTCCAGACCGCGGGCAGCACGATACTCGCCGGCGGCAACCTGGCGGGCCCGGCGTTGATCGACATCCAGGGCGGCACGCTCACCGGCGCCGGCTCGATCACCGGGCCGCTCCGCGACGCCAGCGCGTTCGCTCCCGGCAACTCGGGGCCGGGGCTGGTCGCGATCATGGGGACCTACACGCAGGCGAGCGCGGGCGGCCTCACCGTGGAGATCGGCGGCACGGGCGCCGGGACGACATACGACCAGGTGACGAGCCAGGGCATGGCGTCGCTCGCCGGCACGCTCAACGTCACGCTCGTCAACGGCTTCACGCCGACGCCCGGACAGATGTTCACGATCCTCACCTACGGCTCGCACACCGGCGACTTCACCGCCGTGAGCGGCCTCACGCTCGGCAACGGCCTGGGCTTCCAGAAGTTGACGGGGGCCACCAACGTGCGGCTCAACGTCGTCCAGGAGATCTGCTGCAACGGCATCGACGACGACGGCGACGGTCTCACCGACCTCGCCGATCCCAAGTGCTCCGGCGCGACCTGCTCCACGACCACCACGACCAGCACGTCGTCGACCATTCCGGGCGGGACCAGCACCACCAGCACGACCCTCCCGCAGTGCCAGGACGGGCGCGACGACGACGGCGACCAGCTCGTCGACTGCGCCGACCCGGGCTGCGCCGGCGATCCGGCCTGCGCCGCGCCGGGCGCGGAGATCTGCGGCAACTGCATCGACGACGACGGCAACGGCCAGACCGACTTCGAGGACCCGGTCTGCTGCCAGGGCTCGCCGACTTCGGGCCTGGCGATCAAGCAGGGCCGCCTCGTGCCCGGGACCGGGACGAGCCGCGTCACGCTGCGGGCGGTGCTGGGCGCAGGCGGCGTGCCGGCGGTCAACCCGCTGCTCCAGGACGTCTACCTCCAGATCCGGCCCGACAGCGGCACCGACGTGCTGTGCGCCCGCATCCCGGCGAGCGAGTTCGGCCGCAAGGGGCGGCGCTTCACCTTCTTCGATCCGGCGCACTCCATCACGAGCGCGCACGCCATCGACCGCCTCACGCTGACGATCCGCAACGACGGCAAGTTCGTCGTCCGGCTCACCGGCAAGCAGGTCGACCTGGGGCTCCCCGACGAGGACAAGCTCTGGCTGACGCTCGGCTTCCACGACACCGTGGAGACCGAGCAGGGCAACCGGTGCGAGTCGACGTCGCAGACGTTCAAGCGGACCGCGAAGGGCGTCCGCCACTACCCGTAGAGCCGGTCGCTCAGCCGCCGATCGCCGACGCCGCCGTGGCCTTCTTGATGAGGGCCGCGTCGGGCTTCAGCAGGAACCCGGCCTTCACGGCGCGCTTCGCCGCCTTGCCGACGGCCCGCACGTAGGCCGCGTGCGTCGGGTAGAGCTGCGCCAGCGTCGGGGCGTCGAACGGCGTCGTCGTGCCGAGGATCTGGCAGATGAGCGGGCCGGGCTGGTAGCCCGTGAAGGTCGCGAGCGGCACGTCGACCTGCGGAGTCCGGATGCCGCCCAGCGCGTTGCCGTGCGCGTCGGCGTTGATCGCGACCGGCGGGCCGCCGGCGACGTCGAGCGGCGGCGCGGCCTTCGGCGCCTTGCCGTGACGCACCCACTTGTTCAACGCGGCGAACGCGGCGTTCAGCACGAAATGCTGCGGGCCGGAGTTGATCGGGACGCCGCACGAGATCCCGACGTTCGGCGTCGTCGTGAGCACGATGTCGACCGCGGCCGGGTTCTTCCCGGGATCCGCGCTGCCGGTCGCGGTCAGGTACGTGTCGGCGTGCGCGGTGCCCGCCACCTCCCACACCCGCAGGTTCGGGCCGTCGGGCTGGCGGGCGTGGAAGTAGTCGAGGAACGTGAGGTCGGACTCGGTCTCGAAGACCAGCACGGGGACGTCGACGTCCGTCCGGATCTGGACGGGCGTCGGGCCGGGGATGCTCGGTTGCGGGGCCTGGGAGAGCCCGGCTAGCACGCCGGTGCCGGGGCGGCTGTGCACGAAGTAGCCGTCGAAGAGGTGCGTCAACGGGTGGATCGCGTCGATGTAGGTGACCATGCGCATCGCCGATTGCGATTCGCCGACGGCGATCATCTTCTTGAGCTTGAGGGGGCCGAGCGGGCTCGCGCCGGTCGGGTGGCGGACGGCCTGCGCCGCCTGCGAGTACATGTCGTAGGAGAAGCTGTCGCCCGGATGGACGAGCGACCCGTAGCGCTGCGGCGCCACCTTCTTGAGCGGGAGATCCGCGACCGCCAGCAGCGCGCCTCCGCCCTCGACGCCGGTGTACTGCGCCGACACGCCCACCCAGGCGAAGCCCTGCCGTGTGAGCTCCGTATGCGCGCCGATCCAGTCGGGGGCGCTGTCGACGCCGCCGCTCACGTTGAGCCACTCGACGAGCACGGTGCCGTTGAACTTCTTCGGGTTCGACGGCCGGTACACTAGGACGCGGGTCTTGTAGGCCGCGGTGACGCCGGGGGCGGCGGTCCACATGCCGTCGGAGCCGAGGGGGCCGGGGCTGGTGTAGGCGCTCGCGGTGCCGGAGATGAAGTACTCGGCCTGCTCGTAGCCGACCTGCGCCAGGTCGAACGTCGTCGACGCGATGAAGGCGCCGGTGCTGCTGCCGCCTTCGATCGGCCCCTCGAGCGTGGGGTTGGCGACGTCGGCGGACGCGCGGGCCGCGAGCGCGGCGATGCCGAGAGCGAGTGCGATCCTGGCGAGCGGGCGTGCGCGCATCGAGACCTCCGTCGGTGGACGGGTGCCTACCCTGCGGCGCCTCGCGCGCGCAAGGGGATCCGCGTCAGCGCTGCTTCGGGCGGATCAACCCCTCCTGGGCGACCGTGACCGCCAGCGTCCCCTCGCGCGTGAAGAGGTGCCCGAGGGTGAAGCCGCGCGCGCCGTGGGCCGACGGGCTCTCCTGCGCGTAGAGGCACCAGCGGTCGGCGCGGAACGGCCGGTGGAACCACATCGCGTGGTCGAGGCTCGCCATCACGTAGCTGGCGTCGTTCCAGGCGATCGCGTGCGGCATCGCGGCGGTGTCGAGCAGCGTCAGGTCCGACGCGTAGACGAACATGCACTGGTGCAGCAGCAGGTCGTCGGGGAGGGCGCCGGCGGTGCGGAGCCAGATCAGCTGCACGGGCTCGCGCGGCACCGGGGCGAACGGGTTCGAGACGTCGGTGTTGCGGACGTCGAAGGGACGGTCGCGCGTCATCCACTTCTGCACCGGCTCGGGCAGGCCGGGGAGGTGCGGCGCGATGCGCTCCTCCCACGTCGGCAGCGACTCGGGCGGCGGTGTCTCCGGCATCGGCTGCTGGTGGTCGGGGCCGACCTCGACCGGCTGGAACGACGCCGAGAGGTGGAAGATTGGCTGCCCGTGCTGGATCGCGGAGACGCGACGGGTCGTGAACGTGCGGCCGTCGCGGATGCGCTCGACCTGGTAGACGATCGGGACCTTCGGGTCGCCGGGGCGGAGGAAGTAGGCGTGCAGCGAGTGGCACACGCCGGCGTCGACGGTGCGGCCCGCCGCCACCAGCGCCTGCCCCGCGACCTGTCCGCCGAACACGCGCTGCCGGTTCTCCTGCGGGCTCCGTCCGCGGAACAGGTTCACCTCGAGGTGCTCGAGGTCGAGGATCGCGATCAGCTCGTCGAGTGCGGTCGGCACGGGAGGCGTCTAGCGAGCCCCGGGCGCTCGCACAACCGACACCCGGATTGCGCCCCCGCGCCCGCCGGGCTACGAGCCTGCCATGAGCGACACCCCGTTCGTCGTCCAGAAGGTCGAGTGGTTCCAGTTCCGTGATCCCGCCGGCGCCGCGTTCTTCGTGATGGTGTCGACGCTCCCGAACGGCTTCGTCACCGCCGTCCCGTGCCAGCTCGCGATGCAGCGCACCGACCACAGCCTGATGGCGCTCGCCGCGACCACGGACGAGGCGCTGGCTCAGCTCCAGACCACGCTCGCCGGCAAGAGCGCCGACGCGCTGTTCCCGCCCGCATGAGCCTCGCCGACGACGCCGGCTCGTACGCCGCCTCGGCGATCCGGCTCGGGCGCGGGCTTTCCGCCGCCGTCACCGCCGACCGCCGCTCCACGCCGCCGAAGCCGCTCGAGCTGTACGACTTCGAAGCCTGCCCGTACTGCCGGCGCGTCCGCGAGGTGCTGACCGAGCTCGACCTCGACTACGTCGCGCGTCCGGTCGCGCACGGGAGCCCGCGTCGCGACGAGCTGGCGCGGCTCGGCGGCAAGGTGCAGGCGCCGTTCCTGCGCGACCCCAACACCGACGTCGAGCTCTACGAGTCGGCCGACATCATCGACTACCTGAACCGGACCTACGGCGCCGGCGATCGGGCCGGGTGGGCGATCGGCGTGCCGGACCTGCTCGACGTCGCCAACTCGGCGGCGGCGACCGCGGTCCGCTTCGGCCGCGGCGGCACCTGCCGCGTCAACGCCGACCGGCGCGGGCTCGAGCCCCTCGTCCTCTACAACATGGAGGGCTCGCCGTACTGCCGGAAGGTCCGCGAGGTGCTGAGCGAGCTCGACCTGGTGCACCTGGTCCGCAACATGCCGAAGGGGAGCCCGCGGCGCGCGGAGCTCCGGGAGCGGGGCGGGAAGGTGCAGGTGCCGTTCCTCGTCGACCCGAACACGGGTCGCGAGCTCTACGAGTCGGACGACATCGTGGCCTACCTCGAAGGAACGTACGGCGGGTGAGCACCACCCGCGAGGACATCGTCGCCGTCGGCGACGACCTCCGACCGGAGACGCTTCTCGCGGCCTACCGGCGCGGCATCTTCCCGTGGCCGGTCGAAGGGTTGCCGCTGCTGTGGTTCTGTCCGGTGGAACGCG
>Ga0335069_10011258_pt1 | contig 12640 bp, 12 predicted proteins | sample Lox_Sample_11_FD_206714 | JGI IMG/M metagenome (GOLD analysis project Ga0335069, IMG submission 206714) | Soil microbial communities from Loxahatchee National Wildlife Refuge, Florida, United States - Lox_Sample_1.1 | ecosystem: Environmental > Terrestrial > Soil > Wetlands | place: USA... | reverse complement strand
CTCGGTACTTAGCGCCCTCGGCGTTCAACGCGCGCAACGGATCGATTCCGTGCGGCCCGTCGTATCTCGCCGGTACGCGATTCAATTGAATCCATCGGTCTATGTTACATTTCGCGGTCGGAGGGGCTCGAACCCCCAGCCTACAGGTTCGAAGCCTGTTGCTCTATCCAATTGAGCTACGACCGCGCGGGTTGCTCCCTGCTTATGCGTTGGTGCCGCTTCCGTCCTTCGACAGGCTCAGGATGACATTTCCTTCGACACGGGCCCTGCGGGCAGGTCCCTCGACAGGCTCAGGATGACATGGTGCTAGTCACGCCGGCGCGTCGAACGAGACGATCTGGTTGGCTTCGCGGTGGTTCGTCCAGAAGCGCGAGCCGTCGTGCGCGAGGGCGCGGGCCGCGAACGGAATGCGAGCCAGGTCTTCCGAGCGAACGTCGCCATTCGCGGAGACGCGCGTGAGGAAGTATTCGCCGCTCTCTTCGTCCTCGGTCGTGACGAGATAGAAACTGCCGTCAACGAAGCATTGTCCGCAGATTTGGTGCGGCACCGAGATCTCTCGTACGATCTCGCCAAGCTCGTCGAGGCCGAGAATCCGGCGATTGTACCACTGGCTAAGATAGAGATACGTCCCGTCGTAGCTGAGCTGCGAGCCGGTCTTGTCGGGGCACTCGATCGTGCCGCTCGTCTTGAAGCCGTGGCCCGGAACGAAGCGTTTGATCACGCGGTCGTCATCTTCGCCGACGCCGCAGACGACGCGCAGTTCGTCGCCGACGACCGTCATGCCCCACGGTATGCCCGGCACCTTCTCCTCTTCGATCACCGTCCATTGCCGTGGGTTGATCGCGTAGAGACGATCGGTCTCGATCGATCCCATCCAGAGTTTTTCACCGTCAAAAGCGAGCGCTTGCGGGCGCGGCGCGGGTGACGGAAGCCTCAGCGCCTCATTTACGTCGTGCACGCTGGAGGCTTTACGGCAGCAATGCGGCGGGGCCTGCGGCGCCGGCCGCTACGGCGAGGGCGCCGGCGACGGCTGATCGTTGCATAGCGCGGCGCTCGACATGACCGCGGTCGCAGCCTCGTTCTCGCGAGCGGCCGTCTGATCGATCGTCCAATGAAGCGCGTCGATCAGACGGGTAACGGGATTATATCCGAGCGTCAATCCGGGGATCGTCGCCAAATCGATGCTGTACGGATTGGGCGCAAGCCCGGCGTAGTTCGGATCGGTCTCGAGCGGGTTCGGCGGCGGCGTGGCGCGCGCGCCGCTGACGTCGGGCTGGGCCATCGAGTTAATGTAGCCCTCTCCGGAGTGCTGCAGGTCGGCCATCTGCTGCGTGTCGACGAAGCCGCTGATGATATCGAGCGATGCGTTCTGCGCCGCCAGCGCCTTGAGCAGCTTGGCCCGAATCTCTTGCAGGCGCTGGTCGTCCTCTGGCCGGCCCGTGGCGTTCGTCAGTTGCGGCGAGTCGAGCATCGTCTGGATCGCGATGATGTTGTTGGCGATCGGCCGGATCAGGCTCTCCATTCCCTGCAACGCCATGTTCTGCGCGGGATTCAGCGGACCGCCGCCCGGATCGGCCGTGATCGGATCGTTGTGCGACCCCGCCGCGGGATCGTTCCCATAGAGCGCGGCCATATTGTACTGCTTGAAGAGCGGAGGGCTCTTCTTGATCGTCGTGTCGTTCTGGAGCATCATCCCGATCGCGGGAGCGATGCTTTCGTGCAGGCGGCTGCAGAGCGGCCGGGCGACGACGCGGTAAATCTGCGGCGGCGGTGTGGGCGCCGCCCCCACCGCGAGCATCATCGTCAGCGCACCGATTACACGCCGCATTTTAGCTTCTTACCGCAAGAGCGTCGCACCGGACCTGCCTGTGACCGCCGCGAGGTTAGATGTAGTGCTGCAGCCAGTCCAGGATCAGATGCAAGCGCTCGGTTCGATGGATCGGCGCCCCGGTGCGCGAGAGGTCGTGGTTTTCGTTCGGGACGGCCACGTACTCGACCGTCTGGCCGAGGATCTTCAGCGACGTGAACTCCTGCAGCGTCTGGTCGATCGGCGCACGCGTGTCCTCGTCGGCATGGAGGATCATCACCGGCGTGTGGATGCCTGCGACGTACGTAAGCGGCGAGAACTTCGCGTAATCGGTGCTCGCCGGATCCCACGGCGGTCCCCACGTGTAATAGCCGCCGCCCAAGCCGTTCTTTCCGGCGAAATCCGCGGCGAGGTTCTCGCTCTGCACGTTGCTGACCGCGCGCTCCGCCACGGCGACCTTGTAGCGATTCGTGTGCGAGATCACCCAGAGCGTCGCATAGCCGCCGTACGATCCGCCGAGAACGCCGAGCCGCGACGCATCCACGTCGGGACGCTGCACGGCGGCGTCCATCACCGCCTGCACGTCCTGGAACATCGCGTCGCCGTAGTTCCGCTCGAGCGACTCCTCAAACGCGTAACCGTGGCCCGTGCTGCCGGCCGGATCGGAGAAGACGACGTTGTAACCGCGGGCCGCATAGAGTTGAAACTCCTGGAAGAACGTGTCGCCGAATTGCGTCTCGGGTCCGCCGTGGATATCGAGCAGCGTCGGATGTTTCGCGCCGGGCGTCGTCGCGGGCATGAACCACGCCTGCACGGTGAAGCCGGCGGGATCCTTGACGCTGAACTCCTGCGGCTGCGAGAGCGTCACCGACGCGAGATAGGCCGCGTTGACGTTCGTCAGCCGGCGGGGCTGGCCGCCGTCGAGACGTGCGACGAAGACGTCGGCCGGATGCGTGAAATCGCTGTAGAGATACGCAACCGTGCGTCCGTCGTGCGAAACCGTGCACGACCAGGCTTCGCCCTGCGGCGGTGTCGCGTCGCTCAGAACGCCGCTGGTTAAGTCGATCGTTCGCAAATTCGAGTAGCCGGGCCCGTCGACGTTGAGCAGCGCGCGTTTTCCGTCGGGAAGCGGCGCCCCGCAGAGCCCGCCGCCCTCTTTCATGTCGGCGAGCAGCGAGTCGCCCCAGCCGACCGTGTCGCGCGCGACGACGACCCGCCGGTCGGAGCCGTCGAGGTTCGCCGAGACGAGCCCGGGCTGCTCGGCCGAATCGCGCACGTCGCCGCTCAAATAGAAGACCCGCTTACCGTCGGCGCCGATGAAGAAACCGAAGTTCGCGGGCAGCGGCGAAGCGACTTTCTGCATCGCGCCTCCCGACGACGGCATCGTATAGACGTCGTTCGTGCCGCTGTCGACCGACTCGAAGCGCAGCGAATCGAAGAGGATCGTCGAGTCGTCGGGCGACCACGCGTCGAACCCTTCGGAGTACTGGCCCGACGTTAGTTGCTTTGCGTTCGATCCATCGGCGGCGATCGTCCAGATGTGCTGATGATCGCGATAGGTGTAACCCTGGCCGTTCGTCTCGAAGAAGAGTTCGTCGATCTGCTGGATGTCGCTCTTCTTCTGCGAGTCCTTCGGCGTGAAACCGGCCTTCTTGAAGTCTATGAGCGCGTTCGGCGCGGGGTCGACGTCGGTCACGGTCAGCGCGATGCGATCGCCGGCATGGTCGACGACCGGGCTCGAGACGCCCTGCTTGACGTGCGTCAGTTGAACGATGGCGCCGTTCGCGAGCGTGTAGCGGTAGAGCTGCGGTTTCTGCTTCTCGACGGTCCGCACGAAGACGAAGCTGCGCCCGTCGGGCATCCACGCGTAATCGCCGTCGCCGATGCGGCCCGTAACGTCGTGCGTGAGACGTCCGCTCGAGACGTCCACGAGCTCGATCGTTCGGTCGTAGGTGTCCTTCGGACCGTTCATCCGCGAGGCGACGACGAGCACGTGCGCGCCGTCCGGCGAGATCGAGGCGTTGCTCAGGAACGTCAGCTTAAAAAGGTCTTCGGGCTCCACCGGCGCCGCCGCGACGGCGAGGGGCGCGAGGGCGAACGCGAGAGCCGCTATGATCAAAAGACGCATGCCGCCATATTCTACGTCCCCTTCGCGGCGCCCGCATAGAAGATGATCTTGAAGATCGCCTGCGGCACCGTCGTCAGCGCGTTGGGGTTGCCGTAGGCCAGATAGACCTCGCTCGTGCGCAGCCGCAGGTGGTAGGCAACCGAGACGTTCGAGCAGGTGCCGATGCAATCGCCGCCGCCGTTTGGGAGCGGCGGCGTTCCGACGACGCGCCGCAGCCCGATCGCAAACGATGAGTTGCTGCCGATCTGATACGCGTAACTAAGGCTCTCGAACCACTGGATGTTGTCCGGGCCCGGCGATGGAAGCCACTGCGCGGTATCGTCGAGCGCAAGCGTCAGCGCCCCGTGGTTGCCGACGCGGATCGTCGTGCTGCGGAACCACGTATCGAGCCGGCCGGTGCCGTAGTGCCCCTCGTTATACGAGATCGAGGTCGGCCACGACGACGGCCCGTGGTATGGGAACTGCCCCGGATTATTCGTCTGCAACCCGCTGTCGTACGTGAAGGCGAAGCCGCCGTTCTGCGAGACCGGCGTCAACACGTCGCCGAAGCGCCAGTAGTTCGAGCCGGTGAAGACCTGGAAATCGAGCGCGCTCTTCGTCAGCACGTCGAGCATCAGCGAGTTGTCGCTCTGGGCCTGGCCCTGCGTCGGGCCCTCATAGCGGTCGAGCATTCCGGCGATGCCGACCGCCGCGAGCTTGTCGTTGCCGCTGAAGTCCCAGATCTTCGCGGAGTAGAGCGCGTACCCGGCGATGCCGGGGTGCGAGATGAAGCCGTCGACGGGGTCGTAATACTCGCCGATCTTTCGCATCGCGCCGAAGAAGCCGAACGTCTGGTTCGCCCAGCCGCCGCCGCCTTCGTAGTACTGTCCCTGATTCGGAACGAGCACGTTCGTGCCCGTATCGCTGCCGTAGTTCGCGTAGAGACTGAGGTGCTTGAGGTCGGAGTAGCCCATGCCGCCCTCGATCGTGTTGTCGTTTAGGCCGGGCATATTCACCGAGACGCGCTGGAAGTTCGTAAATAGCCGGGTATCCGACGAGGTGAAGTCGAGCGCGCTCGCCAGATCGTTTCGATTGTCGCCGATCGAGTCGAACGTCGCAAACCCGAGTGGTCCCTCTTTCCCCTCGACCGCGTAGCCCTCGGCGGGCGTCGGAATCGCCGGCGTGTAGAGCGATTGGATGTTCTGGCAGACGTTACAGTTGAACTGATTGTAGAAGTTCGCGGCCTGCGTGAAGAACGGCCGCACCTCGCTGTAGTAGCGCTGGTAGACCGTCGGCGCGATCGTCTGCTGGTCGAGCTCGACGTTGGAGTAATCGGGATGGAACGTCGAGTAGAACGAAGCCGTCGGCGTGATCGGGATCGACAGATCGGCGCCAACGCGCGAGGTCGAGCCGCCGATCGATTTGCTCGCCGCCTCGCCGAGCGCGTACATCGCGGCGCGCGGCTTCGGCCGGGCCGAGCCGACGCTGAGCTGCGGCACCGCGATCGAGCCGGCGTGCGCATAATCGGAGTTGCCGTAGGAATCCGGCTGCATCTGCACGCGATCGTACGACCAGACCTGCTGTTCGCCGGTCGCGCGCACGTAGCGCACGAACTGGGCCTTCCACGTGCCGCCGCGCGCGTTGCGCAGCACGTCGAACGGAATACGCATCGTCACGGTATAACCGCCGGCGTGGACGGCGCCCTGCGATTCCCAGTTCGGCGAGTACGCCGTGTTCTCGGACGAATATTGGTAATGCGTGCCGTTCGGCGTCGCAAAGAATTGATAGAAGTAGCCGCTGATGCCGTTCGGCCAGAGGTCGATCCAGACTTCGTCGTCGCTGCCCTGGCCGACGTCGTTGGTGTGCTGCGCGGCGGCAATCGACTCGCTCTGTTTTGCGTCGAACCGCACGTAGAGCGAACGGCCGTCGGTCGAGATCCACGCCTTCGTCTCTTCGCTGGCCGGCCGCGACTTCACCGCGTTCCAGGTCAGGTCGAAATTCGATGCCTGCGCCCAGTCCGAGAGCGGCGCACCCGGATCGAGCGGCGGATCCGCCGACTGCGGCACCGCGATCGTCGGATAGGCGAGCGCGCACGCGGTCGTCGCGGCGAATGCGACGGCAACGGCGCCGGCGGCGAGCCGTCCAAGCATTTACAGCAGCGCGCCCGCGAGGTTCGAACGGCTCGCTTGCCGCAACGCGTCGCCGGCGAGCACGCCGCGCAGGTTTGCGCCGTGCAGGTCGCGTCCCGCGAAGTCGCAGCCGATGCACGTTCCGGGCAGACCGGGCCCGGCGCCGGCGACCGTCGCGAGCGCGAACAGGAGCGGTACCAAGGCTGTCATCTCTCAATTTCCTCCATGTCGGGCCGCCTCGAGGACGTACGAAACCAGGCCTCTCGACGGCGAGGCGTTGTAAGGGGCGCTCGCTAGAGTGAAGTTACGGCTTCGTGAGGTCCATGCCGATGAGTTTTGCTTTACTAAGATCGACGCGCGTGAGATCGACGCCGCTGAGGTCGCAGCCGCTCAAGGTTGCGCCGGAGAAGTTCGCGCCGTCCATCCGCGCTTTTGTAAAGTCCATCCCGGTGAGCTGCGCGCCGGAGAAATTAGCACCGCGCAGATCGGCTCCGGTGAAGTCGTCGCCGTTTGCGCGGACGTTCGAGAGGTCGGCCCCGCTCAAGTTCGCGTGGGTGAAGTCGCAACCGCTGCAGCTATTGAGTACGTCCCGCAGCGACGCCGCGGTCAGCCGCGCGCCGGTGAACTGGCAGCCGGAGAGGCGCGCCCCGGTGAAGTCTACGCCGGAAAGATTGGCTCCCGAGAAGTCGCAGCCGACGAGGTGCGCTCCGCGGAATGAGGCGTTGTGCAGATCGGCTTTGCTGAAATCGACGCCGCTGAAGTTCCCATCTGAGAAGTTCGTGCCGATCAGCTTCGCGCCGCTGAGATCCACACCGAGGTAGCTGACGCCGTGCTTGTCACGTCCCGACCAGTCGACGCCGGCGAAGTTGCATCCAGAGCAGCTACGCCCGTCGGACGACATCGTCTGGGCGAGCATCTTCGACGTGTCGATGCGCGGCAGCGTGACGCCGAGCTTCGTCGCGGGTATCGCAACGGCGATGTGGAGCGGCAGGTCCGGCTTCACGACTGCCGGCTGGACGTCGGCAGGCTGCGCGGGCGCGGGTTTTGCAGGCACGGGCTTCGCCGTTACGGTAGGCACGGAGGGAACTGCCGGTACCGCCGCTACGACGGGTGAGGCGGCGACCGAGGGCGCCACGAGCGAGAACGCGAGCGCGAGCGCGCCGACGACCGCGATCGCAGCCGCGGTCGGTGCGATCGAGAGATTCGTCGCCATGTTGCGTCCGGCGCCGAGCAGACGCTCGATGCGGAGCGAGATGTGCTTGCGCGTCGCAAAGACGCCGGGTGCCGGAATCGCCTGCCGGGGCCACGTCGCGGTCTCGGCCATCTTCGTCAAGCAGAGAGCGTACGGGCGAATCGTGTGTACGAACGAGACCACCCAGTCGTCGCAGGCCACTTCGCGCTCGAGGTCGAGCTGCTGGCCGGCGAAGATCGCGGCGGGATTCCAACCGAGCAGCGCGTTGATCAGGCGCTGCATGCCGTTCGTCCAGTCGTCGGCGCGGCGCAGGTGTGCCAGCTCGTGCAGGCAGATCTGATCTACTTCCGGATGGGAGAGACGATCCAATAGCGAGCGCGGGACGAGAATCATCGCATCGAAGAGCCCCACCGCGACCGGGACGTCGGTCTCGTCGCTCACGCAGAGCCGCACGTCGCGAGCGCCTTTGTTCGCGCTAAGCCACTGCGGCATCGCGTCGCGATACTCGACCGGAAGCGGCAGCGCGTCGCGCTTGAGCTGTTCCAAGCGCACGAGGCCGATCGCGAGACGGACGAGCGCGTACGTGGCGAGGATCACCCACGCCACGAAGATGCCGATGGCGAGCGGTATGGGCAACTGCAGGCGAAGCCGCTGCGGCAGCGCGATCGCCGCTTGCGTTGCGGCGGGCACCGGCGCCCGCTCGGTCGCGCGCGCCGCCGTTGCCGCCTTCACCCCGGAAACCATGGTTTCGTGCGACTGCGGATTCGAGCGCTGCGCGGCCGTCGTTACGATCGTCCGCGAGGGTGCGAAGAAGGCGAGCGTGGTCGCGACCGGCACGATGAAGGCCGCAACGAGCGTCGCGCTCCACACCGTGTACCGCGTCGCCGCATTGACGCGCGGCCACGCTTTGAGGAGCAGCCAGACGCAGAGCACCAGCAGCGCGTCCTGCCAGAGGGCGTTGATGGCGATCGCTGCCAGCGCGCTCGCGATGGTGATGAATTCTTGCTGCCAGGCGATCACTTCGCGTTCTCCTCGTACTCTTCTATCAAGGCTTTGAGGCGAGCGAGCTCCGTCTCCGACGGGCGCTCGTTTTCGATCAAGCGTAGCGCAAGCGTGCCCGCGCTGTTGTCAAAGAAGCGTGAAAGGACGTGTCCGACGGCGTGCCCGGCCGCCTCTTCGCGTTCGAGCAGCGGGCGATAGACGAACGCCCGCCCCGCCTCCTCGTGCGCGACGTACCCTTTTCGTTCGAGAATCCGCATCGTCGTGAGCACGCTGTTGTACGCGAGCGGCGGCGGAGGTAGCGCAGCGGTCACGTCGGCGACCGTCGCCCGGCCCTTCCCCCAGAGCACTTCCATGAGGCGGAGTTCGGCCTCGGTCAGCGTCGCGGAACGTCGTCGAGCCATCGTCAGCGCCCCATCAGACCCGGGCCCCAGCCCGGGAAGAGACGGGCCGGCACGAGAGCATCTGGGATGCGTACGCGCGTCCGGGCGGTGGTCGGCCGCTCTGCGCTGGTGCTATCGGTGCTGCGGGTCATGGCTCGTGGTGCCTCCTTGGCTTCTACTAACGATTTAGTTGCAGCATACGCCCTCAGGCGGGGCTTGTCAACTAATTATTTAGGATTAGTCGTCCCGCCGCGGTGCGGGAATGCGAAGGCAGCCTGCCAATATACCGTCGCTGTGTTGGCTACGGTGCGCTTTGCGCTCGCATTTCTTGCCGCAGGGCTCTTGGCCGCATGCGGCGCCGGGACCCCGATCAGCAGCGGAACCCCGACCCCCGCTCCCACGCTGCCCCCGACGGTGACGAGTCAGTATCCCATTCCAACTGCATCGAGCGATCCGGTCGGCATCGCACTCGGTGCAGACGGCAATATCTGGGTGACGGAGTTCCGCGCGAGCAAGATGGCGCAGCTCAATACCGGCGGCAAAATTTCCGAGAGCGTGACGCCGTCGAAAAAGGCCGGGCCGAACGGCATCGCTTCGGGCCCCGGACCGAATCTCAACGTCTGGTTCACCGAGACGAACATCGGGAAGGTCGCGCAGATCACGGTCACCGGTCCGCCGTATACGGAGTACACGCTCCCCGACCCGGCGGCAAAACCCGCGGCGATCGCGCTCGGTTCCGACGGTGCAATGTGGGTCGCCGACATCGGCACGAACTCGATCTGGCGCGTCCAGCAGCTTCACGTGAAGCCGCACGTGCGCTTCACGCAGTATAAACTTACCGGCAACGCGCAGCCGGACGCCATCACGAATGGGCCCGACGGGGCGCTCTGGTTCACCGAACCTGGAACGAACAGCATCGGCCGTCTTCCGGTCAGCGGCTATCCGCTGCGCGAGTATCAGATACCGACCGCCGACTCGGAACCCGCCGGCATCGCGACGGCAACCGATAACGCGCTCTGGTTCACCGAGAAGAAGGGCTTGAAGATCGGCCGCATCGCGACGACCGGCGTCATCACCGCGGAGTACCCGCTCACGGGCGCGGTGACGCCCGACGCGCTCGTGCAGGGCATCGACGGCAACTTCTACTTCACCGATACGATGAAGAACAAGATGGGGCAGTTTTTCTTCAAGACGCACAAGGTCGCGTTCTATCGGATTCCGACCGCGAACTCGGAGCCGACGACCCTAACGCTGGGCTTGGATAGCCAGATCTACTTCGTGGAGAGCGCCGGGAACAAGATCGGCCAGTTCCGATACTTTAACGTCTAGCTCCGCGCCCCGCATCTCGGCGAGCATCGTCGCTCCGCCGGTCCCGATCAGATAACAACGAGCATCCGCGCGCACGACGTGCAGCGCGGCGTGCGGCGATAGCGCGGCCGACTCGATCAGCTCGACGCGCCGCCCCGGCGCGCGAAAGAGGGGCATCGCTCGCACCCGGCGCGCGAGCAGGTAGAGCGCGCAAAGAACGAGCCCGGCGATCGCAAGTTTCCCGACGTAACCGGCCCAGAACGTCAGGGGCATTGAATCTTGCGCTTGTACGCGACGACCCTCGCCTCGATCTCGTCGAGCCGCTCTCGAACGACGACGGCGTTACCGGTCGTCAGCGTTACGATCGTCTCGCCGTTGCTCTCGACCGATTCGATCAGATCGCAGTTGAGCATCAGCGGCTGGCCGTTGAGTCGCGTCAGCGTGATCACCGAGCCGCTCCTTCGGCCGCAGCGTACGCGACTCTTTCGCGCAGGGCACGCTCGCGCCGTCGGGCGTCGGCATCGTCGAGCTCGGCCTCTTCGCGCCGGGCCGCTTCGATCTGGAATGCGCGGAGCCGGCGCTCGTGCAGCTTTTCGACGACGCGATGCTCGCGGTTCGCGGCAACGAGGGCGTCTCGAGCGCCCTCCCACGCCGCGTGAAGCTCGCGCCGGCGGCCGCGCAGCGACGCTTCTTCCGCATCGAGCCGGCAGAGGTAGGCGTCGCGTAGCCGCAGATCGGCGGCGTGCGAGCATCGAACGCGCTCGGCGTTCAAGCCTTCGAGAGACCGATCGGATTCGTCGAGGGCGCGGCGGCAGAGCGCGAGATCGCGGCGCCTCTCATCCTCGATACGCTTGCGCCGCTCGAGCAGCGGCAAGAGAGCGGAGCGAAATCCGCGCGCCATACAGGAGTGAACTCCCGGGCGCCGGGTTCAGCGCGCCAACTGCGTGCGTTCGCGTCCGACCGAGACGAGCTCGACGGGGACGCCGAGCAGTTCGCCGATGCGCGTCACGTAGCTGCGCGCCGCCGCCGGCAGGCCGGCGATGCGCCGGCAGTCGCCGATCGGCTCGCTCCAGCCTTCATGCTCCTCGGTCTCGATCTCGAGTCCGGGCTCCCCGGCATGGCCGAAGGCGACGGCCTTTCCGTTCAGGCGATATCCGGTAACGATCTCGACGCGCTCGAATCCAGAGAGCACGTCGAGCTTTGTGATCACGGCGCTCGTCAGGCCGTTGAGCGCGACCGCATAGCGCGCGGCGACGGCGTCGAGCCAGCCGCAGCGGCGCGGTCGTCCGGTGACGGTGCCGTACTCGCCGCCTTGATCGCGCAGGCGCGCGCCGCGCTCGTCGTGCAGCTCCGACGGCAACGGCCCGGCGCCGACGCGCGTCGAGTAGGCCTTGAGCACGCCGATGACGCGTCCGATCGCCGACGGCCCGATGCCGAGGCCCGTGCAGGCGCCGCCCGCGATCGTATGCGAGCTCGTGACGTACGGATAGGTACCGTAGCCGACGTCGAGCAGCGTGCCTTGTGCGCCTTCGAGCAGCACGCGCTTGTTCTGCGCGAGTTTTTCGTGGATGAACGCTACGCCGTCGACGACGTGCGGCGCGAGGCGCTCCATCGCGTTCGCGGTCGCGACGTCCGGCGTGCCGGCGCGCAGCAGATCGGCGAAGCGCAGGCCGGTCCGCGCGACGCGGTCGACGTAGGCCGGCCCGATGCCGCGCCCGGTCGTCCCGATCGCCGCCGATCGTTCGCGCTCGCCGGCAGCATCGCGCTCCATGTGATGCGGGAAGACGACGTGCGCGCGGTCGGAGATTTTCAGGCGCGTCGTGTCAACGCCGATCGCCGCGAGCGCATCGAGCTCCTCGACGAGCGTCTGCAAATTGACGACGGCGCCGCCGCCGACGAACAGCTCGACGTCGGCATGGAGAGCGCCCGACGGGACGATGCGCAGCGCGAGTTCGCGATCGCCGACGACGATCGAGTGGCCGGCATTGTCCCCGCCGCCGAAGCGCGCGACGACGTCGTACTGCTCGGCATAAAGGTCGACGATGCGGCCCTTGCCCTCGTCGCCCCACTGCAGCCCGAGAACTACGTCAGCTTTGGAAGCCATGAGTACGGAGGGTTATTCGGTGCTGAATTCGAGATCGCCGGTGTCGCCCATCGGGATCTGCGAGATGCCTTCGAACTGCGTCATGACGAACTCCGAGAAGAGCGCGTTCGGCCAGCCGAAGCTGCGGCGCGTGTACTGCTGCGGGTTGTCGGGGTTGAAGGACTCGTGGAGCAGATGGTCGCCGGGATCGCTGGCGAGAAGTTGGCCGAGGACGTCTTGCTTCTCGGCGCTGCTCTGCGCGGTCAGCCCTTCGATGATGAGCGCAAGCGGCCAAACCCAATGGTCGGGCGTGTGGTAGCTGCCGATCCCCCGCGCCACGTGCCCCTGATAGAACGACGGGTTGTCCTGCGAGAGCAAGAACCGCCGAGTGTTCTCGTAGTAGCGGTCGCCGGGCGCCGTGTAGCCAAAGTACGGCGCGGCGAGCAGACTGGGAATGTTCGCGTCGTCGGTAAGGATCGCGTGGCCGAGCCCGTCGACCTCGTAAGCGTAGATGTAGCCGTATTTCGGCACGAGGACGAGACCGTACGTCTGAATCCCGCGCTGCACTTCGTCGCGCAGGGCCTTTGCCTCGCGCGCCTTGACGATGTTGTGGTAGACGTTGAGCTCGATGT
>Ga0335069_10011257_pt1 | contig 12641 bp, 7 predicted proteins | sample Lox_Sample_11_FD_206714 | JGI IMG/M metagenome (GOLD analysis project Ga0335069, IMG submission 206714) | Soil microbial communities from Loxahatchee National Wildlife Refuge, Florida, United States - Lox_Sample_1.1 | ecosystem: Environmental > Terrestrial > Soil > Wetlands | place: USA: Florida... | reverse complement strand
CTCCTTCTCCAGATTCGATCGCGCGCCGGCCTGGCTGGCGAACGAGAGGCCAGCCTTGAGCAGCACTTCGCGCTCGTTGCCGAAGTCGAGCCAGGCGCCCGTGCGAATGCCTCGGGCCGACTTCGCGTCGCGCAGAACCGCATCGTCCTGCCAAACCGCTGTGCTTTTGTACGGTTTGTTGAATTGCCCCAGGACGTAGAGCCTGTACGTCGAATGGGTGCCGCAGAAGGCCCCCGCGGTCACTTCGCCGGAATAGCCGTCCTCGCCTCTCAGCTCGAAGCTGTCTCCGAAGCCTTTCTCGGCCGGCGTCGCGGTCTTGCCAGCCGCCGGCAGGTTCGCGCTCGATCCCGCATTCACCAGGATGCGCGCCGGCACACCCGCCGGAAAGATGAATCGCGCCATCCCCGCACGCTCCGTTGCCGTGAGCTCGACGCGCACGCCGTTCGCCAAGGTGATCGCGTAGTAGCCGGGATGCGCCGCTTCAGTCTTGTGGTCGAATCCGACCGCGTAGGGAGTCAGACTCGTCCCCGGACTGGCCGCAAGCGTACCCGCAATCGGCAGCACGGCGAAATCGCCATAGACGGGGCACCCCGCGCCGCTGATATGCGTCATGCCGAATCCGTTGATCTTCAGGTCCTTGTAGTAGTACCAGGCTTGGTTGGTCGTATCCGGGCTCCATTGCACCATGCCGAAGGGCAGCGTGGCGCCCGGAAAAGTGTTCCCGCCTCCGTCGGTTCCGATCGTCGGATCGACCGTGTCGTAGGGCGTCCCTGCGGATTGAGCGACGGCCGAACCGCCGGCAAACGCAAACAAGAGAGTGAGGCTGAAGGAGATGGCGCGGAGCTTTTGCATGGTCCCGTCCTTGGCGGATGCGTGGCAGGAAGGCGCAACGATCCAACGGACCATCTTACTCGGTCGCCGGCTTTCACACGTTGGCGCGCCAGGCGCAGCGGCGGCTACCTATCGCCGCAGGTAAAACGGCAGCACGATGAACACAGCCAACCCGATGGCGATCACCATCGCCAACCCGATCAGGGAGTAGATCAGCTTCAGGTTCGGTCCCTGGGCGGGCTCATGAACGTCGACCTCTGCATCCGGCCGCTCCGGCTCACTCATACTTGAGCGCCTCGACCGGATCGAGCTGCGCCGCGCGGGTAGCCGGTACGGTGCCGAAGACAACACCCACAATCGTTGCCGTGGCCATCGCGACGGCCACCGACCACAGCGGCGCGGGCAGCGCATAGCTGGTAAAGAAACGCACCGAAAGCGGTACGGCGAGCCCCAGGAGCGCGCCCACCAGTCCGCCGGCGAGCGAGATGATCACCGCTTCGGCAAGGAACTGCAGCTTGATCTCGCGATAGGTCGCGCCGAGCGCCTTGCGGATGCCGATTTCGCGAATCCGCGCGCGCACATTGGCCAGCATGATGTTCATGATGCCCACGCCGCCCACCGCCAGCGTCACCGCCGCCACCAGCACCAGGATTACGGTCAGCGCGTCTGAAATCACTCCGGCGGTCGTCAGCAATTCCGTCAGGTTCTGCGCCTTGTAGACCGAGTTCGGCTTGTGCCTGGACTTGATCACGCGCACGATCTCACTGGACGCCTCGGGCACCTCCTGCATGCTGCGCACCGAGAAATAGAGCATCTTCACATTGTCGCTGCCCGTGAAGTAGCGCGCCACCGAGTAGGGGATCAGGATTGTCTCGTCGGTGATCTCGCTCTGGCCGAAAGTATCCACGCTCTCTTTGAACGTGCCGACGATGGTGAATGGAATCCCCTGGATCTGGAACGTCTGACCCACGGCCGCGTCGGCGCTGCCGAACATCGCGCGCGCGAAGGGCAGTGTGACCACGGCGCACTGAATGTGGGCGCTCTCGTCTTCAGAGTCGAAGAACCGCCCGTAGAGCACCAGAAGGTTGCGCACGTCGCGATATTCAGGGCTCACGCCGAGCACCAGCGTATCCTTCACCACGCCGCCGCCAAAGCTGATGCGGTCATGCGTCTCCAGCACCGGCGATGAGTACATCACGCCCGGCACCTGCGCCAGCACGGCCTTCTCGTCCTCGCGCGTCAGGAAGTCGTTATAGATCAACTGCTCCGCGCCTGTCGCGCCGCCGCCCGAGTACTCGACTTCGACTTCGTTCGTCCCGATTTTCTGAATCTCATCGAGAATGAACCGCTTGCCGGTCAGCCCGATGGTCACGACGAGGATCACCGACGCCGTGCCCATCACCATGCCCAGCGCGGTCAGCGCAAAGCGCACCTTGCTGGCCCTGAAGCTGTCGACAGCGATCTTCAGGATTTCGCTCAGCACCATCGTCTGGCGCGCGCTCTTCAGCGTCTGCTGAAAGCTGATCTTGCGTCGCTGTTCCAGATTCGGCTGCATGGTCCCTGCTATCGAGATGCGCGGAGCCCGCTGGAGGCTCCTCTTTCATGAGACGCATTGCGCGGCAATTCTTCTACCTGGCCACGTACTTGTTCAGCCACTTCAGTTCCTCGCGAACTTTGATGTAGCCGTGCCATGGGTTCTTGCCCAGGCCATGCCCCTCGCCGGGAAAGACGAGAAACGTGTGCGGAATGCCCAGCGACTGCAAGGCGCGCTCCAACGTTACGCCCTCCAGATAGCTTACGCGCACATCGGCCCCGCCCTGCACCAGGTGCGTCGGCGTCTTCACTTTGTCGAACCGGAACAGCGCCGCCTCGTCCTGGTAGAGCCCGGGATTCTCCCACGGCCGGCCACCCAGGTACCAGGCGTCATCCCAGCTCTCGTCGTCGTTGCCCCAGTTGGCCGCGTGCTCCACCGCTCCCGCGCCGGTCACCGCGGCTTTGAAGCGCGTAGTCTGCGTGATGAGCCAGTTGGTCATGTACCCGCCATAGCTGTAACCCCCGATGGCCAGGCGCTCGGGATCGGCGTAGCCGTCCTTCACCAGCGCGTCGACGCCAGTGAGAATGTCGCGGCCGGGCTTCGATACCAGGTGCGGCATGATCTCCAGCATGAAGTCGTCGCCGTAGCCTGACGACCCGCGGTAATTCGGCCGGAAAACCAGCCACCCGTCCGCCGCCGCCAGCGTGGCCCAGTCATACCAGTCGGCCCCGAAGTTGTTGCCGTCCGCGTCGGCCGGCCCACCGTGAATGAACGTAAGCATGCGCAGATGCTTTGCGTCCTTCTTGCCCGGCGGAAAGATCAGAACGCCCTCCACCGTCTTGCCGTCATCCGACTTCCAGGCATAAGGCTCCCACTCCGGCTGCGCGCGCTCGGCGAAGACCGGGTTGAAGCTGGTCAGCGCCTTCGCCTCAACAAGATGCTCCGGATCCGAAGCGAGATAGACCTGCGGAGGATGGTTGATCGACGATTGCCTCACCAACAGAGCATTCGAGCCATGCGCCGCGTCTACGTTGGCATAGCTTCCGGCTTCACCATTGAGTTTGGCCGCCTTGTCGCCGTCGATTCGATAAAGCTGTCTCTCGGTTCCTTTGAGCGCCATCGCAATCTCGCCGCCGCCGGGCAGCAGCGTGAACTCCTCGAACGAGCCGTCGAAGGACGAGCCCAGCCGCTCGGTCTTCCCCGTCGCCGGGTCCATGCGGTAGAGCCGGCCCTGCGTGTCGGTGTACTTGCCTTCCACCGAGCCCGCCGCGGCCTGCACCAGGAAATAGATCGACTTGCTGTCCGCCGACCAGTGCAATTGCGATTCGATCGCCTGGTTCTGCGTGAGCTGCCTGGTTTCCCCGCCCTTCGCCGGCGCAAGAAAGATCTCGAAGTCTGCCGGATTCTCCGTCCGGTGGTGCACCGGTTCCGTCAGAAATGCCACCGATTTTCCATCCGGCGAAGGTGCGATTTCACCGATCGAGATCGCGCATTTGGCAACGATCTCCACGCCTGGGGGAAGGGAAGTGTCCTTGACTTCTTCTTTGACTTTCCTGGTGGTTTTCGCGGCCTCGTCTTTCTTTTCTTCAGCCTTTGCGGCTGCCGGCGGCGCGGTTTCCAGCGCAAGCTTCATCGCCGCCGCAAGTTCCTGCTTCACCAGCACGTCGCCGCGGTGCTGTTCGCGCCAGCGGATCACGTCCTTCCATTCATCCTTCTGCCCTTGCTGCTCCTCCACGGTCTGCGGCTGCGTGACCGAGTAGTAGAGCGCCGACCCATCCGGCGACCAGGCGAAGGCATTTACGTCGAGCTTCTGACTGAAGAGCGGCAGCGCCTCGCCGCCGGAGACGGAGATGACCCACAAGCGTTGCGCCTTGGCCGCGTCGGACTCCGGCTCGCCCTCATCGTCGGCATCCTCATTGGGCAGCGCCCGGTCGCTGAGGAAGGCGATCCACTTGCCGTCCGGGCTCCACTCCGGCCGGTCTTCGCTGCCCGAGTGCGTCAGGGGCCTCAGCCCGGGCTGCCCCGTCCAAAGCCATAGATCGTGCCGGTACTCGCTCGCCTTCCAGTCCGGGCTCTCGGTGGCGATCACCGCAGCCGAGCCGTCCGGCGAGATCTTCGCCTCGGTGATGGAAGTGACGTTGAAGTATTCGTCCAGCGTGATGGCCTTGGAGTTCGGGTTCGATTCTTCTGCTGAACTTCTGACCGAAACAACGCACAACCCGGCAAGCAATGCGAGGCAAATAGAACGGGGACACATACTTACAATATTAGCTGCGCCGAGCGGCGATGGGGCTTGCCTAACTCGATTCGGCTAGCGATCACCTGGGCGTCCGTCGCGTCCGATTGGATGCTGGTGGATTTGAGCAAGACTGATGCCCGGCGATCTCACCCTGTCGGCCTTCCAGCGCCTTCTCGACAATGCGCCGATCCGCGCGTGATGCAGTTCGCTGCGCATACCGACTTCTAACTTCGGTCCTGCCGGCCCCGGAAGACGATATCCTCTCTTCCGGGGCTTTTTCTGTCCGGGAGTCTTCGTTCTCGATGATGAATCGCGCGCTCTTGATGACGCTGGCCTTTGCCGCCTCCCTTCTTGCCATGCCGTGCGTGCCGATGTGCCGCGCGCAAGCTGTGCCCGCTCCCGGCTCGCGCACGCTGATGGATGCGCACAACTGCTATCCCTATTTCGAGTGGTGGTACGACCGGATCGACCGCGCGCTCTCGGCGGGCACGCCGCTGGCCATCGAGCAGGACCTTGGCTGGTACACCAACCCGAAAACCGGCAAGAGCTGGTCCGTCGTCACGCACGGCGATCCGATGAACGGCGAAGAACCCGTCATGGAGCACTACTTCTTCGATCGCGTGCGGCCAATCGTGGAGAAGGCGCTCAAGGAGGGCAACCACGGCAACTGGCCGCTCATCACGCTCAACCTGGACTTTAAAGACGACAATCCCCAGCACCTGGCCGCGGTCCTCGCGCTGCTGCGCAAATACCAGCCGTGGCTGACAACGGCTGCGAAGAGCGATGACATGGCCACGGTGCAGCCGCTCGACGTGAAGCCCATCCTGGTGCTCACCGGCGAGAACGACACGCAGCAGCGGGTCTTCTACGACGAGCTGAATCCCGGCGACCGCGTGCTGCTCTTCGGCGCGATCCACACCGAGGACAAGGACCCGCAGGCCCCGCCCGAGGTCCTCGCTCCGGAGAAGGCCAGCAATTATCGCCGCTGGTGGAACAATCCCTGGCGCGTGGTGGAAGCCGCGGGCCAGCAGCATGCCGGCGAATGGACGCCTGAAAAAATGAAGCGCCTCGAGGCGCTCGTCGACCGCGCGCACGCGAACGGATTGTGGATCCGCTTCTACACCCTGGACGGCGCGGCCGAGGCCGAGCTGAGCTGCCACGGCTGGTTCCACGGATACAACTTCGGCTCGCTGGCCGCCGCCCGCACGCGCTGGCGCGCTGCGATCGCGGCGCACGCCGACTATCTCGCATCGGACCAGTACGAGCTGGTCGGAAAAGAAGTGCGCTCCGCCGCCGCGAAATAAGCCCTCGGAAGACTCAAGGCTGGCCCGCCTCGGTTTGCGGACCCCGTGCACGCAGGCCAACAGCTCGCCGTCCTCCGCAAGAAGAATCCCCCATGGGCTTTGTTGATCCGCAGCGCGAGTCGCTTCGCCATTACATTCCTATAGAAAAATTGTTTTCTTATTGACAGCTAGCTTCCGCCCCCAATAAACTTGCGCTCCATCGATGCAATAGGGATACTTCGCGATCTCTCTCGGCGAAGGCCAGGCGCGGTTCGCGATCCGAATGCTGCGTCGGTTCCCTGAAAAGGAGTGCACACATGGTCAAGCGGCTGGGACGCATGGGAGTGTGGAATCGCAGGGCATTGCTGGTTGCCTTTTGCCTGGGTGTTGCTGCGCCGCTGGCCTCGGGCCAGGCTGCGCCGGACCTCTTGAAGAACGGCTTCGAGAATCCACCGGAGAGCGCCCGTCCACGCGTGTGGTGGCACTGGATGAACGGCAACATCACAAAGGATGGCATCAAACTCGACCTCGAGTGGATGCACCGCGCCGGACTCGGCGGGTTCCAGAACTTCGACGCGGCCCTCTTCACTCCCCAGATCGTCGACAAGCGCATGGTCTATATGACGCCGGAATGGAAAGACGCCTTCAAATACGCGACCACGCTTGCCGACCAGCTCGGGCTGGAAGAGGCCATCGCAGGCTCGCCCGGCTGGAGCGAGAGTGGCGGGCCGTGGGTGCCGGCGAAGGAGGCGATGAAGAAGTACGTCTGGAGCGAGCTGCGAGTCGAAGGCGGCAAGCCCTTCTCGGGCGCGCTCCCGCATCCGCCGTCGAATACCGGAGCCTTTCAGAACCTGCCGATTGAGGATCTCGGCGACATGCTCGGCGGCTCATTCAAGGCGCCGGAATACTATGCGGACTCGGCCGTAATCGCCTTCAGGGAAGCGGACACCGACGTGCCGCTTTCCGCGTTCGATCCGAAGATCACCACCAGCGGCGGTACGATCGATCCCGCTCTGCTCAGCGACGGCGACTTGGTAAAGACGGTCGCGCTGCCCATGGCCAAAGAGATCGGCGGCAAGGCCTGGATTCAATACGAATTCACGCAGCCGGTCACGATTCGCGCGCTCACGCTGGTGGCCGGCAAGAAAGGCCCCATGGATGCATTTCTGCCGCCGGGCGGAGAAAGCGGCAAGGCCCTCGAAGCCAGTGACGACGGAGAGAATTTCCATGCGGTCATCGACGTGCCCAAAGGCGGTTCGACTGAACACACGCTCTCGTTCGAGCCCGTAACCGCCAGGTACTTCCGCGTCACATTCAAGACCCAGCCGGCTCCGCCCAATCCCTTCGCGGAAATGGGCATGCCCAGCGCACCTCCGCCCACCGATCACCTGATCGCCGAGTTGGTCCTGCATCCCGGCGCGCGCGTGAACCGCTTTGAAGAGAAGGCCGCGTTCAATCCCACATGGGATCTGTACAGCCTGGCGACTGTGGGCGCCACAGCGCAGGACGCGATCCGCAAGAGCGACGTGATCGACCTGACGGGCAAGGTCCGCGCCGACGGAAGCCTCGACTGGACGCCGCCCGCGGGCCACTGGGTCATCCTGCGCTTTGGCTATTCGCTGCTGGGAATCACGAACCATCCGGCCACCAAGGAGGCCACAGGTCTCGAGGTCGACAAGCTGAACGCGCAGTACGTGAAGAACTACATGAACGGTTTCCTCGACAGCTACAAAGAGACCGTCGGCGCCGGCATGATGGGCAAGCGCGGCATTCGTTACGTAATCAATGACAGCTGGGAAGCCGGAGCGCAGAACTGGACCGATAACATGCTCGAGCAGTTCGCAAAGCGCCGCGGCTACGATCCGCGCCCGTGGATGCCCGTGCTGACTGGCCGCATCGTGGACAGCGCTCAGGCCAGCGACCAGTTCCTGTGGGACCTGCGCAAGACCATCGCCGATCTGACCGCCGAAGAGCACTACATGCAGATCCAGGCTTCACTCAAGGAGCGCGGCATGGGCCACTATGGCGAGTCGCACGAGAGCGGCCGCGCCTTCATCGCCGACGGCATGGAAGTGAAGAAGATGAACGACATTCCCATGAGCGCGATGTGGGTGCAGAAGCCGGGCGTGAACGGCCCCACCTATGGCTACAATGCCGACGACCGCGAGTCAGCCTCGGTGGCGCATATCTACGGTCAGAACATCGCTGCAGCCGAGTCAATGACCAGTTGTGACGCTTCCACGGCGTGGGCGTGGTCTCCGGCAACACTCAAGCCCACCGCGGACCAGGAATTTCTCAACGGCATCAACCGCTTCGTGATTCACGAGTCTGCGCATCAGCCGCTGATCGGCAAAGCGCCGGGCGTAACGCTCGGCCCCTGCGGCCAATGGTTCAACCGCAACGAAACGTGGGCGGAGCAGGCCAACATATGGACCGGCTACCTCGCGCGCAACTCTTTCCTGCTGCAACAGGGCAAATTCGTGGCGGATGTTCTCTACTTCTACGGCGAGGACTCGAACATCACGGCGCTGTTCGCCAATTCCGCACCCGACGTGCCGGCCGGCTATAACTTCGACTACATCAACGCCGATGGTCTCATTCATGAGCTCGGCGTCTCTGGCGGCGCCATCACGGCGAAGTCCGGCGTGAGTTACCGCGTGCTCGCCCTCGACAAGTACAGCCAGCACATGTCACTGCCCGTGCTGCGCGCGATTCACAAGCTGGTGGAGCAGGGCGCTATCGTTGCCGGCGCCAAGCCCGCGGCAACGCCCAGCCTCGCCGACGATGCAGCCGAGTTCAAGAAGCTTGACGACGAACTCTTCGGCTCCGGCTCCGGCGTGCAAACCGTGGGCAAAGGCAAAGTCTATGCGGGCGAAAACGCGGGAGCCGCGCTGAAAGCGCTGGCCGTCGCTCCCGACTTCGATGCCGCCAATTCGTCGAACAGCCAGAAGATCGAGTTTGTTCACCGCCAGCTTGCCGACGGCGACCTATACTTTGTCGACAACCGCGGCGACAACGAATCCACCTTCGACGCCACCTTCCGCATCGCAGGCAAGACGCCCGAGCTCTGGTATTCCGAGACCGGCAAGACCGCGCCGGCGGCCTTCGCCATCGCCAGCGGCCGTACCACGGTTCCGCTGCACCTGGAGCCATGGGGCACGGTGTTTGTGGTCTTCCGCAGGCCGGCGAAGGAGACTTCGCACTCGCTTCCTAAAGTCAGCGATACGCAGCTTGCCACGGTCGACGGCGCGTGGTCGCTGGCGTTCCAACCTGGACGTGGCGCCCCGCCGTCCATCTCGCTCGACAAGCTCATGCCGTGGAATGAAAGCACCGACAAGGGCGTGAAGTACTTCTCCGGCATCGGCACCTATACCACGACCGTCCAGGCCGCGCCCGAGTGGTTCAGCAAAGGCGCATCGCTGTGGATCGACCTGGGCGACGTGAAGAACCTCGCGGTGGTCACTGTGAACGGGAAAGACCTGGGAACGGTGTGGCACGCGCCCTACCGCGTGGACGCCACAAGCGCGCTGAAGCCCGGCGCCAACGAGGTCGTCATCAAGGTGGTCAACACTTGGGTCAATCGCCTGATTGGCGACAAGCAGCCGGACGCCGCCACGAAGTACACCTTCTCCACTTGGAACACTTACAAAGCCGACACGCCTTTGTTGCCGTCCGGCCTCATCGGTCCGGTGGCGATCCTTCAGGAGACGAAGCAGTAATTTGCAGCACCCTTGGAAGAAGCGTTTCGCTCGGGCTTGCGAATAGGGGCACACACTCAGCCCCCCTCAGGCACAACAGGCGATGCCTTCGCGTTCGCGGCAGCCGGCTCCTGGCCGCACAGACGCGGAGGCAGCCCATTTGCAGAACTGCATCCGTGGCTGCGAACCCGCCGCTCAACCCCGGATTCATGCGAAAATACAGCAGGCGAAGCGATCCGCGCGGCTAGCGGAATGCCGACCGAAGCGCGAAAGTGGCGGAATTGGCAGACGCACCAGACTTAGGATCTGGCGGGGAAACCCATGGGGGTTCGAGTCCCCCCTTTCGCACCAATAATTTACGGATAGTTGCAAAATCGCCTTTTCTTGACTGTGCCGAATATTGTGCCCACCTGCCAGAAAGCTGTGCCTGCTTTCCCGCTAATGCGGGTTCCGGCAAGGCCGCTTGCTCCACGCTATTTTGCGATTCAAGCGAGAGCAACTCGCTGCGCGTCATTGATGACGGCCCAGACGCCTATGCCGATCCCCTTCGCAAGCTGCGACGGATCGACCATGTTGTGGGCGAGAAAGATAAAGACGGACTTCTCTTTCGGATCCGCCAGCCACCAGCCACCGTACGCTCCTGGCCAACTGACCGTGCCTTCGTTCCCGCGTCGGGCCATATCTGCGTCGTCGGGATCGAGAACGACCGCCACGCCAAGACCAAAGCCTCGTCCGACCGCGAAAGGCTTTTGACCCCACCATCCGGAGTGGGCGCGCTGGGCTTCGGTGAGCTGATTCGTCATCATTCGACCCAACGTTTCGGGGCGTAGGAGGCGAACGCCATCGACCTCGCCGTCACTGAGGAATAGTCGTGCAAACTTCAGATAATCATCGACGGTAGACCATAGTCCTCCGCTGCCAGACTCGTAGGCCATGTGCTCGGGCCTCTCTTCGACAACCACGCCGCCCCACGTAAGGCGTTTCATGAGCCGGCCATGCTCGTCAAAGCCGTAGGCGGTTGCACGACGGCTCCACTTCGCACGCGGCACCAGGAATCCGGTGTCGATCATGCCAAGCGGATCGAATATGCGTCGCTTGAGAACGGATCCTAGAGACTCGCCTTCAATTCTGGCGATCAAGAATCCGAGCAGGTCAGTGGCCGTGCCGTAAGTCATCAGACTTCCCGGCTGAGCGATCAGGGGCAGACGGGCAAGACGGCGAATCCAATCGTCGGGCGTAAGCTGGCTGTCGATGACGTCTCCGCCGAGTGCTTCACGATACGCCTGGCCGATCGGTCCGCGGTGGAAGCTCGCATACGTGAGGCCAGCACGATGGGTAAGCAGATCTTCAAAAGTGATGGGTCGGGTTGCCTCCTGAACGTCCTCAAGCGGGCCGTCGGGCGAACGCAGAACATGCAGATGCGCGAACTCCGGAGCGACATTGGAGATAGGATCGCTCAATTGAATCCGATCTTGATCGACCAGCATGAGTGCTGCTACGGACGTTATCGGCTTGGTCATGGATGCAATACGAAAGATCGTGTCGCGCTGCATCGGCAGGCCGTTCTCGATGTCGCACCAACCCGCAGCCGTGACATCCGTTTGCCCCCTGCGGTGGACCAATACGACTGCCCCGGCGAGTTGCCCCTGGTCGACACTGCGTTGCAGGACTTCTTGAAGCTCATCTTCTCGCGCCATGAGGGCACCCTCCATTCTGTAATCTCATTATTAAATAATTTTCCTATATAATCAAGGGATGACCTCCGAATCTTTATCCGGCTCCACGCGAAGCAGAAGAAAGGGCGACAAGCGCGAGCGCACTCGGGCGAAACTGCTCGAAGCGGCACGCGCGGTGATCCATGAGAAGGGGCATGAACACTCGAGCCTGGAGGAAATTGCTGAACGGGCCGGCATGACGACCGGAGCGATATACGGCAATTTCAAGAGCCGCGACGATCTATTCATTGCCCTGGGCCAGACCTATTGGCCGTCGATTCGGCCCCACGTGAAGCCTGGCGCGAGTTTTGCCGAGGCGATGAGGGCGATAGCCGATGCGACGATTGCAATCATTCCCGAGCGCAGGGCCGCCGCAGTAGGTCGGCTTACCGGGCTCGCTTACGCACTTCAGAGTGAAAGCATGCGCAAACAGGTGGAGAAGGTAACCGCGGAGAGTTATGCATTTGGCGAGGAGTGGCTCCGGTCAGTCATCCGCGCGGAGGAACTCCCGCTGCCGGCCGGCCAGCTTGTACGCGTGTTGCACTCCTTGATCGAAGGTCTCGTGTTTCAAAGGCTGCTGACTCCCGCGCTGATCCCGGATAGGGTGATCCGAGCTGCCTTCGCAGCTCTCGCCAAGAGGGATTAACGAGCGCGACCCAGGGCTGCGCTTGCACGCAGATCAGTACAGCGGTCAGGTGGCGCCGACTTATTCCAGCGAAACCACGCGATGCCGGTCGATCGCGTCTGCCACGCTGTACGCTCGACCAAACGGCCGGGCAAGTCGATGCCACTGCTCTGACTGAGCGGCATTCACCGGCACGCTCGTGCTACGAACCGACAGATACAATCACGGTTTTTAAACGCCGCGTGGTGTTGAAGCGATGCGGAACAAAGCAGCGACCGCCGTGCTCGGCATTCTCGGAATCATGCCATGCCTTGTCACCGCGATCGCTTTGCGGGATCAGATATGCCGGGAGGTAGTACATTTGGGTATCGCTTGAGGCCGGAGTTGCAGAGGAGTTCTTCTTTCGAGTGCTACTGCAGACCAGATTATCGGCAGTGATCAGATCCGAAGCGGCCGCAATGGTGATTCCATCTTTGATTTTCGGGCTAATCCACTCCCCGGGACTGTACCTCCGAACAGGACTTACCCAAGAGGGACTCCCTGCGCATCCATCATTGTTGATGGCGATAGGCTACTCGATCGTCAGCACATCTGTAGCCGGGTTCTTCCTCGGGGTATTGTGGGCTCGAACCCGAAACTTCCTCGCGATCGTAGTCGCGCGCGGAGTGGCCGACCTGCTGCCCAACATATTACCGGCGCTCCGCACCTTGCGGCTG
>Ga0335069_10011256_pt1 | contig 12642 bp, 6 predicted proteins | sample Lox_Sample_11_FD_206714 | JGI IMG/M metagenome (GOLD analysis project Ga0335069, IMG submission 206714) | Soil microbial communities from Loxahatchee National Wildlife Refuge, Florida, United States - Lox_Sample_1.1 | ecosystem: Environmental > Terrestrial > Soil > Wetlands | place: USA: Florida... | reverse complement strand
CTTGCATGATCTGCCGCATGCACGGTTTTATGTCACCAAAGGTGCAGCAAGCCTTCTCGACGAGCGAAAATTTATCAGTCTTACTCAATCTGAAACGTTCGACGATGAACACGCGGATGAAATTGTCATACCGCTTGCCACTCGCTCGGAAAAAAAATTGGATGCATTAACCGAAGAGGATTTTCAACAGGATCGTTATGCTGCTGAATTGTTGCGCCGTTCCGGGCGTTCGTATAAGTATTTTACGGACGGAGCAAAAAAGCGATTGATTGCAAAAATTGAAAAAGGACTCGATCCTGTTTCCCATACAACATTTTTCCATACCGAACCGCACCATGATGATATAATGTTGGGGTATCTTCCCTATATTGCGCATTTAGTGCGCGATCCAAGTAATCGTCATAATTTTGCCAATCTTACATCCGGCTTTACTTCTGTTTCCAACTTTTACTTTCTTTCCATTATGTTGAAGCTGCAACGATATTTGGAAAATGATTCCTTTACCTCCTTGCTCTCGATGGGGTACTTTAATCCAAACGATGTTGTAACGCGTGCAGAAGACATGTATTTATTCCTCGATGGAACAGCGGCACATATTCAAGAACGGAAAGATGAAGCCGAGGCACGGCGGTTATTGCGCAATATCATAACCTTGTACACTATTTCCAGTCTTCATGCAATTCGCCAGCGCGTTCACAATATTGTCAATTATCTTCGTACACAATATCCCGGTGCAAAAGATCCGCTCGATATCCAAACATTAAAAGGCATGGTGCGGGAATGGGAAGTAGAGTTGCTCTGGGCACACTATGGAATCGAACCGAGCGCCATTCATCCGCTGCGTCTTGGATTTTATCGCGGTGATATTTTTACGGAAGACCCCAATGTGCATCGTGACGTTATACCGATTTTTGAATTAATGAAACAAGTAAAACCGAATATTGTTACGGTTGCTTTTGATCCGGAAGGCAGCGGTCCCGATACACATTATAAAGTGTTGATGGCGGTTTCTGAAGCTTTGCGGATGTACGAAAAAGAAAGCGGCGATTCGTCGATAACCGTGTGGGGATACCGCAACGTGTGGTACCGATTTAAACCGTCGGAAGCAGATATTATCGTTCCTGTTTCCCTTAATACGTTGTCGATGATGCATACGGCCTTTATGAATTGTTTCGGTTCGCAGAGTGCCGCGTCGTTCCCGAGCTACGAACATGACGGGCCGTTCTCAGAGCTTGCGCAAAAAATAGTCGTGGAACAATTTTCTGCAATAAAAACATGTCTCGGTAATGAATATTTCCAAAAGCATTCACATCCGAGATTGCGTGCAGCGCATGGTTTGATTTTTCTCAAAGCAATGGAATTATCAGAGTTCTATCAGCGCGTCCGAGAATTACGCAAAGCGATTGAATCGAAATAACATGTATCCTCACCGTACCATCTTGTAGAACGAAGCTTGGTAGAGAAGCCATAGTCATAAAACTTTTTCAACAAGAGTTTTGTGCATCGAAGGGGTTTAACAAAAACCGATTACCGTAACGAACAAATCATGGCTTCTCTTACCGGCTTTTATTCTAAAAAAGCAAAGCCCAAAAATCTTCTCAATGAAAAGTTCTTGTTTCGCTTCTCATTCTTTGATATATTAAATATCATCCTTGCCGGAATGGCGGAATTGGTAGACGCGCTGGACTCAAAATCCAGTCTGGTTCACCCCAGGTGAGAGTTCGAGTCTCTCTTTCGGCACAAAACTTTTTATCAAACCGATAGTCAGGGTTTCTTTGTTGATGAGCGCAAAGAAAAATCGGAAAATCGTTGGAGAATGTATCGGCTGCATTGCTACAATTCTGAAAGAGAATTTTTCTTCAACGTGGACGAATGAAATTTATTTGGTTTAAGATTTTTATTTTGTTCTGCATTGCGGGCGCTCCGCTTTGGAGTCAAACCGTCCAGCGAATTGTTCTTCCTTCGACTTTGACTTCTCGTTTTTTCGTCTCTCAACACGATTCTTCCGTTCAATTACCGCGTCAATTTATTTTTGAACACAGCGATACGCTTGTTTTAGATTCTCTCCGGCAATTATTCCCATCGACCGATTATACACTCGATTATCGCTCCGGAAAAATTCTTTTCACATCATCATTGCTCGAAATATTAAAACGCGATACTTTACATCACATTCTTCTCGTTCGTTATCAAGCATTGCCGATTATGTTTCAGCCGGAATATTCTTTGCGCCATTTAGAAGTGCGAAAAGATTCGACAGGCAAAAGGCAAACCTATGTTGCATCCAGCGTGGCAAATATTTTATCGGAAGATTTATTCGGCGCGGGATTGAAGAAAAGCGGTTCACTTGTCCGGGGATTTACCGTGGGAACGAATCGCGATATGTCGCTGACATCCGGCTTGCGGTTGCAGCTTTCCGGAAAACTTGCGCAGGATATCGAAATCAATGCCGCATTAACGGATGAAAATTCTCCGATTCAGCCGGAAGGCACGACACAAACGCTGCGCGAAGTCGATAAAGTGTATGTGGAAATTAAGAGTCCAAACTACGACGTAACGCTCGGTGATTTTAATCTCAACATCAATCAGTCGGAAGGCGGAGAGTTCGGGCAGCTCAATAGAAAATTGCAGGGTGCGCATGGTACTGCGGCATTCAACAAAATCGGCGGCGTGGATTTTGACGGATCGGTTTCCGTAACAGCGGGAACAGCGCGCGGAATTTTTACCACGAATCAATTGCAGGGGATGGACGGCGTGCAGGGGCCGTATCAGTTATCGGATAAAAACGGACAGAAACAAATTTTGGTTATTGCCGGATCCGAGCGCGTGTATTTGAACGGCGAGTTGATGACGCGCGGAGAAACGAACGATTACACCATCGATTATTCTATCGGCGAGATTACGTTTTCCAGCAAACGATTGATGACGAATGCCTCGCGCCTTGTTGTGGATTTTGAATATACGAACGAAGAATATACGCGGAACGCTGTGGGCGGCAGTGTGGCGGGACAAACGCTGGGACGCGCGTTAAATTTCAATATTTCGTTTTATCAGGAAGCAGATGATCCCGATGCGCCGGTGAATTATGCGCTCACGGATTCGATGCGAAGGATTCTTGCACAAAGCGGCACGAATAAATTTAAAGCATCGGTTTCGGGATTGAATTATGTCGGACCGGATTCAGGTATCTATATTCTCCGCGACACGGTGATCAACGGAACATCGCATCCGCTGCTCGTCTATGCGCCCGGCAATTCAGCGGCATTATTTTCCGCAACGTTTTCGTACGTCGCATCGATGCCGGCGGATTCATTAGGATATACAAGGATTGCAGCGGGAGAATTTCAGGCCGCGGGACTTGGCGCGGGCAATTATTTACCGATTCAATTTTTGCCGATGCCGCAATTACATCAAGCTGTGGATATACATGCGCAGGCGAATGTCACGAAAGATTTTTCTGTGGCAGGGGAATATGCCGTCAGTAAATTCAGTGCCAACCGGTTTTCCGCCGACGACAGTGTGAATGAAGTCGGCGGCGCGATGAAATTCTCTGCGCGGTACAATCCGAAACAAATTATGATCAATGGAAAAAATTTCGGAGCGATAGATATGAATGTGTCCGAACGATTTGTCGATCACCGCTTTGTTTCGTTAGATCGCGTGGACGAAGTTGAATTCAATCGCAAATGGGATGTTTCGACAACAACAAACGCCGATGAACAAACATACGAAATGTCTGCAGCATATTCTCCGATCAAATCGATTCAAGGCACCATCGGTTATGGATCGCTGGAACGAACCGGAGAATCGAAATCCGACCGGACGCAAATCGATGCGGCGGTGACCGACACGGCACTGCCGATAGTGCAATATCATTTCGAAAATATTCACTCCTCCGACTTTATTCAGAAGAGTAATTCTACATGGATTCGACAGCGCGCAATTTTGGATTATTCGATTGCACAATGGCATCCGGGCTTTCGTGTCGAGATGGAAGACCGGAATGCAGCCTTGAACGGGAGCGATTCATCATTGACCGGCAGTTTTACATATTTAGAAATTGCGCCGAAAATTAGTTCGCCGGAATTTTTCCACATGACAGCAAGCGCCGAAGTGCAGTTCCGTTCGGATGACAGCGCCGCCGTTGGCTCGGTCGATCGTGCATCGAATGCGGTGACGCAATTATATTCATGGCAATTAAAAGATTGGAAAACATTATCAAGCACACTTACGCTCAGCATTCGCAACGTGGAATTTACCGATGAATTTAAAAGGCGCGGCAATACCAACAACGATGCAGTGCTCGTTCGTTCCGAGACACGGTATTCGCCGCTGCAGCGAATGATCGAAACAGAATGGTATTATGAATTTTCCGATCAGCGGTCGGCGAAAATGCAGCGCGTGTTTGTACAAGTGACGAAAGGTACAGGCAATTATAAATATCTTGGAGACTTGAATGGTAACGGGATTAAAGATGAGAACGAATTCGAGCTAACGAATTACGACGGCGATTACATCGTTACGTATTATCCCAGCGATGAACTCTATCCGGTTGCCGATTTGAAAACGAGCATGCGTTTCAAATTGCAGCCCGCGCGATTGCTTCCTCATCCGACAATCGAAATCGAAAAAATTCTGAAAGTCATTTCCACCGAAACGAATGTACGGGTGAGCGAGACAAGCGATATTCCCGATACGAAGCAGATTTATTTATTGCACTTCAGCAAATTTCTGAACGATAGTACGACGCTCAACGGTTCCAATCAATTGACACAAGATGTGTTTTTATTTGAAAACGATCCTGACCTTTCATTTCGGTTTCGGTACAATGAACGTAATTCCTTGCAGCAGCTTGTTTCGTCGGTCGAACGCGGATACCTGCAAGAACGTTCTGTACGCGTGAGGTCGCAGTTGATTCCGGAAATCAGCAACCAGACAGATTTTACAAATACCACCGACCGGCTTATTTCATCCGTGCAATCGATCAGCCAGCGCGATCTCTTGTCCGATGCCATACTGACCGATTTTTCTTATCGGCCGGATAGGATTTGGGAAATCGGATTTACACTTGGTGTGACAGAAATTGTCGATCGGTTTATCAGCAGCACAGCGACCTCCGATATCAACCAGCAGGGAATTCGCGTAACACAATCGTTTCCATCGATCGGGCAACTTCGGATAGAATTCACGCGCAAGGAAACCACGCTTTCCAATGTTCCATCGGCTGCCCTTGGTTCTCTGCCGTATGAATTTACTCAAGGTAATGTTATCGGAAAGACCTTGCTCTGGCAGGCAACATTCGATTATCGTCTCACATCCAACATACAATTATCTGCGAACTATTCCGGAAGATTAGAAGGAACGAATGTTCCTGTGCATCAAGTGCATATGGAAGCACGGGCATTTTTTTAAATTTGTCAAGACAGAAAAAAAATATTTTTTGAGAAAACAAAGTTATTCTTGCCTTTGTTGCACCTTTTACCTATACTATTTTACACTGGCATCGAAGTGTATCAATTGACAATGTGTTTTGCATGCGGCGGAAAGAAAAAAATTCCCATGGCTTGTTCCCATGGAGGCAGGTGAAGAACGATGGAAAAAATATTCTATGCGTCATTCAATTCTAAGATTGGAACCATTTACGTTGCTTCAACAGAAGTTGGGGTTTGTAAGATCAGTATTCCTGCACAAACGAAAAAAGAATTTCATGCATGGCTTCAGATGCACAGCAATGGCGCTGAAGTAACCGAATCCATCTCAAAGAACCGCCTGATTATTGACGAGATCAATCGGTATCTCGATCGTCGTCTGGTAAAATTTCACAGCAAGCTCGATCCGCTGGGCACAGAATTTCAACGCTCCGTATGGGAACAATTAAAACGAATCAAATACGGCGAGACGATTACCTACAAGCAACTTGCACATCGTATCGGACTTGCGAAAGGATTTCAAGCGGTCGGCCGGGCGAATGGCGCCAATCCATTGCCGATTGTCGTCCCTTGTCACCGCGTGATCGGTTCGGATTCGAAGTTAGTCGGTTACGCAGCGGGGTTGAAGACGAAAGAATTTTTACTGCGCCTTGAAGGCGCATTACAAGCATAAGCCGGGACTTGCCCTCGCAGTAATTTTTGCTTACCATTTCTCTGTAGTAATTTGAGAAAATATTAGCAAGAAGTTCCAAAACGTTTATTCCCACTTGAAGTATATAAACTTCTTCTGAGTAGAGTACTGAGAAGAAAAATTATTATTGCGCGAATGATCGCCAAAGGAATTCTATTTTTGAAACGTTGATAGTGATTTTTCGTTAATGAAATTTCTCCGAGATTTAAATGATGTGCAGCAGCAAGCCGTGCAGGCGGCCAACGGCCCCGTGATGATTATTGCCGGTGCCGGAAGCGGCAAAACGCGCGTGCTGACGTACCGCATTGCGTATTTACTTTCGTGTGGTGTTCCGCCGTATCAAATTCTAGCATTGACCTTTACGAATAAAGCAGCGAACGAAATGAAAAATCGCATTGCTGCGTTGGCGGGCGAACATGCGCGCGATTTGTGGATGGGAACATTCCATTCTATTTTTGCGCGTGTCCTGCGGAAAGAATGCAAGCATCTCAATTTTACTTCGTCGTTCACGATTTATGATTCGGATGATTCGTTGAATGTGATTAAAAAAGTTATGTCCCGATTAAATATTTCGACACAACAATTTGCGCCGCAGGCAGTTCGTTCCCGCATCAGTATGGCGAAAAACCAATACCTTTCGCCGGATAAATTTGCAGCACTGGCCCATGATTTTTTTGATGAAAAAGCATCAACGATTTATCAAGAATATCAAAAAACGTTGCAGCAAAGCAATGCGATGGATTTTGATGATTTGCTGGTCAAACCGGTAGAACTGTTCGAGAAGCATAAAGATATTTTAGAAAAATATCAGCAGCGGTTTAAATTTATTTTGGTGGATGAATTTCAGGATACGAACAGCACGCAGTACCGGATGGTGAAACTGCTCGGCAGTGCGCACAACAATATTGCCGTCGTCGGCGATGACGCGCAAAGTATTTATTCGTTCCGCGGCGCCGATATTCGGAATATTCTTGACTTCGCCAAAGATTTTCCCGATTGCAAAACGTTTCGTTTGGAACAAAACTATCGTTCGACGAAATCGATTATCGCCGTTGCCGATAAATTGATCCGATACAATAAAGAACAAATCAAGAAACATCTCTGGACAAATAATGTCGAAGGTGATCCGATCAGCGTCATTCAATGTATGGATGATCGGGAAGAAGGTGCGCACATCGTTCATGCCATTCAGGAAGAATGTCATAAACGGAATCTCAATCTAAAAGATTTTGCCGTCTTATACCGCACCAATGCACAATCGCGTGCACTGGAAGATGTGTTTCGGCGCAGCGCGATTCCGTACAATATCGTCGGCGGGATCAGGTTCTACGAACGAAAAGAAATTAAGGATGTGCTTGCCTATTGGCGATTGATGGCGAATCCTGCCGACACGGAAAGTCTCTTGCGCATTATCAATTATCCTGCGCGCGGCATCGGCGATACGAGTTTGGAATATTTGCGGAGATTTGCTGCTGAAAAAAAGTTGTCCATGTTTGATGCGCTCGCCAGAGCCGATGACGTTGTTGAATTGACCGACCGTGCGAAATCGAATTTTAAACAGTTCAAAGCGTTGATCGAAAAATATCGATCGCTTCGCCCGCAAATGTCGCTGAGTGAATGGGCGCGTTCGTTGGTGGACGAACTCGGCATTCTGTCGATGTTCAAAGAGGAACGAACCGCGGAATCGATGAATCGCTGGGAGAATGTGCAGGAATTGCTGTCTGCAATCTCAGAATACAGCCACGAACATCAAGACGCAACGCTGGAATCGTTTTTAGAAGAAGTTGCGCTTGTTGCGGATATCGATCAATGGGAAGGCGAAAAAAATGCTGTCACGTTAATGACGCTCCATGCAAGCAAGGGTTTGGAATTTCCTGTGGTGTTCATCGCGGGCTTGGAAGAAGGATTGCTGCCATTTTATTCCAGCACAAGCGAATCTTCCGATGTTGAAGAAGAGCGCCGGTTGATGTATGTCGGTATTACGCGCGCAGAACAAAAATTATATATCACACATACCAAAATGCGGTACCGGTTCGGCGACGTAACATATCCGAGCGAATCACGATTTCTTTCAGAACTCGGCATCGCTCACATTGAAAAAATCGGAACACATTCCGTGCAGAAACAAACTGCCGGCTCAATGTTCGCTTTCGATTCTGCAAAACATAAAACACGTCAACCACTCGTCCGAAAAGCATTGAACGATGAAGCTTTCGCCGGCGATACCATGCCGGATTACGAATCTGAATCGCAAGAACCGCACGTCACGTTGAAGCGGGGCATTGTTGTGCAGCATGAACAATTCGGCAAAGGAAAAGTCATCGAAGTCAACGGCAATGGCGAATCGCAAAAAGTGGTTGTCCGGTTCGATGCATACGGTTTGAAAACGTTGATAGCAAAGTACGCAAAATTACGCCCGGCTTAAATGGAGACCATGCAATGACACACGAACAGCAGATAAAAGAGCTAACAATGATTCCCGGCGTCGGTAAATCCATCGCAAACAATTTGTGGAATATCGGCATTAAAACTGTTGCCGATTTGCGGGGAAAGCAGCCGGAGAAGTTATACCAGAAACTCGAAAAGCATGAAGGCATGCCGCAGGATCGTTGTGTGTTGTACGTCTTTCGTTGCGCCGTCTATTTTGCAGAAACAGAAAACGAAACACGCGATCCGGAAAAATTAAAATGGTGGAACTGGAAAGATAAAAAATAAATCATTCTGCGTTTAATCCCTTCCTTTATTGTGAACTCGAAGAATAATTCCAGATTGCATCGCACATCTGGCGGAAATAAATCATGACAAAATCGTGCGCGTGAGTTCAAAAAAAAATTCCATTCAGATCAATCTTCCAAAATAGAGCTATCTCTTACCGATGAAACAAAAAGACAATGTCTGTTAATAGACATTTGTCTATTTTTCGTAGTTATCAATTGTGATAAGCTCAAAAATCCCAAAATTTATAATAAATAATCAGCATTTCAGATTCGATAATTTGGTACGAATATTGAAGATTTATTGAGACATCGGCATTTCGTCGATATACTTGATGAAGAGAATGACAAACGTAGTGAATGAATTTAACTCTTTTTGATAAAGGGGATATCTATGCAATGGTTTTATAATTTAAAAATTCGTACGAAATTATTTATCACCTTTGGAATAATTCTTATGTTAACGGCGAGTCTCGGTCTTTTTTCAATAAGAAAGTTATCAACGGTCAATAATGGCACAATCGATATTGCCACCAATTGGCTTCCAAGTGTTAAAGTCCTCAGCGATATCAATTATATGTTTGCCCGTCTTCGCGTCTCTCAGTTTCAAATTCTTCTTTCGAACACCCAGCAAGAAATTCAAAAATACGAGAACGATGTGGAAGAGAGATTGGGAACGATACGCAAGTATCAAAAAATATATGAGCCATTGATTTCTTCCCATGAAGAATCCTCCGGATATGAAAAATATAAATCGGATTTGGAACTATATGTCAGCCAGGGTCACCAGCTCGATGATCTTGTTCACAGCAATAAAAGACCGGAATCCATCAGCTGGATGCGTGTGGATATGAAGGCGCAGTACGATAAAGTGGTTGCAGATCTGAATGTGTTAATCAATCTCAACAATAAAGGCAGCGAGGAATCCGCAAAATTGAGTGCAGATACTTTTGTGTCGTCACGGACAGCGATTATTGTCGTTCTCATTATTTCTATGGGATTGGGATTGCTGCTTGCATTGTTTATTACGCGCACCATTTCCCAGCCGTTGAATGAAATGGGCAGACAAGCGGAAGTCATCGCTTCTGGCGATTTGACTGTTCTCGTTCACCATCAATCGCATGACGAAATTGGAAAGCTTGCAGAATCGTTTCGAAAAATGGTCAACGGATTACGGGAAACGTTGCAACAAGTGATGACTTTGTCTTCGGCCGTGGCGAGTGCGAGTTCAGAAATTTCCAGCAGTACGGAAGAAATGGCTGCCGGCGCACAAGAACAAACCAGTCAAGCAGGGGAAGTGGCAAGCGCCGTGGAAGAAATGACGAAGACGATTATCGAAAATTCGAAGAACGCCGGTAGTGCTGCAGCGACAGCGCGGCAGGCAAAACAATCTGCGGAACAGGGCGGACGTGTTGTTGATCAAACGATTCGTGGAATGAAAGAAATAGCCAAGGTGGTACGAAAATCCGCATCGACCGTACAGGAGTTGGGAAAATCCAGCGATCAAATCGGCAAAATTATTTCTGTCATCGATGATATCGCCGATCAAACCAATCTACTTGCGCTCAATGCTGCGATCGAAGCTGCGCGAGCAGGTGAACAAGGAAGAGGATTTGCCGTTGTCGCGGATGAAGTTCGCAAGCTCGCCGAACGAACGACGAAGGCGACGAAAGAAATAGCCGATATGATTAAAAAAATTCAAAGCGATACCAAAGGCGCCGTCATTTCGATGGATGAAGGAACGAGTAAAGTCGATGAAGGCATTGCGTTCGCAGACCAAGCCGGAGTAGCGTTAAAAGAGATTGTTGCCACATCGCAACAACTGACAGATATGGTTGCGCAAATAGCCGTAGCGAGCGAACAACAATCAAGCGCCAGTGAACAAATCAGCAAAAATGTTGAAGCGATCAGCGCCGTGACGAGTGAAACCGCGAGCGGCAATCAGCAAATTGCCCGCGCTTCCGAAGATTTAAATCGGTTAACGGAAAACTTACAGCAGCTTGTCGAACGATTCAGACTCGATCAAGCGGGAACACATCGACAACAAACCAAGGCAGCGGGAATGTCCAGAGAAAAAGGAAAGGCATCTGTCGCCGTTCGTGCCAGCGGAAAATTCGTAACGCATTAGTTGTGAAATTTAGGGAACGATCCCCCATACCTGCGGGCAGTCGTTGGTGTGAGGGATTTTTTTATTTTCAACTTCTTATTCGTTGCATCCGTCGGAGTTGTTTTATACATTCCTAAAAGAATATGAATGGAGTGATGAACACAATGGAGAAACAAGAAATCCTGGATGCATTTTTATTCCGGCATGCATGCAAAGAATTCGATCCCAACAAAAAAATACCGGAAGAAGATTTTCAATTTATTTTAGAAGCGGCGCGGCTTTCGCCAAGTTCGTTTGGATTTGAGCCGTGGAAATTTATCGTGGTCAACGATAGGGTGTTACGGGAAGCGTTGAAGGTCGTGACCTGGGGCGCACAAAAAACGCTGCCTACCGCAAGCCATTATGTCGTTATCCTTGCGCGCACGAAGCAGGATATGCTTTCCGATTCGGCATACATTCAATCGATGATGCGCGAGACGCACAAACTGCCGGAAGAAGCAAGCACGGCGCGGACGAAGAAGTACGCAAACTTTTTGGAAAACGATTTTAAACTATTAGAAAGCGAGCGAGCAATTTTTGATTGGGCTTCCAAGCAAACGTATATTGCACTTGGCAATATGATGACCGCAGCTGCATTGATTGGTATCGATTCGTGCCCGGTAGAAGGATTTAATCGGGCAGACGTGGATCGCGTTCTTGATTCTCAAGGATTGTTGGAACATGGAAGGTTCGCTGTTTCTTTGATGGTGGCATTCGGTTACCGGATCAACGAACCGAGACAAAAAACACGGCAGCCGCTTGATGTCATTGTAAAATATTATTGATGCATTCCAATCCAATCTTCATGAGTTTCAACTTTCTGACGACATTGTCAAAGAAATGCGCACCGATCCGGTGGTCTGGAATTATTTTATCAAGATGACAGCGAAAAAAAGTTCGGAATGGTGAAGTGATGGAATGAAAAAATTACTTCCACCTTGGTAGGTCATACTCCGCGAAACTACCTGTAAAGAATCCCCCAAATATTGCGTAGGGACACGTGCAATGTGTCCCTACCATTTTGCCAGAATTTTTATTTCATCGCTTTCCACGACATAATCATTTTGTCCATAGAGCTAGTATCTGCTTTTGGATCCTTTTGTTTTGCCAATGCCACGGCTTCTTCGCCTGTGGCGACAGCTTCCTGATTTTTTCCTGCTCGCGCAAGAAGTTCTGCTTTCGTAAAAAGATTTCTCGAGTTTTTGTCCAAGGCAATGGAACGTTCGATCCAATTCATTCCTTGCTCGAGATAGAGAGAATGATCTAATGTGAAGCGCGCTGCACTATTGAGTAACTGCCAATTCCCTACGGATGCCTGGAGTTTTCCGAGCGTGTTGAATTCAACGTTGAATCCTAACCGAACTTTTTCCCATGCAAGAACCACGCGGGCAGAAGTCGGCGTCAAATCAGTAAATCCAAACGACATCCATTCTTCATTCGGACCGACTTCAGGTTTTACCATGATCTTGACTGTATCATACTTGGGATCATAGACAGTTCCCCAATTTTTGATTTCCGTATTGAAGATCAATGTCCACATTCCCGATTTGGAAGGAATCACAACGAAGCGATACGTGCCTGCGCCGATTTTTTTCCCTTCAATGGTGGCATCGTCGCTCAACGTAATCAATGTCGGCTCGTTTGCGCCGGCGCGCCATACGG
>Ga0335069_10011255_pt1 | contig 12642 bp, 13 predicted proteins | sample Lox_Sample_11_FD_206714 | JGI IMG/M metagenome (GOLD analysis project Ga0335069, IMG submission 206714) | Soil microbial communities from Loxahatchee National Wildlife Refuge, Florida, United States - Lox_Sample_1.1 | ecosystem: Environmental > Terrestrial > Soil > Wetlands | place: USA... | reverse complement strand
CATTGTCGATATCCTCCCGTCGCCGAGGCACCCGCTTTTTGCGCGGGCCGGCGTCGGCTGGGCCTCCTACACCAACAACAGCCCCGCCGGAACCAACGGCAGCGGCCTCGCCTGGGAGGCCGGCGGAGGATACGAGATTCCCGTGGCCAGAAACTTCGCCCTAGCTCCGGTTGTGGAGTACGCAGCGGGCGCCTTTGGAAACGCAAACAATCCCCTCGCTCCGCAGACCAACCGCAAATACACCGTGATCGAGTTCAAGCTGGCCGCCGTCTACCGCTTTGGCGGCCACGGAAGATAAGGCCCGGCGCGTGGCCAACGTTTCGCGGCGGGCACGGTGCACGGCGAATACCCCGGCGGCAATGCCCTCCGACTGGCAGGCCGAGCAGCGAGATGGGTATCCTTAACTCATAGGAGAAACCGGCTGTGGGGGCACCCCCTGAATCACCTGTTGGATCGCCCGCGAGGCGAATCCTGCTTTTCATTTTGATGAGCACGGCTCTGGCCGGGTGGACGCAATCCACATGCAGCGGGCCGCCAGACCTCACAGCGCGCATGCGCGACCAGCCCACCGCAGACAATGCAACGGCGCTGGGCATCTGGTATGCCGACAACCGGCAGTTTGACTGCGCGGTGGGCGCATTTCGCGAGGCACTGAAATCCGATCCGAACTCCGCCAAGCTGCACTACTTCGAAGGCCTGGCCCTGATTGGTGGCTCTCATCCCGACGAAGCAGTCATAGCCCTGCGCGCATCGTCGCAAGCCGATCCTCACGCAATCCAGCCGCACCTCGCGCTCGCCGATCTCGACCTGGCAATGAATCAGCGGGCCGATGCAGAGGCCCAGTGGAGGCAGGCTCTCGCCATCGATCCCAGGTCAGAACCGGCCCTTGAAGGATTGAGCGACGCCCTGCTCGACGACGAAGACTATGCCGCCGTGATTGTGCTGTTGCGCAACGCCGACAGAAGCGAGGCGCTCACCATCAATCTGGCGAAGGCGCTTGGGAAGACGGGCTACCTTGAGGACGCGCATACGGTGCTGACTGAAGCGATGCGGATCTCGCCTCACTCGGTCGATCTGGCCCGGGCCATGACCGTGGTGCTCATCAAGATGAACCGCTCCGCCGACGCCATCAAGTTGCTCGATGCTACCCGGAACGAACACCCCGGCGTTCTCGACGTTCAGGTCGATCTGTTGCGGATTCTCGTGCACCAGGATCAGTTCGACCGCGCCGGAGCCATCTGCTCCCAACTCCTCACGCAGCGATCGGATGATCCCGAAATTCTGCAGCTTTGCGGCACAGTCGACCGGGCGGCCGGAAACTACGACAAGGCAAAAATCCATCTTCAGGCTGCCATTGCTGCGAATCCCGACGTCTACGATTCCCAATACAATCTCGGCGCAGTGTTGGTGACGTTGCACGAATGGCGCCAAGCCGAGACCCATCTCAGAATGGCGATCGCCCTCGATCCCAAAGCGCCCGAGGTCCACATTGAGCTGGCCAAAGCTTTGCGCGGCCTCGGAGACCCGCAACAGGCCGCCGAGGAGGTAAAGACCTACGAGCAGCTGAAAAAGGCGGCAGCTGCGGAATCGGACGCCGCTGTTGCAGCCTCGCAGGGCGACAAGGAGATCGACAAGGGAAACGCCCAGCAGGCTGCCGCGGCCTATCGCCAGGCGATCGAGCAGGATCCGGCGAACGCCGTCTACAGGTACAAGCTCTCCGTGGCGCTGCGCCGGTCTGGGGATCTCGCAGGGGAACGGGCACAGCTTGAAGAGGCAATCAAGCTCGACGCGAAGCTGGCCGGAGCGCAAAACCAGTTGGGCTATATGCTCGCTCAACAGGGAGACGCTGCCGGCGCGATCAAGCACTTCCGCCTTGCTGCTGAAGCCGCTCCCTCGTGGCCGGAGGCCTGGATTAACCTCGCGGCAGAGCTTGCGGCCACTGCACAGTATGCTGACGCGCGCACGGCTGTTGCAAAGGCTTTGACCCTGGAGCCCAACAATCAGCAGGCACGCGAATTGAGCGATCAGTTGTCGAAGGATCCCGCCACTGCGCAACCGCAACACCAATAGCCCTTTTGCGGTCTCCGCTCTCTTTTCCGCTAAAGCACTGGGGCATTACACATCACTGCAAGCCACACCACTCTGCGCTATCGTCTGGCCCGGGAGAACCCCTATGCAAAACCTCGGATATACCGTTCGCACCGCCAAGTCGATGGACGAGGCCGTAAGCTCCGTAGAGCAGAACACCACTGCCCACGGCTTCCGCGTCCTTCACATTCACGACATGGCCGCATCACTCGCAGAGAAGGGCTTTGCGCGCGAGCCGCTCAAGATTGTCGAGATCTGTAACGCCAAGTACGCCTATGACCTGCTCGCGAAAGACGTCACCGCCGCCCTCATGCTGCCCTGCCCCATCGCCGTCTACCAGCTGAAGGGTCAGACCAGCATCAGCACGATGAAGCCCAGCGCCATCGCCGAGTTCTTCCCCGGCAGAAGCCTGGAATTCGTCGCGGAACAGGTTGAGGCCGCCGTACTCGCCATCGTGAACGAATCGGCCCAATGATCACCGGGTGCAGGTCAATGGTCCACAATATCCTTGACGCAGTTTCACGGTATATCCCGGTGAAAGCCCTCGTTCTGTTCATTCCGGTTCTGTTCATTCCGGTTCCGTTCATTCCGGTTCCGTTCGTTCCGGTTCCGTTCGTTCCGGTTCCGTTCGTTCTTGTTGCGGCCGCCGCCCTGGCCCAGTCACCCTCCGGCCCCGCGGTTGTGACCTTTAACCGGGCTGACGCAGCACACTGCCGCGTGATCGTTGTTGATGGCAAACCGCTGCTCGAGACGACCTGGGGTGGAACAAGCGTCGCCGTCGGTATGCCCTTGCGCGAGGGCAACGGCGAGTTCTCCATCTTCGTCTCCATCGCCCAGGACGCCTCCGCGACCGGCTCGGCCGAGGTCGCGCCGAAACACTTCTCCGCCATCTACTCCGACCCTGCACACACCCGCTTTGCTTACTTCGACAAGGCCCGCGATCTCGACACACAGGCGAGCATTCGTGCAGCGGGAGGAATTCCTTCCGCGGCCGCCTCTTCCGGCGGGCCGCCGCCTTCCGGCTCCGCCAACGCCGACAGCAGCATGGCTGCACCTGACCCCACCCACCCCGAGGTCGGAGCCATTGGAGCGGTCCGTGAAACCAACCCCGGCACGCGGTCTGAAGAGGAGGCACGCCAGATCCAGCGGCGGAGCAATCAGACAGCACCTGGTTCCGGGACCCCGCATGCCGAAGCGTCAAAGGTGGCCTTTCTGCGTTCGGCGACCGTGAAGCCGGGCTCGCACGTCTCCGGCTTTGTCTGGTTTAGAAAGCCCAGAGGCTTCAAGCTCGAGGCATCCTCCTCCGGGACACTCGACGAGATCGACATCCCCATCGGTGCGGTCACGTTCCGGTTCTGATCGCACAAAGGGCCGCGGCAGATAGTCTGCGACTCGCTCATCTCTCATTGCACAAGAGGCAAGTATCCCGCTAGATTGGAGCGACCGGGAGGGCACACCTGTGAACCTCGCTCGGATCGTCGCCTATTTCGTAACCCTGTTCTTGTGCGGAATAGGGCTTCTTCTTCTCGTGAAGCCTGACCTTGCCACCGGTCCCCGCGGCCTTCCTTTGTTGCGCGGCGAATCGCGGGCCATGATGGCCGTGCTGGCGGCTCGCGAGATTGTCCTCGGACTGCTGGCAGGCGGATTGGCTTACACCGGTAACTTTCGCGGGCTCATGCTCGCCTTCCTCATTGCGCTGATCATCTCGGTGATTGACGCCGTCGCGCTCTTCAAGACCAGATCAATCCTGGGATTTATCGTGAACGGAATCGTGGGGTTGATGCTTGCGGGCTCAGTCTGCGCACTCTGGAAGGACCTGGGAAGCTTCTAACTGCAATGCGCCGCTTCAAGCTTTCCTGGCGGGCACGTTTTGAGCCACCAACCACGCGGCTGCGCCGATAGCCCACGAAATCCAGAACGCCGTCCACGGCAAGCGCGTCTTTGGCGCCGCCATAATCGCCGGAGCCCACACCAGCAGCGTGAAAAGTGTGATCTGCCCGGCCTCGCACCACGCCGCCACGCGAGGCAGCACGCCGAAAAGCACGCCCAGCCCCGAGGCGATCTGGCCCGCGCCTGTCAGGTATGCCCAGAAGAGACGGTTCGGCAGCCATGCTGGCACATAACTCGCGGTAATTCCCGGATAGACGATGTGCGATAGCCCGATCGGGATCAGCCATACCGCAAACCAGTAGCGCGCCCAGCGCACGCCGCGCTCGCCGCCGGCCCAGGAATCTCTCGCTTTTCCCAGGCTCGCAAAAAGCGTCCACCCGCCGGACATCAGCACGGCGATCTCGCCGAACCCCAGCCACGCCCCTTCCACGCGCCAGGCCACCACGATCGCCGGCGCCTTCACCAGTGCCCACACGATGCTATAGGCGAAGAGAATACGCGCCGACCACTTCACCGTCGCACGCAGCAACAGGCCCAAGCCGCAGACGATCATCAACAGAGCTGCACCGTAGGCCAGCGCCGCCCTCGCGGGAAACCACGGCGCCACCGGCTGCCACTGCATGGCAAAATCGCCAACCACCAGGCCGAGCACTCCCAACCCCGCCATGCCTGTCGCAAAGAGTGCCAGGCCCGGCTGCTCTGCAACAACGAAAACCGAAGGCCGGGCAAATTCAAGAACAGGCCGTGCGTGCGTCTGTGCGTTCGCGGTCATGACTCCCGACCCTAGCTGTCCGTGCGATCCAAGTCACTCGTTCTGTGGCAGCCCGCGCGCCTCGTATGCAGTCCGGACTGCAGACACCGCTGACCCGTCACTTTCCCTATGGCTCCGGTTCCAAGCCGCTATACTTCCCCCCGAGGTCCTACCCATGAAGAGACAATCTGCACTGCTGTTCGCAACCGTTTCGATTCTCTGCACTTCGCTCGCATGTGCTGCCCAGAACGACGCGAAAAAGCCGCCAACCGATCTTCGCGGAGTGCTCCTCGAGCAACTGCGCACCACCCACGACGCCGAGGACTGGTTCGTCCCCGTCAGCATTGCGGTGGATGGCCTTACCGCTGAACAAGCCAGGTGGAGTCCCGGCAAGGGCAATCATTCGGTCGGCCAGCTTGCTTATCACATCTGGTACTGGGACAATCGCGCATTGACCGAGTTCAAGGGCCAGAAGCCACCCGCTTTTGACGGAAACAACGACGAAACCTTCGACAATTTCTCCGCCGAGCAGTGGGATGACCTCGTCAAGAAGCTGAACCAGGTGCTTGCCGACTGGGAAAAGGCGGTCGAGCAGGCTGACGATGCCACTCTCGCAAAGAACGCCTCCCTGATCGCTCACATCGGCGCACACAATGCGTACCACGTCGGGCAGATTCTCTATGTGCGCAAGCTCCAGGGCGTCTGGAATCCGGACAAAGGTGTGAAGTAGACAAAAGCGCATATACTCGCGAAATGCGGTTCGTTGGTGATCAGCTTGTTGCTCTGCTGGTGGCGGTTAGTTTCGCCGCTGGACTCAACCTCTACGCGACCGTAGCCACCCTGGGGATCCTGGCCCACTTCGGGGTTCTGACTCTGCCGGGGTCGCTACACCTGCTGCAAAGCTGGTGGGTTATCGGCGCCGGCACAGCGCTCTTTGCGGTGGAGTTCTTCGCTGACAAGATCCCCGGCTTCGATCTGATCTGGAACGCCCTGCATACTTTCATCCGCGTCCCGGCTGCCGCGTTGCTTGCCTACCAGGCGACGAGCAGCCTTTCGCCGCTGCAACAGATGGCCGCCGCGGCCGCCGGAGGCGCAATCGCCCTCGTTGCGCACAGTGGAAAGACGGCCGCGCGCGCTGCTGTCACTGCGTCTCCTGAACCCTTCTCAAATATCGCGCTCAGTACCGGCGGAGAGGCGCTATCCATTTCGCTCACGTGGCTGGCGACGAAGCACCCTTATCTGGCAGCTTCCATTGCCGCATTGCTGATCGTGATCACGATTCTTCTGGTTCGATGGGTCTGGCGATCGCTCAGGTCGCTGCTGCGCAGAGGGAGACAAGCGATCGCGGAAGCGCTGTAATGCCGGCACACTCCTGAATCTCGCTCTCGCTTGCGTCTCGATTTATCGCAACGCTTCACTCACTCTTCGACCGCCTCATCGCTGAATCAACCTCTCTCCCTGTCTTCACGACGACGGGAAAGAATGCCTCCACATCTTCGAGGGTCGTGCGGAAGTTAACAATACAGCAGCGCAGCGCGAACTTGCCCTTCACGACGGCATTGGACGGGTAGACTTCGCCACTCTGTTGCAGGCGTGTCAGCAGCTCGCGGTTCAGGTCATCGAGATACTTCTCGGTGTTCTCTCCCTCCTTTTTCAGATCGGTCGGAACATAGCGGAAAGTGGTAATGCTGAGTCCCTGGCTCAGGGCCTGAAGCTCGGGGTAGCGCGAGATGCGATCGAACATTGTCTGAGAAAGGCGAATGTCTTCCGAGATCATCTGCACATATCCATCACGGCCGACTTGTTGCAGCGCGAGCCACACCTTGAGCGCACGAAATCCGCGCGAGTTCTGCGGGCCGAGATCGAAGTAGTTGATGGCCTCGTCGCCGAAGTGGTAGTAGGCCGGATGATAGGAGAACGCGGCTCGCAACTTCTCCACGTCCCGTACCAGCGCGCAGCCGGCCTCAAGCGGCGCATAGAGCCATTTGTGTGGATCCACGGCAAGAGAGTCAGCGTCGCTCAGCCCTGCAAACTCCGAGGGAGCATCCGGAAGCATTGCTGCCATTGCTCCATAGGCCCCGTCTACATGGAACCACAAGCCGAATTCGCGACAGATCGCGGCGATCTCTCTGAGCGGATCGACCGCTCCGGTACTGACAGTGCCCGCATTCCCCACGACCAGGAACGGCTTGTTGCCGGCCTCGATATCCTGGATGATTCCTTTGCGCAACGCCCCGGTATCCATGCGGGCCTCGCCATCAGCCTCGATCCATCGGACCGCGTCGGTTCCGATGCCTGAGATATCCGCGGCCTTCTGCACCCAGGTGTGGGTCTCGCTTGAACAGTAGGCGCAGAGGCGCGTTCCACCAACTCCCTTGGAGCGTACATCGACGCCGCCTTTGGCTTGCCGCGCAGCGAGAAAGCCCACGATGTTGGCCATGTTCCCGCCGCTCACAAACAGCCCGCCGCAGTCCGTGGGATAGTGCAGCATTTCAGCGATCCACCGAATCGTCTGTGCTTCGATCTCGCTCGCCATGGGAGAAAGCAGCCAGGCGCCCACGTTGGGATTCGCTGCCGCAGCAAGCATTTCCCCGAGTGCACCGATTGGCGCGGCAGATGAAGTGACGTATCCCCAGAAGCGGGGATGCGCATTGAAAAGCGAGTGCCCGAACATCAATTCCGCCGCGCGTTCGAGCACCTGAGCCGTATCGGAGCCATGCAGCGGCAATGCAGCTGATGCGCCAAGGACGTCGCGCACGACGGACGGTTTCTCGCCCGGCGTCACCGGCCGTTTCGGCAAGGAGTCAAAGAACTCTGCGATGCGATCGACAAGCCGATGGCCTGCGATTCGAAACTCGTCGGAGCTGATGGCCAGCGGAGACACGCGCCTCGCAGCCGTTTCGGGGATGGGCATGGCGTCCTCGCAAGAATCTTAATCGAAATCAGCTTGATCGCAGTTGCTGCCCTGCGATATAACTCAAGGGCCCCGCAGTTCCCCAAGTTCCCCAAGCTGGAAAAGTGCAGTAGTCCCAATTCGCACGAGATAAAGTGCCGCGTTCAACGCTCTGAAGCACTGATTCGGAGGAGTCATTCATGGCAAAATTCACAAACATTCTCGAAACCGTCGGCAACACTCCGGTTGTCAGGATCAATCGGTTAGCGCCGCCTGACGTGAATCTCTACGTGAAGGTCGAGGCATTCAACCCGCTTGGATCGGTGAAAGATCGTCTGGCCCTCGGCGTCATTGAGGATGCCGAGCAAAAAGGATTGCTGAAGCCCGGCCAGACCGTGATCGAAGCCACCAGTGGGAACACCGGAATAGGACTCGCCATGGTGTGCGCAGCAAAGGGCTATCCCCTGGTGATCACCATGGCCGAGACGTTCAGTATCGAGCGGCGCAGGCTGATGCGCTTCCTTGGCGCCAAGGTCGTAATTACTCCGGCAGCTGCGCGAGCCGTCGGGATGGTCAAGAAGACCATTGAACTCGCCGAAAGGCACGGCTGGTTCTACACGCGCCAGTTTGAGAATGAAGCCAATGCCGACATGCATTCACGGACCACGGCAAAGGAAATTCTGGAGGACTTCAAGGGCGAGAGGCTGGACTACTGGGTCACCGGATTCGGGACCGGCGGCACATTGAAGGGTGTAGCGCGCGTACTGGCGAAGGATCGGCCCGATACGAAGATCGTTGTCTGCGAGCCTGACGATGCGGCCATGCTCTCCAGCGGCATCGCCCAGGATCGCAATCCCGACGGATCGGCTGCATCTGGTCATCCGTCATGGAAACCGCACCCCATGCAGGGCTGGAGCCCGGACTTCATTCCAAAACTGGCCGGCGATGCAGCCGCCTCAATCAAATTCGATCAGGTTCTTCGCATCGCGAATGCTGAAGCGCTTCAATCCAGCAAGGAACTCGCGCGCAAGGAGGGCATCTTTGTCGGAATCACCGCGGGAGCGACATTTGCAGGAGCGCGTCGAGTTGCCGCAGGAGCGCCAAAAGGATCCACGATCCTGGCCATGCTGCCCGACACTGGCGAACGCTACTTAAGCACCCCGCTCTTTGCCGACGTGCCGGTGGATATGACCGAAGAAGAGTGGGAGATTGCGCGCTCGACCCCGGGTTGCATACTGGAGCCGCCCAAGTAGTCGCGCCAGATCCGCGGGCTTCCGGCGCCGCGTGTGCCGTCTATAATCCTCGCCGTGTCGCATCTCAAGCAGACGTTGCTGGATGATATCGGCTATACGGCGTGGGCCAACCAGACGTTGCTGGCTGTCTGTGCAAAGCTGACCACGGAGGAGTTGAGCAGGGACCTCGGCGCCTCTCACGAGGGCCTGCTCAACACGTTGCGCCATATCTATTACGCCGAGCGGGTCTGGCTCCGGAGACTGAAAGCCGACGCGCTTCCTCCCCTGGTGGAGATTGGCGATCAGCGTCTGTTCGCTGATGCCGCCCCGGAGCCCGTCCTCGATGAACTTGCACGAAGATGGCCCGAGGTCTGGCAGGGCATGTGCGAATGGCTCAACCAATCACGGGATGACCTGCTGACTGGAAGAATGCGCACCATGCTTCCTAATGGAGGCGAATTCCTCATCACTCGCGCCGATTATCATCAAGCACTCGGTTAATCACTCCACGCTGCATCGTGGACAGATCGTCAGCATACTGCGGACGCTTGGCCTCAAGCCGCCGACTACCGACATGTTCAGCTACCACATGGTTCGCGAGGCGTACCGACGCGGCAAAAATGAATGGCGCCACCCGGCAATGCCGGTGACGCCACGATAAAAACCGCTGCTCTGCGTCAGACGCGATCGCCGAAATGCAAGGCCTGCATCTCCTCCATCTGCCGCTTGAGCTGTTCCATCTGGCGCTTCATCTCCTCGCGAAGCTTCTGCTCCGCGTCCGGCGTCGCCAGGTGGCGGCTCGAGCGCATCTCGTCGATGAACTGGTCGAGTTGCTTCTTATCGAGCTTGAAGTCTTCAGGCTTGAAGTTCTTCTGGAACTCTTCCATCTGCTGCTTCATCTGATCCAGCTGCTTCTGGTCGAGATGGAAATCCTGCCCATTGAAGGAATCCCGGAATCGTTCGGCCTGCTTCTGAATCTCCTCGACCTGCTCGGGGCTGATCTCGAATTTCGCGATGCCGCCCTCGTCCTGGAGGGTCTTCAATTGATCCCTGAGCGCCTCGGCCTGCGCGCGCATGGATTGAATATCAGACTCGTCCAGTACGAAGCTCTTCGCCAGATCCTGCGCAACACCCGGATCCACAAACGCCATCATCGGACAGGGACCATCAGGGAGAAGATCGTGAAGCTCAGTTTGGCTCTTGTGCTTTGAATCCACCTGAAGGGTCAACGTCTGCTGCTTTTTGTCGCGCAGAATCGTTACCTGCACCGGCTTTCCCTGATTGGTGCGCAGAGCGCGGTCCCAATCAGAGATGGTGGAGATGGTTTCAGGGCCGACCTTCAGGATCACGTCAAATGCCTTCAATCCCGCCGCCGCCGCTTCGCCTTTGCGCGCCACCTGCTTCACCATGAGGCCGCTTGAGACTCCCAGGTACTCCGCCATCTGCGAGGTGAGTGGCTCAACAAGCGCTCCAACATTCAAAGTGCCACCGACAAACGGCATATGGAAGCCGCGCGAAGCCGGCACGTCTGAGCCGCTTCCGCCCGGAGGAAGGATCGTCATACCCGGAGGATCCGGATATCCGCCACCCGCATCTGTGCTGCCCAGTTTGTTCCAGACGTCGTTCTCCATCTTTTTGCGGTCGGCCAGTTGCACCGTGATCGTCTGGTTTGCGCCGTCTCGGCTGACGACGAGGCTGATCTTGTGACCTGCGGGAACTTCGCGCATCATGCGCCCAAACTGCTCGGCGCCTTCGACCGCCTGCCCGTTCATCTCGATCACCACGTCGTTGACCCGCAGTCCAACCTGCGCCGCCGGGGCGTCATGATCGATCAGCGTGATGACGGCGCCACGAGCTTCCTTGAGTTTGAGCTTGGAAGCAGAATCACTATCCACGTCGCTCACCAGCACTCCCAGGTATCCTTGGGACCCCGAATGCACTGCGAATGGATTTGGCTCCGTAACAATCTGCGAGATGCGCAATGATTGAGCGCCTGCAACTGATGGCGCCGCTATCAGCATTGCGCCTGCCATGAAAGCGACTCCGAGATGAATGTACGGCCTCATAAAGCAGTTCATTGCTTCGTCCTCTTGTGATCCTCTCCTTCGAGCCCGCACTCTCTTTGACGGCGCTGTAGCCCCTTAGGTAAGGAATGTTTACTGAATGACCGGCGCCCGGCTTAAAATCTCCCGGGACGCATTTCGAATGTGAGGATTTTGGTCTGAATTTGCAACGGTGGACAATACCTGTCTTACACTCGTATCGGCCTCCACTGGCTCAAGAATGTTGATTGCCGCTGTCCGGATGCGGGGATCGCTGTCATAGAGCACCGCTTCCAGTACCGCATCGCGCACACGCATATCTTCAGACACGTAAGGCTCCAGGCCCTGGAGCGCCTTTGCGCGAACACCCTCGTTCTTGTCGTAGCGAAGGGCCGTCATGAGCACATCGCGGAATCCTTCGCCTTTGCAACCATGGCCTGCGCGGCACTCTGCTGCGACCAGTCCCACCGAGTCGTCACGCACTCCTGCCGAGGAAGCGTTCTCAGATGCGAGGATCAGCAGCTGACGGATGGTCGGGTCGTCCAGCGATCCTTCTATGCGCTGAGGAACGATCTGGTTGTAGCGAACCTCTACGAGTTCGCTGTTCGGCTGCCGGGCGATGCTCGAAATGCTGGCTATCTCGGCGGGTGTTGTGTCGGCGGGTTGAGGCAGCTGCGCGTTCGCGAGCTGGGTGACTTGCCGCCGTACTGCCTCATGCGCCAGCCGGCCCTGTGCGAATTCGTATCCTGCGAGGGTCCCTGCGCCCCCTCCGATGATCAGCAACAGGCTGGCGGCAATCGGAGCCGACTGCAGGCTGGCGACATTTTTAGTGATGCTCTGGCCAAGCCGCTCATACCAGCGCTTCGGCGGAACCGCATCCAGAGCTTCTTCAAGGCGCAGCCGCGAGCGGGCAATAAGATTGGCATCCGGCTCGACAACTGAGTGGGCCGCGGCGAGGGACTGCAGCGCCAGCACCTGCTGCCGTTCATGACTGCATTCGGGACAGGTCGCCAAGTGCCGTTCCAGCTCGTGCGCTTGTTCATCGGTCAGCTCGCCATAAGCACCCAACACGATTCGCTCATGTGCAACTTCGCAATTCATTTCTGCACGCCTTTCCAGCCTCAGGAAAGTTCAACAATGCGCGTCAAAAAAGCTCCGGCCACGTGGGCCCTGGACGCGTTACCGCAATCCCGCCAGTTGACTTCTCAACTTCTTCGTCGCTCTGAAAAGAGTGTTCTTGGCGGTTTCTTCCGTCGTATTCAGCATTTCTCCGATCGTGCGCAGGCGGAGACCCTGGTAGTGCTTCAACTCAAAAACCATCCTCTCCCGCGGCGTCAGCTTGTTCAACGCGGCCTGAATCCGCTCCCCGAGCACCTTGCGATCGAGTTCTTTGCCGGGATTCGAAAACGACCTGTTGTCTGAAACCGACGCCAGCACGTCAATTTCATCTCCGGACTGATCCACAACCACCGACTGATCTTCGCGGCGGGTCTTCTTGCGCCGCAACTGATCGAGGCAAAGGTTCGTCACGATCCGGTAGATCCACGTATAGAACGAGCACTCAAAACGAAAGTTGCCGATGTACCGGAACGCCTTGAGAAAGGCCTCCTGGTAGATGTCTTCAGCGTCGTGTTCTGAGCCCGTCAGATGCAAGGCAAGCCGCAGAACCTGCTGCTCATACTGGCGAACCAGGGCGTCAAACGCAGCCCTCGAGCCCGCTTGGGCCTCGCGAATCAGCTCCGCTTC
>Ga0335069_10011251_pt1 | contig 12643 bp, 12 predicted proteins | sample Lox_Sample_11_FD_206714 | JGI IMG/M metagenome (GOLD analysis project Ga0335069, IMG submission 206714) | Soil microbial communities from Loxahatchee National Wildlife Refuge, Florida, United States - Lox_Sample_1.1 | ecosystem: Environmental > Terrestrial > Soil > Wetlands | place: USA... | reverse complement strand
GAGAACCTCGTGGCCATCGGGGAGGCGTGCCGCGACCGGCTTCGCGATCCCTATCAGGCCATCGACGCATTCTTGGGAGCCTCGCACATCGACCCGACCTCCCTCACCGTGACGGAGGCCCTCCTCGGCCTGTACCGCGACACCCGCCAAGGGCAGAAGGCCGCCGACGTCCTCGGCCAGATCGTGGCCCGGCCCGAGGTGCAGGCCGACCCGCAGCGGGCCGCCAAGCTCCACCTTTCGCTCGCCCAGATCCTGCGCGACGAGGTGGGGGACGAGAACGCCTCCCTGGCCCAGCTGGAGCGCGCCCTCGACAAGAACCCGCGCCTCGTCCAGGCGTTCGCGGAGATCGAGGAGACCCTCACGAAGCGCGAACGCTGGTCCGAGCTGGAGAACGCCTACGTGAGGATGATCCAGCGTCTCCCCAAGACTCCGGACGCCGCCCAGGCCCGCCTGGCGCTGTGGAAGACCCTGGGCGACTTGCACCGCAACGTGCTCCGGAACGAGGAGGGGGCCCGCACCGCCTACCAGGTGGTGGCGCGCTCCGACCCGGAGGACGCGGCGGCGGTGGAGACCTACGCCGAGTTGGCCGCGAAGAAGCCGGGGGAGGAGAGCGAGGCCATCGGCGCCTACCGGCAGCTGCTCAAGCTGGGTGCCAAGCAGACCAAGGCGGCCCAGGCCCTGGTGAAGCTCCACGCCACCCGCCGCGAGTACGACCGGGCCTACTCCGCGGCGCAGGTCCTCGTGAGCCTCCTCGGCGTGCAGACCGGCGAGGAGGTCCAGGTGGTGGGGCGGCTTCGCAAGTTCGCCCGCGACCAGGCCGGCCGCTCCCTCGACGACGAGCTGTGGGCGCTCCTCCGACACGAGCGCGTGAACGGCCCCTTGGCCGACATCATGACCTTGCTCGCGCTCCACGCCCGCCCCATGTTCGTCCAGAAGGAGAAGGACCTCGGGGTGAACCCGAAGAAGGACGAGCTCGACGTGGAGCAGTCCACCCTCTTCTTCGCCAACATGTTCAAGTACGTCCAGCGGACCCTGGGCATGAAGGGGCACCGGCTCTTCAAGAAGGCCGAGGTGACGGCCGGCCTGCAGTTCGTCCCCACCGCGCCCCCGAGCTTCCTCGCCGCCGACGAGATGTTCGAGGCACGGCCCAAGAAGGAGATCTGGTTCGCCATTGCCAAGGCGATGGCCTTCGCACGCCCCGAGCTCACCATGGCGCGCCTCATGCCCCACGACCAGCTCGACGTGGTCTTCCAGGCGGCCTGCTCCGTAGGGACCTCCCGCTTCGTCGTCACCGCCGATCCTCACCTGGTCGAGAAGCTCAAGCGGGAGCTGGAACGGACCTTGCCGGAGGGGGTGCGGAAGAACACCCTGAAGCTCTTGGCCCGCGCCTACTGCGACGTCCAGCACCCCGGCGATGTTCGCTCCTACCTCGACGGAGCAGAGCTCACCTCCAACCGCGTCGGCGCCCTCTTGGCGGGCGACCTCGAGGTAGTGCGCGCGTCGGTAGTGGCGGAGAAGGCGCAGGTGTCCAAGCTCCGAGAGGAAACCCGGATACGGGATCTGTGCGTGTTCTGCGCCTCCGAGGAGTACGCCACATTGCGCGAACGGCTGGGGCTCTCCTGCGTCGTCCCTGGCTGACCGGATGTCTCACCTTCCTTGACGCTGCGCCTTTGCGAAAACTAGGATCTGACCGGGTTTCGAGCTCATGAAATTCTCCTGCGACCGCTGTGACGCGCAGTACATGATCTCGGACGAGAAGGTCGGTCCGAACGGCGTCAAGGTTCGTTGCAAGAAGTGCAGCCACGTTATCCTGGTTCGCCGGTCCGCCCAGAACGAGGCCGCGGCTCCCGAGAAGCCGGCTCCCCAGGCCGCTCCCGCCCCGGGGGGAGCGGGCGAGGGGCTCGACGCGGAGCTGGGACAGGCATTCGACAACGCCTTCGGCGGCCCCGCCAAGACCGCTGCGCCGCCCCCGGACCTCGAGGCCACGCAGGCGGTGTCGCCCGAGGAGGCCTCCCGCCTCGTCGCTGCGCAGAGGTCGGAGCCGGCAGCCACGGAATGGTACGTCGCCATCGGTCAGGCTCAGGTGGGCCCCTTGCCGCTCCTCGAGGTGCGACGCAAGTGGGAGATGGGCGACATCGGCCCCGACTCGTTGGTGTGGCGGCCGGGCATGGGCGACTGGGCTCCGCTCACCGGGGTCTCCGATCTGTCCGCCTACCTCGCCCCCGTCGCCCGCGCAGCGGCGCGGGCGCGCCCGGAACCCTCAGCCCCGGCGGGGGGTAAGGCGGGGGCCGCGCCCACGGCCTCGGCAGCCGAGCCCCCGCGAGCGGACGTCTCCTGGAAACCCGTCGGCGCAAACGCGCTCGCCGCCCTGGCCAGCGAGGAGATGGCCGGGCGACCGTCCGAGCCCCGGCCCGAGGCGAAGCCAGTGGTGAGCGCGAAGTCGATCGTGGACGGACTCCCCGAAGGCGGTGGGGTGGACCCGACCGGCGCCATCCCGCTGCAGATCAAGGCGCTCGAGACGACCGGAGAGACTCCGGCGCAGAAATCCTCGGTGGCGCGCGGCGCCGAGCGGATCCGCAAGAAGCGCAGCTCGACCCGGGCGCTCGTGACGGGTCTCTCGTTCGTCGCCGTCCTGGGGGTCGCCGCCGCCGCCTACTTCGGCTACCGCACCTACCTACTCCCCAAGGGTCTTTCTCCCGCCTCCGTCCCAGCGGTCGCCGAGAAGTCGGCCACCTTGCCCGAGGCCTCCGCCCCCGTCCCCGAGAAGCCCATGGCCGAGCCCGCGCCCAAAGCCGAGGCGGCAGGGGGGCCCGCTCCCGCGGCAGTGCCGCCCGGGCCGGCGGCGACCCCACCCGCGACCGCGGAGGCGGCTTCCCCGGCGACCGCGCCTCCGCCCCCGCCCGCCGCACCCGCGCCCGCCGAGAAGCACAGGGCCAAGGAGCCCGCTCATCCGGCGGCCCACGAGCCCGCCCGCACGGCTCACAGCGAGAAGAAGCCGCGCGAGGCGCCGCCTCCCAAGGCTGAGCACACCGTGGCACGCGCGGAGGCCGCGGCCCCGCCGGCCGCGGCCGCGACGACGGCGGTCAAGAAGAAGGGCAACGATCTATTGGACTTCGAACCGAACGACCCGGCCCTCGAGGAAGCGCTCGGAGGGAAGGGAGGAGGCAGCCGCTCCGTCTACGTGCCCCCCGCGGCGAGCGCCGACGAACTCCCCGAGCGGGTCAGCGACTCACAGGTGAACGAGACCATCATGACGCGCGTCACCGCTCTCCAGGGGTGCCTCGCGGACAACAAGTCGGGCGGGTCAGGCGTTCTCAAGATGAAGTGGTCCATCGCCCCGGACGGGTCGGTGCGAGACCTGAAGTGCATCTCACCGGAGAACGCCAACACACCATTCGCGGCGTGCGTCTCGGACGTGCTGAAGGGGCTTCGGTTCCCGAAGACCGTCCAGGGCCGCCCCGACGTGACCTTCCCGTTCAAGTTCTGAACAACCGAGGCGCGACCCAAGGTCGCTCACCTTGACCTCGCCCGGGCGCGCTGACATCTTTTCGCCGCCGGCGACGTCGGCCGGCCACACGAGGTGACGTGACCCTCGAGATCCGCGCAGCCCGCCCAGAGAACGTCTACCGCCCGCTCGAGCGCTTGGGGGTGGCAGAGCTGGAGCAGTTGCGCCTCCTCCTCCGGGGTGGGTCGGTCATCGACTGGATGCGCCTCGACTTTCACGACGTCGCCGAGGTCGAGGACTTCCTCCGCCTGAACCTCTTCGATCTCGATGACCCGCGCGACGAGCGCCGGGTACGGGCCATCCTGGGGCAGGCCGTGGAGTACCTCCGCACCGCCTTCGGATACCGAGTGGCGACGCCGGTGGCCGAGCCGGAGGACCTGAGGACCCTGTTCCTCCTCGCCTCGGGGGTGGCCGAGCCCCACCGGTACCGTCGGATCGCCTGCGTGGTGCTGAAGGTCATGCACGTCATCCATCACCTGGAGGCGCGCGAGCTCTTGTTCCGGACGGCCATCCGCGAGGCGGACCTGTCCGAGCGGATTCACCGCCGGGTGCTGGGGGAGGCGGGGCGGATGAAGGCGCTGGGTCTGCCGGTGGTCGAGTTCGCCGGGTCGACGAAGAGCCGCGGCTCGCTCGTCACGAAGCTCCTCGCCAAGAAAGAGTCGGTCGCGGCGCAGGTGTTCGACCGGGTTCGCTACCGCATCATCACCGAGACCCGCGAGCAGATCGCTCCCGTGGTCCACTACCTCACCCGGCACCTCTTTCCCTTCAACTACGCGGTGCCGGGCCAGACCCAGAACAACCTGATCCACTTCCAGGATCTCTTGACCGAGCACCCGCGGGGCCCCGAGGTGGCGGCGGGGATGCAGCTTCCACCCGACCTGGACCGCAGCGACCCGAGCGCGGGCCGCAATCCGTTCAGCGGCAAGGACTACCGCGCCCTGAACTTCGTGGTGGACGTCCCGGTTCGCATCGACGACCTCATCTCCCCGCTCGACCCCATGGGGGACGATCTGGGCCGGATCGTCTTCACCCTGGTCGAGTTCCAGGTCTTCGACCGCGAGACGGCCCATCGCAACGAGGCGGGAGAATCGTCGCACGACCGCTACAAACGCCGGCAGCAAAAGGAGGTCCTGCGGCGTCTCTCCCGCGGGCTGGTGGTGCCCCGCCGCAGGAAGCGAGGTGAGCCGTGAAGGAGCCGACCCGAGCGAGCCCGCAGGACCGGGGGGAGGTCGAGGTCCGGGGCACCTGCCAGGTGTGCGGCGCCTCGGGACCCGTCATCGCCGTGCCCGGGGCCCCGCCACCCAATGCCTTCTGCCCCCGCTGCGCCATCGAGTACGGACAGGCGGCCGTGGACGAGGAGGGCCCAGTCGAGTAGGGGAAGTGCGCTCCACATCATAACGTTCCGGAAGGACCGCCATGCCAGCGCCCTCGCCGTCGAAGGTCGCCGCGGGGCCCCTCGGCCGGACCCCGCTCTCGGCCGTCATCATCACCCGGGACGAGGAGCGGGACGTGGGACGCACCATCGGCGCGGTCTCCTTCGCCGACGAGGTGCTCGTGGTGGATGCCTCGAGCACGGACGGGACGGTGGCGGTGTGCCGATCCCTCGGGGCCCGCGTTCTCGAGCACCCATTCGACGGCTACGGCCCGCAGAAACGGTGGGCCGTTTCCCAGGCGGCGAATGATTGGGTGCTGTGCGTCGATGCCGACGAGGTGGTGACCGCCGAGCTCGCGGCCGCCATTCAGCAGCTCCTTGCCTCGGGAAGTCCACCCTGCGTCGCCTACCGGTTCCGTTTCCTCACCGTGTTCATGGGCCACCCCATGACCCACGGACCCATCTCGAGGCGCCTCCACGTCCGGCTCTTCGACCGCCGAAGAGCAGGCTGGACGGACCCGCCGGTCCACGAGCGGGTCGTGACCGACGGGCCGGTGGGCGAGCTCCCGGGCGCCGTGGTCCACTACACCGTCCGCGACCTCTCCGACAGCGTCGCCAAGATGGACGCCTACTCCACCCTCGGAGCCTTGGACCTCGTGCGGCGAGGAAAGCGGCGGGGCGGCCTGGCTCTCGTCTGCACCCCCCCCGTAGAGTTCCTCAAGCACTACTTCGTCAGGCAGAACTTCCGGAACGGGATGCCGGGCCTCGCCTGGTCGTTCATGAACGCCGTGGGGGCGACCATGAAACATCTGAAGGCGCGGGAGCTGGAGGCGGCGGGCGGCACGAGGTCCCGGCAGGCCTGACCTTGACCGGTCCGGCGGACCTCTTCCTCGGACTATGCACTGGGCGAATCCACGATCGATCGCGGCGCCGGCGGGGGGAGGTGCAGCGCTCGTGAGCCGGCCGCTTCTACCCCAGGCCTTCCTCGGCCCCGTCCCCGCAGACGGGAAGGCCCGGAGCGCCGCCCTGGTCGAGATCGCGCTCCGCTCGGCCATCCGGGGCAGGGGCCCCCGTCCTGCGGATCGGTGGGTCGCATGATCTGGTTCGCCCTTGCCGCCGCGGCCCTCCTCCTACTGCTCCATTTGGAGCTCTCCATCTTTACTCCGCTTCCGCGCCGCGCCCTGCGGGTGCTCATGTACCACCGGGTCACACGCGAGAAGGGCCTGCGGTACGCGATCCCGGTGGATGCGCTGCGGCGCCAGATCGCCTGGCTCAAGGGGAGCGGGTACACCCTCGTCTCGCTCGAGCAGGTGCTCGATTCGGTGGAGCGCGGCACCTCGTTGCCCGACCGCGCCGTGCTCCTCACTTTCGACGACGGGACGGCCGACGCCTTGGACCTGCTCCACCCGCTGCTCCTCGAGCTCGGGGTGCGCGGTGCGCTCTTCGCCATTCCGGGCTTCGCAGGCGCGGACCGGGAGAAGGGGGGAGGGCGGGCGCTATACCTCGACGGGGCCGGTCTGCGGACGGTCGCCGCGACGCTCGAGATCGGCCTGCACGGCCACGAACACCGCGACTTGAGCGCGCAGTCGCCGGCCGAGGTCGAGGCCGAGCTCCGCCGCGCCGCCCACTGGCTGGGCGGAGCGGGCGTACCCTTTCTCCCGGCGCTGGCCTATCCCTTCGGCGCCTATCCGCGCAAGGACCCCGCCCGGCGCGTCGCGTTCCTCGCCGCGGTCCGCCGGGCCGGCGTGCGCGCCGCCTTCCGGATCGGAAACCGGGTCAACCCTCTGCCGCTTCGAGAGCCGCTCGAGATCTGCCGGACCGAGATCCGGGGGGACGAGCCGTTCTGGGCTTTTCGCTTCAGGGTGAGGTTTGGCCGGCGCAAGGCGTTCTGATGGGAGAGCTACCCCGCCGCAGCCACGAACGAGACCGAGTCGGTACCATCCGTCCACTGCTCGTAGTGAAGGAGCCGCGCGGGCAGACCGCTGGCGCACAGGGCGGCGTGGATCGGCGCCACGCCGCAGAGCCTTCGCCGCTCGTCGTCCTGGACCGCCTCCCGATGGAAGCCGGCCGCGTCCCCGGCGACCACGCGCTCCAAGGTGCGCCGGTCGGCGGCGGCGAGGAGAGCGAGTTCCGGGGCCGAGGGCGGCCGGGAGTCTCCGTAGGAGGGACCCACGTGGGCCAGGTCGGCACCGGCGAGCCAGCACACGCGCCGGCCCCGGACGGCCCGCTTCAGGGCGGAGTGGAAGCGCACCGTCGCCGCCTCCGGGTCGCGCAGGTGGGAGATGCTCGAGCAGAGGACCGGCAGGACCGTGAAGGGGCGCGGCACGAGGTGCGCGAGGAGGACGAGCTGCAGCTCGATCGAATGCTCGTCGCGGTGGGCCAGCTCGTCCCCGAAGAGCTCCTCCTCCCCCAGCTCCGAGGCCAGCGCCTCGACCACCCTTAGATCGGTGGGGACGAGCCCGAGCGGTGTCTCCTGGTCGAGGCGAGTCAGGGTGAAGAGGTGGGGGGGGCTGGCGTGAGCCGTCCCAAACACCACGAAGAGCTCCGCCTCGGCAGCGGCGAGCGCGCGGTAGGCGTGGGCGTAGCCGGCCGCGCCCCGGGCGTAGTCGATGTGCGGAGCGATGATGAGCCTGACCTTCCCGAGCGCCGGGGACGGGCCGCGGGGAGGGCGGAGCCAGGCGTCCAGCGCCGTCCGCAGCTCGGCGGGTTCGGCCGGGTAGACGGTGCCCGCGCAGGCGGGGGGACGAGCGCGCTGAGCACGGAACCTCTGTAGCGCCCCCCTGCGCCGGGCCTCGCGGGTGGGCCCTTCCAGAAAGCCCGACTCCTCGAGCGCCTCGACGAGGGCCGAGAGCTCCGAGGCCGCGAGGGGGACCCCCAAGGCGCGGACCTGGGCCAAGAGCTCCACGGCGGTGCGCGTGCCGTCGAGCTGGGCGGCGACAAAATGGGCAGCGGGAGAGAGCCCGAGCCCGTCCAAGGCGACGCCGGCCGGGTCGCGGAGCACCCTCATCCGCTCCCCGTCGTCGGAGGTGACCTCCCGCGACTCGACCGGGATCAGCCTCGGGCGCTCCCCGCTCACGGTCCCTAGCTTACTGCCCGGTGGCCCAAGTTTGCTGCCCCGCGAGGAGGGACTTCGTCACCGCTTGTTACGCCGCCGCGCCTTCTTCCGGGCTTGGCGCTCGGCCTTGCGTTTCTTGTTCCGGGCGTCGCGCTGCCTCTTCGATTCGACGGCGATGGGCTCGGGGGCGTAGCCCATGAGGCGGGCGCGGGCCATGGCGCCGGCGGACATGGGCGGCGTGTACCCCTTGGGCAGGCCCGCCGCCTGGGCCGCGGCCCGGGGGTCCAGAGGCCCGGCCTGCATGGCCCGCTCGACCAGGTCGGCGTCGGGGCCGAGCACGTCGTCGAGACCCTTCCCCTGAAGCTTGCGAAGCTGCATGAGCTGTTTCACGCCGGGCAGGCGCGCCAAGAGGCCGGGGGCGTCGCCGATCTGCCGCATCACCCCGCGCATCGCCGCGTACTGCTTGAGGAGGTCGCGCAGGTCCTTCTCGGTGCGCCCCGACCCCTTGGCCACCCGGCGGATCCGGCTCTCGGTGATGGAGTCCGGGCGCTGCCGCTCGGATGGGGTCATGGAGTCCACCATGGCAACGATCCGCGTCAGGGCCGCGTCGTCGAACTGGAAGTTCTCGGGCAGCTCGCCGAACAGCGGAAACTTCTCCATGAGCTCGCCGAGCGGCCCCATCTTCCGGACCAGCCGGATCTGGTTCACGAAGTCCTCGAGGGTGAAGTCGCCGGAGAGGATCTTCTGCGCCTCGGCCTCGGCGGTCTCCTCGTCGACGTGCTGCTCGAAGTCCTTGACGAGACCCACGATGTCGCCGAACCCGAGGATGCGCGAGGCCAGCCCCTCGGGGCGGAACTCCTCGAGGCGGTCCAGCGACTCGCCCATTCCCAGGAACTTGATGGGCTTGCCGGTCACTTCCTTGATGGAAAGGGCCGCGCCCCCCCGGGCGTCCCCGTCGAGCTTGGTGAGGATGAAGCCGTCGAGCGAGAGCCGGCGGTCGAACTCAGCCGCGGTCTTGACCGCGTCCTGTCCGATCATCGCGTCAGCGACGAGCAGGATGTTCTCCGGCCCGACCGCCCGCTTGATCTCCTCGAGCTCCACCATGAGCTCCTCGTCGATCGCCAGGCGGCCGGCGGTATCGTAGATGACGACCTCCTGCCGGTCTCGGCGAGCGGCCTCGAGGGCGCGCCGGCACATCTCCGGGGGAGGGAGCCCGCGCTCGTGAAAGACCGGCACCCCGAGCCTCTGCCCCAGGACCTCGAGCTGCTCCACCGCCGCCGGCCGGTACACGTCTGCCGCGACGAGCAGCGGTTTCTTCCCCTCCTTGAGGTACCGGTTCGCGATCTTGCCGGCGGTGGTGGTCTTGCCCGACCCCTGCAGGCCGATCACCATGATCCCGGTCGGGCGGCCCTTCTCCGCGGAGCGAAGCGAGGCGTCCGCCGGGCCCATCAGGGCCTCGAGCTCGTCGTGGCAGATCTTCACGAAGTGGTCCTGAGGCGTGACCCGGAGGAGTCCCTTCTCCGTCTTCACCCGCGTCTCGACCACCTCGCCCAGAGCCTTCTCGCGCACCCTGGCCACGAACCGCTTCACGACCTCGAACGAGACGTCCGCCTCGAGGAGCGACACGCGGATGTCGCGGAGCGCCTCGTCGACCACGTCCGCCGTGATCTCCGTGCGACCCTGCAGCTTGTTCCGTGCTGCCTTGAAGCCCTTGCTGATCGTCTCGAGCACGTCGTCCGATCCCGAAATCCAGTTACCGGGGCCCCAGGGGGGCCGGGTCCGCGCTTATAACATGCCCATGCTAAGGTTTCCGCCCATGGAAGAGGGGCCTCGCTTCTTCACGGTCGAGGAAGCCAACGGGCTGGTCGGGGCCCTGGAGATCGAGTTCGGCCGCGTGGCCCGGGTCCGCTCCGAGCTGGCTCCGCTCATCGCGTCGTTCGGGGCGGAGCTCGCCACCGAGATCCTCCAGGAGAAGAGCGCCCCCCCACCCGGCCGGGAAGGGGACGCGCGCCGGCTTGCCGCCCTGGCGGGCGAGATCAGCGGGGCGGTCGAGCGAATCAACGCGATGGGGTGCCTCGTGAAGGACCTCGAGGCGGGGCTCGTCGACTTCTACGCCGTGAAGGACGACGAGCCCGTCTTCCTCTGCTGGCAGTTCGGGGAACCGAGGGTGACCCATTGGCACACGCTCGACGAGGGGTTCGCCGGGCGGAAGCCCATCGAAGGGCTCGAGGCCCAGCCGCCGGCCTACATGAACTGACCGGCTCGTGCCCTTCGCCTACTTCGCACGCCTGAGCCGGCGGGACCAGGCCACCTACCGGAAGAGCGACGCGACCTCGACGCTCTCGGTCCCCGGGGTCGAGGAGCTTTGGCCTGTGGCGCAAGACCTCCGCGTCGCGCTCATCAAGGAGGAGGGCGAGGCCGTGGCCCGATCGGCCTTCGCGGTGTGCGCCGGGATCTGCCGGGCGCTCGGCGCGCGCCCGCCCCGCCTCGAGGTCCACGCGGTCCGGCCGCGGGGCAGTACCCACGAGCTGCACGGGTTGTACGTCCCGGAGCCCGACGGGGGCCAGCCGGCCACCATCCGGGTCTGGATGCGTACCGCGCGCAAGGGGAGGGCGGTCGCCTTTCGGACCTTCCTCAGGACCCTCCTGCACGAGCTCGTGCACCACCTGGACTACGAGCTCTTGGCCCTCGACAAGTCGTTTCACACGGAGGGCTTCTTCCGCCGCGAGTCGAGCCTGTTCTGGCAACTCGTCCCGGGTTCCGTACCGGCCGCTAGGTCGAGACCGTCAGATCGAGCGTGATCTCCAGGTTCAGGACCTTCGAGATCGGGCAGCCGGCCTTGGCGGCCGCGGCAGCTTCCTCGATCTTCTTGCGGTCCGCCCCGCGGGCCTTGACGGTCGCCCGCAGCTCGCTCCGGGTGAGGACGAGGTTCTCGAAGGTCACGGTGCTCGTCGCCTCGACCGATTCCGGGGTGATGCCGCGCTCCCCGAGCTGCGCGGAGAGCGCCATGGCGAAACAACTCGCATGCGCCGCGGCGATGAGCTCCTCGGGGTTCGTGCCTGGCGCATCCTCGAACCGAGTCCGGAAGCTGTACTTCTGGTCCCTGATGGCCCCGCTTGCCACGCTGAAGGTCCCGCGCCCCTCCTTGAGACTCCCCTGCCACGTCGCGTTCGCGCTTCGCTTCATGCCGTCCCTCCTGGCCTGGGATCCGGCTTATGCCGGGCCCTGTCGCCGGGCCCGGCCACGGTGGGGCGCCCCCCCGGTGCCTCGCTGGAACCTGATCCGGAAGAGAGACTAGGGGACGGGCTGGCCGTGCACCCTGGCGACGATGCCGTCGAACCAGTCGGCGATGCCCGCGCGCGCGTCGTCAGGCCCCTGATCGTATGCGCTGAGGTGCTTCACGAACAGCAGGGCGGACACGCCGTCACCGGCGTCGAAGACGTCCACCGAGCCGGTCTGGATGGGGATGTAGTTCGTCCCGGAGATCTTCTGCAACCGCATCCCCACCTCCTCCGGGGCATCGGGAGTACCCGCGGCCACCCCGCCCCGGTAGGCGATGGTCCAATACACCCGGAACAGGGCGGGTCCGGCCGAGTAGTCGATGGCGAAGGTGATGGGGAAGCCGGGCTCGGTGGCGCCGTTCACCACCCAGTCGGTCCCGTGGATCCGGTCGACGACCGGGTCGGCGAGCGCCGTGTAGACGTCGGCGATGGGAGCGTGCACGTAAGCGGCCCCGTGGGCCCAATCGTAGGCGGGAATGGACCCCCCCGTGGTGTTGAGCGCCTCGGGGTACGAGTCGCCGTTCGAGGGAGCCGGGTAGGCGAGGTCGGTCACCGGCTCGAGCGGCTCGAAGCCGACGGCGGGATCGAAGGGGGTGGGGGTGTTGCCGCGGCAACCTCCCTCGCACCCGAAGAAGGCGAGCGAGGCGAGGACCGCCGCGGCGCAGAAGGGCTGCATGGCCCTCTCTCGGTCCCGCCGCATCGGCCCACCTCGAGACTCGCTACTGCTTTGCGAAGTACAGCGCGGTCGCAAGTGCCGTAGGCCTGTGCGCCGCGTCGTGCCCATCGTTCGTACCGGACGTGTCGCCCAAGTAAAGCCTGTTGGGCGTGAAGGTGGTGTCGACGTAGGCCAGGTTGTACGTGGTGCCGGCGAAGGCTGGCGGGCTCGTGATCGTCTGGTCCACCTCGTAGGCGGAGACGGTCTGCCCGTTGAGCTGTACGTTCACTGGCGATCCGATCGAGAGCGTGCCTGACTGGGCAGGGGCTTGTAACCCGACCCCGCTGCAGTCAGGGGTTCCAAAACCCGTGGGGGTGGCGGTGAAGGTCGTGCCGCTGATGACGAAGGTCACGGACGTCGAGGTGCTCGCGTTGACCGGCACGCATCCTTTCCAGGAGCCTTGAAGCTCGTCCTGGAACGAGCCTCCGCTTCCGCCGCCCCCGCTTCCGCAGGCAAGGGCCAGTCCCAGGGTCGCGCATGCCGACGTGATCCGAAGAGTCTTCCGCATCGTGCACTCTCCTTCCGGGGCATCTCTGAGACTGCAGTATCGCACAGGGGGAGCCCCACGCGAGGTCGAATTGCGGGCCCCTCGGAGTCGGTCACGCAGCTTCGGGGCGGGCCATCCGCAGAACAAGTAGCACCCCCTAGCCTTCGCACGAAACGAAATCCTTTGAGTCTCGCAGAGAGAGGTCGAGGTGGAGGCCTAGAGGGACGG
>Ga0335069_10011250_pt1 | contig 12644 bp, 12 predicted proteins | sample Lox_Sample_11_FD_206714 | JGI IMG/M metagenome (GOLD analysis project Ga0335069, IMG submission 206714) | Soil microbial communities from Loxahatchee National Wildlife Refuge, Florida, United States - Lox_Sample_1.1 | ecosystem: Environmental > Terrestrial > Soil > Wetlands | place: USA... | reverse complement strand
TGGCCCGTGGATCTGCAACAAGGGGCGCGACCTGTCGCGCGTTTTCGAGCGCCCGCGCGCGCTGCAGGCGATGGAGCGAGGACAGACGGTCGATCTCGACGCTGCGGTGGCGGCCGCTCGCCGGCTGATCGCGGACGCCAGGCGCCCGGTCGCGCTCGTGTCGACATGGGGTTCGAACGAGGAGCTCGCCGCGCTCGAGCGGGCGCTCCCCGAACGATTCACGACGCTGGTCAAGTCGGACTCCCTGCCGCAGCCCGGCGAGCGGGGCGACGACGATCTGCTGATCCGCGCCGACAAGAATCCGAATCGCGCGGCGGCCCGCGCGCTGTTCCCGCACGAGGACAACGGGGCACGGCCGCTTGCCGCCGATGCCGACCTTGTTCTCGTCTGGGGCGAAGGCTTCGACTTCGCGCGCGTTCCGGCGGGCGCGAAGACGATCTTTCTCAACGCGTACCAGCAGCCCGAGACCGCGCGCGTCGACGTGTTCATCCCGGTGAGCATCCAGACCGAGCGCAGCGGTCACTACACGAACTTCCAGGGCGTGGTAAGCGCGTTCTCCGCCTGCTTCCCCAGGCCGCCGACGGTTGCCGATGCCGAGACCGTGTTCGCTGCGATCGCGGTGAAGGAGGGCGCGCCCGCATGATCCAGGATCTCGTCGTCACCGCCGTCTTCATCGGCTACGCGGTCGCCGTGCTGCTGCTCTTCGGCACCGTGCTGACGTGGGTCGAGCGCAAGCAGGCGGCGATCATGTCGGACCGGATCGGCGCCAACCGCGCGTACGTCCGCATTCCGTTCACCCAGATCAAGCTGGTGTGGCTCGGGTTGTTCCACGGTCTCGCCGACGGCATCAAGATGATGCTCAAAGAGGACTTCACGCCGGATGCGTACGACCGTTTCGCGTTCGCGCTCGCGCCGTGGATCGTGTTCACACCGGTGCTGCTCGTGTTCGCCGTCATTCCGTTCGGCGGGACGCTCGTGCCCTCGGAGCTGTTCTCGGGCCTGCCTTCGGTCGCTGCCTGGTTCGGCGACCGCGTCTACCCGATGCAGATCGCGCGCGTCGACGCGGGCCTGCTCGTCGTCTTCGCCTTCGGGGGCGTGACGATCATCGGGACGATGCTCGCCGGATGGTCGTCGTCGAACAAGTTCTCGATGCTGGGCGCGCTGCGCGCGGGCTCGCAGATGATCTCCTACGAGCTGATCATGGGCCTGACCGTCCTCGGACTCATCCTCATCTACGGATCGGTCGACCTCGACGCGATCGCGCGCGAGCAATCGGGCGTGGTGCTCGGCGTGCTACCCGCGTGGGGGATCGTCGTCCAGCCGTTCGCCGCGACGCTCTTCCTGACCGCCGCGATCGCGGAGAACAAGCGGATCCCGTTCGATCTTCCCGAGGCCGAGTCCGAGCTGATCGCCGGCTATTTCACCGAATACAGCGCGATGAAGATGGGGCTCTTCATGTTCGCCGAGTTCATCGAGATCGCGATCGTCGCCGCGCTGTTCACGACGCTGTTTCTCGGCGGCTACAACCTCCCGTTCATGACCGACGCGGGATTCGTCCTGCCGGGCGGCCGCGAGTTCCCGCTCCCGCACGGCGCGGTCGTGCTGATCCAGCTCGTCGTGTTTCTCGCGAAGGTCATGTTCATGGCGAGCTTCCAGATCCTCATCCGCTGGTCGCTCCCGCGGTTTCGCTACGACCAGCTGCTGAAGTTCGCGTGGAAGTTCATGCTTCCGCTCGCGCTCGTGAACCTGCTGGTCACCGCCGTCGTCGTCTGGGCGCTGGAAGCGTAGCCCGACCCTGCAGATGAAACCCTACGCCCGCAAGAGATATTGGAATGAGCCCACGATGTCGTGGTGGGAGCGCGCGTACCTGCCGGAGATCGTGCGCGGGCTCTCGATCACCGGCGGCGTCTTCCTCGTGAACATGTGGCACTGGATGACGTTCCGCAAGGGCGCGCTCACCACCTACTACCCCGAGCAGACCCGCGACGACTATGCGGCGGGAAATCGCGGCAAGCACATCCTGACGCAGCGCCCCGACGGACGTCCGCAGTGCATCGCCTGCAACCTCTGCGCGACGGTGTGTCCGGCGAAGGTCATCGAGATCGAGGCGGCGCTCGACCCGGACGACCCGGCGCATCCGAAATACCCGGCGCGCTTCGAGATCGACTACTCGCGCTGCATCTTCTGCGGGCTCTGCGTCGAGGCCTGTCCGGAGGACGCGATCCGCATGCTGAAGGAAGTTCCGGAGCTGCCGGGCTTCGACCGCCGGGACATGTGGCTGAAGCTGCCGGAGCTCCTCTCCTGGAGCCCGCGGAGCGACGTCGCGAAGCCGTATCCCGCGAAGGGCGCGTCCGGCGCGAGCAAGGGGCCGCAACGATGATCGAGACGGTGCTGCTGTGGCTCTTCGCCGGCACCGCGCTCGCCGCTGCGGCGCTGATGCTCGTGCTGCGCCATCCGATGCGCGTTGCGCTCGCGCTTTCGGCGACGATGCTTTCGCTCGCGGGTGTCTATGCGCTCCTCGGCGTGCACGTGATCGCGATCTTCCAGGTGCTGATCTACGTCGGCGCCGTCATGGTGTTCATGGTCTACGCGATCATGTTGCTTGATGTCCGCGATTACTCCTTCGCGCGCCGTTTCTCGTGGCTGTTGCTCCCCGGAACCCTGGCGGCGATTGCGTTCGTACTCATCCTGGCGCATGCGTTCTGGCAGGGCGTGCCGGACCAGCCCACGGCCGCGGGCAGCGTGCTCTTCGGGATCCAGGAGTTCTCGATCGAATTCCTGAACGAGTACTGGCTGCACTTCGAGCTTGTCTCGGTGCTGCTGGTCGCGGCGGTCGTGGCGGCGCTCGCGGTGCTCGAAGTGGGACGACGGCGTCGTGGATAACGTCCAAATGCTGATTGTGGTGTCGGTCGCGCTGTTCGCGCTCGGGCTGCTCGGCGTCATCGCCCGGCGCAACGTCCTCGTGATGCTGATGTGCATGGAGCTGATGCTGAACGGCGTGAACCTGAGCCTCGTGACCTTCGCGCAGCAGACCGCGTCGGCGGCCGGAGCGGTGCTGGTATTTCTCGTCTTCGTCGTCGCCACCGCAGAGATCGCGATCGCGATCCCGATCGTCCTGCTGCTCGTCCGGCGCAAGGCGGTGCTCGACCTCGACGCCTACACCGATTTGAAGGGATAAGACGTGAGCCAGCCGCTGACTGCGATCGTCCTGCTGCCGCTGGCGGGATTTCTGCTGAACGGGCTCCTCGGCAACCGGCTCGGTCCGCGGTTTGTTTCGACGGTCGGCTGCGGTCTGCCGATCGCGGCGTTCGCCGTCGCGGTCAAGTGCCTTCTCGACCTGCAGGCGGCGGGCGCCACACCGCGCATCGACCTCGCGTACTCGTGGCTCGTCACCGGCGACAACGCGTTCGAGATCGCTTTCTACTTCGACCGCCTCGCCGCGGTGATGGTATTGATCGTGACCGGCGTGGGCTCGCTGATTCATCTCTATTCGACCGGATACATGAAGGGCGACAAGAGCTACGCCCGCTATTTCGCGTACCTCAATCTTTTCTTGTTCTTCATGCTGCTGCTCGTCCTCGGTCGCTCGCTGCTCGTGCTCTTCGTCGGGTGGGAGGGGGTGGGTCTCGCCTCGTACCTGCTGATCGGCTTCTGGTTCGAGGATCCGGACAAGGCGCGCGCCGGCAAGAAGGCGTTCATCACCAACCGGATCGGCGACGCGGGATTCCTGCTCGGGATGTTCGTGATCTACCAGGCGCTCGGCACGCTCGACATGGACCGCGTCAACGCGGCGTTCGGGTCGGGGGTCCCGGCGGTGTCGGCGAGCCTCGTGGGCATCCTCCTTTTCATCGGGGCCACCGGGAAGTCGGCGCAGATACCGCTGCACGTATGGCTGCCCGATGCGATGGCGGGCCCCACGCCCGTCTCCGCGCTGATCCACGCGGCGACCATGGTGACGGCCGGCGTCTATCTCGTCGCCCGGATGTCGGGGATCTACGTGAACGCGCCGGAAGCGAGCGCGCTGATCGCCGCGATCGGCGCCGCGACCGCGTTCTTCGCCGCCACGATCGCCGTCGTGCAGACCGACATCAAGAAAGTGCTCGCGTATTCGACGATCTCGCAGCTCGGCTTCATGTTCGTCGCCGCGGGCGTCGGCGCGTACAGCGTCGCCATCTTCCACCTCTATACGCACGCCTTCTTCAAGGCGTGCCTGTTCCTGGGTGCCGGCAGCGTGATCCACGCGATGAGCGGTGAGCAGGACATCCGAAAGATGGGCGGCCTTGCGCGCAAGATCCCGGTCACCTTCGCCACCTTCACGATCGCAACGGCCGCGATCGCAGGCATCCCGCCGCTGGCGGGATTCTTCTCGAAGGACGAGATCCTGTGGTTCGCGTTCGCGAGCAGCCGTGGCGGGTCGGGTCTTCTCTACGGGACGATCGCGACGACCGCGCTCCTCACGTCGTTCTACATGTTCCGGCTGGTTTGGCTCACGTTCTTCGGGCGCTCGCGGCTGACGCCCGAGGTCGAGCACCACGTCCACGAGTCTCCGTTGTCGATGACCTCCGTTCTCGTCGTGCTCGCGATCCTGTCGGCGATCGGCGGTTTCCTGTCTATCCCGCACTTCCTCGAGTCGCTGCTGCCGTTGCCCGAGATCGTTCCAGCATTGGAGCGCTACGAGACGCCGCTCGTCGTCGCATCGATCGTGCTCGCCTTCGCGGGTCTCGGCGCGACCGCGTACATGTATGGCGGAGGCGCCGAGCGAGCCGAACGCGCGCGCCTGCGCTTCGCGACGCTGCACCGCATTCTCTCCGGCAAGTACTACGTCGACGAAGCCTACGATGCGCTCATCGGACGGCCGCTCGTCTGGATTTCGGAGCGCGTATTCCTGGCCTTCGGCGACCGCACGCTCTTCGACGGCACGCTGCACGGCCTCGCCGCCCTGGGGAGGCGGACCGCGGCGGGGCTCGCGCGCGTGCAGAACGGCAACCTGCATCTCTACGCGCTGCTCGCGCTCTTCGGCATCATCGTTTCGATCGCCTGGGGGTGGCGTCATGTCTGACGCTGCGCTGCTCAACATCGTCCTTTATCTGCCGCTCGCCGGCATAGCGGGCATCGTCGCGCTGCCGCAGCGCCGCGACGGTCAGGTGCGCGCGCTCTCGCTCGCGGTGATGCTTCTGCAATTCGTCGTCGCCGCGTTGCTCTATTTGCGGTTCGATCCGGCGGCGGAAGGTCTGCAGTTCGAGACGCGCTTGCCGTGGATCGCCGCGTGGGGCGTCTACTACCAGATCGGCCTCGACGGCTACAACGTGCTGCTCGTACTGCTGACCGCGTTCCTCGGGCCGCTGGTGGTCGCTGGCGCATTCTCGGCGATCCAGCGTGAAGTGAAGCTCTTCTACGCGATGGTGCTCGCGCTGCAGTTCGCGATGGTCGGGACGTTCGTGGCGCAGGATCTCTTCCTGTTCTACCTGTTCTGGGAAGCGATGCTGATCCCGCTCTTCTTCATCATCGGCATCTGGGGCGGGGAGCGGCGCATCTACGCGACGCTCAAATTCGTGCTGTATACGGCGTTCGGCAGCATCCTGATGCTCGCCGCGGTGATCTACCTCGTTCATTCGCTCAACACGACGAGCGGCGTGACGACGTTCGCGTTCGCCGATCTCTACAAGGCCGAACTGCCGCTCGACGTCCAAACGATCCTGCTTGCGGCATTCGCGCTGTCGTTCGCGATCAAGGTGCCGATGGTGCCCCTGCACACGTGGCTTCCGGACGCGCACGTCGAGGCGCCGACGGCCGGGTCGGTGATCCTCGCCGGCGTGCTGCTGAAGATGGGGACGTACGGCTTCATGAAGCTCGCGTTTCCACTGTTCCCCGACGCCGCTCGCCTCTACGCGCCGCTGTTCGGGACGCTCGCGGTGGTGAGCATCATCTATGGCGCCTGCCTCGCGCTCGTCCAGACCGACATCAAGAAGATCATCGCCTATTCATCGATCAGCCACCTGGGCTACGTGATGCTCGGCCTCGTGAGCCTCGATCTCCTCGGGATCCAGGGTGCTGTCGTGCAGATGGTGAGCCACGGCCTCGTCGCCGGCGGCCTGTTCCTGATGGTGGGGATGATCTACGAGCGCTGCCACACGCGGGAGCTCGCCGCCTACGGCGGGATCGCGAAGCTGCTGCCGATCTACTCGGTGTTCCTCTTGATCCTGACGCTGGCGGCGATCGGACTGCCGACGACGAGCGGCTTTACCGGCGAGTTCCTCGCGCTGCTGGGGGCATTCCGCGCTGCGTGGCCGCTGCATGTCCAGGGGACCGACTATCCGCTGATCGTGGCGTCGAGCGCAGTTGCCGGCGTTGTCCTGGGTGCGCTGTACATGCTGTGGTTCGCGCAGCGATTCCTGTTCGGCGAGGCGAAGGCGCCGCACCAGCCGCTCAGGGACCTCAATTTCCGCGAGAAGTCGATACTTGCCGCGATCGTCGTCGCGGTGTTCGCGTTCGGCCTGTTTCCGAACGAGCCGATGCGCAAGACCGAGCTCGCGGCGCGCCAGTATCAGCGGCTCGTCCGCACGGAGCGCGGCGGCGGCAAGGTCGCCGTCGCCCCAAGTTCGCCCATGCTATCGGCTGCCGGGAATCCCTCGGGTCCGGTCTCCGCGCCTTCGCGCGACCCGAATTCCCCGGCGCGAGCGCCGGGCGCTGACGAGGGGACGCGATGAACGCGCAGGAAATCCTCATCGCGATGCTTCCCGAGCATCTGCTGCTCGCCGGGATCGTGTTGCTGCTCTGCCTCGAGATCGCACCGGGGCGGGCGCGCGGGGCGTTCGCGATTTCGCTGCTCGCAGTGGCGTCGGCGACGGTCGCGGCGATCTGGCTCTTCGCGATCGGCTACGCCGCGGAACCTTTCGCCGGGCAGTACTCGGTCGATCCCGTCGCCTCGCTCGGCAAGGCGATCGTGCTCGCGCTCGCCGTTCTGGTGCTGCTGATCTCGCGCGGCGAGTTGACGCAGCGCGCATTCCCAGTGTTGCTGCTCTCCTCGCTGTACGGAGTCTGTCTGCTGCTGTCGTCGGACACGTTCCTGACGCTTTTCCTCGGCCTCGAGCTGATGTCGCTGCCGGTTTACGTTCTGGTGCTGCTCGCGTTCCGCCGCCCCGAAAGCGCGGAGGCGGCGCTCAAGTACCTCGTTCTGGGCGGCACGGCGTCGGCGACGCTGCTGATGGGCGTGTCGCTCCTCTACGGGGCGAGCGGTTCGCTCTCGCTCGACGTCTTCGCCGAAGCGATCGAATCGCCGGGAACGATGGCGGGTGTCGCGGTCGCGCTCGTGGTCGTCTCCTTCTTCCTCAAGGCGGCGATCGTCCCGTTCCACGCGTGGGCGCCGGACGCCTACGAGGCCGCGACCGTGCCGGTCACGGCGTACATGTCGACGATCGTCAAGGCGGGCGTGCTGCTTGCCGCGGTGCGCGTGTTCGGCGGCGTGCCCCTGTCGAGCCCGACCACGGAGCTCGTCGCGCTGCTGCCGCTCCTCTCGATTGTCTGGGGCAACCTCGCGGCGATGCGCCAGCAGAGCTTCCGCCGGATGATCGCGTACTCGTCGATCGCCCATGCGGGATATCTGTTCTACGCGTTCCTGGGCGACGGCGCCGGGCGGTTCCAGGCGGTGGCGTTCTACGTGCTCGTCTACGGGCTGATGAACATCCTCGCCTTCGCGGTGCTTCCGCAAAACGCCGACGACGCGGCGCGCGATCGCCTCGACAACCTGAAGGGGCTCTTCCGGCGCGATCGATTCGCCGCGCTGATGATCGCGATCGCGATGCTTTCGCTCGCCGGGATTCCGCCGTTCCCGGGCTTCGTCGCGAAGTTCCTGATCTTCAAGAACGTGTTTGCGGCGGGCTACACGCTCTACGCAGTCCTCGGCCTCGTCGGGAGCTACCTCGGAATCTACTTCTATCTGCGCGTGATCCAGTATCTCTTCATGAGCACCGAGGAAGGCGCGCCGCAGCAGCCCCCGGAACGTCTCGCGCTGGGTGCGGGCTTCATCTGCCTGGTCGCGTCGATCCTGCTCGCGGTGTTTCCCGGCTGGGTGCTCGGGCTGTCGTAACCACGCGGACGATTCCCGGGGCGCTACCGGCCTCCTGGATGGCCCGCTCGCGGTGCGGGGGCATCCAGGGCTCGGCGCCCGTGCGATCCGAGCGCCGCCGACCTACTTCTTGACCACCCGCTTGTAGATCTTCGCGCTTTTGTCGGAGTCGGATTCGACGTAATAGAGATCGTCGCCCTTGGCGTAGAGGAAGCCGCAGCCGTTGAATCGCCTGCCGTTCATGGTCAACGTCCATTCGCTGCACCACTTGCCGCTTTCGTCCACCGTCCACGTGCCGACGACACCGGTCCACGATCCGTCCGCGGCCTTCAGGTTTCCGGAAAAGTAGCCATCCGGCTTGTAGTCGTACTCCGTATCTGCGCTGCTCGCGGAGGACTTGCCGCTGACGTGCGCACCGCCGAGTGTGCTCTTGACGGCGTCCTTCGAAAGCTTCTTCGCCCCGCCGTCGAGCAGGTCGCCGAGCGAATTCTGTGCGAACGCGCTGGTGCTGCTCAGCGCCAACAGGATCAGACTTCCGAACAGACTGCAGCGATTCATCGTTCCCCCCTTGCCAGGCCTTTCGTCGAGCCCGCTGCCGATCGGCTGCGCGGGCGAGCGCGGCCAACATCGTAAACGATCCCGGTGCCCGCGGTCACGCAGCCCGAGGCGCCGGAAGTGTCTCGGAGACAGCAGCGAACCGCCGCCTGCCGGCCGGATCAAGGCCCGGCACCGAATCCAGGCAGGGGTTTCGAGCCGCGGCCGGATCGAGCCTATACTCGTTGCGCCAATCCTTCTCTGCGGCGATTCCCATGCGCACGATACCTGCCGGTGCCCGAGGCTCGTTCACGATGGTCGTATCCCCCGAGCACCTCGCCAACCGATTCAAGGATGCGACGCTCCCGCCCGTTCTGGCGACTCCGGTCATGATCATGGCCATGGAAAACGCGGCGCTGGAGGCGATCAAGCCCTACTTCGACGCCGGCGAAAGCGCGGTCGGCACACGCGTCGACGTGAGCCATCTCGCGGCAACACCCGTCGGCCGCCGGATCGTCGCCCACGCCGAAGTGACCAGCACGAGCGGCCGGCACATCGAATTCCGCGTGCATGCGATGGACGGAACCGAGGAGATCGGCCGCGGCACGCATGGAAGAGCCGTGATCGAGCTCGCGAAATTCGCCGAGCGCCTCGCTGCGAAGTCGCGCGGGGATTGATCGTCCCGCTCGGCAACCGTATCGGCGCTCACACCTCCTTGCGAATCCACTCGACGAACCTGGCGACCTTGCCGCGCTCGGTGTGCGACGGCGGGTACACGAGGTGGTGGCCGTGGATCTGGACGCGCTTGCGGTAGGGAAACACGGGCACGAGCAGCCCGCGACCCAGCGCATCCTCTGCCAGCCGATTGCTCTCCAGCGCGATGCCGAGGCCTTGTATGGCCGCCTGGATGGAGAGGTACGCGCGATCGAAGCTCAGGTTGTATTCACTCGGGCTGATCGGAACGCCCTGCGCCGCAAACCACTGCGGCCATTGCACGATGTTGATGTTCGAGAGGATGAGGTTCTCCACCAGCAGATCCTCCGGCTGACTAAGCTGCAGCTGTTCCTTGAGCGCGGGACTGATCAGCGGGATGATTTCCTCGGTGAAGATCGCTTCGACGTGAAGATCGCTCCACGTCTTCAGCCCGTAACGGATGTCGATGTCGACCTCCGCCCGCGCGAAATCGGAATGGACGTGGGAGGCCGACAGGCGCACCTTGATGTCGGGGTGCGCGCTCCGGAAGCGCGACAGCCGTGGCATTAGCCACAATGCTGCGAAGCTGGGCGATGCCTGGATGCGCAGGACCTCGATCCGATCGGCCCGCGCATTCTCCGCGGCGGCAGCGATGACCGTCAGCGCCCCCGTGATGCTCTTCCGGTAGCGCTCGCCGGCGGGCGTGAGCTCCACGCCGCGCGCGGTGCGGTCGAAGAGCTTGAGGCCGATCTGGGCTTCGACGTTCGATATCTGGTGACTGACCGCCGACGGCGTCAGATTCAACTCCTCTGCGGCCTTGCTGATGCTGCCCAGGCGTGCCACGACATCGAACGTCATAACTGCCTTGAGCGGCGGAATTTGCATCTTTGCTTCCTATCCTCTCTGGTTTGTGCGGCGCAGCATGAAAAACTTTCAGTCCTCTTTGAGCAAGGCGGCCTTGCGGCGCATCGGGTCGGTACCGAAAGTATGCATCCTCTCATCCCAGCGAAGCCAGCACGGAGGGTACGGTGTTACTTCAGAACAAGGTTGCAATCGTTACGGGCGCTGCATCCGCCCGCGGTATCGGCAAGTCGATGGCAGGCTTATTCGCGAAGCACGGCGCCAAGGTGGTCATCCTCGACCTCAACGCCGAGGCCGCCGCAGCGGCCGCGCGCGACATCGGTCCTGAACACCTCGGTCTCGCTTGCGACGTCACCAAGAAGCCCGATTGCGACGCCGCAGCGAAGAAGGTCGTCGATCGCTTCGGCCAGATCGACGTGCTCGTCAACAATGCGGGCATCACGCAGCCGCTGAAGTTCATGGAGATACAGCCCGGCAACTACGAGGCTGTCACCGATGTCTCCCTGCGCGGCAGCCTCTACATGAGCCAGGCGGTGGTTCCGCACATGCGCAGCCGCAAAAGCGGCTCGATCGTGATGCTCTCTTCGGTGTCGGCGCAGCGCGGCGGCGGCATTTTCGGCGGTCCGCATTATTCCGCGGCCAAGGCCGGCGTCCTCGGGCTCGGCAAGGCGATGGCACGCGAGCTCGGCGCCGACAACATCCGCGTCAATTCGGTGACGCCAGGCCTGATCCAGACCGACATCACGGGTGGCAAGCTGACCGATGCGATGAAGGTCGACATCATCAAGGGCATTCCGCTCGGCCGTCTCGGCGACGCCGTCGACGTCGCGAATTGCTGCCTCTTCCTCGCGAGCGACCTTTCGAGCTACCTGACCGGCGTCACGCTCGACGTGAACGGCGGGATGCTGATCCATTGAAGGACCACCCCATGTCCGCACAATCTGCAGCTCGCACGACGAAAGCAGCGAAAGGCGAGCAGGGCAAACTTTCGCTGGCCGAACGGGCGTACCGCATCCGCCGCCACGCGCTCGCCATGGGCGCGGTGCAGGGGCAGGGCTACATCGCGCAGGCGCTGGGCGTCGCCGACATGCTGGCGGTCGCGTACTTCCATGCGATGCACTACAAGCCCGAGGATCCCGAGTGGGAGGGACGCGATCGCTTCCTGCTGTCCAACGGCCACTTCGCGATCGCGCTCTACGCTGCGCTGATCGAGGCCGGGATCATTCCGGAAGACGAGCTCGAGACCTACGGCGGCGACGACAGTCGCCTGCCGATGTCCGGCATGGCGTCGTACACGCCGGGGATGGAGATCAGCGGCGGCTCGCTCGGCCACGGTCTCGGCATCGCGGTCGGCTATTGCCTCGGGCTGAAGCGCAAGCACTCCAAGTCGTTCGTCTACGTGATGTACTCCGACGGCGAGCTCGACGAGGGCTTGACGTGGGAAGCCGCGATGTCGGCGGCCCACTTCAAGCTCGACAACTTCGTCGCGCTGATCGACGTCAACCGGATGCAGGCCGACGGCGTGTCGATGGAGGTGCTGAACTTCGAGCCGCTCGGCCCGAAGTTCGAGGCGTTCGGCTGGCACGTGCAGCGCGTCAACGGCAACGACGTCGACGCGCTCGTCAAGGCGTTCGACAACGCGCGCTCCGGCCGCGAGCAGAAGCCGCACGTCATCATCTGCGACACGCAGATGGCGAAGGGCGTGCCGTTCCTCGAGACGCGCGAAAAGGCGCACTTCATCCGCGTCGAGCCCGACGAGTGGCAGAAGGCGATGGACGTGCTCGACGAAGGATTCCGCTCGACAACACGCTAGGAGCGACCCGATGAAACGTTCGAAGTACACCCGTCCGAAGCGGCTTGCCGAGCAAGGGGAAGGCGAGGAGGGCAAGCCGCGGTTGAAGACTTCGGCGATGATCGCCTCGATCGCCGGCGAAGGCCAGCGCACGAAGCCGGCGCCGTTCGGGAACGCGCTCGCCGAGCTCGCCGAGAAGCGCCCGGATATCGTCGGCATGACCGCCGACCTCGCGAAGTACACGGATCTGCACATCTTCGCGCGCCAGTACCCGGACCGCTTCTACCAGATGGGAATGGCCGAGCAGCTGCTGCTGGCGGCAGCCGCGGGCATGGCGCACGAGGGCTTCGTCCCGTTCGCGACCACCTACGCCGTGTTCGCGACGCGCCGTGCGTACGACTTCATGCACCAGGCCATTTCCGAAGAGGGGCTGCCGGTTAAGATCGCCGTCGCGCTGCCGGGCCTGACGACCGGCTACGGTCCGAGCCACCAGGCGGCCGAGGACCTCGCGCTGATGCGCGCGATGCCCGGAATGACGGTGATCGATCCCTGCGACGCGCTCGAGATCGAGCAGGCGGTGCCGCAGATCGCGGCGCACGACGGCCCCGTCTACATGCGCCTGCTGCGCGGACAGGTGCCGCTCGTCCTCGACGAGTACGACTACCAGTTCGAGCTCGGTAAGGCGAAGCTGCTTCGCGA
>Ga0335069_10011249_pt1 | contig 12644 bp, 18 predicted proteins | sample Lox_Sample_11_FD_206714 | JGI IMG/M metagenome (GOLD analysis project Ga0335069, IMG submission 206714) | Soil microbial communities from Loxahatchee National Wildlife Refuge, Florida, United States - Lox_Sample_1.1 | ecosystem: Environmental > Terrestrial > Soil > Wetlands | place: USA... | reverse complement strand
ATTATCAGATGTACGAAAATCAAATCGGCTGGGAAGAAATCCAGCGCCGGCTGCCGGGCCGGTGGCGTGTGATTGACAGGTGGGATACGGATGTGTTGTTTGAAAATACCGGTCAGTGAACTATTTTGCGGGCCGACTGTGGTTGGTTATCATGGAACCGTGGGTTGCTGGTTCGATTCCAGCCTCCAGCACGAATGCTGGGGTAGCTCAATTGGCAGAGCAATGGTTTTCCCGAAAGGGAATCTCCGACCCAAATCCTTGCCCGCTTTTAACCTCTGTCGCCGCATCATGCGTGGCCGCAATCGCCAGATTGCACAGGTACATGAGGGTGCGGCGGCAGTTAATTTACGGCGCTGGGTATTATTGTATACAAGCGGCTCACCGGCGTAAACGGCACCACGAAGCCGGGATCGCCGAAATAATGCACAAGTGGGGGCCAAAAGCCGCTGAGGCGGCCCGGCAGCACATTATGGCGGATTTAAAGCAGGTTGGTTGGACCGGCCCGTTTCCGCTGAATGAACGGCATTGCGAACGAATGGGACTTTGGGTGACACGCTGAAAAATTGTGTTCTTGGGAACATGAGCATGAACACCATCACATTCAAAGACCTGAACAACAAGCGGCCCGACGAAGTTATCTTTTTGCAGACGGCGGAAAACTTGCCGAGCGGCATCACCATCACCTTCAACGACAAGCTGGACGAACGCACCCGTGGTCCCCGGCGCTACAAAGCGCAGTTGTGGCCCGGTGCCGGACACGGCAAATGGGAATACGTCGGAAGTGAGGAGGGCGAACTGGAAAAAGTGACGCAAAAAAATATCGGCAAGGAAATCATTATCAGCGGCATCTGGGTTGAGGACGGCGAGCGTCGCGGATTTGAAGTGTATTTGGAGGGTTGACTGAGTCTGGTAAAGTATTTGGTTGCTAACCAAAAGTCAGGATAACACCTGCGCAGGATCGAAGCCTGCACCCTCCGCCATTTTATGAAAGACGTAACTGACAGCAATGTGATGCTGGACTTACAGGGTGACCGAGTGGTAGCGATCCTCGGCAAGCAGACTTTAATGCTGACCATTGTACGGATTGTGGTCGAAACAGGCAGCCAGCTTCTGTTGGTATCGGATAGATACAAAAAGTACCGTCGGGAATGGCCGTTGCTTCAACCGCTGGCTGATAGGTTGGAACCTAACAATCAGCTTGATGTCCGCTGGCGGCTCAATCTTGATGCTTATCCAGTTCGATAGTGGTTACTTTTGCGCTGGAGCCGAATTTGAAGGCAGCCTGCTGACCTGCACGCGAGCGGCCCCGATCATCCACTGGATGGTCGGCAAGTCCTACGACGATGTATACATGTACGCCAAGCGCAAAGGCTGGAAAATTTTACGCCCCGTTAGCTCAATGGTAGAGCGACCGCCTTATGAGCGGGAAGCGCCAGATTAGCGCAAGGTTGTGGGTTCAAGTCCTACACGGGGTACCAATTTCCGGCGCGTGGTTTACCGGGAATGGCAGACCGGCCTCCTTGAGAGGGAGTGAGCCTTGCTGGTTCAAGTCCAGTCGCGCCGACCACTTTGTTCTTTTGGATGTGAACGCACAAATCAAGTCACAGGTACTGGGATTATCATTAGCAGCAGCCACGGCTATCGGTTGTATTGCCTACGAAAAAGTGGTCAAAAATTTTTCGCTCAGTACGATCATTTTTATATCGACATGCTTCTATCTGCCGATGCTGATTTTGATGCTGATTTTCGACGGTAAAACAACAACGGGCGACATAGGTCGTCTGTGTGCCGACAGGGAATTGCGCTGGTATGGTTTAATTTATTGGATTACTTGGATTACTACGCCGATTTGGTATGTAATCACCAAACGTCAGAGCGTAATGGTAGGCTCCGTATACGAAGTAAAATACATTTTCATGCTGGCTGCTTTCTATCTGTTTTTTGGCTCAAAGCCCATGACTCTAAACCTGTCTGTTGGCATTTGTTTGGCACTGGTCAGCATCTATTTCATTTCCAAAAGTTAATTTCATACCTCCGTAGCTCAATTGGTAGAGCAGCGCTCTTTTAAAGCGTTGGTTGTCAGTCCGAGTCTGACCGGAGGTACCATTTTACCGGTGTGGTGTAGTGGTAGCACAGGCAGCTTTGGACTGTCTAGTATCCGTCCGATTCGGGTCACCGGTGCCAGTTTAGTGAATAAACACCTTTTTAGGTTTTCGTCATAAATGGTTGTGTAGTTACATTGATGAAAATTTGCAGTAAATGTAAGAAGCGTAAGTCAGATAAATATTTTAATGCGTCATACAACCTTGATCCTAAAAAATGGGCCAGTAGGCGCTGTAAAAGTTGTGTACATGAAGCCAATGCTAAAGCATGGGTTAAATACGGAAGAGCCTATTATCAAAGAAGTTGGCGTAAAACAAATCCTGAAAAGAATAAAAAATATCAACAAAAACAATATCGTAAGCATCGCGATAAACGCGTAGCTGAAGCACGTGCGTACAGATTAAAGCATCCTGAGTTAATAAAGGAACAGGATCGTAAATCCCGCATGAAACTAAAAGTAGAAGTCATTAACGCTTATGGTGGTAAATGTTCGTGTTGCGGTGAAGATGAGCTTATATTTTTAACGATTGAGCATATCAATCACGACGGAAAGAAACATCGTGACAGGACTGGGGCAGGAAAAGGTATGTATCGTGATTTAAAGAGACGCGGATTTCCAAAAAACGGTTTCACTGTTTTTTGCTGGAATTGCCAAATGGCAACACGGTATGGTGATCCGTGTCCACATAAACTATATGAACAAGCTAAAGCAAAAAGTGCTGGTATTAAACAGGTTGTGGCAGGGAATTGACGAATCGGACGCGGCGACAGCCATGTGCGATTTGGTTCGTGGTGTTGCCACCGGTATCGATACGGCTGAAATGCGCGCTGTCTCGTGGGCTGAATGGGCGACGCTACCGATCCGTGATGGCGACAACAGCCTGATGACGATCCACGGCCCCATCCGGGTGCCCACGGTCATCTGCAAGTCCAAATATGCGAAGATGCCCAAGCGTGCTCCCAAGCTTAACCGACGGGGTGTCGGCGAGCGGGACGGCTACACCTGTCAGGTCACCGGCAAGCACTGCCCGGACGGCACGCTCGACCACTGGACGCCGCGCAGCAAGGGTGGCCGGCACGCATGGGAAAACCTCGTCTGGATGGACAAGGCGCTCAACCACAAGAAGGGCGACAAGTCCCCGGATGAGCTTGGTCTGAAGCTGCGGCGCAAGCCGTTTCGACCAAAGGAAATCCCGGCCTGCGCCCGTATCCGTCCACTGCACGAGGACTGGAAGCCGTTTTTGATGGGCCGGGGTTGATTCAATGTAGACGTGTACAAAATTTTACTTGTACACGTCTACATGTTGTTTTAGATTTACAGCGTGGAAGCTGTAAGTGAACAACATCCGTGCAGTTGCGAGTTTTGCCAGCCGAACCATTATTTGGGGCTGGATGGCGACGCCAGTGAGGCACCACGCTCCGATGTCCAAAACGATCAAAAAGACGAAAGCACCGGGATACGAATACTGGACGCGGCGGCCCGGCAATATATGTGGCTCCTCACCGGGACGTTATTCTAAGACGTGGACGCACCGGGCAGAACGCCGTCAATCCCGACGGATCGAATACTTGGCGTCCAGTGACAACTTTGAAGCGTTGGAGGTAAAGGCGGTTTTCAAATCCTGAGTTGGCGGCTGGAGCCATTTCACCATGATCGTGTCAGGTTTTTCCGAATCATAAAGCGGCAGCGTCGCCGCCGCCACGGTGTAGCCGCAGGTCAGCAGGAAACAGATTGTATCTTTTTGATCCGTGCGCACGTCGCAAATGGCCGCTGCAAAACCGCAAATTTCTTCAGCCTGCCGGATGATGAATCTTCCAAACAGCCGTCGTTTGACGGCGGGATGCACCCGCAGATTCTTCCATTCCACCGCACCTTGAATGGTTTTGTGCGGCTGCCAGATCAGATTGCCCACCAGACAGTCTTCGCTGAACGCCAGTATGGCGCGCTTGTATCCGACATGAAGTTCCGCCTCCGCCCGGCCCACCCATTCGTTGTAACGGGGATAACCCAGCGATTGCTTGGCTAAAAAACCAACAGCCGCTTGGATTTCCTTGCGGCTGTCGGCTGAAACGAAACGGATGTCCATGATCGTTTAGGGGTTGCCCTTGGGTACGTTGGTCAGGAATCCTTCCTTGCTGCCGGATACGTCCACCTTGCCTGCCCGGATGATCTTCATCGCTTCGGACTGGGTGCAATAGTTGATCACGATCAGCCCTTCCGGTTCCTTCTGCCAGAATTCCAGATCGTTCGGATCGTCAAACACCTGTTGGTCAATGCGTGCGCCTGCGGCGATTTCCAGTTTTTTAACGTCGGTCAGCTTTTTACCGGCAAACGCCGCCGCACTGATGGGTGCGCCTTTGGGCATCGCCGACAGGAAGCGTTTTTTGGCTGGTGCGCCTGCGGAATACTTCTCGGTTGAAGCAGACATTTTGGCGCTCATGTTCATCATGCCCCCGGCACTCATACCTTTGGCTCCGCTTGGCCCGCACAGGCCCTTGGCTCCGCCGCCCCAGTCGGTCGTCACGTTGTACGAATGCGTGGTGGACATATCCAGCGTGTTGATCGAAACACCGGGACTGGGCGGCATGTCACCAAAGCTGCATGTGTCGGCTTCAATTGCCCCAATTTCTCCGATGTCATCAGCCCCGCCGCAGAAGTTCATTTTTACGTCATGGTAGCCGCGCAGGACAGTGGGAGCGGCGACTGGGCGCGGTTCCTTGGACAGGAAAAAGCTGATTCCCAAGGCAAAAACGCGATCCTCGCCGATGATGGCTTTGGCCACGCTGCGCAGCTTTTGTTCCGTGAACACATACTGCCGCACCTTGCCGTCTTCAGCCCGGAAACCGTCCAGCCACAAATGGCCGTGAGGGGTGCCGGTGCTCGACAGGTAGTTTTGCTTCGGCCAACGGTAGCCGCACTTTTTGCAGAGGCGATCCGGGCCGAACGGCTCTTTGTGCTTTGGACAGGCGTCCCGGTATTGCTCCAGTTGCGCATCCTTGCACGGCAGGCCCGTGACGGCGTTGACGCCCTGTACCGAGACCACAATGGCCGTGTGGTTCGGGTGGTGCGCGCAGGTGTTGAAGTCAAGCCACAGGCCGTGATTCTCCATCACGGGCGCGAAGTAGCTCTTGATCCTGCCCGTGCTGCGCATCCAGCTATCCGGGCAGGCCGGATACTCGTCCACCAAATACGCCCGGCGCGGGCGGTAAGGCGGAAGGGCCTGCGCGAGTTCAGCATCACCTTCGCCCTGTGAATGCAGGGCTTCGGGCATGTTCAGACCGACGCCGAGGGCGACCGGCCCTGCGCCGATGCGCATCCAATGTGTTGTGTCATTGATCGTTGTATCGAAATAGTTCATGAGCAAAAGGGGAGCGCGTTGCCGCGCTCCCCCGGTTGATTGGTTAGTACTGACGACGGACGCCGAACGGGTTGTTCAGCTTGGTAGCCGAAGCGCCCAGTTCAACTTTCAACTTGGGCAGGGTATCCTGTTTCTGCCGTTCCCGGAATTCAAGGTCGGCTTCCTCGTAGGCCGAGGCCAAGCCGTCCTTCGTTTCTGCGCGTTCCAGCAGCCGCAGCACAGCTTCCTTGTTGTTCGGGTCGATTTCGCCCCGGTCAACGATGATGCGGCACAACTGCCGGTTTTCCTGCGAGACTTTCGTCCAGTTTCGGTTGTTGACGACGCTGTAGCCATTCCGCAGCGGCTGGCCGGGAAATAGCGGGTCTTCGTCGACCATGGACATCGGCCTGACGCCAATGGGCCACAGACGGGACAGCTTGCCCTCGACGGTGATGGTTTCCCGCTCCGGGTAGTTCTGTTCGAGGTCGGCGATGTATTGCAGCGTTTCGGTCAGGGCTACGGTGCCGTCGTCTTTGAAGGCGACCACCGGCTTGTTGCCGAAACGCTTTTTGAGCGCTGAGGTAATCGGATCAGCCGGTTTGTCCGGCAGGTAGAACTTCAGCAGGACTGCCGGATCAGCATCCTCAATCCGAACTTTGAGGCCCAGTGCCCGGAGTTCCTGTATCCGGGGATCGTTGCTGGTCGATTCCTGACTCTGCACTTTGCCGCCTTTGAGGGCTGCAAACGCTTTGCGCACTCGGCCCACCGGATGATCTTCAAACTTCTTGAGGAAGTCGCCAAACTTGAATACTTCGTCATTGTCGAGGTCAGCCACGCTGTCGAGGCCGATCCGGTTGTCGAAGAGCTTGGTGAATTCTTCGGGGGTGAGTGCCAATGCCTTTGCCGCAGCGGCAAGGCGTTCCGTATACGCGTTTTCGTTCATACTTTCAGTCTTTCATTCTCGTCGATATTTTTCGCAGCCGGATGGCTCGACGGCGGCCACCCGCTGGTATGCGCTTCATGCGCGACGTAAGTACAGAACCAAAAACTTGCGTTCGTAAAGAAAAATTTTGTAATTAAAGTATGACGCGGGCACAAGCCATTGTAGACACTTTGCTGGAAGATGATTCCTTGGACTCGTTGGAAGGGGCCGAGCCGTGGGATTATTCACAGGCGCTCAAGCCCGGCACCGAGCAATACCGGCTGTATCGGCTGCAATATGACCCGCCGCGCAATGCCGATGAAGCACGGGGTCTGGGTGTCAACTGGTTCATTCGTGATGGCCGAAAATACACTTTTGACACGGCTTACGAGCCGGGTGGTTATCCTCGGAAATCGCACACGATAGCCACCAACAGAAATCTGCGCCGTCGCAGTTTTGGTTACACGGACGTATACAGTACGCGTCAAAGAAATTGGCCGACACCCAGCCGGAAATCGTTTTATCGGCGGCAGGATCGGCAGGCGGTCAAGCCTGACCAATCGGGAGCCGGGATATAATGTTCCACGTGAAACATTCGTTCTAATCGATATGGATTACCGGTTGACCAATCGCGAATTTTCCAGAGTCTGGCGGCGCAGCAAGCGCTACTCGGATCACGAATTGAAATGGCTCTGTCGCCGCCGTGGACTGGCCCTGCGCCGGGACGGTGAAGATTTGAAGGCGGTCGACGCAAAAACCAACAAAGTGGTGGCCCGCTTCGAGCCGATTCCAGTGCTGCCCCTGCCGGAAACAGGCCCTCAACGGCATTAAATTTTACCGTTGACAATCAGCCAATTCGGTATACACTTTTGGTGTATGCAGGAAAAGATTGTCATTGCTTCAGGTGTGGCGCTTCCCTTTTATCCGGCATATCCCACCCGTGGTCGTACCCTGCGCGCCGCCCGTCTGGTCGAAGATTTGTATCAGGAAATCAGTAAACCCGGCTTGTGGTGCGCGCAGCCGCTGATGGCCGGGGAGCGGGCATGTCTGGCGGTCATCGACAAGAAAATTTACGTTCAGGACGGTTTCGGCAACTGGTACAAAAAAGGTCTCCAGCAGACGCACGATTTTTTGAAATTACCCGACCGGACAGTTTTCGACGGCATGGTTTATGAGGGAGAGTTCCATCCTTTCGACCTGCTGGCGGTCAAAGGCAAGCCGATGATTTACTGTTCGGCGGATGAACGGCAGGTGCTGGCTTTTCAAATGGTTAGGCTCATCGAACACCGCTGGATGTTTCCCAAGCCCACCAGAGCGTGGCTGGAACGGGGAGCCAAAAATCTGCCGATGTACAAAGGCGTTGTTTTGAAGGATAACCGCAATCCAGAGCATTATTACCCCACGGGAACCAAGCCCGGACAAACGACGCTGGCATGGTTTACGCGGAAATGGTCTTGACGCTCTGGGAGAGCCGGTTTACGGTTAAACAGTTTCATAGCAGCAAGGGTTTGGTGGTTCGTCTGATGACGGCGGTCGTGTTGGAGCGACCGCCGTTTTAATTTCTTCGTTTGGCCCGTGCAAAAATACGTTCTTAAAAAGCATGAGCAAATCTGTGCCCGCTACCGTGCCGACAACCAGCATTGTCGGATATTACAATGGCAATAAGTGGCCTATCCAACTGGTAATCTCCAAGTTGAGCATCACTCTCCATTTGCAGCCCGGCGAATATATCCTTGATCGGCAGGGACGGAAAATAAATGACCCGTTCTTTGAGGTTTACGCCAACGGCAAACAATTGCAGCGCGAAACTTCTGACCGGCCCGTTCCGGTGATCCGGGTGCCGCAGTCGGTTATAAATGTGGCTCCCAGAAGCGACGGCCTGTCCGTCCACGCGGTCACGGAGTTCAAGGAAGACAAGCACGGTGTCCGCCAGCCAGTGATGCCCAAACCGAGGGACATACCCGAACAGGCAATCAACAAGCCTTCGGTGATCGCCATGTCGATGGACGAGGCGCGCAAGTCTGGTTTGATCAAAAAGCCGCGTGAAGTGCCGGAGGACTACGGCGTCACGGACACCGATGGCACGCCGCCGCGTTTGTCGGATGTGCCGAAGATCAAATACGCCATCGATTCATCGATGACCAAGCGCCCGGCTGATCTGCCCAAGGAACTGCTCCAAATGCCTTCCGAAATTGCCAGCCAGCGCCAGCCGCTGCTCACCCAACTCAAAAAAGCCGAAGCCACCAACGCCGCACTCGACAGCGAAACGGGTTTCATGAATACCATCGTGCGCACGGCTCCGCCCAATGCGCCGGTCGTTGCCGGTAAACCTGCGGCAATAACCGAATCTGCCGCGCCTGAACCGGAGGCTCCCCCAGTGGTGCCCTTACCGGAACCTGAACTGGATGAGCCGACCGAAAGCCTGCCTCCGGTGCCCACTGAAGAAGTGGTTCCGGCTCCCCCGGATGAGGCGGCTCCCGCGCCGAGGACTGACAATCCTTTCGTATGCTCAGTCTGCAACATTGAGCGCAAGTTCCGGTCACAGCTTAAACAGCACGCAGAATCAAAGCATCCCGACCAAGTTGACGCCATCATGGCTCCATACCCGCTGGCAACCTGAAGTAGTTAGGGCATGGCCACAAGTAATGCCAGCGAACCAGTCAAAACCAGTCAGGACAGCCCCGATACGCTGCCCCTCCGTGGCTATACTGTCGATCAGTTAAAAAACTACATCATCCGCAGTCTGGGCGGCCCGGTGTGGAACGTTGAATTGACCAACCAGCAGATTCTGGACTCCATTCAGGACTCCATGTCACTGTATTCGCAGTGGGTTCCCAACATCAAAGTGGGTAATGTCATCCTCATCCGGGGTCAGTTCAAATATCTTCAAGGCGTGGATGTCGGGCTGGGCATATCGAATGTTCAGTTCGTTGAGCCTAACCCGGTACCGACAGAAATTTTTTACGGAAATTTGATCAATCCGGCTCCCCTGTTCCGGCTGGGTCTTGATGAGTACGACATGTTTTTGCGCTGGCGCAAGACGTGGCAGCGGGTGACCAGCATACGCCCGGATTGGTTTTACGATGAAATGGAACAGGCGCTGTACATCCACAATCCCATCGAGCGCTATCAGGCCGGAGTATTTGCCTATTGGCCGCATACGCGGACGGAACTGCTCACGGCGACCGGGGCGGACTGGGTGAAACGCTATTCGCTGGCGCTGTCGCGGTTCAAGTTGTCCGACATCTGGATGAAATTCAGCGGGGCCATCCCCGGCCCGCTCCAGAATTTGCAGCTTGACGCAGGCCGGCGGGATTCGGCACAACAGGAACTGGACAAATTGATGGAACTGTTGAAAGGCATGGGCCGGATGGCTCCTGCCATGCTCGACGAATAATATGCCCAAAGTACCCAAAGGCTTACAGACCGTTTCGCTGGGAAGCATTCTCAACGCTGAACAAATTCAGTATACGCTGAACGTGATGCAGCGTCCCGTTTCGGATATAGAAAAAACCCAAATGCTCCGGGAGTATTACAGTCAATTTCGGAAGCAGTTCAAAGCTAAAGGTTTTGATCCGGGGTTTTTGGCTCATGCTGTACCTTATTGGATCAGCCGAGCCTCCGAGCAGGAAATTGAGCGGGAGCGCCGGGAAGATGAACGTTTTGCGCGGGAATTTATACAGGGGCGGCGCAATTAACTTTGAGGATTGTCTTTCGCTTTTTGGCTTTGGAAACGGCGAGGGGTTTCATGTGGATGTGATTCCACAGATAGGACAGCGGGTAGCTTTTTTGCGGTGCTCTTGCCTCGGTCATCAGTGTTTGAAAGTTCCTTTGTTTTGTTCCACGCCCTTGGCCTTGTCGTCCCAAAATTCGTCAATATCCGGTGTTTTTTCGTGGGTTATCTTCAGGTCAGGCAGATCGTGATCTTTGAGCCATGCTTTGATGGGACGGATGTTGACCGGTTCTGCTGCTCGTGCCGTGAAAATAATTACTTTGTGGCCGGCGTCGATGGCACGCCGGATTTTACGTACCATTTCCGGAACCGGTTTGCCGATTTTTTCGCGGTCAAATTCGCCGGGCAGATGGCGGGCCAGCGTGCCGTCCAGATCAACGGCGATGACTTTTTCATCCTCCAGTAAAATGTCTACGATTTGTTTTGAGCGCATATCAACAGTCAAAGGTAACTAGCGCGGCTTCCTTCTTCTTTGCTTCCAACCATACCCCCAGCCGATTTCCGCCTTTCTTTCCTTCCACCGGTGATACTTCCCGGCACTCCACCGGAATGCCATTCCATACCGGAGCAATTGATCTTCGGATTCCCAGAGCCACCAAGGCCAGCGGATGAATCACGATTTTTTCAGGAAGTTTGTGATGGCGCTGCTGGTACTGTTCCACCATCTCGCTTAGGATTTTCTTTTTCATTCAGGGCGGCCAGTAATTTTTCATTATGGGCCAGTAGCTGCTGCACCAGATTCCGATATTCTTGGATCAGTTCGGCAGCCAGCAGCAAGGTCATTCCCCGGTTGTTTACAAGGTTGGTTTGCAATCTCAGGCTTAACTGCTCTTTTTCAAGATCGGCACGCATAATAACTGTGTTCTTTTAAGAACGACATTATGGCTGAAACAACCGTCCCGCTATTTTCTCTTGTATACACTTCGGTAAGGCCGGAGTTTATCCCAAAAGTGGTTGGGCTTTGGAATTCGCGCTCCAAACTTCACAGTATTGAATGGTGCATCGCCGTGGACGACGGCGATGCGGCTTCGCTGGCAGCCGCCAACAGCCTTCCAAAAATCATTACTGATCCGGCAACACCAACGCTTGGTATCAAGGTCAACGTTGTGGTAAACAAGGGTCAGCATACCTGTACGGGAGGTTGGAATGCGGCGGCGGAAATTTCGACGGGAAAAATCATCATTGCCGTGGCGGATGATTTCGCGCCGCCCGAAAATTGGGATGAACTGCTGCTGGCCGTGGAACCCAAAACATGGCCAGATGAAGACCGGGTCATCCACGTGAACGATGGTTACGTGCGCGACCTGTGCACACTGGCCATCCTGACGCGGACGCGCTATGAAAAATTTGGTTACCTCTGGTATCCCAAGTATCCTTCGTTATTTTGTGACACGGAATTTACGGAGGTCGCATACCGGGATGGCGTGGTGATTGAAGCGCCGAAGCTGCTTTTTGAGCACATGCACCCGGACTGCAATAAACGGATGCGGGACGACGTGGATCGTACCCACGCTTCACAGGAGCGGTGGAATACCGGCGAAATGCTCTTTAATTTCCGGAAAGCCCGAGGTTTTCCGCTGGATGACGGCCCCAAAGCTCCGAAGTATGCGCCCGAAGTTGAAGCCCCGGCGGAAGTCCAGAAGAACGACAAGTTTGTGGCTTATATGCAGGTGACCCGCGACGATCTGTGCCTGCTGGATGTTTGTGTGCGTTTGGGCGAGGAAGGGGTCAAAGATTTCTTTTTTTCCCACCCCAATGAGTACTGGTCGGGAGAAGCCATTGAAAATGTATACAAGGATGAAGTTGACCGGGTGGCCGAGCAGGTCCGGGCGCTGGGTTTTACCGTGCATCAAAAAGTTTTCGACGTTAAAAAGTACCGGTTTCCCGGCGATGACCGCCTGACGGTTGAAACCCGCGTGCGCAACGACAGTCTGGCGTGGATACGCAGTCACGGTTATCACAAAATTCTGATTGTAGACGGCGATGAGCTTTGGATGCGGGGTACTTTGGAAATGCTTCAACCTTACATCGATCAGGGGCATAACGCCATCAGCACCTACATGATTCCTGTTATCGGCCTGCCCGGCTATCCGATTGAAATGGCGCAGGATTTGGCCGTTGTATACGTTGGTGGTAACATCACCTTCAAGTCCTGCCGCACTCCCACCATCCGGCAAACGATCATTCCTTTTCCGCGCATCTATCATTTCACCGGTACGCGGCGCACGATGGATGAAACCATCAAAAAACACCGGCGTTCCGGCCATTATGACGATCCGGACTATGATTTTGAAGGCTGGTTGAAGGACATCCTGCCCAACGTCAAGCCGGGGCTGAAGAACGCGCACATGTACAAAAAATATCAAATCTGGCCGAACGTGCGCGACTGGCGTCCCGATGAAATTCCGCAATTACCGGCGTCATTGCATCCCTATCTGGGAGTGTCGGCCAATCCGGCAAAGTAATTCAGTTCTTTCACGACAATGCAAACGACAAAACTGCCGTCCAATTCGCATTACGTCATTATCACGGTAAACCAGCCGGTGCT
>Ga0335069_10011248_pt1 | contig 12645 bp, 14 predicted proteins | sample Lox_Sample_11_FD_206714 | JGI IMG/M metagenome (GOLD analysis project Ga0335069, IMG submission 206714) | Soil microbial communities from Loxahatchee National Wildlife Refuge, Florida, United States - Lox_Sample_1.1 | ecosystem: Environmental > Terrestrial > Soil > Wetlands | place: USA... | reverse complement strand
GGCTGGTCCGCGTGCTCGGCCACGAGGCCGCCGGCTGCGCCTCGCAACTGGAACACCTGCTCGCCGAACCGGGCGTCGCCGAGCTGCTCGCCGTGGCGCCTTCCGCGCAGCGCATCCTCCGCCCGCTCCGCCACATGCTCGGCGTCGGCCCTGCCCCGCGCCGGCAGGCCGCCGTTCGCCCGCAGCTCCCTCGCCGCCCCTGGGGGCGGAGAGGGCAGGGTGAGGTGGGGGACTCCCGGGCGCCGCACGACCCACCTCACCCGTCCATCGCACGCGATGGACCCCTCTCCCCCCTGACCGGGCTTCCATCGAACGCGTTCGATGGGGACCCGGGGCGGAGAGGGACTTTCAGGCCGGCCTCGCAGCGCGGCACGCCACCGCCATTCGCCGCCCAGGACGGTGAGGCAAGAACGCCGCACGGTTAAGTCCCCACCTTTGGAGGACGGACAAGCTTACGGCTGGGGACTTAACCGTGTGGCGGGTCAGCCGATCAGGCGCTCGGCCTGGGCGAACACCCCGGCGAGGGCGGCGCACATCGCCTGGGCGGCGGCGCCGGGGTCCGGGCCCGCCAGCGGCGCCTCGGCGGCGATGGTGCGCTGCAGCCGGATGCGCGGCGTGGTGCTGGCGGCATGGTCGAGCAGGGTGAGCGCCAGCGCCGCCTGGGCACGGTGCTCGGCGGGGATGCTGCAGAGCGTGACGAGCTGCCCCTCCAGCACCAGGTCGGCCGGCAGCCGGCTGCCCGGAGCCAGCACCGCGGCGAAGCGGCCGGAGGCGACGAGCCACTGGCGCAGCGCGTCCTCCACCCCCTCGGCCGGCGGCACGAACCACTCCTCGTAGGGGTCGGTGTGCACGGTGCCGTCGGCGCCGCGCGACTGCAACCCGCGCGTCTGCAGCCCCGGCGAGGCGGAGAAGGTGCGCACCAGCAGCACCCGGCCGCCCGGCGCGGCCGGCAGCGAGGCGGGGCGCGGCACCTGCAACGGCCATTGCCGGCGCTCGGCATAGGGCCGCTCGGCAAGCCCGCAGCCGGCCAGCAGCAGCGGCAGGGCGAGCAGATGGCGCCGCCGCATGGCGGGCCCTTTCATCGCGCCGGCGCGGTCCTGGGCGGCGGGCCGCCGAGCAGCACCCCGGCCGGATAGCGGCGCAGATCCTCGCTCGTCTCGCGCAGGTTGGTCGCCGCCGCACGGGCATCGCGCAGCACCGGCGCGAGATCCGCCTGCATGTCGGCGGCGCCGGCATCCAGCCGGCGAATCGTCGCCTGCAGGCTCGCCAGCAGCGCCGGCAGCCCCTTCGCCGCCTCGTCCAGGCGGTCCACGGCGCGGGTCGCGCCGGCCAGCAGTTCCTTCGTCTGGTTGCCCTGGGCGAGGGTGCGCACGGCGCCGGAGGTCGCCTTCAGGTCGGTGGCCATGCCCGGCAGGTCGGCGCCCTCGACGCCCGCGTTGAGCGTGTTCAGCAGCAGCGTCGCCGCGGCCAGCGCCTGGTGCGCGTCGCCGCTGGCGAGCCCGACGTGCACATCGTCCAGCACCTGCTGCACGCTGGCCGCCAGTCGTTCCACGTCCACCTCCTGCAGCCGCGCGATCAGCCGCTCGGCCGCGCTCTGCACCTGCGCGATGGTGCTCGGCATCGAGGGAAGATAGGCGTCGCGTGGGTGCCAGGGTACCGCCTGGGCGGGGAAGCGCTGCGGATCGACGAAATCCAGCTCCAGGTACGTCAGGCCGGTGATGCCCTGGCTGGCCAGCCGGGCGCGCAGCCCGAGCCTGATCGCCGTCGCGGTGTCCAGGTCGTGCCGGATGCGATCCGCATCGACCTCGAAGCGCACCAGGATCATGCGGAAGGTCGGCGCGCCGATGTCGGCCGTTCCGCTGGTGTCGTAGTCGGCGCTCACCAGCGCGGTTTGCGTCACCCGCCCGAGCGTCACGCCGCGGTATTTCACCGCCGACCCCACCTCCAGCCCCTGCACGGATTCCTGGAAATAGGTCTCGAAGTGCATGGGGTGGCGCACCTTGGCGCCGCCGAGGAACAACACCAGGCCGACGATCGCGGCCAGCCCGAACAGCAGCAGCAGCCCCACCCGGAGATAGGCGGCCTGGACGCCGCCGAGGGCGGCAGTGCGAGAGGGGAACAGGTTCATGCGGGCTCCCGGTGGAAGAAGGCGTGCACGACCGGATTGCGGCTTTCCTCTCGCAGCCGCCGCGGGTCGCCCTCGGCGATCACGCCCCGCGCCGCGCGGTCCAGCATCACGCAGCGGTCGGCGATGGCAAGGATGGATTCCAGTTCGTGCGTCACCACGACGAAGGTGATGCCGAGATCCTGGCGCAGGTCGAGGATCAGCCGGTCCAGCCCGGCCGAGGTGATCGGATCCAGCCCCGCCGAGGGCTCGTCGAGGAACAGCAGCGGCGGATCGAGGGCCAGCGCGCGGGCGATGGCGGCCCGCTTGGCCATGCCGCCGGAAATCTCGGCCGGCATCAGCGCGGCGGACTCCGCCAGCCCGACCAGGCCGAGCTTCAGCCGCGCCACCTCCGCGCGCGCCGCCGCCGGCAGGTCGGTGTACATCTCCATCGGCAGCATGACGTTCTCGAGCAGCGTCATGGAGCCGAACAGGGCGCCGGACTGGAACATCACGCCGATGCGCCGCAGCACGTCGCCGGGCGCGGCGTACATGTCGTGCCCCAGCACCTCGACGCTGCCGGCATAGGGCGGCAGCAGGCCGATCATCTGCCGCATCAGCGTGGACTTGCCGCAGCCCGAGCCGCCGAGGATGACGAACACCTCGCCGGCGGCGACGCTGAGCGACACCGCCTGGTAGATCGTGCGTTCCCCGAAGCGCTGCATCACGTCGCGCAGCCGGATGGCGGGCGCGCTCATAGCCCGAGCCGGTAGAAGATCAGGGCGAACACGCCGTCGAGCGCGATCGAGGCGACGATGCCGCCGACCACCGCGGCGGTGGCGGCCAGCCCCACGGCGCGCGGCCCGACGCCGGTGGCAAGCCCGGCGCGGCAGCCGATCGCCGCCACCGCGGCACCGAACACCATGGCCTTGAACAGCCCGCCATAGAGGTCCTGCGGTCTCACCGCGTTCATCACCTGGTGCGCGATGGCGACGGGCGGATAGCCGAGCAGCAGCATCACCAGCGTCATGCCGCCGAGGCCGGCGAGATTCAGCGCCATGGTCAGCGCCGGCATCACCAGCATGGCGCCGGCGAGGCGGGGCAGCACCAGCATGGTCATGGGGTCGAGGCCCATGGTGACGAGCGCGTCGATCTCCTGGTTCACCTTCATGGTGCCGATCTCGGCGGCGAAGGCCGAGCCGGTGCGGCCGGCCAGGATCACCGCCGCGAGCAGCGGCCCCAGTTCGCGCAGCAGGCTGATCGCGACGAGGTTGGCGACGTAGAGGTCGGCGCCGAAGCGGCGCATCGGGATGGCCGACTGGAACGCCAGGATCAGGCCGATCAGCGTGCCCAGCAGCACGATCAGCGGCAGCGCCCGCACGCCCGCCTGGTCGGCGACGCGCAGCAGCTCGGGCATGCGCCACAGCCGCCGCCGCGCCGGCAGCCGCAGGATGGCGAGGGCCGCCTCGCCGAGGAAGGCGATGCCGCCGGCCAGCGCCGCCAGGGCCGCGCGGACGAGCTGGCGCCCGTCCATCGCCGGCGGCGCGGCGGCCGGGGCAGGCGCCGAGGCGGCCTGGCGGGCACGGGCGAGCACCGCCGCGACGTGCGCCGAGGCGCCGGCGATGCGGGTGGGGCCGCGATGCGCCCGCTCAGCCGCCAGCAGCATCGCCGCGCCGGCGATGTCGCAGCTCTCCACCGCGGCGAGGTCCAGCACCAGGGTTCCCTCCGGCGCCGCGCGGGCGGCGCCCAGCGTGGCGGACCACCGCTCGCCGGCCGCCTGCACGTCGAGGTGGCCGTGGAACGCCAGGATCCGCTCCGGTTCGCCGGGGGATGGCGCCGTCGTCGCGCCGTCCCCGGAACAGGTCATCGTCGCCATTTTTCTCCGTCCGTGCCGGCCGCGGCGACCGGCGCCATCGCACTCACCAGATGGAATGCAGCGGCGGCGGATCGCTGCCCCACCACTTACGGTAGTACTCGCTGTAAGTGCCGGACGTGATGTAGATCGAGGCGAACATGTCGAGCCAGCGCAGGAACTCGGGGTTGTCCTTGCGGATTCCGAACGTGATCGAGTCGGACGAATACACCTCCGGCAACGCCACGAGCTGGTCAGGATAGGTCTTGGCTATATAGTCTATATTCGAGCTGTCTTCGATGTAGGCATCGGCTTTGTGCTGGCGCAGAAGAAGGATTGCGTTGGAGTTGGTGTCGACATAGATGAACTCGTTGTCCGGCGCCCGCTGCTTCATCATCACCTCGCCGGTGGTGCCGCGCCCGACGATCACCTTCTTGCCCTTGAGGTCGCCGAAGCCGGTGATGTGCTCGTCCTTCTGCACCACCAGCTTGATGCCGACGCGCAGGTACGGGAACGAGAAGTCGATCGCCTTGGCCCGTTCCAGCGTGGCGGTGATGTTGCAGACGATGATGTCGATCTTCTTCGACAGCAGCATCGGGATGCGCGTGCTGCCGAGCACCTCGACGATCTCCAGCTCGACGCCGAGCTTGCTGGCCAGCAGCTTCGCCACGTCCACGTCATAGCCCTGCGGCTGGCCCTGCGCGTCACGGAAGCCGATCGGCTCGGTGTCCAGGCAGATGCCGGCGCGCAGCTTCTTGGCCGAGAGCACGTCCTGCAACTCGTCCGCCGCGGCCGGAGCGGCGGTGGCCAGCACCGCCCCCAGCCCCAATACCAGGCACGCCAACCACGATCTCACGTCTCTTCTCCCTTTTTCTTGTTTCCCCTACGGCACCTGCACGGCGCGCTGCCGCTCGGGTGCCGGGCGTTCCGGAGTCCAGACCCAGTATTCCACGTCGATGCCGCCAGTGGTGGCAACGATGAAATTTCCGGCGGCGTCGATGGCGTGCACCGCGACCCCCTGCAACAGGCCGCCGCGCAGCCGGTGCAGGTCGGCGATCGCCTCGCGCACCGCCGCCTCCAGGGGGAGGCCCATCTTCAGGTACAGCACCACCGAGCGCGCCGTGCAGGCGCGGATGGTCATTTCCCCGGTATGGGTGCAGGCGGCCGCGCCATAGGCGGAATCGGCGTAGCTGCCGGCGCCGATGATCGGGCTGTCGCCGAGCCGGCCGGGATACTTCCAGGCCCAGCCGGAGGTGCTGACGCCCGAGGCGATGGCGCCCGTGCCGTCCTGCGCCAGGAACACCGTGGTGCCCTTCTGCAGTTCGGGGTCGGTGGCGCGCTGGCACAGCGCCGCCAGCGGCGCGCGCTGCCAGTCCTCGCGCAGCGCCTCCGGCGCGTGCGCCTGCAGCACCCGCTGCCAGGCGGCGCGGCTGCTCTCGGTGAGGTTGTCGATGCGCTCGGCGCCGATCTCGGCGGCAAAGCGCGCGGCGCCGGCGCTGACCAGGATCTCGTGCGGCAGCCGCTCCAGCACCTGCCGTGCCACGCTGACCGGATGATGAAAGCCGACCAGCGCGCCGACCGCGCCGGTGCGCAGGCTGGCCCCGTCCATCACCGCGGCGTCCAGCTCCACCTCGCCCAGGATGTTCGGCCAGGCATTGTAGCCGACGGTACGCACCGAGGGATCGGCCTCGACCAGCCTGATGCCCGCCTCGATGGCATCGAGCGCCGCGGCGCCCTGCTGCAGTTGCCGCGCGCTCTCAAGGACGCCGGGATGGCCTTCGTCGTTGGTCAGCAGGATCACTGGCTTCTCCCGTCAGTGCTTCATCTTCTGGATGAAGCGGAGGATGCGCTCGTCGCTCTGGTTGCCGAAGAAGTCGTCCGAGCTCTCGTGCTTGATCAGCCGGCCGCGCTCGATGAAGGCAATGCGGTGGGCGACGCGGCGGGCGAAGTCGATCTCGTGCGTCACCAGCACCATCGTCGTGCCCTGCGCGGCGAGGTTTTCGATCACCCGCAGCACCTCGGCGGTCATCTCCGGGTCGATCGCCGAGGTCACCTCGTCGAGCAGCAGGTGCCGCGGCCGCATCGCCAGCGCGCGGCAGATGCCGACGCGCTGCTGCTCGCCGCCGGACAGTTCGGCCGGATAGCGGCGTTCCTTGTCGGCGAGCCCGACCATGGCGAGCAGCTCGCGTGCCCGCTGCCGCGCCGCCTCGCGCGCAAGGCCGAGCACGTGCACCGGGGCGAGGATGATGTTGTCGAGCGCGGTCAGGTGCGGATAGAGGTTGAACTGCTGGAACACCATCGAGCACTGGCGGCGGATCTCGCGCACGTTGCGCCGCTCGCGCACCGACTTGCCGTCCACCAGGATGTCGCCGGCGGACAGTATCTCCAGGCAGTTGATGCAGCGGATCAGCGTGCTCTTGCCGGCACCGCTCGGCCCGAGCACCGCCGTCACCTCGCCGTCGCGAAAGCTCATCGAGATGTCGTTGAGCACCTGCAACGTGCCGTAGCTCTTGCCGATGGCCTTCAGTTCGATCACGGGGGTGCCCTCAGGTGGCTGGCGCGAACCAGGTGATCCTGGCGCGCACCCGACGCTCGACGCGCGCGGCGAAATGCGACAGCAGCTTGGCCATGACGAAATAGATCAGCCCGATCACCGGCCAGACGATGAACGGCCGCAGCGTGCGGTTGTTGAGGATGGTGCCGGCACGCGCCAGCTCGTTCACGCCGATGATGGAGACCAGCGAGGAGGTCTGCAACTGTCCGACCGCCAGCACGATGGCGGGCGGGATGACGGTGCGGACGGCCTGCGGCAGCACCACCAGGCGCATCACCTGCGGATAGCCCATGCCCGACGAAATCGCCGCGTGCCACTGGCCGCGCGGCACCGCATCCAGCGCGGCGACCACGATCACCACCATGAAGGCGGCGGTGTTCACCGTCATGGTCAGGATGGCGGCCTCGGTGGCGCTGGGGCTGAACGACGTCACCACTGGCAGGCCGTAGAACACCAGGAAGAGTTGCACCAGCAGCGGCGAGTTGCGGAACAGCTCGACGAAGCCGGCGACCAGCCAGGCGAGGATCGGCACGCGCGCGTGCAGCAGCAGCGCCAGCAGGAAGCCGAGCAGCGAGCCGAGCACCGTCGAGGAGGCGAAGATGCCGAACGTCCACAGGAAGCCGTTCCAGATCAGCATGGCGTCGTGCGGCACGAAGGCGGTGTACTGGTAGAGGTTCATGGGTCGTCTCAGCCCTGCAGCTGCGGCCGTTCGCTGAGCCGCGAATACAGCAAGGCGTGCGCGCCGTTCACGCAGCCCGAAACGACGAATGTCATCGCGCAATAGGCGATCAGCAGCACCAGGTACACCTCGAACGGCCGGAACGTGTCCGCGGCGATGTTCACGGCGTTGCCCATGAGGTCGTTGACCGTGATCGAGGACAGTACCGAGGTGGTCAGCACCAGGTTGACGAAGGCGCTGCCGAGCGGGCGCAGCGCGGTGCGCAGGGCGATCGGCAGCACCACCAGGCGATAGACGTTGAACGTGGCAAGGCCGAACGAACGCGCCGCCTGGATCACCCCGGCATCGACGGTCTCGATGCCGGCGCGGATGATCTCGGCGTTGCCGGCGGCGACCGCGAGGCTCAGCGCCAGCGTGCCGGTGACGACGGGGTTGGTGGAAATGCCGATTTCCGGCAGCCCGTAATAGAAGAAGAACAACTGCACGAGGAACGGCGTGTTGCGGAAGACGTCGATATAGAGCCCGGCGAGGGAGTGGAGCGGGCGCAGCGGCGCGATGCGGCACAGCGCCACGCCGATGCCGAGGACGAAGCTGAGGAGTATGCTGGCGAGGCTGATCTCGATGGTCAGCCCCAACCCCTGCAGCAGATAGGCACGCTGCGCCAGGACCGCGCCGAAATCTACCTCCATGACCGGCCCCGCCGATACGCGCGCCCCGGCCGGCGAGCGTCCCGGTATCGCCCTCGCGCCGTCACCGGCAGGCTCCAGGCTCTCCGGCGAGCAGGCGGCGCACCGCGGCGGCGATGCGGGTGGCGTCGGGACGGTAGGCGTTCTCGAGTTCCGGCGTGAACGGCACCGGGATGTCCGGCGAGGCCAGCCGGGCGATGCGCAGACCGGGCAGGCGCTCGACCAGCCCGGCGGCGATCTCCGCGCCGACGCCGCCGGTCCTGGGGCCTTCCTCGACGATCAGCACGCGGCCGGTCTTGGCCGCGGAAGCGCCGAGCGTCGCCCAGTCGAGCGGCGCGAGGCTGCGCACGTCGATCACCTCCGCCTCGATCCCCTCCTCCGCCAGCCGCTGCGCCGCCTGCATGGCGAAATGCGCCATCAGCAGCCAGGCGAGGATGGTCGCCCTGCCGCCCTCGCGCCGGACCGCCGCCCGGTCGAGCGGCACCACGTAGTCGGCATCGGGAATCTCGCTGGTCGCGTCGACCGCTCCCGGTTCGGCGCGGGCGCCCTTCGAGCCGTAGAGCAGCTTGTGCTCGAAGATCATCACCGGGTTGTCGTCGCGCACCGCGGCCTTCAGCAGCCCTTTCGCGTCGTAGGCGTTGGATGGCGCCACCACCTTCAGGCCGGGAACGCCGGTGAAGGTGCGTTCCATGTTCTGCGCGTGCTGGGAGCCGCGGCCGGTGGCGCCGACGGGCGCGCGCATCACCAGCGGCACCTTGATCTGCCCGCCCGACATGTAGCGCAGCTTCGCCGCGTTGTTGATGATCTGATCCGAGGCGAGGAACAGGAAGTCGCCGTACTGCACGTCGGCGATCGGGCGCATTCCCATCATCGCCGCGCCGGTGGCGACGCCGAAGAAGCCGAGCTCGGCGATCGGCGTGTTGATGATGCGGTCGGGGAACAGCTTTTCCAGGCCGAGCGTCACGGTGAAGGCGCCGCCCCAGCCGCCGGGGACGCCGATGTCCTCGCCGATGCAGAACACGCGCGCGTCGCGCTGCATTTCCTCGGCGATGGCCTCGCGCAGCGCCTCGGCGATGCCCTGGCGCTTCATGGCGCAACTGCCGGCGCGAACACGTCGGCTTCCAGATCCTGCGGCGTCGGCCGCGGCGCCGCCTTCGCCCGCGCCACCGCGGCCTCGAACTGCTGCACGATGCGCGCCCGCATGGCCGCGATCCCGGCCTCGTCGATGGCGCCGCGCTCCTTCAGCCGCGCCGCCAGCCGCTCGATCGGATCGCACGCCGCCCATTCCTTGCGTTCCGCCGCCGGCTGGTAGGCACAGGGATCGCGCCGCGAATGGCCGGTGCGCCGGTAGGTGAGCAGTTCGAGCAAGACCGGCCCCTCGCCGGCACGGCACTTCGCCACCGCGCGCTGCGCCGCCGCGTGCACCGCCAGCACGTCGTTGCCGTCCACGGTTTCGCCGGCGAAGCCGTATGCGGCGGCGCGGTCGGAGATGCGCGGGTTGCGCATCACCAGGTCGATCCGCGTGGAGGCGCCGTAGAGGTTGTTCTCGCAGGCGAAGACCACCGGCAGCCGCCAGATCGCCGCCATGTTCAGGCCCTCGTGGAAGGCGCCCTCGGCCACCGCGCCGTCGCCGAAGAAGCAGGCCACCACCTGCGACGATTTCTGCATCCTGAAGGCCAGCGCCATGCCGGCGGCGAGCGGGATGCCGCCGCCGACGATGGCGATGCCGGGCACCATGCCCTTGCTCATGTCGCCGACATGCATCGAGCCGCCCTTGCCCTTGCAGCAGCCGGTGGTGGCGCCGAACAGCTCGTCGAGCAGTTGCTGCTCCGAGAGCCCCTTCGCCAGCGCCTGACCGTGGCCGCGGAAGGTGGCGGTGATGAAGTCGTCGGGCCGCAGCGCGGCGCACACGCCGACGGCGGTGGCTTCCTGGCCCTGGCACTGGTGGATGGTGCCGGGCATCGAGCCTTCCAGGAACAGGAAGCGCACACCTTCCTCGAACTCCCGGATGCGGATCATCCGCTCCAGCAGGCCAAGGGCGAATTCGGAATCGTCGTGGCGGGTCACTGCGCGACCTCGACGGTGGCGATGTGCGCGCCGACGGCGACCTTCTCCTTCGGCGCGGCGTGGATCGCCTTGAGCACGCCGCTGGCGACGGATTCCACCTCCATGGTGGCCTTGTCGGTCTCGACTTCCAGCAGCGCCTGGCCGCGCTGCACCGTCTCGCCCACGCCGACCAGCCAGCGCACGACGGCGATGTCCGATCCCTCCGTCGTCGCCAGATCCGGCATCTTGATCCTAACGTCCAATCCAGGTCTCCACGTGGTTCGGCTGCGCGTCGAGGAATGCCTGCGCCTCGGCCGCGTCGAACACGCCCGGCGTGGTGCCGATGGCGCGCACCGCCGAGGCGCCGAGCGCGGCGGCGAAGCGCAGCAGGCGCGGCATCTCCCAGCCCTTGACGATGCCGGCTATCACGCCGGCGTCGAACGCGTCGCCGGCGCCGGACGGATCGAGCGTCGGCATGGCGAACGCGCCGCAGCGCCAGCGTGCCTCGCCCCGCCCGGCCACGGCGCCATGCCTGCCGCAGGTGATGACCACGGTGTTGGCCCCCGCGGCGAGCAGGGCGGCGAGCTGGTCGAGCGGCTCGGCCTTGCCGGTGAATATCCGCGCCTCGTCGTCGTTGGGCAGGAACCAGTCGATCAGCGGCAGCAGCGCCTGCAGGTCCCGCTGCTGGCCGAAGCCGTGCGGCACCACCACGTCCACCACGGTGACGACGCCGGCGCGGCGGCAGAATTCCAGCAGCGCGGCCAGTTCGCCGGTGGCGATGCCGGGCATCACGAACAGGCCGCCGAGATAGAACACCTTCAGCCGCTCGATCCAGTCGCGCCGGATGTGGCCGATGGTGAAAGCGGCATTGGCGCCGAAGCAATGGATGAAGCGGCGATCGTCGCCTTCCACCAGCAGCACCACCGTGGTGCTGGTCGGCAGCCGCTCGTCGCGCACGATCTGCGTGCAACCCACGCCGTGTCTGCGCAGTTCCGTAAGCGGCACCTCGGCCGCCGGATCGCGCCCGACGCAGCCGACCACGTCCGCACTCACCCCTTGGCGGGCCAGGCCGATGGCGACGTTGGCGGCGCAGCCGCCGACCCGCGTCGGCATGGCGTCCACCGCCAGCAATTGTCCGGGCACCGGCAGCGCGCGCATCGGCCCGCAGAACGTGTCGGCAACCAGAATGCCCGCGCATCCGACTTCGGCCATGCCTCACGCCTTTCCGGCGCAGCCCAGCGCCGCCATCCGTTCGAGCACCGCTTCGCGCACCGCCGCGCGGCCCGCCACCATCACGTCGTCCGGCCCGCCGAGGCCGAGCAGGACATGCGGATTCGCCTCGCCGGTCGACAGTGCGCGGCGCACCGCCGCCAGATAGCGCTGCTTCAGCCCGGTGCCGTAGTTCACCTTGGCAACGCCCAGCGCGATGGCCCGGCGCAGCGAATCGTCGGCGATGCCGGTGCCGCCGTGCAGCACCAGCGGCACATCGACCACGCGCCGGACGGCCGCCAGGCGTTCGAGATCCAGGTCGGCCTGTCCGCGCAGCCGGATGTGCATGTTGCCGACGCTGACCGCGAGCAGATCGACGCCGGTGGCCGCGACGAAGGCGCGCGCCAGCTCCGGGTCGGTCTTTTCCGAACGGTGCGACTCTGCCGCGACGCCCGAGGGCAGTTCGCCCAGTTCCGCCTCGACCGCGACGCCGTGCGCGTGCGCGTAGCCGCTCAGCTCGGCCACCCGGCGCAGATAGTCCGCGTAGGGCGCGGCGGCGTCGGCGGGCATCACCAGGTTGAACCCCGCGGTCACCGCCGCCCGCGTCCAGTCGTCCTGGGCGCACTCGTTGAAGACGAGGCCGCACGGCACCCGCGCACCCTCCGCCGCGGCGCGGCCGAGCGCGCCGTACCACGACAGGCGCTCCGCGGCGGCGCGGCCGGGGCGGCTGAGGAACTCGCCGTTGAACCCGACGATGATCGGTGCCCGCGCGGTTTCGGCCGCCTCCACGACGCCGTACAGCGATTCGACGTTCCAGCTTTCGAAGTAGCCGACCGCGTAGCCCCCCGAGCGCGCCTTGCGCAGCAGCTCCGGCACCGCTTCGAGGGGCATGGCGTCAGCCCTTCACGGCGCCGAACGAGAGGCCGCGGGCCAGGTAGCGCTGCACGAAGAAGTACAGGATGACGGGCGGCACGATGCCGATGATCGTGTTCACGCCGGCCTGGTTGAAATCCACGCCGCGGGTCGAGCGCGAGGCGAGCACCAGGTCGGAGAACGTGGCGGCATCCTGCGAGGCCAGTGCCGAGGCGAACAGCGCCTCGTTCCAGGTGAACGCGAACACCAGGACGGCGCTCACCACCAGACCGTCGAGCGACAGCGGCAGCGCGACCTTCCAGAACACCTGCCAGTCGGTCGCGCCTTCCACTTTGGCGGCGTCCTCCACTTCCGTGCTGACGTCGCGGAAGATGTCGCGCATGATCACCACGATGAACGCCAGGTTGAAGGTCGAGTAGCAGAAGATCAGGCCGGTCCAGGTGTCGATCAGGCCGAGATCGACCAGCATCAGGTAGAACGGGATCAGCACGACCGCCGGTGGCATCACGCGCTGGGAGAGGAACCACAGCGTGATGTCGCTCGACTTGATCGGGAACTCGAACCGCGCCAGCGCGTAGGCGGCCGGGACGCCGAGCAGCAGGCAGAAGATTGTGGTCCCCAGGCTCACCACGACGCTGCTGG
>Ga0335069_10011247_pt1 | contig 12645 bp, 10 predicted proteins | sample Lox_Sample_11_FD_206714 | JGI IMG/M metagenome (GOLD analysis project Ga0335069, IMG submission 206714) | Soil microbial communities from Loxahatchee National Wildlife Refuge, Florida, United States - Lox_Sample_1.1 | ecosystem: Environmental > Terrestrial > Soil > Wetlands | place: USA... | reverse complement strand
GCGACTCCGTAGCGAGCTCGCGCTCGAAACTGCCGGTGAGCGCACCCTCTCGAATGAAGGCGCGAAGGGCGGGAAGATCGATGACGTGGGCAGGGCGGAGCATCGAATGAGCCTCGCGTGTTTCAAGAACATAACGCCGCTGAACCACAGCTGAAAGGAGCGCCTTACGAGCGGTTCCCGGCGAGCCTTCGGCGGTCGTGACTGACGGATGCCCTTCGCCGCGACGCTGCGAGCCATCGCGCACGCGAGGCGGCGTCCCGGGTGCCGCTGCCGGAGCTTTTTATTCGTTGCGGGGTTGCTTTCGGCGATGCTCGCCCGTATGATTAGCACTCGCTATCGCCGAGTGCTAACAGTGTCTGGCATGGCGGCTCGAACAGGCGCTCGGCAGCCGCGGTCCACGCGGCTGCGACGGCATAAACGTCTGATTTTACGGATACTCTTTTATACGGAGTGAGTGCTCACTATGAAGATTCGTCCCCTGCACGATCGTGTGATCGTCAAACGGCTCGAAGAGGAAAGGAAGACGGCGGGCGGCATCGTGATCCCCGACACGGCTGCCGAAAAACCTTCGCAAGGCGAAGTCGTCTACTGCGGCCCCGGCAAGACCGACGAGAACGGCAAGCTGATCCCGATGGGCGTCAAGCCCGGCAACAAGGTGCTGTTCGGCAAGTACTCCGGTCAGGAATTCAAGATGGACGGCCAGGATCTGCTGCACATGCGCGAAGACGACATCATCGGCATCGTCGAGTGACAGTCCCGTCCACCAGCACAAGCATTCAGGAGAATTTATATGGCAGCCAAAGACGTCCGCTTCGGTGAAGGCGTACGCAACAAGATGATGGTCGGCGTGAACATCCTGGCCAACGCGGTCAAGGTCACGCTGGGGCCCAAAGGGCGCAATGTCGTCCTGGAGCGCAGCTTCGGCGCGCCGACGATCACCAAGGACGGCGTGTCGGTCGCGAAGGAAGTCGAGCTCAAGGACAAGTTCGAGAACATGGGCGCGCAGATGGTGAAGGAAGTCGCGTCGAAGACCTCGGACGTGGCCGGCGACGGCACGACGACGGCGACGGTGCTCGCGCAGTCGATCTGCAACGAGGGCTTCAAGTACGTCGCCGCCGGAATGAACCCGATGGATCTGAAGCGCGGCATCGACAAGGCCGTCATCAGCGTCGTCGCGGAGCTCAAGAAGATCAGCAAGCCCTGTACGACGAGCAAGGAAATTGCGCAGGTCGGCGCGATCTCGGCCAATGCCGACGAGGCAATCGGCAAGACGATCGCCGAGGCGATGGACAAGGTCGGCAAGGAAGGCGTGATCACCGTCGAAGACGGCAAGGGCCTCGAGAACGAGCTCGATCTCGTCGAGGGCATGCAGTTCGACCGCGGCTACATCTCGCCGTACTTCATCAACAACCCGGACAAGCAGGTCGCACTGCTCGAAGACCCGTACATCCTGCTGCACGACAAGAAGATCTCGAACATCCGCGATCTCCTGCCGTTGCTCGAGCAGGTTGCGAAGTCCGGCAAGCCGCTGCTCATCGTCGCCGAGGATGTCGACGGCGAAGCGCTGGCGACCCTCGTCGTCAATAACATCCGCGGCATCCTGAAGACGACCGCGGTGAAGGCACCCGGCTTCGGCGACCGCCGCAAGGCGATGCTGGAGGATATCGCGATCCTCACCGGCGGCACGGTGATCGCGGAAGAGCTCGGCCTGAAGCTCGAGAACGCGTCGCTGAAGGACCTGGGCCGCGCGAAGAAGGTCGAAGTGGGCAAGGAAGACACGACCATCATCGACGGCGCCGGCGAGAAGGCGGCGATCGAGGCGCGCGTCAAGAACGTGCGCAAGCAGATCGACGACGCGACGTCGGACTACGATAAGGAAAAGCTGCAGGAGCGCGTGGCGAAGCTCGCCGGTGGCGTGGCCGTGATCAAGGTCGGCGCGGCGACCGAAGTCGAAATGAAGGAGAAGAAGGCGCGCGTCGAGGATGCGCTGCACGCGACGCGTGCGGCTGTCGAGGAAGGCATCGTCGCCGGCGGCGGTGTCGCGTACCTTCGTGCGCGTGCAAACCTCAAGAACCTGAAGGGCGACAACTCGGACCAGGACGCGGGTATCAAGATCGTCATGCGCGCGCTGGAAGAGCCGCTGCGGTGGATCGTCGCCAACGCAGGCGAAGAGCCGAGCGTGGTCGTCAACAAGGTCGTCGAAGGCAAGGGCAACTTCGGCTTCAACGCGCAAACGTCGGAGTACGGAGACCTGGTCGAGATGGGCGTCGTCGATCCGACGAAGGTCGCGCGCTTCGCGCTGCAAAACGCGGCGTCGGTCGCGTCGCTGCTGCTCACGACCGAAGCGATGATCGCCGAGCTGCCGAAGGATGAAAAGCCGATGGGCGGTGGCGGCGGCATGGGCGGCATGGGTGGCATGGGCGACATGGACATGTGACCCCGCGCTGCCGGGGTTAGCCCCGCTCGCCCCGCGCCGTACGCGAAACAGGCCGCTACCCGCGGCCTGTTTCCTTTTGTGCGGGACCGCCGCGGGGCAGCCTCGGACATTCCGTGGAGATCGCCCCGCGACGATGCAATAATGCCGGCACGGGGGAGGGACGGCTGCGCACCGGCCGCCGTGCACGCCTGCTGCGGTTTCGCGGTCCGCGTTGCCGTCGGTGATCTCGAGCCGACCGACTTCCCGGCTAACCGATCCAGGAACGGACAGGAGGAGGTCACATGAACGTGTTGCGCCCGATACTCGCGGCAGCGAGCATTGGTCTGGCCGGCGTCCTCGCGCTGGGTTCCGCAGCGTCGATCGCGCAGACGGCGGGATCGGCACCCCCGAAGCTCGGCGCGTCGCTGATCGGCAAGCTCGAGGGACCCGAGGTAGTCGTCGATCCGAAGGCCTTCCCGAAGAGCTTCAAGGAAGCGCCGGGGCTCGCCGAGCAGGTAAAGGCAGGCAAACTCCCGAGCGTCGACAAGCGACTGCCCGAGCCCTCGCAGCTTCTCGTCATCAAGCCGCTGCGCGAGATCGGAAAGTACGGCGGCAACTGGCGGAGGGCGTTCACCGGTCCGGCGGACCACGAGAACGGCAATCGCATCAACTCGGCCGACAAGATCCTCACGTTCGACTATACCGGCACCAAGATCATCCCGAGCCTCGCCCGCGACTGGAAGGTGAGCGACGACGGGAAGACGACGACGATCTACCTGCGCAAGGGCGCCAAGTGGTCCGACGGCAAGCCGCTGACCGCCGACGACTTCATCTTCTGGTACGAGGACATCTACCTCAACAAGAACATCGTCCCGACGCCGTTCTTCGAGTTCCAGATCAACGGCAAGGACGGGAAGATGCGCAAGATCGACGACTACACCGTCGCGTTCGAATTTCCCGAGCCCTACAGCTTCTTCGTCTATCAGCTCGCGGGCAGCACCGCGATCGGCGCGGGTCTCGCCACGCGCGGCGCGTTCCAGAACTGGGGAGGCGCCTACGCGCCGGCGCACTACCTCAAGCAGTTCCTGCCCAAGTACTCGTCCGAGGACGCCGCCAACAAGAAGGCCAAGGACCTCGGCTTCGACAACTGGGTGTCGCTGCTGCGCAATCGCTACAGCTGGGCGCTCAACCCGGACCTGCCGGTGATGACGCCGTGGCGGACGGTCTCGCCGATCAACACGCCGACCTGGTCGATGGAGCGCAATCCCTACTTCTGGGGCGTGGACACCGCGGGCAACCAGCTTCCCTACATCGACCGGATCACGATGACGCTCGCCGAGAACGTCGAGGTCGCGAACCTCCGGGCGATCGCCGGCGAGTACGACCTGCAGGAGCGGCACATGGGCCTCGCCAAGCTGCCGGTCTTCCTGGAGAACGCGAAGAAGGGCAACTACACCGTGCACCTCGACCCGGGCCAGAACGGCGCCGACGTCGCGCTGCACATGGGCAATTCGTACGAGGGCGATCCGGAGATCATGAAGCTGCTGCGCAACAAGGACTTCCGGCACGCGCTCGCGCTCGGGATCGACCGCGACCAGCTGAACGAGGCGTTCTGGCTGGGTGTCGGCGCCTCGGGCTCGGTCGCACCGGCGCCCGACACAATCTACAGCCCCGGCCCCGAGTGGAACAAGAAGTGGGCGACCTACGACGTGAAGCAGGCGAACGAGCTGCTCGACAAGGTCGGCCTAGCGAAGAAGGACTCCGAGGGCTATCGGCTGCGCGCGGATGGCAAGGGGCGGCTCCGCCTCGAGATGATCACCGTCGGCGGGTCGTTCGTCCCGTTCACGCCGGTGGGAGAGATGATCAAGCAGCAGTGGCGCAAGATCGGCGTCGATGTCGACATCAAGGAGCTCGAGCGCAATCTCGCCTTCACTCGCGACAACAATAACGAGAATCAGATCATCACCTGGGCGAACGACGGTTCCGAGGTTCTGTTCCTGTTCCCGCGTCACGCGCTCCCGGTCGACGCTGCCGAAAGCCACATGGGCATGGCGTTCGCGAAGTGGTATGCGTCGCGGGGAACCGCCGGCAAGCAGCCCGACGATCCCGAGATGATCAAGGCGTTCGATCTATTCCGTGCCGCCTACGGCATGAGCGAAGCGGACCGCACGAAGGCCGCCAAGGAGATCTGGAGGATCATCGTCGAGCAGACGTGGAGCATCGGCACGGTCGGCGAGTCGCCCGCGTTCATGGGGGTGCGCATCGTCAAGAACAACATGGGCAACATTCCGGATCGGCAGGTGAACGCGCAGCACGTGCGCACGCCCCATTCGTCGTGGCCGGAGACGTTCTACTTCAAGTGACGGGGATCCAGGCCGCCGTTTGACGCGGCGGCCGCCGAACGGCCCGGGGCGCCCCGATCGAGTCCCGGGCGCTTCGCCGGAGGAATGGCCATGCTGGGCTATGTCGTTCGCCGTCTGGTCCTTGCCGTCCTGACGGTCTGGGCCATCTCGGTCCTGTCGTTCATCATCATCCACCTGCCGCCCGGCGATTACGTCACTTCGTACATCGCGTCGATGTCGGCCTCGGGGAGCGCGGTGTCCGAAGGAGAGGCGAAGGCGATGCGCGAGCAGCTCGGCCTCGACAAGCCGATCACCGTGCAGTACGCGAAGTGGATGGGCCTCATGCTGCAGGGACAGTTCGGCATGGCGATGGAGTGGGGCCGTCCCGTCACCGACGTCATCGGCGATCGTCTCACGCTGACGATGGTGATCTCGCTCGCTGCGATCGTGTTCACCTGGGCGCTCGCGCTGCCGATCGGCATCTACTCGGCGGTGTATCGCTATTCATTCCTCGACTACCTGTTCACGTTCGTCGGGTTCATCGGCCTCGCGATACCGGGATTCCTGCTCGCGCTCATCGTGATGTACGTGGGCTTTCGGTATTTCGACGCCAACGTCGGCGGACTCTTCTCGCCCGAGCTCGCCGAGGCGCCGTGGAGTGCCGCCAAAGTGTGGGACCTCGCCAAGCATCTGCCGGTCCCGGCGATCGTGCTGGGCGTCGCCGGAACCGCACAACTGATCAGGATCATGCGCTCGAATCTCCTCGACGAGCTGCGCAAGCCCTACGTGATGACCGCGCGCGCGCGCGGCCTGCCGGAGCACCGGGTGGTCCTGCGGTATCCGGTTCGCGTGGCGCTCAACCCGTTCGTGAGCACGATCGGCTACCTGCTGCCCTACGTCGTATCGGGAAGCATCATCGTGTCCCTCGTCCTCTCGCTGCCCACCGTTGGGCCGCTGCTCCTCAAGGCGCTGATCGCGCAGGACATGTTCCTGGCCGGAACCATCATTCTGCTGCTCGGCGTGCTCACCGTCATCGGGACCTTCATCTCGGATCTGCTGCTCATGTGGATCGATCCGAGGATCCGGCTGGGTCGGCAGTGAGCGCGCGTCCCCTCGCCGCGACGCCCCTCGGGCGAGAGTCGAGCCGGCCGTGAGCCCGCAGGGCCGCTCCCAAGCGCGAACTGCCCCGAAGCGCGAAGCGCGGGTTGTCCCGTGAGCCGCACGGAAGACATCGCCAGCGTCGGCCCCGCGCTCGCGCGCGAGGCTGGCGAGGTCGCCGAGGAACGCTTCGCGGTTGCCACGCAGTGGCAGCTGATGTGGTGGCGCTTCCGCAAGCACAAGCTCGCTGTCGGCGGAACCCTCGTGCTGATCGCGATGTACGCGGTCGCGGTCTTCGCCGACTTCTTCGCGTACGCCGATCCGCAGGAGTCCGACGCTCAGCGGTCGCTGATCGCGCCCCAGCAGATCCACTGGTTCGACGAAGGAAGCTTCCGGCCGTACGTTTACGCGCTCAAGGGAACGCGCGACCCGGTGACCTTCAAACGCGTCTACAAGCAGGACGCGAGCACGAGAATTCCGCTCGTGTTCTTCGGTCGCGGCGAGCCGTACAAGCTGCTGGGATTCGTTCCAGCCGACCGGCATCTCTTCGCCGTCGACGGGGCAAACGCGGGGCAGACGCTGTTCCTGCTCGGAACCGACACCCAGGGCCGCGACGTGTGGTCGCGCCTCATGTACGCGACGCGAACGTCGATGACGATCGGGCTCGTCAGCGTCGCGCTCTCTCTCGTCCTTGGGGTCGTGCTCGGCGGCATATCGGGCTACTTCGGCGGCGCGATCGACTCCGTGATCCAACGCGTGATCGAGATCCTGCGGTCGATTCCGACGATTCCGCTGTGGATGGGGCTTGCCGCGGCGCTCCCCAACGACTGGTCGGTCGTGCAGGTCTACTTCGCGATCACGGTCATCATCTCGCTGATCGGCTGGACCGAGCTCGCCCGCGTCGTGCGCGGGAGGTTCATCTCGCTCAAGGAGGAAGACTTCGTGATGGCGGCCGAGCTGGTGGGCTGCAGCAAGGCGCGGATCATCTTCCGCCACATGGTGCCCTCGTTCATCAGCCACATCATCGCGGCGACCACCCTCGCGATCCCCGCGATCATCATCAGCGAGACCTCGCTCTCGTTCCTCGGGCTCGGGCTCCGGCCTCCGGCGATCAGCTGGGGCGTGCTGCTGCAGGACGCGCAGAACATCCAGGCGCTCGTCATATCGCCGTGGCTGCTCATCCCGTCGTTCGCCGTCATCGTTGCCGTGCTCGCGTTCAATTTCATGGGTGACGGAATTCGCGATGCGGCGGATCCCTACCTGTAGCAGCGGCAGCGAGCGATGCCCGCCGACACCAGGCCCCTCCTTTCGGTCCGCGATCTCCGCACCAGCTTCTTCCAGGACGAGGGGGTGACGAAGGCGGTCGACGGTGCCTCGTTCGACGTCCACCCGGGGCGCACGCTCGGCATCGTCGGCGAGAGCGGCTGCGGCAAGAGCGTCACCGCGCAGTCGATCCTGCGCATCGTCGATGCGCCCGGCCGCATCGTCGGCGGCGAGATCGTCCTGACCCGCGCCGACGGCGCCGAGGTCGATCTCGTCAAGCTCAAGGCCGGCGGCCGCGAGATGCGCTCGATCCGCGGGGGCGACATCGGCCTCGTGTTCCAGGAGCCGATGACCTCGTTCAGCCCCGTGCACACGGTCGGAGCGCAGATCGTCGAAGCGATCATGCTGCACAACGCAGTGGGCCGCAAGGAGGCTCGGCACCGCGGCATCGAGGCGCTACGGAGCGTCGGCATTCCGAGGCCCGAGCGGCGCATCGACGAATACTCGTTCGAGCTCTCGGGCGGCCTCCGGCAGCGGGCGATGATCGCCGTTGCGCTTTCCTGCGACCCGCGCCTGCTGATCGCCGACGAACCCACCACCGCCCTCGACGTCACCACGCAGGCGCAGATCCTCGACCTCTTGCGCAGGATCCAGCAGGAGCGGGGAATGGCGATCATGCTCATCACGCACAACCTCGGCGTCGTCGCGGAGATGGCCGACGACGTCGTCGTCATGTACCTGGGCCGCGTCGTCGAGAAGGGAACGGTCGACGCCATCTTCCATGCCCCGAAGCACCCGTACACGAAGGCGCTGCTGCAGTCGATTCCCAGCATCGAAAGCGCGCCGAGGGTGAAGCTGCCGACGATCAGCGGCTCGATTCCGCACCCGTTCAACAGGCCGCGGGGCTGCGCGTTCCATCCTCGCTGCCCTTCGTTCATTCCCGGTCGCTGCGACGCTGCCGAGCCGCGTCTCACGGCGATCGCCGGCGGAACGAGCGCGAGCTGCTTCCTCTACGAATGAGCGCCGCCGGAAATGCCGACCCGAGCGGGGCCGTGCTCCTCGACGTCAAGGGGCTGCGCAAGTATTTCCCGATACGCCGCGGCCTGCTGCAGAAGACGGTCGGCTACGTGAAGGCGGTCGACGACGTGACGTTCTTCCTCAATCGAGGGGAGACTCTGTCGCTCGTCGGGGAGAGCGGCTGCGGGAAGACGACGACGTCGCGCTGCATCCTGCGCGCGATCAAGCCGACTGCCGGGCAGGTCCTGCTCTCGATCGACGGCGAGCTCCTCGATCTCGCCAGCGCTCCGACGGCTCGGCTGCGCACGCTGCGCCGGCAGATGCAGATGATCTTCCAGGATCCGTTCTCCTCGCTGAACCCGCGGATGACGCTCCTCGACATCGTCGGCGAGCCGCTGCTCGTCCATGGCGTCGGCGATGCGAAGGAGCGGACCGAGCGTGTCGTCGAGCTGCTGCGGCTCGTGGGCCTGCGCCCCGAGTACATGCGCCGCTATCCGCACGCGTTCTCGGGCGGGCAGCGGCAACGGATCGGGATCGCCCGCGCGCTGGCGCTGAAGCCGCGTCTCATCGTCGCCGACGAGCCGGTTTCCGCGCTCGACGTCTCGGTTCAGGCGCAGATCCTGAATCTCCTCCTCGAGCTGCAGCAGCAGCTCGGGCTCACGCTGCTCTTCGTCGCGCACGACCTCTCCGTCGTCAAGCACCTGAGCGAGAGAGTCGCGGTGATGTACGTGGGGAGGATCGTCGAGACGGCTCCCACCGAAGCGCTCTTCGCGTCGCCGCGGCATCCGTACACCGAAGCGCTGCTCTCCGCCGTGCCCAAGCCCGATCCGCGGCTGCGCTCCGAGCGTATCGTGCTGCAGGGGGAAGTCGCCGACCCGGCCAACGCGCCCCGGGGTTGCCATTTCCACCCCCGGTGCCCGTACGCGCAGGCGGTCTGCAAGGAAGAGGAGCCGCTCCAGGAGGAGATCGCGCCCAATCACTTCGTTCGCTGCCATCGCGCGCGGGAGCTGAGGCTGCGCGGTGTCGCCCGCGCGATCCCACTCGAACGGGTGTGATCGTCCCCTTGGCGTTGCCGGAGCGAAGTGTTTAGACTAGCTCCCCGATGAGCTCGGGAATCCTGTTTGCGATCGCGATCGGCGCGCTCGCCGTTGCCGTTGCGATCGGTCTGATGCGCCGGCCCCGCGCGGGTTCGGGGTCCGCGGCCGACGAGGGACCGAACACCGCGGCGCAATGGACCGAAGGGGAGACGACGCGACTGCTGTCGTCGGCCGAGCTTCCGGGTCTCTACCTGTTGCGCCCGCGTTTCCTGAGCAAGGTCGAGGGCGTCGTTTACACGCTGCTGAAGGCGGCATTCCCGCGGCACGAGATTTTCGCGCGCGTTCGTCTCGCCGACGTCCTGCAGGTGAAGATCGGCCCCCAGGGGATGGAACGGCTGCGGGCGTTCCGCAAGATCGCGAACCAGCACGTGGGCTTCGTGCTGTGCGATCGCGACATGACGATACTCGCGATCATCGACACGCGCGAACCGGATGTCGTCGTCAATCCGCGCGATCAGAAGCTCGAGACAATCAAGCAGCGCTGCCTGCAGGCGGCGCAGGTCAAGTACATCTGCATCTACCCGCCGCAACTCCCGCGTTACCGGGAGTTGCGCGAGCAGATACTCGGCCCGACGGAGGAGATGCCCTCCGCCTGAAGTTTCGGCCTCCGCCGCGACTTTTGGGAGCGGGGCGGCCCTGCGGCAGGAGGCAGAATTCGGCTCCGGCGCCGATCCCGCCTTTCCCGCCGCGAACTGCGATGAAAGGCCTACTTCGGGTCCTTCTGGTCGGCGAAGCGATCGAACTCGATGTTGTAGAGGCCGGTCGGCGTCTTCTCGACCTTGCGGATGTAGACGGTCTGCACCGGATCGCGCGTGTCGGGGTCGATGACGATCGGACCGCGCGGGCTCATGATCTTCAGGCCTTTCATCGCCGCGACGACCTTCTCGGCGTCCGTCGAGCCGCCCGTCTTCTTCAGCGCTTCGTAGATCGCCGCCATTCCGTCGTAGCCGCCGACGGCCATGAAGTTCGGGCGGAGCTTCGTGCCGTTGACCTCGGCGTAGGCCTTGACGAACTCCTTGTTCTCGGCCGAGTCGTGCGCGGCCGAGTAGTGGAAGCTCGTGATGAGCCCGATCGTGGGATCGCCCATCGCTTCGAGCACGCCGTCGTCGGTGATGTCGCCGGTCGCGATCAGCTTGATGCCGGCTTCAGCGAGCCCGCGCTCCTTGTAGCCCTTCATGAACGCGATTCCCTGCTCGCCGGCGGGCAGGAAGAGGAAGACCGCATCGGGCTTCGCGTCCTTCACGCGCTGGATGAACGGCGCGTATTCGGGATTCTGCAGCGGCGTGCGCACGGTACCGACGATCTCGCCGCCCTTCTCCTTGAACGCCTTGACGAACGCGCCCTCGGCGTCGATGCCCGGGCCGTAGTCGGCGACCACCGTGTACACCTTCTTGATGCCGTTGTTCGCGGCCCAGAGGGCGATCGGCTGGGTGATCTGCGGCAGCGTCATCGACGTGCGCACGATGTACGGCGACTTGGTCGTGATGATCGACGTCGCGGCATTCATGACGATCATCGGCACCTTCGCCTCCGTCGCGATCGGCGCGGCCGCGAGCGCGTTCGGCGTGAGGCCGAACCCGACGAGGAAGTCCACCTTGTCGCGCGTGACGAGCTCCTGAGCAAGGCGCTTGGAGACGTCCGGCGCGGGACCCCCGATGTCCTTCTGGATCACCTCGATCTTCTTGCCGGCCACGGTGTCGCCGTGGATCTTCATGTACGCCTTCATCCCGCCGTAGATCTGCTGGCCGTACTGCGCGAACGGCCCGGAGAACTCGGCGACGAGGCCGAGCTTGATCACGCCCTGCGCCTGCGCGAGGCCCAGGCCGCCGATCATCGCCGCTCCGGCGACAAGCACACGAGCTGCATCGATCAACTTCATGAGTGGTTCTCCTCTTCGGGTTATAGTGCGCGACGCTTTCGCGCCGCCCGCGGTCGTCTCGTTCGAGCTGCGATCGAGCTTCGTTCTCCGGAACACTTGCATGGCACTCCTTTCTTCAGGAAACGGCGACGAGGCGGTCGAGGGTCGCCGGCTGCGCGAGCAGGCTCTCGCAATCGGACGCGTGCACGACGCGGCCGCGGTCGAGCACGACTGCATGCCGTGTGAGCGACAGCGCGAGGCGCGCGTGCTGCTCGACGACGATCACTGCGATTCCGCTCTCGCGGATCAGGTCGCGGATCATTCCCATCAGCTCCTGCACGATGATCGGCGCGAGCCCTTCCATCGGCTCGTCGAGGAGCAGGAGGCTCGGGTTCACCATCAGCGCCCGGGCGATCGCGACCATCTGCTGCTCGCCGCCTGAGAGCTGGTTGCCGAGATTCCTCCTGCGCTCCTCGAGGCGCGGAAAGATCCGGTAGATGCGGGCGAGATTCCAGGGGCCGGGACGTGCGACCGCCGTCAAATGCTCCTCGACGGTGAGCGAAGGAAAGACGAAGCGCTCCTGCGGGACCCAGCCGAGTCCGGCACGGGCGCGGCGGAACGTCGGCAGCGCGGCGAGGTTCGCGCCGCGCCAGCGCAAGGCGCCCGAGCGCAGCGTCGTGAGTCCCATCAGCGTGACGAGCAGCGTGGTCTTGCCGACGCCGTTGCGGCCGAGCAGCGCCAGGCTGTCGCCTTCCTGCAGCGTGAGCGACACGTCGTCGAGAACGACCGAGTCGCCGTATCCGGCCGTCAGGTGCTCGACGGCGAGAAGCTCAGCCATGCTGCGCCTCGCCCAGGTAGACCTCCTTCACGCGGCTGTCGGCGGCGATTTCGGCGGGCGTGCCCTCGACGAGGAAGCGTCCGCCGACGAGCACCGTGATGCGCTCGGCGAAGCGGAACACGAGTCCCATGTCGTGCTCGATGAAAAGGATCGTCACGTCGCGGGGCAGCGCCGCCAGGACGGCGAAGAGCTCGGCGCTCTCCGCGGCGGGAATTCCCGCTGCCGGCTCGTCGAGCAGGAGGATGCGGGGACGCGTGGCGATGGCGAGCGCGATCTCGACGAGCCGCTGCCTGCCGTACGGCAGATTGCGCGTCACCGTGTCGGCGTCGCGCTCGAGATGGAGCGGCTTCAGGATCTCGAACGCCTCGTCGATCTCGGCGCGCTGCTGCGCGACGGTCCGATGCCAGCGCGTCGCCGCGCCCTTGCGCTCGCAGACCGCGAGCACGACCGACTCGAGCACCGTGAGGCCCGGAAACAGCGTGTTGATCTGGAAGGTGCGCGTCACGCCGCGCTTCACGCGCTGATGCTGCGGGAGATGCGTGATCCGCTCGTCGCCGAGGAATACCTCGCCCGCCGTCGGCCTGTAGACGCCGGTCAGCAGGTTGATGAACGTCGTCTTGCCGGCGCCGTTCGGACCGATCAGCGCGTGCCGCGATCCAGCCGGCAGCGCGAGGCTGATCTCGCTGTTGGCCCTGAACTCGCCCCAGTGCTTCGAC
>Ga0335069_10011246_pt1 | contig 12645 bp, 18 predicted proteins | sample Lox_Sample_11_FD_206714 | JGI IMG/M metagenome (GOLD analysis project Ga0335069, IMG submission 206714) | Soil microbial communities from Loxahatchee National Wildlife Refuge, Florida, United States - Lox_Sample_1.1 | ecosystem: Environmental > Terrestrial > Soil > Wetlands | place: USA... | reverse complement strand
ATATTCTCTTTCAGCGCGGCTTCCTTTCGCGCCTTCGCAGCAGCCAGTGCTGCCTGCGCTTGTTCAATCTCTACGTCTATGTTGTTCATTTGCCCCCTTTGCTTGGTCGAAAATGAAAAAGCCCCGCGTGGCCTCTGCAGGCCGAGCAACGGGGCGTACTCTTGTGGTTCGGACAGCTTGATGCTTTTAAAATGGTCCTAGTATGGTCACACAGACCACTTGCAGTCACAAACGCCGCAGAGATACGGCACCTAGGAGCTATTTGTCCGCACTTACTAGTGGTCTAGGACCTCCTAACACGTCTCAGGGCAACCTGACGCAAAATACGTGTCCGTGTCCGCACTGCGGTTAGTGGTGGTATTTGACTATACGTTCTGCCGCTGTGCAGGTTCCCGGCTCGTGCAGCCGCACTTCGCGGAATCCTGAGGAATCTGCGTATCTCACAAACAAGTACGGAGTGTCCATTCGAATGCGAGAGTCAGCTACGTGAGCTTCGACGCATGCGGCACAATGAGCGCCGGAATTCTTAGAATTATCTGAAAAGAGCACTGTGGCAGCGTGCGCAACGATAAACTCGTCAACCAAACTCATCAAGTGCTCCTCTCCTTGCTGAAACTTAAAACGGGGCTTTCCAATTGAAGCGCGTGGCTCAAACGATGTCTATGCATCTCGCCTGCGCAATGTACTCGCCCCGCGCAACGAACAAACATCCCTAGTTTAGGGACGCTTGCGCTTACCCTCGAACATGGTTCGACGGATAATCTTTGATGCTCCCAATCTTGAAGGTCGGGATTCTCGAACTGCACGCAAATTGGGACGGCACCACGAGCCATGTTTGGTGACCCCCGCGATGCCGTCCCGCGCCGTGTCTGGAACCACGGCGATCTCCTAAGATCTCTACCTCTCTAGCTTTGGAATACTAAACACCAACCCCTTTGAAGCACGTTGCAGGATGACATAGCCGTCCTTTCTAAGAACACCTACGTACCGTCGAACGCTTCTCACAGGGCACCCAATCGCCTCGGCCAATTGCTGGTAGGTAGTTACTCTTCCGCCAAACACTTCGCCAAAGCCGTGCGTTGTCTCGTGCATGAGAAAAAGAAGTACCCCGAGAGGACACGAAGTTAATGCGTTGCTCTCGGTGATCCCATCGTATTGATCGTTGCACTTCGTCGTTCCATATTGTGCAACCCACTCCTCATGGTTCAAGACTCTGTATTCTCTCTTCACATAGTGTGGACTTCCGCCTGCTGCGTGTGCTCTCTTCTCTCCACGATTGATATTGATCGGTTCAAGCCATCCCAGCTTTTCAAGCTCGGCAATGGAGCGATAGATTCCGCTTTTGAAGGCTTTCCCAAACTTGCCTGCGATCATGCGACCGTCGAAGCATAGAGTCGTTGTTCCACCACGAGACATCCGTAGCAGAACTTCCATCACTCCCCACTCCTTCGGGGAAAGGTGCTGAGCAACATCGCATTTTAGTGATCGATTCATATACGCACCTTCGCAGCAGTCTTCTTGCTGATATCGGAAAGTTTTGCAACTGCCTCCGACACTGAAATGCGAGCCTCTGCCTCTTCGAGGACTAGAACACTGTCCTCATTCTGCAGTCGCCTATCGGCTTCTTCTCGGAGTTTCCGAAGGATATGAGGTTTGTTGAGTGCCTGCATACCCATGCGAGCCTGATTGCGAATTGGTTCTTGTTCTAAGGCAATGCACAGTTGGATCTTGATGTGTTCCTCGTCATAGCCCTCGTTCAACCATTTTTGAGCGATATAAGCCCAATGTGATTTCCAATCCTTCTGAGTACGATGAAACTTCACCATCCATTTAGGATTCTTCTTGGAAGATTGTTTTGGCTGCGCTCCGAGCAGATCAAAAAAGAATTGCGCCAGATTGTGCGCTTCGTTCGATATGTTCTTGTCCGTAGAACTGGGCCGTGGCAAACTAGCAAGGTCCACAGTGTATGTCGAGCAACTTTTGCGCGTCTTTCCAGACGTGACCGTGACGTAACCCAGCCCGCCGTGTTTCGGGCTTCCTAGAAGGCTGATGGCGTCTTGAATCGCGCCAACACTAGCGTTGCATCGCTCTGCCAGTCTCCTCATGGATATTGATACTCGTGGCTTTGTGCCACATGCCCGCAGTAGCTGCTCAACCACTAGAATAGAAATGGGAGTCATTATCTCGGGCTTTGGTGCATCCACAAACTTTAAGAATGTGCTGAAGTTGATGCTCTTATCCATTGCTGACCTCCTCGGAGTACTCACGGAGAGAGGATCGCAAAATTTTGGCTACTGCAGCCTGTTCAGGGTATGACATATTCCTGAACGCCTTTTCTATAACTTTCTTCTGTGCAACAGTAGTGTCTACTGGCATTTCCATTAAAGCTCTTATCGAACTGATTAGATCCTTAGCAACTGGACCTAGCTTGACATCTTTTGGCATTGATACTGCCTTTCTTCATAGTGAAGTTCTCGTAGTACATTTAAATTTCGATAAACGTGCTACGGTCGTGCAGGTGATGCAGGTGATGCATGGCGCTATGTCGCCACAATGACAAGTACGTCTCTTGAGGAGCCGCGCTTAAAAACCTAATGTGTCCCCTGAGGGGCGTTAAGTGGGTGTTGTTAAAACACCGATTTAAGGCTTTGTGTTTGTGTGTATGCTGGGCATACTATGAACTAACGTGCGGCTGTATGCTAGGCATACTATGAACCTATGTTTGTGTGTATGCTAGGCATACTATGAACCCAAAAGTTGTGTATGCTGGAGGCCGACAATAGGGTTTACTACAGAATGCTCTGTTTCTGCTCCTCGAAAATCTTTGCTTTTGAAGGTTCAGACGCTACGAAAACCAATACACTGACTCTTTTTAAATAAAAGAGTTCATGTATTCGTTTTCTTAAGAAGAAGCTAAGCCTGCTTAGTGTGCTCAGCGTGCTGAGTGGGCCGCCCTGTGTGGAAAGCGGGTAGGCTCCTACACCGACTGCTCCCGCGCCGTGCCCAACGCGACGAGCTTTGAAAATCTGAGGTGAGGCCGCACTTCCCGCGCCAACGTTGGTGCAGCCCACCCCGATGCAAAGCTGTTTGGCTTTGCTGATTGCGTCACGAGGCACCCCCACCACGCGGCGCAAATGCTTCGAATCTTAAAAAGGGCCGTTTCAACGCGCCTGTCCAGCGCTCTACGGCCCCGCTGGACTTTGCAGCCCAGCTACACAGCGTTCCCACGCGCTGTGATCTGAAAATAAAAACAGGGCAGAACATAACGCTCTGCCCCGAGGAGGCCCCCGGCGCTCAACCGGAGGCAGGCATCACCGCACAGGGTGCGGCGAATTCCTTGCTAAAGTTCGGTGTTATCTGTAATCCGTGCTACGTGTCCCCTTCCTCATGTTGCAAGGTAAGCAAAGCGGTTGAATATTGCTGATGAAATTAGATCCGCCTTTTGACAGAGGGATGACATGATCTGCTCCTAACTTCCTTTTCTTGCCACAACAGAGGCAACGATGTTTATACCTCGCGCAGAGTTCTACGAATTGCCCAGCAGTGAATTTGCCAAGGGCATCATAGTGCTTGGCTGCCTGCAGAGCATTGCTGACTATGAAAGATACTCTTACCTTTTCTGGGTTCGCGGCACGGTATGCTCGGCTTGCTGCTCGGACTTTCTCTGGATTTGCTTTGCGATATACTCGGCAGCGTGCTCGGTGTTCCTCAAGGTGTGCTTTGCGATAGGCTCGGTTATACGCTAGGAAATATTCGCGGTGAGCGGCGCGATAGGCTCGGTGCCGTGCTCGATTTTTCTCGGGGTTAGCTTCTCGCCATGCTCGTTTATATGCTCGGTTGTACGCTCGAAGTTCTTCGCGGTGTGCTGCACGATAGGCTCGGCATCTTTCCTTGTCATATTGAAGGTGTGTCGCACGCCATTTTCGGGATGCTCTTCGATTTGCCTCTAGTTTTTGCAGCTTCTTGTGAATGACTTTATTTGACAATCAGTCTCCTTCCTATACAAGGGTGTGCAGAGGCTCGGTATAGGCGAACCCCTGCGCTGTCGCTGAGGAGCTACCTCAGCGCATCTCGGTGAATTCTTTGAAAGTTATTTCTTCTTGCGTGGTCTGCGCTCTTGCTCCAGTCGTCGCACCAGACGCAGGGTGTCCTTCTTTGAGAACGTTGTGCAGATTTGCTCCGCATTGAGGCCGTTGCCCAAAGCCCCACGCTGTGTGGGGTCCTCGTCCCGCAATGCCTCCGCTTCCAGCAGAGCTACGGCGCAGAGGATTTCCTCCGAGGCTTTCGGTCTTTTCCCGCCCCCGTTGTCTAAGGCGTCTAGGTATTTCGCAATGCTCAGCGCGGTCCAAGGCACATCATGTAGCCCGTGCGACTCTCGACCGCTGATAAAATTTTCCCCATAGTGGATTAGTTTGCGCGGAGTGCTCTTCGGCACAGGAGGAAGTTTGATTTCTCCTCGCACAGCCTTCTGAACAACTTGCTTCACAAGATCGAGCACCGTCGCTCTCCAACTTTTCAGCGGGCGCAGAAAGTAGGAGGTCTTGCCTCCAGCTTCTTTTTTTACTTCAAATTCAAGAAATCCATTATTGTCCATATCTCGTCTCCGCCCCTAACCTCTCGTTCCAAAATTGAATGGGCACAAACCTCGCTGTATTGACAGGAGAAGTTGTGCCCTGAGATTTGTATTGATTGTGCTAGGCGTGTTCGAATTGGCTCTGCCTATTTGCCGTGAAAAAAATGTCTACGATAGGTACTGATTCCAAATGTCGATGATATCTTCACTGTGATCGTCGCCATTGAGTAGATCCGCCATGCCCACTGCGGTTTCTTCTAACGCAAGATTATCGATGACCACGTTGCCTTTAAGATCCATCACGCACCACATCCCGTCGATTTGGTGAGGATTAAATTCTGCGCTCTGAATTTCGGGCGCGGTAAGAGTTACAGCTTCCATCTGAGTCTTCTCCCTTTTTTTTTTCTGAGTTCTTTCCGAGGCGAGGCTCGGGGTTTGCGCACTCGGCCCTGTCGCTGAGGCGCTACCTCAGCGCATCTTCAGAATTTGCCTTGGGGGTGCTGCGGACTTACTGAGGTATGTGCTCCTAACGCTGGAGCACATAAAAAACGTTACCCTACAATTATACACCTTTTTCGCCTTAAGTCAAGGGCTGTTGGCCTGAAGTATTGATTCTAAGGCAAATATTGTCTTAGTAACATGCGGACAAGACGACTTACTGCACGCTTTTGGGCCACTTTAGGCCAGCCTTCGGGTTCTCCGGGGGCTGCGGGAGGATACGAAGCTCCTCCTCAGACTCCGCGATTCGCAGGGCAATCCCGGCTTTCCACGACGCGATTCTGCGCAATGTTGTGACCGCGCCGAGGATGTCTCCGTCCTGAACCTTTTGCAAGGCGATCTCTGCTGCCTTATCCAGATCCGCAGCTTCGATCCCGGCGAGGATCAGTGGGGCCGTCGCCTTCCAGAAAAGATCGGGGTCACTCTTCAACGCATCGAGCGCTGCACGCAGTGCCGCGATTTTCTTTCTTTGTTCATCAGTCAGCATACTGCGGCAGAATACCGCGAGGCCGAACATAGAGCAAGAAGGTCTTCAGCAGTTCTTGCTCAAGAGTAACCACCCTAGAAATCTGTGGTCATACAGGCATACATATGCTACCATTCAGGCGATGCCTAAGAAAAAGAGGGTCACTCAAAAAGAGAACATGGTTCGTACAGCGCTCTTCCTGAAGCCAGAGCAGATTTCTCGGTTGCAGGCGTTGTCTGATGACACGGGAGCGCCCCTTGCCGAGTTGGTGAGGCGTGCCATCGACAAATATTTGGAGGGCAGAAAATGAGTGCTGCTCTCATCTACTGCCGCGTCTCTACCGAGGAACAACAGAAGCGCAATGCCGATAACCTGCCCACTCAGCAGAGGAAGTGCCGCGATTACTGCTCCCGAGTCAGCATAGACGTGCTCAGAGTGTTTGAGGATCAGGAATCAGGCAGAACACAAGACCGAGCAGGGTTGCAGGAAATGCTGAATTTCTGCGTGGGCAATCGCGGTAAGGTTTCCCACCTTGTGGTTGCAGACCTAAGTCGCCTCGCACGCAACGTTTCGGATCAAGGAATCATCACCTCACGACTGGCAGAGATGGGCATCGAGCTTGTCAGTGTAGATGAACCTAACATTGACGAAACTGCGGTCGGAAAACTTTCAGCGAACATGCTTGGGTCCGTGAATCAGTTCTATTCGGATGTGCTTCGTGAGCGCGTTAGCTTTCGCATGAGTGAAGCGGTGAAATCTGGTCGCTTCGTATGGCGTGCTCCACTTGGTTACAAGAATACTCAAGTTAACGGTGTAAAGAATCTCGTAATCGATGCAGAACGTGCCCCATTGATCCGCAAAGCTTTTGAGTTGCTTGCAACAGGAAGCTACGCTGCCGACGAAGTGCTTAGACTCGTCAATGGCCTTGGTCTGCGCACAGTGAAGGGAGCGAAAGTGACCTCGCAGAGCTTTAATCAAATGATCCACAACCCAGTCTATGCAGGTTGGATCGTGTCCCGTCAGGCTAAAGCACGCGGTACGTTTGAGCCTCTGATCTCTGAGGAAACGTTCAACGCAGTTCAGCTTTTGCTGAGCGGAGGTCGAAAGCTCCCTCCCGAAAAGAGAAGTCATCGGGTGAAGACGAACGGGGACTTTCCTCTACGCGGATTTGCTCGTTGTGCGGCATGTGGCAGTCCGATGACAGCGGGATGGGCACAAGGACGGGGCAAGAAATATCCCCGGTACTGGTGCTGGAAGAAGGGCTGCAAGAAAGTCAGCGCTTCGCGGGAGGAATTGGAAACAAGATTTGTGAGGCTCCTAGGCATGATGCAACCGACCGCAGATTTACTAAGCCGTCTGCCTCAGATTGCGGCGGTGCAGTGGGAAGAGCGCAGCAAGCGTATAGAGGATGATCGCCGTATGCTCAGCACGAGGCTGAACGAGTACCGCACGCTGAACCTCAAAGCTGTGGAGTCTCGCATTAAGGGCGATATCAGTACTGAAGACCTGAAGCGGTTCCAAGGATCAAACGATCACAATATCGCTGAGGTCGAAGAAGCCCTGAAAACCCTAGACAGCGAGAAGGCAACATTCCAAAGCCTCATCGCAGAGGCGAAGCAGGACGTGGTGAATCTCGCGCAAGCTTGGCAGAATGCTGATGCGGGGCGAAAGCAGGAGGTTCAAACAGGATTTTATCCAGAGGGCCTTTTGTACTCAAAAGAAAGAGGCTTCTTTGAACCGCAGAATCACAAGCTGGCTCAACAAGTTGCAGAGATGTTGGATGATCTGATCAAGAATGGTCGGCCATCCAGTGCCAGTTTGAACCACACTGCCCAACTTCGGACTTTGCTTTCAAAGCTTTGCTCAGTCCCAGCAGAGCCTCGCCAAGACGTTTCGCTCAAACTGGTATAGGTGAACTAGTGACAGAGCTATCCCCTACGACCAAAACCTGCGTTGATGCCTGAATCTCCAACCAACGAATCGAGAGTTTTCCACCCCGCGAATCGTCAGAAACACCAGAAAGGGTGATGGTACGCACCTGACACAGACCCTCGATATTCTTGACCAAGACCTTCCAGTGGTCCTCTGGTGGAGCAGGGTATGCGAAGATTAAGAGATAGTGACTGTTCGCTGATACTTTCAGCATCTTCAGGGTATCAGGGGCACAGTTTTGTTTGGCCCAGTCAAGACGCGTAATGGGGTAAGGCGAGCCATCCTTATTTAGGATGGGCATAGCTTTTACTTCAACAGCAATTGTTTCCTTTACAACGTTTTCTTCCAACAGTCGAAGCCTGAAATCAATTCTTGATGAATTTCTTAGACCCGGATTTACAGGATATTCAGGTTCCCACTTGATGATCCCCTTTTTCTCCATCTCACTGAAAATGTAAGCAAGCTCTGCCGTGAACCAGTGCTCACGAAATAGCCCACGTGGTGATATGACAGCTACCCTTTTAATAGATTCTTCAAGGAAGAAGTGATTTCTGACTTCATGCCTGATTATGGATGAGATTGGCATGGTCTTCTCCAACATTGTTTATGGGACCATTACACTCAAGATCGATCCTCAATTAAGCCGAGCTTTTCTTGGTTGTCTTAACCCTGCATACCGATAGATTCGGTTTCTTTTGATCCAGTTTCTTCGGCACGTCGTTCTCAATCATGAATTCACGGGAGCACTTGGGACAGGTACGCCTCGATACCAGAATCACGTTCATCACAGTACCGATTGCGAAGTCGGCCTTGCAGTATGGACAGGTGATCTGCAGTTCACGATACGGGTTTAGTTCACGCCGGGAGTGGGACATCCGAGGTATTTTGCCATAATTAGCTCGTAAAAGCCCCAAACGACACACTCTGGCATAATCTTCAGATGTGCGGTCGCTATCGTCTGTCCCGCAGGAAACAACTATTAGAAGAGCATTTCACAACGGACCCTTGGGCTGATGACTGGGAACCGCGATACAACATCGCTCCTACTCAGCCCGTTCCTGTGATTCGGCAAGATCCGAAGCTGCCCGTACGTCATCTCTCGCTGATTCGATGGGGACTCATACCTTCATGGGCCAAAGATGCTTCAGGCGCGGCAAAGATGATCAATGCAAGATCAGAAACGGCAGCGAATCTACCCGCCTTCCGTGATGCTCTGCGGCTTCGTAGATGTCTCGTTCCGGCAGACGGCTTTTATGAGTGGCAGAAAACACCCCATGGGAAGCAGCCATTCTGCTTTGAGGTGAATAACGGTCAGCTATTCGCCTTCGCTGGCCTCTGGGACCGCTGGCGCGATTCGACAGGAAACGTGCTGGAGACTTGCTCGATCCTGACCACTACTCCAAATGAAGTGGCCTCTGCCATTCACGACCGCATGCCCGTGATTGTTGACCCCGATGCCTATGATCTGTGGCTCGATCCCGGCATGAAAGACACTCGGGTTGCCTCTGACATGCTGAGGCCCTACGACGCCAAGAGAATGCTTTGCTACCCAGTGAGCACGAGGGTCAATCATGCGGCCATTGATGATCGAGAGTGTTCACAGAGAGTCGAAATGGAGTCACCTCAGAAGCTCCTCTTCTAGCGAATAAAAGGCGAAATATGTTACGCTTCCGGTGTGGACGAGGGCCGCAAGCGCGTGATCGGTATTATGGCCGCGATCCTCGTTACGAAGCATTTCAAGACCCCAGAGGATTTGTTCGGAACAGCACAGAACGATAGCCCGCGCAGTGACAAAATGGTCGCCGCTGCCGTGCAATGGGCTGAGAAGATTATGGACAAGGTTGATGTGATGTGTGGGAAGAATCAATCGTGACGAATGTACATATTGGGCAGAGACTTGGCTTCATGGCGAAGCAAAGTGGTCTATGTGTGTGGATGCTAATAACGTAATGCCAAGTTTCGGCTAGGTTCGCTCACAGCCAATTCAAACGTGTACGCCTTCAGTTCCCGATTCTGCATCTATCCCAGTTCACTGGCATGGAAAACAAACAAAAAGACGGTGCCGTCTCTACTCGTAGTAGTCTGCAGCCCCCTCTATTTTGACGCTCTTCGAACTCAGCACTGAGAACTTGTTGTTAAAAACCAAGTAGCATGTACCTGCCGGGAGATTGACGTTGATTGTCCCTACTGTCACCTTCCCGCTGTTGTAGTACGTCTTCGCATCGTGACCATTCTGCCAATTCACAAAGTCTGCTTCGCTGAGTACGTAGGCCTCAATGTCATTCCCTGTCCCTCCAGTTGCAGTGAAATTGCCCTGTAGTGTCACACTCGTGGCATCGGAGGGAATTTGGAATTTGATGAAACTGAAGCTCAACGGTTTCACTAGTACGGGGGAACTATTGATTGTCAGCTTATGCTCTTGCTTTGTGATTTGTTGAACCTGACGTGCAGCAGGACTCTGACTAGTCGATGTCCACAATCTGAGCGCAAGGAGTGCGACTATTACGACAAGAATGGAGACAAGCACCTTGAGCGCCCACTCTTTTTCTTTGGAACTGGGGCAGGTTCCTTCGCTGGTGCAACTGCTGCCGCTGCACCTCCCGTGGAAGATGTTGAGATCGCTACGCCACACTTTCGGCAGAACTGTGAATCATCAGGCAATGCAGTACCGCATTTTAGGCAGAACACACGGAACCTCCACAACTTGTTTCTTTCTTAGGATACGGGTCCTAACATTCGAAACAAGTTCCTATCTAGTATCCGGCTCTGTTATTCATCAATGAACCGTAGGAGGCTGATTACTCAGCGTATCTGGATTGGCTGTGGTTCCAAATGATGTTGTGAACGTATTCCATGTCTCTAAGAACTTTTGAAGTTTCTCAGGGTTTGAGAACTGAAACTCCTCCCACAGCCCCGTGCTGCTTTTGAGACTCAGAGAGGCGTAGTGAACGATGGGGATCTGATAATTGTTTACGAACCGCTTGTCTCGGCTTCCGTCTTTGTTGGCCTTCGCCCATGTCTGCCCAATCACTTTAGAGTCGTTTGGGACGCCTTGTTCTTCCTGAAATTGTATGGACGCGGCTCTGCTCTTCACGTCGTGATAGTCAATGACTGAAAACGCTTCCTTCGCGGCCCTGTAGAGTATGAATCCGGGATAGAGGAACAGTTCCCCTCCGTTAATGTTTTGGAGATGAGGGATTTTATGCTCCCATTGAATGAGGTCGCACGCTCCCAAGCAGAAGGAGACTTTTTCACGATTCACGCGATCACTCGCTGTCGTCCGTTCATGAAATCTGTCTGTTGCTTGGTGTGACTTTATGTCCCAGATAGAGGCAGACTCCGACAGGGCGGCAAACTCGTCCCGCATCTTGAAGTATGGCTCTGCCTGTTCCTTTGCGATCTCCACCTGAGTAGCAATGGTTGTGAGACGAAGCTGCTCCTCTAACTCCTCGACCTTTGCCGTCAGTTCCTCAAGCTCTGCTTTCCGCTGAGCGAATTTATTTTTGAAGAGTCTTTTGAAGAGGAAGCCACTGTCCCATGAGTGAAAACGCCGAGAGGCTGTTGCCTTCCCGTCTCTCGCGCTGTTGAGTTGGCCACTGATGTCCTCATGCTCTTCATGGGCCATCTGTATCACGCGCTTCAGTTCTTTCAGACTCTCGCTGGTAAGAAGCTCTGTGCTCGCGCTGCGAACTTCTTGGATTGGAGTGGTTGAAACAGGAGGGATAGGTGAAGGTGTGGAAGTAGGAACAACGAACGATTCGGGCGTGACCGACCGAGGAGTCTCATGCGATGCTCCCGCACCCGTTCCAAAATGCTGTCGAAAGGAGATACCCGTTCCCGGCAGAGAAGCAGTACCGTAAACGCCACGCGAGCCGACATTCAGCGTTAGTGGTGCCCCTCCGACACTACAACTGAGCCCGCTCTTGGAAAGATTTAGTCTGACTCCCGGAATTACTTTGAAAGAGTGGCGGAATCTCCAGCCCATAGCTTTTACCTCGTGAACAGGACGCGGTTGATGCTAGACCGTTGGAACTTGGTACGTAAGTGAGATTGATCACACAGGTCTAGTGATGCTGGATTGTAATGTTACTGGTGAGTCGCTGTATACTCATGGCCGCTGGAGTAGGGGCTTACACGGTGCGTGGGGCAAAATCTTGAGGACTTAAAGTCCCACAGGAGAAAACAAATGGCGATGACCGAAGCCGAGGTTCTGGAAGCATCTGAGGAACAACTGGCGAAGCTACCAAACTACCAACTGGCAGAAGCGCTGAGGAACTCATTTCGCGTTGAAGCACGCCGCAAGATAATGGAGGAGGTTCATCGTAGAAAAGCTGCGAACGACCTGCTTCAGCCGTTTAATCCAAGGATCGACGTATCAGCCGATGCCCAGTTCCTGTGGAAACGAATCTTCATTTGGTTCTGGGTCGTGCCTGTGGTACTGGGAATCATTGCGTTGCTAACGAGACGCTAGGCCGCACGAGGCTGACTCAGAAAAAGTCTGAGCATACCTCCTCCGAAGAAGTTAGGGGATGCCCCTCCCTCATGGATCTCAAGAAAGGCACCCCTTACTGTTACGCGGCCTTCTTTTTATTCTGCGCTCTCCACTTTGCCCAGCGTGCTCTCTGTGCCTGCGCAATTCGTTTCTTACCTGCAGCAGACACGTTGCGCTTGCCTCTTGGCTTCGTCCCTCTACCTCGCCCATTCAGCGCTCCTAGTGCTTCTTCAATGGCCTCCAAGCCACGCTCCAGCTTTTTCTTTTCCTCTTGCAGTATTGCTGTGATGTCCATCGTGTCCCCTTTGTTCTCAGGATATATGCCTAGCGTGAACTCTTGTATCACAAACTAAGCCCTCCACGTTCGTTTTTAAGGAGTCCGATGCTAAAGAGAGGCTGAGCCCCGGCTGAGATTCGGACAATGCAATCTGGGCCGTGTACTGCCTTCCTACAGTGAGCTTAGAAGGCCAATATCGCTTAGCCGCTGAGCATCCTCTTCTCACATTTATAGGGAGCCATCCATGGGAGGGTAGGGCTAAGGCTTGGGGTTCGTTACGCAAGCACAGTATTTGCATCGCGGCTCCGTATGAGGTGGGGCTGCCTTGCATAGCTGTGCCCCCGAGCCGCCCTGTGGGTGTCATGTCGGGGGCTATACCCCTTTGGTTTTTCCCCCGGTGAATCCCC
>Ga0335069_10011245_pt1 | contig 12646 bp, 8 predicted proteins | sample Lox_Sample_11_FD_206714 | JGI IMG/M metagenome (GOLD analysis project Ga0335069, IMG submission 206714) | Soil microbial communities from Loxahatchee National Wildlife Refuge, Florida, United States - Lox_Sample_1.1 | ecosystem: Environmental > Terrestrial > Soil > Wetlands | place: USA: Florida... | reverse complement strand
TCAAATCCAATGTTTCTGTACGAGAGGCCCAGGCAGATATCAATGTGATCGCCGACCGCATCCGTGCCAAAGACCGGCGCGATGTGAGCTTCGGCATGGATGTCATCGGCTTGCAGAAGCAGGTAGTTGGTGACGTTCGCCGCGCTCTGCTCGTGCTCCTGGGATCTGTGGCGCTTGTTTTGTTGATTGCATGTGCCAACGTCGCCAACCTTCTCCTCGTGCGCGCAGGCGGCCGTGAGAAGGAAGTCGCTATCCGCATGGCTCTGGGCGCGGACTGGCGGCGGCTGGCGCGGCAATTGTTGACGGAGAGCACTCTTTTGGGATTTCTCGGCGGGGTCGTTGGACTTCTCGTGGCGCGCTTGAGCCTGCTCATCATACGCGCGATGAATCCCGGCAATATTCCCAGGCTCGATGAGATTGGAATCAACGGTGCGGTTCTGGCGTTTACATTTGGCCTTGCGCTCGCGACCGGCATACTGTTTGGCCTCGCACCTGTATGGCGCGCCATACTACTCGATCCGAACTCATCGCTGAAGGCCGGCGGCCGCGGCAGACAGTCAGATGGAGGTCTGTATTTAAAGCGGCACCGCTTGCGTGGTCTTCTGGTCGCTTCTGAACTCGCTCTTTCTCTCATACTGTTGATCGGCGCTGGGCTGCTGGTCCGTAGCTTCATCCACTTGCAGAACGTTCCTCCGGGATTTACCGCAGACCACCTGCAAACCATGCAGGTCGCCGTCAACAACATCAGTTACCGCGATCAGAAAGCTCTCCTTGACTTTTACCGTCAAGTCGAAGATCGCGTGGCACACCTGCCAGGTGTCACGGCCGTAGGCGAGGTGTCGGCGCTGCCGTTGACGGGATCAGTGGGATGGGGAGGAATTCACGTAGAGGGATACACACCACCGCCAGGGCAGGAGTTGCAGGTCGATCAGCGCATAGCGAGCACAGACTATTTCCGGACAATGCAGATTCCTCTGGTTGCGGGCCGTTTCTTCTCCAATCAGGATGGCAGTGATACGTCGCAGGTCGCGATTATTGATCAAAAATTCGCGCAGCGCTTCTGGCCTCACAATGACGCGATCGGAAAGCATCTCTGGTTCGATCCGAAAAAACCCATAACCATCGTGGGTGTCGTGGGAGTTGTCAAACAATACGGTCTGGATACAGACGGCAAAATCGCGACATATTTTCCGTTGCAGCAAAATCCCGATCAAGGAACGTTCCTTGTGGCCCGCTCCACTTCAGACGAAGCCGGACTTGCCACTGCCATCGTCAGCGAAATCCATGCAGTCAATCCCGGCGCCGTCGTCTTTGGAATTCGAACCATGCAGGACCGTTTGTACGATTCGCTGGCTCGCCAGCGCTTCTCCAGCGCGATGCTGGGCGCATTCGCGCTGTTCGCGCTGCTTCTGGCGGCAGTGGGGCTCTATGGCGTAATGTCATATCTCGTTACACAGAGCAAACACGATATTGGCATTCTGATCGCTTTGGGTGCACGGCGCAAAAGTATTCTCGCTCTCGTCATCCGGCAAGGATTGCAATTGACTTTGATTGGCATCGCTGCAGGATTGGTAGGTGCTGTCGTGCTGACCCGCGTGATTGCTAGCCTGTTGTTCGGTGTCAGTGCAACTGACGCAGCTACATTTTTCACCGTGCCCTTGCTATTAGCGGCGGTCGCAATCTCCGCAACATTTATCCCCGCCTGGAGAGCCAGCAGCGTGGATCCGCTGGTAGCTCTTCGGGAAGAATAAGTAGAGGTAGATTGTCCCACTCGTCCATTGGACCGTGTTTTTACCTGATCGAACTTCGGCTCTCGACGAGTCGACTGGCTCAATCGGCGCATGATCGTTACCCGAGACTTCAGCGGACACGGCGCGTTTCCCCCAGGGACAGAGATCGTTTCGATCAATGGCATCCCGACCACACAGATATTGAAAAAGTTGCTGCTGATTGCTCGGGCAGACGGTGCAAACGACAGCAAGCGGATCGCACAGTTGTCCGTTACCGGAGACAGCGAATACGAAACCTTCGATATCTACTACCCGATGTACTTTCCGTTCCGCGCCCGGCGGCAGTTTGTCTTCGTGGTTCGGCGCCCTGGAAGCGGCCGCGCGGAACACGTCATCGCGGATGGCCTCACATTTGAGCAGCGAATTGCTCCAATCAAACAGCGTGAAGACGCTCGCAAAGGCGGTAGTGACGTTTTGTTCGAAGCCAGGCATGTGGCTGGGAATATCACGTACATCAAAATGCCGACCTGGGCGCTGTACGACAGCAAGTGGGACTGGGAACGCTGGTTGAACGAGAAAGTGAACAGCGCGGCCATAGAGCATGCTCCTGCATTAATCCTCGACCTTCGCGGAAATGAAGGAGGGAATGATGTGGGAAATGAGATCCTTGCCCATCTGATCGATGCGCCTATAACGCTATCTCCCATGAGACGTCTGGTCAGATATCGCAAGGCTCCGGACGACCTTGTGCCTTATCTCGATACCTGGGACAAGAGTTTTCTCAACTGGGGCAAGGATGCTGTCGATCTGACGGAGCCATGGCCGACAGCTCCGTGGGGCGTGCGCTATCTGAAACTGACGCGCTACGACGATGATCCTTCAGGCGATGTGATTAAGCCGGCGGGGGAGCGTTTTCAGGGCAAGGTCTTCGTTCTCATCGACGCTACAAATAGTTCAGCAACGTTTCAGTTCGCACAAAACATGCAGAGCCACCATCTGGGCGTGCTGGTCGGTCAACCAACGGGCGGTAGTCAGCGTGGCATCAATGGAGGAGCCTTCTTCTTCCTGCACTTGCCGCATTCGGGAATCGAACTCGATCTGCCGCTCATTGGCACGTTCCCGCCAGAATCAACGCCCGATGCCGGAGTTGACACGGATGTTCCCGTATCACGGACCGCCTCGGACATCGCTAGCGGCAAAGATCCAGAATTGAATACAGCACTCTCACAATTGGGAAGCCATTCGTCCCCATAAACGTGTTTCTCTGAAGGGGCGATTCTCTCGTGGCGCATCATCGCCGATGCGCTCACCGACGGGGCGGACGCCAAAGACCTGCGATGTCCCGGCAAGTTGCCGTAGAACGGGCTAGCATGATAAGTGCTTCCGGTTGTCCGTTGGCGTAAAGGCCAATTCACTCATCGAGAACCTTCCTGAGCCTTCTCAAATTTCGCTTGGTTGGATTATGGGGCTGGAGTGCGCGTTGCTCTCGACCCGATTTGCGTCAGCTAGCGGGCAAATGGGTGATACCACTGATACCCATTTCGAGTAGAATGGGCTCCACAGCATAGATTCCATGGACGCCAAGGAATTGTATGGAAGAATTGGAACTTGCTGAATTCAAACCGAATACGGCTAAAGCGGTTCAGCTCCAATGAGTTGATCGATGGTCGGGGCGGAGGGATTCGAACCCCCGACCCTCTGCTCCCAAAGCAGATGCGCTACCAGACTGCGCTACGCCCCGACACTCCTTCGATTGTATCGCGAATCGATTTAGAGTCGCCCATCGGGGATGTGTAAACCCCACGCCTTTAGGCGGCGGCAGTTCTTGCTTTGGCCTTTTGGTCCTACCCTAGCCCATAGCTCAAGGTGTCTCGTTAAGGCTTGCAAGTCAAAGGAATCTTGAGCAGTACTATCGGCCGAAGGACCGATCAATCCGGCTTCTAGCCGTAACGTCGAAGCCACCGGCTGTTAGCCGGTGGTCAGTTCACAGTCCCCGATAGGGGATCGGTAACCCCCTCGCCTTCAGGCGACGGATGGGGCTAGGCTTGGAAGGATGGAAGACTACAAGCGTGGCAGCCACACGGTGTGGGACTGCAAGTATGACCTGGTACGGACTACGAAGTACCGGTATGAAGTTCTTGCGGGGGATGTAGGGCAGCGATGTCGTGAGTTGCTTCGGGAGATCGCTCTAGTCAGGAGATTGTGATCTACGCGGGATCGATCAACCGGGATCATGTTCATATGCTGATCGGGATCCCGCCATACATCTCAGTGTCGCGGGCAGTGCAGTACCTGAAGGGGAAGAGTTCGCATAAGCTGCTGAGCGAATATGGGCAACTGCGAAAGCGATACTGGGGCCAGCACCTGTGGGCACGAGGCTACTGGGTGGCCACGAGCGGTAATGTGACAGACGAAGTCTGGAAGCGATATATCGAGGAGCAAAAGCCCCCAACGCCAGACGATGACTTCAACGTGGTGTAATCGGCCGCATGGCCGATCGATCCGGCTTCTAGCCGTAAACCCGAAGCCACCGCCTGTTAGGCGGTGGAGGATTCACGTCTCGCCCGGCCTGGCTTGGCTCGCGCTCAAAAGGGCCGATAGAGCAGGTGAACCAGCCAGACGACCAGGAGTACTGGGATGGCAAAAACCACGCCTAGCACCGCCCCGAGCGACAGCAGAAAAGCCCAGTCCTTCCAGGTGTGTAGGCGCGGCTCGCCGAGGTGCCGGCACATGAGCAGGTAATTGCGCCGATTCGCCTTCCACGCGATGTCGAATATGTCGCCAAAAATCGGAACGGAGCCGACGAGAACGCCGATCCCCAGATTTACGGCCATGCGCACGAGTGCAATATAGGGAACTCCACGAATCCAGGCCGCCAGCGGAATGACCAAAGACAGCAGTCCGGCAAGAACATCGCCGAAACCAGGGACGAGCCCGATGATTCCATCGATTCCGAAGCGAAAGCTGGTTCCCGGAATCCGGAACGCCTCATCGAGCAAAATCTCCAACCGTTGTAGCGTCTGGTCGCGAAAAACCCAGGCTTCTCTGGCCGACCGTTCCGACTCAGGCGCAATGGTTTTTAGGCCATCTGCCTGAGAGCCGCGGGCTCCCGGATTGTCGTGGGAAGGCGCCATCATGCCCGGGTTGCGAAGGATTGCCCCTCTCTCGTTCGATGCTACAATCGTTAGGGTACACGGCGGCTATAGTTCAGAGGCAGAACGCCTGACTGTGGCTCAGGATGTCGTGGGTTCGATCCCCACTAGCCGCCCCAATACACACCAGGACGCGTCGGTTTGAATCTCAAATAGCCGAGTCTACGTGATCACAGATATTCCCAATCCTACTTCAAAAACTGATACCACCGGGACTACGCTTGAGTGGCTCTATTCCTTTACACCAAGACGAGGCCTCAAAAATGGCCACGTCCAGACGATCGTGGGGAATTATCTGCCAAGGCCATCCTTCGCCCTCGCATCGCACGCGGAGACCGTGGAAGTTGATCCAATGGATGGTAGCCGGGTCCTTTGCCATTGTTCCTGGCAACCGGAAGAGGTACGCTCGCATCGGCTCACCGTCATCCTCGTCCACGGTCTCGAAGGTTCTTCCGATTCGCAGTACATTCGTGGCTTGGCCGCCCGCAGCTGGAGCGCCGGCTGCAATGTCGTCCGCATGAACATGCGAAACTGTGGCGACACTGATCGTCTGACCCCCACCCTCTATCACTCGGGGCTTTCTGGGGACGTTGGCGCTGTCGCAGACCATTTCGTTGCCCGGTTCGGGCTGCAGCACATCGCGCTGATCGGCTACTCAATGGGCGGGAATTTGGTTCTGAAATTGGCCGGTGAGTGGGGACACCGTCGCTCCCTTTGCGCTGTCGCAACGGTTTGCCCGGCGATTGACCTCGCGGCAGGCTCCGACGCCCTCCATGAACCCGCAAACCGGGGCTATGAATGGCATTTTCTTCGCGGACTGATGCGGCGTTATCGGCGAAAAGCCGCACTCTACCCGCACATTTATACGACCCCAACTATCGGACCGGTGCGTTCGCTGCGCGAATTCGACGACAAGATCGTGGCTCGTTACTGTGGATTCCGGGACGCCCATGACTACTATTACCGCGCTGCCAGTGCACGAGTCATCGATCGCATTGCAGTGCCCACACTAATCCTTCAAGCGCTCGATGATCCATTCATTCGCCTATCCCGGGAGACACGCATTGCGATCCAGGCCAATCCACACATCACGTTCATCGAGACGCCCCATGGAGGTCACTGCGCTTACCTCGGCGCCGATCCTGGCGATGAGATTCACTGGGCGGAGGCGACCGTGATCCGCTACCTCCTCCACTTGAAGGGCGGAAGACTTGGAGGCTGACTGGGAGATTGAGATCGGCGGCAGTGCGCCAATCATCGAGAGCGCGTGGAGCGGCTTCACCGATCTGAGGATTGCCCCAGAAAGATCCGAGTTTTTGCAGGAGATCGCGTCCCTTCCAGCTTTGGCACCGTCGCTTGTTCGTCTCAACTCTCCTGGATCAGGCTTCTTCACTGTGAAATGCGATGTTTGGCCGGTGACTGGAATCGATCCCTTCGAGTTCGACACCGACCACGAGCACAACGTGATCGGCATCGCCTGCTATATCGATCTCCTGCCATGCTCCTCGTGGCTTTGGCCGGATCTGTCGGCTCCCAAGAGACGTTGCGCGATGATTTGTGTGGAATTGCGATCTTCAACTCTACGCTGCTGCCGTGCTGATCTGGTTCTACGCCGTGCAAAAGGCATAGACCACGAGCAAAAGATCGGTATCACGGCCTACATAGCAGGCTGCGGGGCAACCGAGGAGGAGGCGCGACGTCATCTCGGAGATGCCCTAAGTTGTTTCGTGGATGCGGCAATGCGTTCCGGCTCAGATACTGGGGAGGTTTCAAAGTTACAATCAGATCTACGGGCGAGTAGCTCAACTGGATAGAGCACCGGCCTTCTAAGCCGGGGGTTGTGGGTTCGATTCCCGCCTCGCCTACCACAGAAACAAAAAGAGTTGCAATATCCCCAGTCTTTCATCTTCGCGCCCCGGTGGGGGATTTTGGGGGGCCTAGAGGACATTCGAGAGTAAGGGAGAGCAGGACAGTAGCAGAAGAGGGCGACGCCTGCTTCAGATATTTCGCGAGGATCGGCTGAGTTTGCTTGCCGCACACATTACGCCGTCTGATCTTTCTCTCCAAGTAATTTCCAGTAAACCGAATAGCGTTGATCACGAATCTGATAAAGAGGCATCAGACTCAGCTTCGCCCCTACGCCATCAGCAGTGAAGCGAAGCTCGGCAGGGGAGTCCACATTGATCCAGTTGGAAGGAGCTGTTTCTGCCTTCGCGGAGACGCCCGGCAGGGGGTCTGGCAGGGGAATGGTCTTGGGAAACGGCTCATACAAGGAACGCGCTGACTGGTCCGTCGGCCCGGGGCCAAGATCGGCAGCCAGAGCCATCGGGCCGTACAGAGCCGCACGGACGGATTCATCTCCGGGGAGAGGTTCTGTCCACAGGTGCATCGGGAGCGAAATGCTGAGGGTGTCGCCGTCCTGCCAGGTTCTCCGGATTGCCAGATACGATCCCGAATCAGCCACAGCTTCGAGTGAGCGCCCATTGATCTTGATTTCGGCGTCGTCTGCCGTCCAGCCTGGGATGCGAACATGGATCGTGCGCGCTGCAGGCCGCGAGGTTCTCACGGTCACGTGGGTGCCTTGCTCGTGCGGGAATTGTGTTCGTTGTTCGAGCGCGAATCCCTCTTCCGTCCAGTCGAGGGTGGAGGCGAGGAACTGATTGATGTAAACGTTGGCGCCGCGATGGAAGTAAATCGTGTCGGAAAACTTGGCGAACTCTTCGGCGCCCGTGCCCGTGCAGCACAGGAAAGATTCTTCGGGAGTGTTGTAAGCGCGCCAATAGCCGGCAGCGAGAGGGAAGAAGTACTGCTTCAGGCCTCTTTCATTTTGGGTGCCGAGCCTGCAATTGAAGAGGGCTCTTTCGTAGCCGTCCATCCAGCGGGCGTCACCGGTCCACCCGAAGACCAGGCGTTCGAGCTTCATCAGGTTGTAGGCGACACAACACTCGGCGTTCCTCCACTGCAACGTCCCCTCTAGCTGGCCCGGCGGTGTCTTCCAGAACTCTTCGACGCTGGTATTTCCGATAACGTAGCTGCGCGCCGAGAGCACCTCATCGAGGAAATACTCGGCGATCCGCCGGTAGTGACTATCGCCCGTGACCTCAAACATCCGAGCAGCGCCGATGATCTTCGGAACATGAGTGTTGGCATGCAGTCCTTGCAGTTCGTCGCGGCGCGCGGCGAGCGGATCGAGGAAACTCGGCTGTTCGAATAAGTGGGCAGTCGCGAGATATCGATCCTTCTTGGTGACGGCGGCGAGGTTAACGAGAACCTCATTCATACCTCCGTACTCGTCGCGGAGCATGCGTTGGCGCTGCTCGGTGCCGATGGGCCACAGGAAGTCGCCGACCCAACGAGCCATGCCTTCTGCGGCGTCCAGAGCGTCGGTGTTCCCGGTCAGAACATACATGTCGAGCAACCCGGCCATGATTTTGTGGCAGGTATAGAAGGGCGCCCAAACCTGCTTTCCTTGGACGAGATGCTCAAAAAGGTCGGCGGGGAAGGCGCTGAGGTATCCCGTCCCGATCTTCTTCTGGCACTGCCCTAGGCCAGCGACGACCTGATCGCCTTTCTCCTTCAAGTCCGTATTGCCTGAGGCTGCCCACGTGAGTGCAACCGCGGACAGGAAGTGCCCACCGTTGAAGTGGCCTCGCAACTCGCAGGTCGGCGCCTCCCAGCCTCCATAGGGAGCTGCACTCGAAGAGATGCCTGCCGTTGCGCGGAAGCTATAGAGGAGACGATCCACGGTCAACGAGTCGAGATAGCGCGCGTTGATCTCTTCCTGCTCTTTGAAGATGCTGGATGCCAGGCGCACGGAACTCAGAGGAAAAGGCGTGATCCGACCGGAAGGTGCCTCGTGCCTTTCAGCGGCGGAACTCTGCAACAGCGCGGACGGGCCAACAAGGAGAAGACTCGCTGCTTCAGCGCCAGCCTTCAGAAATGAGCGGCGGGAATGAACCTGCATCAAAGGCCCTCCTATTGGGTTCACGAGAACCTGGTCGGCTGCTGAGTGACGTTCGTCGCGCAGACGAGTTCAACGCACAGGCTCGCAATTGCATACGGGATTTCCCGAATCGGTCGTTATATCTGAATTCGTTTTCAGGCCTGCGATCTTGAGAACGAATGCTTCCTTGCGCTCGTGAGCGTCAGGCAGCGTGACAGTGAGACCCGCAGCGTCCTGCTTGTAGCGCAATGGTCCGGCACCAAGCAGAGTCACCGAGTGCACCGGCCCCACCTCTCCGCCACCGGCCAGGGAGTGGATTGTTACCTCTTCTCCAGCCCCCTTCCCCATAACGATTGCGTACAAATCCTGCTTCTTTACGGTGAAGTAGATGTGGTTGTCGCCCTTCTCTTCGAACCTGGTCCACGCGTGGGTATCGTAGATTGCGTCGCCATTGACTCCCAACCATTTGCCGATCGCGAGAAGGGTGTCCTGTTGATCCTGGGGGATCGTTCCATCCGCCTTCGGCGAAACATTCAGCAGCAAGGTTCCGTTCTTGCTCACTGTGTCCACCAGCCATCCGATCACCGTTTCCGGCGAGTTGGCCTTCATTCCGTCGATATATCCCCAACTTGATCCGATAGGCCGATCCACCACCCAGGAGCCGCCGCGAATGCCATCCGGGGGCGCTCCTTCGAAGTCGAGGATCGACGCGATAGTTTTGATGTTTGTTCCTGAAGGAGCAAATGCCGCCTTCTTCGTGGTGAACGAAACCTGCTTCCCCCAACTCTTGGCCCGGTTATAGTAGTACGCCGCAATTTTCAGCTTCAGCGGATCGAGGTATCGCTGATCGACGCCATTGTCGAAGTAGATGAGATCGGGTTGGTACTTGTCGATCAGTTCGACATTGCGTTCGTACCAGTTCACCAGGAAGCGTTCCATTGCCGCATCGCTGCGGTCGGCATAGTTGTAAAAGTCGGCCCACTGGGGATCGTAGAGATCGGCGTGTTCGGCCTTCATCTTCTCCGCCAGCTCCCGGGGTGGATTGATGAATTGAAAATTCTCGATTCCATGATTGGCAACTCCGACCTTCATCCCCTGCTTCCGCACGGCGGCAGTCAGCTCGCCGATGACATCTCTCTTCGGGCCCATTTGCACCGAATTGAAGGGTGTTACCTGGCTGTCCCACATGGCAAAGTTCTCGTGATGCTGCGCGCCCGGCATGACGTATCGCGCGCCCGCCTTCTTGAAGAGCGTGGCCCAGGCATCGGCATCGAAATGCTCCGCCTTGAACAGGGGAATGAAGTCCTTGTATCCGAACTTGTCGGGTGGGCCGAAGTGTTCTGTGTGCCAGGCACGCGTACTTCGAGGGCCGTCATTGATCCCGAGTGCCATATCGCGGCCAAAGAGCACCTTGAGGACATTGTCGTCGCCACCGGCGTAGAGGAACTTCTCGTACCACTCATTGCCATGCGCAGGGACCGAGAAGATCCCAAAGTGCATAAAGATCCCGAACTTCGCGCCTTTGAACCAATCTGGAACCGCGTAGTTCGCCTGGAGCGACGACCAGGTCGGCTGCACCGGCCCCGGAGCCATTGGCGTAGGAATCTGGCTGACCGCCTTATCCACGACCCGCTGGTTTGTTTCCGGAGCCATATCGAACCCGAGACTATTGCCGCCTTCCCCCGCAATCTGCGCAGAGAGCCGCGTCGAAGAGCCGATCAGGGCTGCAAAAAGCAACACGGGAGTTACCAGCATCCCGCACCTGCCGGGCATCGATCCTGTCGCTATACGTGATCCAGTCATTTGCAATTCACCTCGTTGGTTCGGTAATCAAATATTGCGATCGTCCGCAGGCACTTCGCTGCATTCGATGCGGGTGTTAGTTAGCGTCTTTACCAACCCGCCTAGACGATCTTCAGCGTGATCGCATAATCGCAGGGCTTCCGTTCCGGCATTACCACGACGAGGCCCTGCTCGTCCTGGGCCCAGGTCACCTTGTCGTCGTAACCCAGAAGTGCGACATGGCTGATCTTCGGAGGAGAGAACCTGCTGGTGGTGGCCAACGGCCGAATGAGCGCCTCCTTTTCGGGCCAGCCCATAACGAAGGCATAGAGCGTGTTGCCCTTCGTCGTGAAGCGGACTTCGTCAGCGGTAAGGTCGGTGCGACCGGACTCATTAAACCGGGTCCCGCCGCTTGTCGTCGGCGCTGTTGCGACAGGGCCGTCGCCGAAGGTTTTCCATGGCCGGGTTCCGTAAATACCCTCACTGTTGATCGCCATCCACTTCGTAATCTCATCGAGAATAACCATTTCTTCATAGTCCAGCTCGCCGCTGTTAGGTAAGGGGAAGTTGAGCATGAGGTTCCCATTGCGGCTGACGATGTCGACGAGCAGATCGATCACATATTTGGGAGACTTATACTGCGCTTCCCGGTTGTAATGCCAGTCACCGATGCAGGTATCGGTTTGCCAGGGATTCGCTGGAATGCCGGCTGCTACGCCGCGCTCCCAGTCTTGAACGCACGTGCCGACCTCGCAATCGCTCGGCAGCTTGCTGGTGTACACCGCTTCGCATCGGCCGCCGTGGCGTTGGGCGTCCACGTTGTATAAATTGGCGACGAGCGCAAGCCCGTATTCGTCGAAGAAGATATCGCCGTCGGTGTACAACAAATCGGGCTGGTATTTGTCGACGAGATCCTTGATTCGATCGAAGTAATGCTTTTTCCACCAGACCGGTGCCTCACGGTCATTCAGAAGACGATAACTGTAGGGATAGTAGGGCGGCAGTTTGTGGTAAAGGTCAGCGTAGGCGGGGTCAGCACCATCGTAAAGCGCGCCGGCGAGCGGGCCGGTCTTGTCGCTCATGTGCGATGTGCTGAACCAGTGGTAGCTCGGGGCAAGGTGTTCGCTTACCGCGAAGCGGAGCCCATGCTTATCGGCAGCCTTCTTGAAGGCCCCTACGATGTCTCTCTTTGGCCCCGTCGCAACAGCGTTCCAGCGGGGCTGGAACTTGGAATCCCAAAGATCGAATCCGTCATGATGGACGGCCATACTGCAGAAGTACTTCGCTCCGGCCTTTTTGTAGAGGCCAAGCAAATGGTCCGGATCGAACCGATCGGCTTTCCAGGTTGGGATCACATCTTTAAATCCGACTCGGGTCGGATGGCCATAGGTCTTCACGTGGTATTCGTACTGTTTGCTTCCCTGGATATACATGTTGCGCGCATACCAATCGCCGTATTCGGCGGCGGACTGCGGACCCCAGTGCGCCCAAATCCCGAATTTGGCGTCGCGATACCAATCCGGAATCTGCCATGCACGAAGCGACTCCCGCGTCCCTCGGAATGGACCGGGCACGATCTCCAAGCCGGGGTCTGCCGATGAATCGGCGATCGTACGCGCCAGACACTTGCGCGATAAGAGGAGTGTAGGTGCGGCTCCGATCAAAGATAGCGCGCTTCTTCTATCGATCTTCATGCGTGCCCTCCACTGCTCATTTTCGTTTCAAGAAGTTCACCATCTGAGATCTGCTCCCTTGCCACGCTCGCGAACGGTGGCCGGCCCATGGAGAGCCTCAGCCGCTCTTCCGCTTGAGGCGTCCAATATCCACAATCCAATTCGAGAAAGATAGAAGTGTAGGGGATCGCAAGCGTGGACTTGAGAATCAGGATGCGAAAGATCTTCGCGCTTTCATCCAACCTGGCAATGATCTGATCGTGCGGCAGCACCCGTGTCTCGCGATTGCCGATGAGGCGTACTAGCTTCTGCCTGAATCGATTGATTCCGGGCCCATCCTGCTCCGCCACGAGCTTGAACTCCGCA
>Ga0335069_10011244_pt1 | contig 12647 bp, 14 predicted proteins | sample Lox_Sample_11_FD_206714 | JGI IMG/M metagenome (GOLD analysis project Ga0335069, IMG submission 206714) | Soil microbial communities from Loxahatchee National Wildlife Refuge, Florida, United States - Lox_Sample_1.1 | ecosystem: Environmental > Terrestrial > Soil > Wetlands | place: USA... | reverse complement strand
GGGCGTTTGAACTGGAGGCCGACGCTTGCGGCGCTGGGCATCGCGCTGCTGACGTTCTGGGCCGGATATCTGTTTCACGTTTCGCATCTGACGGTTGGCAACGGGCAGGTGGTTGCGAGCTTTCCGAACCGTCCGACGAAGACGTGGGCGACCAAGGCTAAGACCGAGCTTAACCTGCTGCTGCCTGCGGGCGAGTATGTCGAAGGGTTTCGCAATGTGGCCATCAGCAGCCATCGCGGACGTCCCGCCTGGTTCCTGGGCAGTCTGTATCGACAGGGTGGTCCGAAGATTTACTATCCCGTCGCCATCGCACTGAAGTGGCCAACGATTCTGCTGCTGCTGTTTTTCGGCAGCCTGTTCCTGGGAGTGCGCAAGACGTGCCGGAGTCCCGGCGATCTCCTCATCATTTCTCTATTCGGGCTGGTGTTTTTCGCTTTCGCGCTGCAATCGCATTTCGATATCGGCGAGCGACACATCCTGCCGCTATACGCCTTCGCGTTGCTGATCGCCGGCGGCGTTTGGGAGCACGCGCGCAAGAATCGCACGGCTATGGTGGTCGTGATCCTGGCGCTGGTCCTCAATGCCGCCGACGCGCTGCGCTACGCGCCTGACTATCTGGCGTATTTCAATATCCACGTCAAGCCACAGACCAGTTGGTACCTGCTGACCGACAGCAATCTCGATTGGGGGCAGGGGCTGATCGCCCTGCGCAAGTACGAGCAGCAACATCCGGACGAGACCCCGTACCTCGCTTATTTCGGCTCCGTTGATCCTAGTTTGTACGGGGTTCGCGCCATTCCTCTGGAGCCCAATCAGCCGGTGAAGGGAACGGTTGTCGCGGGTGCCAGCTGCCTTTCGGGGCAGGTGCTGGATGATCCAGAAAGTTATCGTTGGCTGTGGCCGAATCCTCCGCGCCAGATTCTTGACCACTCGATGTGGGTGTTCGACACGCGATGAAGACCTACCTGACGGTGCTGACCACCAATGACTATGCAGTCGGCGCTGTTGCGTTGTGGGAGTCGCTGCGCCCGACTTCGCCGCAGTATGACTTAGTGACCGTGGTAACCGGCCAGGTTTCTCAGGAGTGCGAGCAGAGCTTACAGCGTGCCGGACTCACGACGCTGCGGCTGGATCAGCATCTGCAACGCTCGTCGTCTTCCGACCGCGCGCTCCGCCACTGGAACAACACCTTCAGCAAGCTGCTGATGTTCGAGCTGGTGCAGTACGAGAAGTTTGTCTACATCGACAGCGACATGCTGGTGCTGCGCAACCTCGACCATCTCTTCGCGCGCCCGCACATGTCGGCGGCAGTGCCCGATCGGCTCATGCCCGGACACGAGTCGTGGGTGCAGTTCTGTACGGGCCTCATGGTGATTGAGCCGCAGCCGGGGCTGGCGCAGGCGATCATGCAGCACGTGCCTGCGGTGGAAGCGAGGATGAAGTCGTTCAGCGACCAGGACCTGCTGCACGAACATTTTCCCGACTGGCCGGCGCATCCGGAGCTGGAGCTGGAACAGGGCTACGGCGTGTTCGCGGAGTCGATCGACCGCTACGTGCAGAAGTTCGGCTACAACCTGAACTTCGCCGCGCCCGGGGAGCGGACGATTGGCGCGGTGCATTTTGTCGGGTCGCGCAAGCCGTGGTCGTGGAGCGCCGCCGAGCGGGCGCTGCGCTTGTCGAAGCACCTGGTGCGCGGGGAAACAGTCGCCCATCGCATGTTGCGCGATTATCTGCGGCTGCTGGATGCGGCGCAGAAGAAGCTGGGGTAGAGAATCATTTCACCACGGAGAGCACGGAGGTGTTTTGGATCACGTCCAGGCGAAAGTGATTGGCCCAGCGCGGAAGCGCTGGGTAAGTCGCGCTATCTCACCTGATCAGCCCCGTCAGGGGCGGCACATGGCCGAAAGGCAAGAGTGTCGCCCCTGAAGGGGCTCAGCAACAAATTTCTGCCCTCACCCAGCGCTTCCGCGCTGGGCTACTCACTTTCGCTTTCCGAATCTCGAAACTGATCCCTCGCCTGCTACTTCGTTGGCGACTGAGCCTTCGCCAGGTACGCATTGATCTGCTGTTCCCACTCTTTCCCGGCCTGCGCATCCTTCTGCGCGAACTGCTGCACGTGTTCATTGGCTTCGGCGATCAGCGCCGTGCGCTCATAGGAAACCGCGACGCCGGTCGCGTGTCCATGCAGGCGCGCGAGGTGAATGTCGATGACCGTCACCATGGCGTCGTTCAGCACATAGGCGTACTGGATATGTCCAGCGGCGAGATCGAGCGCCGTGTTCACCCAGATGCTGGAAAACTGCCCGTGCGCCACCTTGAAGACCATGCCCGCCTGATCTTTGGCCGGCTGGGGATAGACGAACTGCGGATTCCAGTCCGGCGACCACTTGCGCTCTTCGTTGGCCCCAAACAGCGGCGCGACCTGCTCGAGCGGCGCGTTGGCGGTGAACTCGAATTCGGTGTGCGTGTGCGCCAACGGCTTCGCCGCGGGTTGCTGGGCGGACAGGGAAGTGCCGGCCATTAAGAAGGCAATGGCAATGGTGTGAAGGTGATTCATCGGCGTCGCTCCTTGAGTTGGTGGCTATCGGCGGCGGTGAGGCTGAGCCCGTAGATGTCGCGCAGCTTGGCGATCTCCTTCAGCGTCTGTGGCGAGAACGGCGCCTTGCCCTCGAAGGCGTGCAGCACGATTCCCTCCAGCAGATCGCCGAGGGTCATGTCTTTCAGTTCGGCGAGGCCTTTCAGCACCTTCAGCAGGCGCTTCTCCATGCGGACACCGGTCTGGACGCGCTCGATCTCGAGTGAATGCTTGCCGCTTTCAACCATGGTACAAATGTATCACAATCCATAGCTGCCTCCTCAACCAAATTCAATTTCGAGGTGCGAAAGCTGGCGTCAACTCTGTGAACCCTGCCCCGCTGCAGCAGAAGCCTTGCCCCGCCCCAGCCAACACATCTACTGGAACGGGGCACACTTGTTTTCTGGACAGGAACATGTGCAACCGGCGGCAAGAGCGGACTCGAGCAGAGCCAATAATCGTGAGCGTGCTAGTGGAGTGTGATGCGATGGCCGTTGAAGTACTCCGAGCCATTCGCGAGCACATTGCCCTGGGTGTCGATGAAGCTGTACACCCCGGTTCCGGTGAAGCTGTTGCCATCAGCCGAAAGCGTCAGCACCTGGGTAATGGACCCCGTGGCGAACAACGTGCCATCGGGATTGATGACGATACTCTGGAACGTCATTTCGTACTTGCCGGGCGCGAGTACCCGCCAGGCGCCGAAGCCAGGGCTGATGTAGATTCCGGGGCCGCCGCCGGATAGCTCGCCACCGTCGGACTCCACCAGATTGCCGTCGGCGTGAAAGGTGACCAGAGCCGGCAGGGTGAAGGCGCCGTTCGGGTCGACGAAGTTGGCGCTCCATGCGCCGGTGAGAGTGCCGGATTGTGCGAAAGCTGCGGCTGGGGCAAACGCGATCACTGCGGCGGCACACAGCACAAGGGACAGCAGAAGGCGATGGGGAAGGGTTTTCATGCATTCTCCTCATTCTTGAAGTTGCGGCGAAGTTTGTCGCTGCTGGACTCAACCAGGTTGCGCAACGAATCAGGGCAGATGAGCACGCGGCCCGCACCAACGTCGTGGAAGTGGACGCGTCCGGCCTCCACGTGGCGATAGATCGCGCGCAGCGAGAAACCGAACGCCGCGGCGACCGCTTCGGGGGTCAGCATCGGCGCCGAACCGCAACGCCCGCACGTCATCTCCGAGCTGACTTGCTCGAAGCGGACGCTGAGCGTTTCCGTGGTTTGGACCGTGATTTCGCGCGTGCGCCGGATCTTCACCTCACCAGCCCTGTTCGGTTGCGACCTCGCGGCCAGGCCAGCCCGCGAACTCGCCGAATGGGTCGCAGTCTGCGCGAAAGTTCCTTCGAATGTCTTAAAGACCGTGGTAGGATTTCCTAAATTTTTCTCAAGAGCGCCGCTCACCAGGGTTCATCGCGTTGCAAATGAAGGAGTTTTTTAACTTCGGGGCATTCCAAGTCGAGGCCGACCAGCGCCGGGTCAGCCGTGACGGCGAGCCGCTGGCGGTGCCCTCGAAAGTCTTCGACACCCTGCTGGTCCTGCTCCGCAACCGCGAGCGCGTCCTCACCAAAGACGAACTGATGCAGGCCGTCTGGCCTGACAGTTTTGTCGAGGAAGCCAACCTTGCCCAAAACATCTCCACGTTGCGCAAGCTGCTGGGCGAAGCGCCGGGGGACAACCGCTATATCGCGACGATCCCCGGACGCGGCTACCGCTTCGTTGCCGACGTGCAGACAGCCCCGATGGAGCAGGCCGAGGTCGTGCTCAAGCGGCAGACGACGACGCGGGTGGTGGTCGAAGATGAGGACGAGGACGATGCGATCGGGCAGCAAGGTGAGGCTTTGCAACCGACGCAGCCCATCCATCCTCAGCGTGCCACGCAAAGGCCGAAGCGGCTGGCCGTGGCCTTCGCGGCCATTATCTTCGCAGGGGGACTGGTTGTGGCGGGAGTGTATTCGTATCGCAGCCTGCATCGCTTGCCCAAGCCCAAACCGCCCGCTCCCGGGATGACGATTGTGGTTGCCGATTTCGCCGACTCCACTGGCGTTCCTGGTTTCGGAGCAGCGTTGAAGCAGGAGTTGGCGATCGAATTACAGGAATCGCCGAGCCTGGGCGTGCTCTCCGACCAGAGAGTCGGAGACACGTTGAAGCTCCTGGGACGGCCGACGAACCCGCCTTTCACACCGGAGCGCGCACGCGAAGTCTGCCTGCGCACGAATAACAAAGCGTTTGTGTCGGGCACTGTCTCGAACACCGGCAACCGATATCTGATGACTTTGAACGCGGAGGACTGCGCGAGCGGCAACTCGCTCGCCGGAATCGAGACCGAAGCTGCCGACCGCAGTGACGTGCCCAAGGCGCTGCGGCAGGGGGCCCGGCAGATTGCCGAAAAGCTCGCGGCGGCGTTGCCGGCCATCGCCAACTCCGATCCCCCGCTTCCCAACAACATTACCGGCTCGCTCGCGGCAGTGCAGGCTTACGCGCAAGGCGTCAAGGTGGATGCCACCAGCAACGGCTCGGAGGCATTGCTGTATTTCCGCCGCGCCGTGGAGCTCGATCCCGATTTCGCCATGGGGCATCTGTACCTGGCGCAAATTCAAAACGGCCTCGGCGACACCGTGACTGGCCGGCAGGAGTACACCCGGGCCTATGAATTGCGCGGCCGCGTCACTCCGGTGGAGCGCGCAGCGATTGAGGGCGAGTATGAGCGGCAAGTGACCGGAGACATTTACAAGGCCGTGGAAGCGTTTGAGGAGTGGACGCAGCTTGAGCCCGACAACGCTGTGCCGCATCTAAGGCTGGCTGGGCTTGCCGGGTTGCTGGGACGCTATCCGCAGCAGTTAGCGGAGGCGCAAGCGGCTATGAGCATCAGCGAGGCATCCGGACAGCAGCCCGTGGGCTTCGGCTGGGTTCTGAATGCCTACATTCACCTGGGCAAGCTCGATGAGGCGAAGTCGGCGCTGGAAAAGCGCAACAGGAAGGGCGGCTGGACATCGACCCGCTATACTCTCGCGTTTCTCCAAAATGATGAGGCGGGTATGCAACGGGAGGTGCAGAGGGCGATGGGAAAGGAGGACGAAGGATTCCTGCTCACGCTCGCAGCACTGACCGAGCAGTATCACGGGCACATGAAGCGCGCTCGTGAGCTCGTGGCGCAGGCGGTGCAGGCCGGGCGCCACCTTGGGTCCTCCTCGGACGCAGCTTATGAAGTTGAGGAGGCGCAAAACGAGGCCGAGGCGGGCAACATGGCCTGGGCGCGGCAACATGTTCCGAAGGTCGCGGCGGAAAAGATGTGGGTGATCACGGATTTCACCGCCGGATATGTGCTGGCTCTATCCGGCGAGACGAAAGCCGCGCAGCAGATCGCCGACAAGCTCGACCAGCAATATCCGCTCGACACGTTGGCGCAGCGATGTTGGATTCCGCAGATACGAGCGGTCGTCGCGCTGAACAGGAACGATGCGAAAGCCGCCGTTAGCGAGTTGATGACGGCGGCGCCGCTGGACCTGAGCTGCCAGATGATACCGGTCTATGTGCGCGGGCAAGCCTACCTGGCTGCCGGACAGCCGCAACAGGCCGCCACGGAGTTTCAGAAGATCCTGGATCATCCCGGCATCGTCGGTAATGAGATCCACGGCGCGCTGGCCCATCTGCAGCTGGGCCGTGCGCAAGTGATGATGGGCGACAAAGCTGCCGCCCGCAAGTCATATCAGGATTTTCTGGAGCTCTGGAAGGACGCTGATCCCGATGTTCCCATCTATCTGCAAGCCAAGCTGGAATACGCCAGGCTGCAGTGACAAGCGTTTTCACCACGGAAGCACGGAATACACGGAATCTTTCAAATTAACTGACGGCAATGGGCGGTATTTCTAGCTTCGCAACAGCAAGAGCGGCGATGCTTCCGTGGTGAAATTTAACCTCTCAACTTTGCCAACAGGTCTGCGGGATGAACGGGCTTGGCCAGGATTTCGAATTCGTGGCCCTGGGCACGCGCGTTCTCCAGCAGATCGGCCGTGGCGGCCTGACCGGAGAACAGAAGAATCTTGCAGCTCGGCAAAAAGCCGCGAATGTTGATGGCCGCTTCGATGCCGTTCATGTCCTGCATGATGACATCGCTGATTACCAGATCGGGCTGCAGCGCACGTGCGCTTTCCACCGCTGCTGTCCCGCTGTATACCGCCGACGCGTCGTATCCGTTGAGGTCGAGGATCTTGGCCAGAGTATCGGCAATGACCTGCTCGTCATCCACGACCAATACCTTGGGTTTTTTGCCTGCTTGCATTCACCGCTCCCTTCGAAAGTCAGCGCAGCCGAATCACCGATTATAGCGGAGTCGCGGGCGGGCAATTCTGCCCGGGAACGTACGTGTGAGATGCACAATTTACGTTGTGCGTGGCAGGAACCGCGAAAAATCTACCTGAATTGGGTGGCTGAGCTCTTTGTTTGTTCTAAAGAGCAATTGAGGGGCCAGGAACCTTCGGTGAGCGCGATTCGGCCCTGGAGCGCTTGTGTCGCCGGTCACAACCGCAGCGTGATTCATATCACCGCCTCGATGGTCATGGGCTTTGTACATTGAGGTTGGCGAAGGACCTTGCGGGGTAAGGATCCAATAATCAGCACGACGGCAGCTTCGGCCGGGATTCCAGCGCAGGGACTTCAGCAAAGATTTTCGCGGCCGGCCGTGGGGCGGCAGCAAACGAAGAAAGGGAGCAATCATGGCATACGTAATCGTCGATACCTGTACGAAAGATGAACTCTGCGTCGAAGCTTGTCCGACCGACTGCATCCACCCCAAGAAGGATGAAGAGGGTTTTGAGGCGGCCACCCAGCTATGGGTTGATCCCGATGGCTGCATCGACTGCGGCGCGTGCGTTCCGGTCTGCCCGACGAATTCGGTCTTCGTGGTCGATGAAGTGCCTGCCGACAAGCAGGAGTTCATCGCGAAGAACGCTGAGTACTACGCGAAGGCATAGGGACGTTTTCACCACGGAAGCACGGAAGACACGGAAGCGGTTTAAGTCTTTCGTTTGCGAAGGCCGGCGGTGGGGAGGCAAAGATCGTCTTGGCCGCCTATGACCACTCCAAAATTCCGTGTATTCCGTGCTTCCGTGGTGAAATGACTTCGTCGGAGTGGGGGTAGGGCTTATACCACCATCGTGTGATGGTATCTGGCCTGTAAGCAGCAGATTTCGTTGACATCGAATTCCTGCTCTCCGAAAATTGAGAGTCGCAGGAAAGGATGCCCGATGTTTCCGCAACAATCTCCTATCAGCATCTCAGAACCGCCACAACCGCCGCCACCAGTCAAGCAATCCACCAAGACTCCGGTCTGGGTGTTTGTGCTGCTGGGTATCGCGGGAATCTACGTCATTGCCTCGCTGTTCTTCATGTTCCGGATGTATGACGTGCGGGCGAAGATCGGCGCGCTCGAGCAGCGGCAACAGACGCTGGAGACGCAGCAGGCGGAGCTGACCAAGCGCTTGCACGTGACCTCATCGGAGTTCAAGCAGACGCTGACCACGCAAATGGAGTCGACGAAGCAGGCGATGGCGACCCGCGCTGATGAATTGGAACGCCAGCAGAAGGCTGCCGCGGCACGCCTCGCCGCGGCCCAGAGCCAGCAGAGCAAGCAGTTGGCAGCGGTCAGCGGGGAAGTCACCAACGTCAAGACCGATGTCGGCAGTGCGAAGACGGACATCCAGAAGACGCAGAGCGATCTGGCGGCCACCAACGCGAAGCTGGAAAAGACCATCGGCGATCTGGGCGTGCAGAGCGGCTTGATCGCGCACAACGCGTCGGAGTTGGAGATCCTGAAGCGCAAGGGCGAGCGCAACTATTACGATTTCACTCTGCAAAAGGGCGCCCGGACAGCGGTCTCAACCATCAGCCTGCAGCTGAAGAAAGTTGATCCCAAGAAAAGCAAGTTCACGCTGAACGTGATTGCCGACGACCGCACCATCGAGAAGAAAGACCGCACGGTGAATGAGCCGCTGCAGTTCTATACCGGCCGCGATCACAACCTGTATGAGGTAGTGGTTTTCACCGCATCGAAGAACAGCATCACCGGGTACCTGTCGACGCCGAAGGGCGCGCCGACGCCGGTGACGCCGTAGTCGAGCGCTTCTTCAGTTCGGAATTTCAACCTCGGTGTAGCTGCCGGGAGTGGCGGCATTCACAGCAGCGAGAATCAGGCGTGCGTGCAGACGCAAAACCGGCCATTGCGCATTTCCGATAACGACAATTGCGATTTTGCGGTTTGACAGGTTTTGCTGGTAACGGATGTTCTTATCGGGCGTAACCAGCACTTCGAATCCGGCGTTTTCTGCCTTCGCAAGCAAATCCCCAGTGAGCCGGTCCCAGCCTTCCGCCTGCGCTGGCCTGACGAGATGCCCGACCAGCAAGCGCGCGAGCCCACGCGGTGTTCCGTGATCGAAAAGCACTAGCATCTCAGGCGGCGTGCGTTGGCGTTTCGTCTAAACTGCGGGTAACGAACTCCAGCACGGCGTGGATTTGCTCTTGGCCGATATCAAATTGCTCCACGACCTCATCAATGGTCATACCTGCATCCAGGTTCTCGAAAATAATCGAGACCGGCAGACGGGTCCCCCGGAAGACCCACGCACCGCTTACGCGACCGGGTACGCTTTCAACCACGGGGCATTTTGACCAGTCCAACGCCATAGTAGGCTCCTGAACATATAGTAACCGCGTTTCGGATTTTGGGAGAGGGCGGATTTTTTTGGTCAGTTTCACGGTTCCCGTCTAAGCATGCGTTGCATAGCATCTTCTTCAGGCACAATTTCCCGAAGCCCCAATCCCTGCCGAATGCGGCTGGTGTCGTAGGCGATGTTCTGGTCGAAGTGGAATTTCAGATCGGTGTTAACTGGAATCGATGAAGGCGGCAATTTGGCCAGGCGCTCCGCAATGGTTGGAGTGTGCTCTTCGCCGACGTTGTAGATACGGCCCGCGGCTGCGGGAGAGAGCGCAGCTGTCACAATCGCCGCCGCAACGTTCTCAACGAAGCCGTGCGTCCAGCGCCACTGCGGATGGTTGCGAAATGCGTAAACTGTCGCCAGGTCGGCATTGTCTCCGGGGCCGTAAACTTTCGGGAGCCGCAGCACGGTGGCCGACAAGTCCGGACACGACAGCGCGACCCTCTCCACCAGAATCTTCTCGTAAATGTTTGCTAGGTCGTCGGCCGGTTTGGTGCTGTCGCGGTAGGGGTACAGAACCGTGCGAAGGGGCGAATCTTCGTGCAGGAGCCCCGGCTCGACCGGACCGGGCTCAATCCCGGTGAAGCGCCCGTAGGCGCGATAAACATCGCCGCTGCTGATCCACACCATCCGACCGGTGTGTCCGCGAAAGAACTGCACCGCAGCCTGCACGTCCGCTTCGCCCATGGCGATCATGTGGACCACGACGTCCGGATTGGGAGTCAGCAGCTCCGCAGGAAACGATAGGACGGGCATGGACGCTTCGGGCCGCCGCACATGACGAACACCTCCGATGTCGGGCAATTCGTGCTCGCCGCGATGGTAGGCGGTGACGGAGTGTCTCAGCTGAGCAAGCTGGCGGATGACATGCGCGCCGATGAATCGAGTTCCACCGATGACGAGGATGTTCATGCGAACGGTAGCTTCTCGGTAAAGCGGGGCTGCTAGAGGTTCAGGCGAAGGATAGTATGTCACTAAACAGTCTGAGGAACATAAAGTCTGATATGTCTGCGCGAGGGGCCGACTCTCAATTAGTTGGGGGGGCCGCAGATAGTCACTCCTAGTTAAATGGAAGGAACCAGATGAGTACAATCCGTTCGCTATATGACAAACACACCTTTGGTGATCCTCGTGAGTGGTGTGGGTTTGTACGAGTCCTTCAGCAGGCGCTGGCAGATCATCTGGTGGAGGAGATAGCTCCGGTTTCGAAGCAGATATCCCCGCATGAAAGGTGGTTTCGAGATTGTCGCACCGGAGAGATATGCATTTATGTTGAGCCGGAGCCGGGAGTAGGCGGTGGTGTCTGGATGCCGGTCTCGCAAGGGGAACCCGGATAATTGCGTTTCTCGCAAATGGAGTTCCCACGGCGGGCGCCGAAGAACCGCACGGCCGACTTAATGCATCATCACCGCGCCCTTGCTGGGCTTGGGCTTGCGCAGCAGGAACAGAAACGGAATCATGCAGACAAACACCACGGCCAACAGCAGAAATGTATCGTTATACGCCAGCATGGCCGCCTGGCGCTGCACCATCCCCCAGACTGCCTCATAGGCCTGCTGCGTGGCCATCGCGGCGCTCGATCCCTGGCTCATGAAGTAGTGCTTAAGGCCGTCGAACATGTGCTGGGCGCTCATGTTCTCTGGCGTGACGTTCCTACCGAGCACATTGATGTGCGTCTGCTGGGTGCGGAACTGCACGGTCTCAACCATAGCAATGCCGATGCTGGCGCCGATATTGCGCATCAGGTTGAAGATGCTTGTGGCGTTGCCCATGCGCTCATTCGGGATCGGATTGTTCGTGATCGTCGTCAGCGGCACGAAGACGAAGCCCAGCGCCGCGCCCTGTACGAGCAGCGGCCACCAGAAGCTGCTCGATGCCACGTCGAGGCTGAATCGCGAGAGTTCCCACATGGCATACGCCGACGCCACCAGGCCGATGCCCAGCAGCTTGCGATGGTCGACCTTGTCGGTCAGCCGCCCGACAAAAGGCATGATGCAGAACGACGCCAGGCCGCGCGGCAGGTTGGTCACACCGGCATGAAACGCCGTGTAGCCAAGGATGACCTGCATCAGCAAGGGCAACAGCACCGTGCTGCCGTAAAGAACGAAGCCGATGAACGTCATCAGAAACGTGCCGATGGCGAAGGAACGGTACTTGAAGACACCGAGGTCCAGCACCGGATGCTTTGCCGTCAGCTCGCGGATGATGAGGCCGCCAATCCCGACAATTGCCAATACGCAAAGGATGACGATGAAGTGCGAGCCGAACCAGTCGTCCTCCTGGCCCTTGTCGAGCATAATCTGGAGGCTGCCGATGCCTACCGCAAGCAGTCCGATGCCCCAGTAGTCGATGCCGGTGCGCGGTCGGCGCAGGTATGGCGGATCGAAGATGAAAATCTCCGTCAGGAATAAAGCGATAACACCGATCGGCACGTTGATGTAGAAGACCCAGCGCCAGCTGTAATTGTCGGTGAGCCAGCCGCCGGCGACCGGCCCCAACATGGGTGCGACCACGATGCCGAGTGCCCAGAACGCCATGGCTTGCCCGCGCTTCTCCGGCGGAAACGATTCCATCAGGATGGCCTGCGAGAGCGGTTGCAATCCGCCGCCACAAGCGCCCTGGATGACGCGGCAGACGATCAGGAATGGCAGGCTCGGCGCCAGTCCGCAGAGGAATGAGGCTACGGTAAAGCCGCTGACCGAAAGCATCAGAAGGCGCTTGCGGCCGAAGCGTCCGGCGAGCCAGCCGGTCATCGGCAGAATGATGGCGTTGGCCACGAGATAAGACGTGAGCGTCCAGGTGGCCTCGTCGTTGGTCGAAGAGAGACTGCCGGCGATGTGCGGCAGCGAGACGTTGACCACGGTCGTGTCCAGCACTTCCATGAAGGTGCTCGACATGACCGCAATGGCGATCAGCCAGGGATTGATGGCACGGGTCTCGTTAGGCCTGGAAAATGGCATTCAAATGTATTCGATGATGAACTGGGTGGAAGATACAGTCTAATGCCTCAACATCGCGGTGCTCACGTGCAGACATAGAAACGCCCCCGTGAGCGCCGGAGTTGCGTTCGCTTGTGGCTTGCTTGAACTCGCCTAGGCAGCTTTGGGCCCGGTGTAGACGGTCACCGTATCTGGCCGAGCCGAGGGCTCAGAGTCAACCAGCTTCATTTCGTTCCAGTCATACGGGAATTCGTGGCCGCAATCCAGGCATACGACGTAAGTTCCTGTGACCGATGCTGCGGGGCTACGACGCTGCTTGCCTCGCACCGTGATGGGGAAGCTGCAACGCTTGTGGGAACAGCCGAAGACCATATCGAAGAGCCTCATACTGCACCTCCCAACCTGGCCGCACTTCACTTGCAA
>Ga0335069_10011243_pt1 | contig 12648 bp, 10 predicted proteins | sample Lox_Sample_11_FD_206714 | JGI IMG/M metagenome (GOLD analysis project Ga0335069, IMG submission 206714) | Soil microbial communities from Loxahatchee National Wildlife Refuge, Florida, United States - Lox_Sample_1.1 | ecosystem: Environmental > Terrestrial > Soil > Wetlands | place: USA... | reverse complement strand
GTTGCCCACATCGACGCTCGGCGCCCAGCCCGAGATCATTCCGTCTTCGGAGGCCCAGAGGAACTTGGCCGCACCCGACGCCGTCTTCGCGGCGTTGCTCACGACGAAGTCGTTGGATGCGTTGAATACGAGTCCGGTCGGCGAGCCCGTGTCGGCCGGATCTCCGGAGGCGGGGGGAATCGTAACGACGAGCGGCGACGGAATCGGTGGCGCGGCGACCGGAGGGAACGGCAGGCCGTTGCCGTCGTAGAGCGTCGACTTTCCCGTTCCGTTGTCGGACACCCAAACCGGTCCGGTGGGATTGAACGCCACACCCCAGCCGTTCTGCAGGTTCACGTCGTGATTGGGTGCTGCGATTGCGCCTGTCGGAGGCGCCAATGACACGAGATTCTGCACTTGATAGCTGTTCGCTCGATTGGGCGCCGATGGTGGTGGTGCGGCAATCGATCCGGCGGCAGCGAGGCCAAACAGGATTAGCGCGGCTGGAACGGTTCGTTGCAGGAAGGTGGTCGTCGGCGACATGGGAGGGACCTCCGAATGAAGAGCTCGCGGGTTCGTCTTGGGCGCACGAATTGCGCGCCCGCTTCGGCACGGTGCAGATGCCCGCGCGAATGCGTGACCGGCAAACATCGTCTCGCGTCGACTATTCCGCCATGAGCAGTTCGCAAGGAATCTGCAACATTCGGCTGCTGTTACCATGGGTGGGTCCGGGAAAGGGGGTTTCCATGGCATCGCTTCAGCGCTCGATCACGACGGGCTTCGCCGTCGGCGCGCTGCTCGTGCTCGCGGGCTGCGCCGGTGCGCCGGGGAGCGGCGGATCGGGACCTGCTGCCGAGGCTCCGGTGTACAAGGTCGGCGACCGCTGGGTCTATCACGGCGACGACGGCTTTCGCGTGAAGACCGAATGGGACGAGACCCACGAGGTGACGGCGGTAGGCACGGAGGGAATCACCGTGCGCATTGCGCTCAGCGGGGGAATGAGCGTCACCCGCACCGAGCTTTGGTCGGCGCCGGGCCAGGTGAAGATCGGCGCGGTCTACGGAAATCAGACGCGCCGCTTCACGGAGCCGCTCCAGCGCTACGACTTTCCGCTGGCGCCCGGGAAGACCTGGAACCAGTGGGCGAGGAATTACAACGAGTTCACGAAGGAGACGGGCGAGATCAACCGCTACGTGCGCGTGAGCGGATGGGAGAAGGTCTCGACGCCCGCGGGCAGCTTCGACGCGGTCAGGATGCAGGTGTTGATGCGCCTCGACGACGAGACGTTCTGGCGCTGGCCGACCACTTGCAACTACACCGTGTGGTACGCGCCCGCCGCGCGTGCCGTGGTCCGCGCGGAGCTCGACGCGCAGTACGCCGAAAAGGATGGCGGTCTCGAAGGCGGCGCCGCGGTTCGCACGCAGCACAGCGTGGTCGAGCTCGTCTCGTTCACGACAGGCGGCTAGGCCCGCTCCCGCAGCCCGCCAACGGCGCAGTCGGCGCTGATCCGGCGCGGCGCGTGCGGACCGTCGAATTTCGGCGCGTCGGCGCGGGCGCGTATTCTGGGACAATGGGAACGTGCCACCGTCCAAGGGGGAGGCGGACATGTCCACGCAGCAAGTCGGCGACGCGAAGCTCGTCCGGCAATTTCGATCCATCCTGATCTGGCCGCTGCAGCTGCGGCCGATCCGCGAAGGAGCGCAGATCCAGTCGCACTGGGAGCTTCTGGGGCGCGACGCACCCGACAATCCGTGGGGCGAGGCGCGCGACGCGTTCGGATGCGCGCCCGGCGATTTCAAGCTCCGGCACTATAGCGAGTTCGTGACGTTTCTCCCTTACGTCCGGCGCTTCCTCTACGGCGATCCGAACAGCGCCCGCGCCAAGGGTGCGGAATCGCCGATCCGCATATTCCGGCGCACCGACGTCGCAAAGGTGCGGATGACCTATCCGGGCGTCGCCGACGCGGTGACGTTCGACGTCGAGCACGTCGATCTCTGCTTCTTCTACGACATCGACATCGTGATCCTCGTCGTCGAGATCTTCGCCGGCGATCTGAGCCTCACGCGCGTGCAGGACACGATGTACCGCTTCGGCCGCGCGTATCCGACCTACTGGGAGGGCAACCGCGGCGGTCACTGCCTCGACCGCGCCGAATGGCTCTCCGCCGACGGCAGGGTCCTCGCCGCATCGGACTACGAGCAGCGCGACAAGTATCTCGACACGGTGAGCCGTTACCGTGCACCGCGCTTCGCCGCGCACTGGGAGTTCCTGCTGAAGCCGCTGGTGCCCGATCATTCCGAGCAGAAGGGGGTTATTCGCTACCGGCAGATCGAGTACAGCCGGATGCCGCTGCTCACCTACGTCGCGATGGACGATGCGCGTTCGCTGACGCGCGCCGACTTCATCCGCCTGGGACTCGTCACCTCCGCGGGATCGTCGGATGCGCTGCCGTTCTCCGAGCGCCACGTCCACGACTTCGAGTACCGCTACTGCTTCGATCAATTCTGGAACGAGCAGCGCAGCGATCGTCCCGGTACGCGCTTCATGTCCTGCGGCCACGCGTTCGCGATGGTCGGCGACGCATCCGAGGAGTTCTACGTCGATTGCGACGGCGGGCTCCTGGGGCAGTTCCAGCATCAGTACTTCCTGCTATTCCTTATCCCCCACTTCCACAAGGCGGCGCTGCTGATGCTCTCCGACCGGATGGTCGACGCCTTGAACAAGCTCGACATTCACGACGCCGAATCGGTGAAGCGCTTCAAGCGTACGATTCGGCAACTGCTCGAGATCTTCCTGCGTTTCACGCACCGGTACTGGTTCCACGAGGTTTCGGACCAGCCGCAGGCGAAAGAGCTCTACCGGATGACGGCGGACAGCCTCGGAACCGATCGGCTTTACGCCGAGATTCGCGAGGAGATCGAGGACATGAGCGACTACCTCGAGTCCGACACGCTGCGCCGCCAGGCGAACGCGGTCGTGCGCCTGACGGTCGTCACGGTCTTCGGAATGATCGGCACCGTCGTCACCGGCGTCTTCGGCATGAATCTCTTCGCGTTCGCGGATTACCCCCTGCCGTTGCAGGTCCTAGCCCTCTCCGCCATGATCGTCGCCGTGTCTGCGCTTCTGTTCTATACGCTGATCAAGTCGAAGCGGCTTTCCGACTTTCTCGAAGCGATATCCGACGAGCGCCTTCCCGCGCGGTCGAAGCTCCAGTCGCTGCTCAACGTGTGGCGCAAGCCGCAGCGGCCGGCAGCGCAAGGCGCCAAGGCGCGAAGCTGAGGTCGCGACTTCACGGCTGCGGGGAGACGGAGGCGGGCGGGCTCCCGGCTTGCCCGAGTGCGCGATCCCCAGTAATATCGAACGATCGTTCGATATTGCGGCCGTCCGGGGAGCGCGCATCGATGAAGTCCGAATTTCGTGCACTGAACGCTGCGCAGCAGCACGCAGCGCAGTTTGCGATCGGCTGCGCTGAAGCAAAGCCACTGCTCGTCATAGCGGGGGCGGGCTCCGGCAAGACGAGCACGCTTGCGCATCGCGTCGCGCATCTGGTCGCCGCGGGCGCGGACCCGCAGCGGCTGCTGTTGCTCACGTTCAGCCGTCGCGCCGCGGTCGAGCTCGAGCGGCGCGCGGGTCGCGCGCTTGCGGTGCTGCGCGCCGGCATACACGCGGAGGTGCCAACGATGTTGCCGTGGGCCGGGACGTTTCACGGCATCGGCGCGCGGCTTCTGCGCGAGTACGCCACGCGTGTCGGACTTGCTCCGAATTTCACCGTTCACGACCGCGGAGACTCCGAGGACCTGATGGGCCTGGTGCGCAACGCCCAACCAGCAGTCGAGGCGACGAAGCGCCGATTTCCGGCGGCGGCGACATGCGTCGCCATCTATTCGCGCGCGGTCAACTCCGAGGCCTCGCTTGCCGACGTGCTGGCCGGCGACTACCCGTGGTGCGCGAACTGCGAGGACACGCTCCGCGCGCTCTTCGACGCCTACGTCGAAGCAAAGCAGGCGCAGCAGATCCTCGATTTCGACGACCTGCTGCTCTATTGGGCGGTGACCCTGGAGGAGCCGTCGCTCGCCGCGGAGATCGGAGGGCGCTTCGACCACGTGCTCGTCGACGAGTACCAGGACACGAACCGCCTGCAGGCGTCGATCCTCCATCGGCTGAAGCCCGACGGGCGCGGCGTGACCGTGGTCGGCGACGACGCGCAGGCGATCTACGGGTTTCGCGCGGCGACGGTGCGCAACATTCTCGATTTTCCCGCGCGCTATGCGCCGCCTGCGACCGTGATCACCCTCGATCGCAACTACCGCTCGACGCAGGCGATCCTCGACGCATCGAACGCACTGATGGCCGAGGCGCGCGAACGCTACGCGAAGAACCTGGTGACCGACCGCGGCGCAGGCGACAAGCCACGCCTCGTCAGCGTCGCCGACGAGGCGGCGCAAGCGCAATTCGTCGCGACCGAGGTGCTGCGGCATCGTGAGAACGGCATCGAGCTCAGGGACCAGGCGGTGCTCTTTCGCACGGCCAGCCACAGTGCGCAGCTCGAGCTCGAGCTCGCGCGCCGGAACATTCCGTTCGTGAAGTTCGGCGGACTGAGGTTTCTGGACGCCGCGCACGTCAAGGACGTGCTCGGGATCCTGCGGTGGATCGACAACCCGCGCGGGCGCCTCGCGGGCTATCGCACACTGCGCCTGTTGTCCGGCGTCGGCCCTGCGACTGCCGCGAGGTGGCTCGACGCGCTCGAAAGGTCGGGCGAGCCGATCGTCGAGCTGCAGGGCTTCGCGCCGCCCGCGGCTGCCGCCGCCGACTGGAATGCCCTGGTCGCGCTCTACTGCAAGCTCAACTCGTCGGCCGGCGATTGGCCGGCGGAGATGGATTCCGTGCTCGATTGGTATCAGCCCCAGCTCGAGCGGATTCACGACGACGCGCCGCTCCGCGCTGCCGATCTCGCGCAGCTCGGGCGAATCGCCGCGACGTATCCGAGCCGCGAGCGGTTTCTGACCGAGCTGACGCTCGATCCGCCCGCTGCCGCCGCGAGCGAAGCGGGCCCGCCGCGGCTCGACGACGATTACCTGATCCTGTCGACGATTCATTCGGCAAAAGGGCTCGAATGGAAGAGTGTCGCAATACTGAACGGCGTCGACGGCTGCATCCCCTCCGACATGGCGACGGGCAGGCCGGAGACGATCGAGGAAGAGCGGCGGCTCCTCTACGTCGCGATGACACGCGCAAAAGATCATCTCGCGATCGTGCTGCCGCATCGCTTCTACGTGCGCCAGCAGGCCGGGCTCGGCGACCGGCACGTGTACGCGGTGCAGAGCCGCTTCCTGACGCCGGACGTCAGTGCGCACTTCGAGCAGCAAGCGTGGCCGATGACCGCATTTGCCGAAGACCAGCAAGAATCGGTCGGCGACTGTAGGATCGACGTCGCGGCGCGAGTGAAGGCCGCGTGGGCGCAGCGCGCGCGCTGACGAGGCGCCGCGTGCTTCGATCCGCTGGCGTCGACGATCGCTGCCGCGGCCTGCGCGGCGCTATCGTGCGTTGATCCACGCCATCTTCTCCCGCAGCACCTGGCATTCGGTGCAGCGGCTCGCGACGGTTGCCCGGCTGCGTCGGACTGTGTTGCTGCGCTCCGGCGCTTGCCCACCGCGTCCGCGGGATCGTGACCGGAAACACGATCCTTCGCCTCCATCACCGAGTCGCGTAGCGGCCGTTGCCGATGTAACCGTACGCGGGTCGCCAAATCTGGCGCGCCGAGTAGACACCGGTATTCACGAGGTCGGTCAGGTGCGGGTAGCTCCCCGGACCCAGGACCCGGCATTCACCCTGGTACCCGATCTCGGAGCAGACGAGCCACGTGCCGGAGTCGACACGAAGCGATTCCGCCGGCTGCTTGAAGCGGGCCCAGTCGAGGTCGGGCGCACGTCCGTATTCGATGGTCGCCGATCGGCCGGCGTAGTTCGGAAATTCGTAGAGCACCGCACGTCCCGGCGGGAAGTTCGGGACGTTGGCAACGGTTTCGGGCGTTGTGGCGATCAGATAGGCCGAGCGCACGTGGCCCTCCATTGCGCCCAGGCTTTCGTAGCGGCCCGGCGCAAACTCGGCACAATGCCCGCGGCCCCGTTCGTGATCGCAAAGCCGCCACGTGCCGCTGCCCACGAACGCCGCGTACGCGCTATCGCTGAAGTTCCGCGTGTCGAGGTCGTCGACGTTCGACGTCAACTCGACTGCGCGCATGCCGCGCGGAGTGTTCTGGTACAGGACGATCCGCGGGCCCGCGGGTGTCGGAATCGCGTCCGGGGATACGACGATCGGGCGCGAATCGGGAGCGACGACGACAGCGGCGGCCGAGCGCGAATCAGGAGCGACGACGACGGCTGCCGCGGGCGCGGAGTTGATCACCACGGGTGCGGCGCCTGGGTTGATGACGACCGGTGCCGGCACCGCGGTCACCGGAGGCCTCTGATCGGGGTAGACGACGACGCGCGCCGGAGCGGGCTCGTAGGCGACCTGCCGCACCGACACGATCATCCCGCCGAGGCTGTCGCCCAGGTTGCTGTAATTCCCCGGAACGAGCTGTGCGCAGCGCCCGCGGAAATACGCTTCCGTGCACACTTCCCACGCCCCGTCGCTCACGACCGCCGACGAACCGGCGACGGCGAAGGACGAGCGCCCGAGATCCGTCATCGCATCGCTGGTCGTGAGGCCCTGCCCCTGGAAACCCGGCCGCGGGTAGAGAGTCAGCTGCCCTGCGAGCGAACCCGTGGCGATCGCGGCGAGTGCGCCGGCCACGATGAGCTTCAACTTCCATCTGTTGCGGTCACGCATTTTGATCCTCCAATGCCGAGCGCTGGCCCGAATGCCAGTGAGCGTTTGATGGAGTGCGCGCATGCAAAGTTTTGGAACGAACGCGCTCGCACGCAGTAGGATGTTTCCTTGTCTTTTGTGGGACGCTGCCGACGCCGCTGCGCGAAGCCGGGACTGCTGCGACCGACCGACGCGAATCCAGGACGAACGCCGACAGCGATCTGGCTTCGCGTCCACGAGAATCCCGCTGATGGGGGATCATGTCCAGGAGGTCCTATGAACGAACGTATGTGTGTTCGCACGGAACGCGCCGCTTCCGCTTCGGGAGTCGCGCGAATCGCATTGCTGATTGCCGTCGGTCTGGGAGCGGTCGGCGGCGCAGTCGCGATGCCCCAGTCGTTCAGCTACCGAGGCACGCCGCTCCTCACCGGGGGTGTGAGCGAGGAGGAGCGCGACGAGATGCGCCACGAGCTCGGTCCGTACAACGTCTGGCTCGCGTTCGTCGAGCGAGACACCGGCAACTACGTGACTGGCGTCAAGGTGAGCATGATCGACAACAAGGGCAACGCCGTCGTCGACACGGTTGCCGACGGCCCGTGGCTGCTCGCCGAGGTCCCCCCCGGCCGCTACACGGTGCGCATGGCCGATGGACAGGAGCAGGCGGTCACGGCAGGCTCGGCCGCGCCCACGATGACGATACTGCGCCTGCCGCATCAGCCGTGATCGAGGCCCAAGGCAGCCGAGCGCCCATGGCACGAGCCGCTGTTGTCGCGATCGAATGTAGGACTCGGGCAGTCTCTACAGAGGGAGAAAATGTAGGATAGCCGCTGACAGCGGTATCGGCTGCGCGCCGAGTGCAGGTCGGATTGCCCGTCACTACGATGCAGTCACGGAATCCGTCCGAAAGGCCGACCATGTCAGAGCGCGACTTACCGGGCGACAACATCGTGCCACTGTCCTTCGTGGCGGCGCGGCGAGCCGCATCGGAGCCCGCGTTGTCGCGATTCGGCGACCTCTATGGTGCATCACCGGCGATGCAGGACGTCTATCGCCGGGTGGCGAAGGTCGCCCCCACGCACGCGACGGTCTTCATCACCGGCGAGTCGGGAAGCGGCAAGGAGGTCGTCGCCGGCACGATTCATCGGATGAGCGAGCGGGCGAGCGCGCCGTTCCTCGCGATCAACTGCGGTGCGATCCCCGGCAACCTGATCGAAGCGGAGCTCTTCGGGCACGAGAAGGGAGCGTTCACCGGCGCTGCAAGGATGCACCTCGGCTGCTTCGAGCGCGCGGAGGGCGGGACGCTCTTCCTCGACGAAGTGACCGAGATGGCGCCGGAGATGCAGGTGCGCCTGTTGCGCGTGCTCGAAACCGGCCGCTACACGCGCGTCGGCGGCGAGCAGGAGTTGCGCACGCGTGTGCGCGTGATCGCGGCAACCAACCGCGACCTGCGGGAATCGGTCCGTGAAGGGCGGCTCCGCGAGGACCTCATGTACCGGCTGGCCGTGTTCCCGATCGCCGTGCCTCCGCTGCGCGAGCGCGACGGCGACGCCGAGCTCCTCGCCGAGCATTTCCTCCGACAGCTGAACGAGACCGAGGGCACACACAAGAGCCTGTCGCGGCAGGCGATCACGGTCGTCCGCTCGTATCGCTGGCCGGGCAACGTACGCGAGCTCAAGAACGCAATTCAGCGCGCGCACATCCTGTCCGACGATCTGGTCGATATCGATTTTCTCGGAACGGAGTCTCTGGCCCGGCTCGGCGAGTGCCTGCATGTGCCGGTCGGAACGCCGCTCGCAGAGATCGAGCGCCAGGCGATCCATTCCACGCTCGATTTGTGCGAAGGCAACAAGCGGCGCTGCGCCGAGATGCTTGGCGTCAGCCTGAAGACCCTCTACAACCGCCTCGCCGAGTATCAGTCGGCGCCGGCCGCCGTGTAGTACCGCTCATCCGCTCAGCACGCGAGGAGACACCATGATACGAATCCTCATTGCCGACGACCACGCGATCGTGCGGGCCGGCTTGAAGCAGTTCATCGCCGACCAGCCCGACATGCAGATCACCGGGGAGGCGGCAACCGGCAACGAGACCATCGCACTCGTGCGCGCGCAGGAGTTTGACGTCGTGCTCCTCGACATCTCGATGCCCGACAAGAACGGAATCGACACGCTCAAGACGCTGAAGCACGTGCGGCCCGAGCTACCGATCCTGATGCTCTCCGGCTATTCGGAGGATCAGTACGCGGTCAACCTGCTGCGCGCGGGCGCGTCCGGGTATCTCAACAAGGAAGCGGCGTCCACGCAGCTCGTCGGCGCGATCCGCACCGTCGTCCACGGACGCAAGTTCGTGAGCCCGGCGCTTGCGCAGATTCTCGCCGACGGCGTGACCGGAGATGCCGACCGGCCACTGCACGGAGAGCTTTCGCAGCGCGAATTCCAGATCTTCTGCAAGCTCGCCGGAGGCGCGGCGGTGTCGAAGATCGCCGACGAGCTCCACCTGTCGGTGAAGACGGTCAGCACGTACCGGACGCGCGTGCTCGAAAAGATGGGGATGAAGTCGAATGCGGACCTCACGTACTACGCGATCAAGAACGGGCTCATCAACTGATGGTGTTGTACAGCGAAAGAGGTTGCGTACGGCCGGTCGACTGCGATTGTCGGACAAACGCGGACATATCGCCCTCGACGCCCCTGCTATCGTTTTCACAGCGCCTGCCTCGAACTCGACGGGCATCCGTGACTCGGAACAGGTATGAACCTCTGGGGAACCTCATCCGATTCGGGGGCGCGTGATGAACGTGCCGGGACTGTCGAACGTGTGAACGACTCGAAGAAATTGCGCGTGGTGCTCGTCGAAGACTCGTCGATCATCCGTGCGCGCCTGACTGAGTCGCTGTCCGAGATCCCGAACCTGGAGATCGTCGGGCAGGCAGAGTCCGAATCCGACGCGCTGTCGCTCCTTGACAGCGGCGGATGGGACGCGGTCGTGCTCGACCTGCAGCTGCGGCAAGGCACGGGCCTCGGCGTCCTGAGAAAGCTCAAGCAGTGCGGGCGGCCGTCGAACTCGAAGGTGATCGTATTCACGAACTACGCATTCCCGCAGTACCGCGACCGGAGCCTGGCGTTCGGCGCGGACTTCTTCTTCGACAAGGCACGCGAATTCCACCGGGTTCGCGACGTGCTCGCCGACCTCGCCTCGGGCGCTCCCGCGCGGGCTGCGTCCTGACCACAAGACCTTCCCGTTGATCACAGGGCGCGATATGGCTTCGGAAAACGTTGCACATCCGCGTATCGTCGTCGGGGCACGCGCCGAGCCCGCAGCGCCGCGCAAGTTCTCTGTCGCCGAGATCGCGCTCGTGTGCATCGCGGTCTGCGCAGCGATCGCGGTAGCGCGGATCGCGCAGCCGTTCCTGGTGCCGGTCGTCATGGGGATCCTGCTGAGCTACGCGCTGCGGCCGCTCGTGTCGATGCTCGAGCGGGTCCGTGTCCCTCGCTTCGCCGCGGCGACGACGGTGATCGCGATTCTCCTGGCGCTGGGCTCGACCGCCGTCTATGTGGTGCGCGACGACGTGAACGGCTGGGTCGCCGAGCTGCCTGCGGCCGCGCGCAAGGTTCGGCAGGCGGTCGCGGACTCGGCGCGGCAGGCGCCGGGTCCGATGACCAACATGAAGGCTGCGGCGGAAGAACTCGACAAGGCCGCCGCGGAGGCGTCGGGCAAGCCGTGGGCGGCTCCCGAGCCGGTCAGGGCCAGCGTCTCCGCGCAGTTCCAGGAGCTCGTCCGCGAGCAATCTGGAAAGGCGCTGGGCGTCATCGCAGAGATCTTCGTCGCGCTGCTGCTCGCGCTGTTTCTCCTTGTCGCCGGCGACACGTTCCGGCGCAAGGTCGCGCGGATTGCAGGCGCCTCGCTCACGCGCCGGCGCGTTACCGTCGAAGTGCTCGACGCGATCGACGGCCAAATCCAGAAGTACCTGATCACGATGCTGTTCGCGAACGCGCTGATCGCGCTCGCCACATGGGGCGCCCTCGCGCTGTTGCACGTGCCGAACGCCGGAATTCTCGGCGGGGTCACGGGGCTCATCCACGTCGTCCCGTACGCGGGAACGGCCGTCGCGGCCACTGCGGTCGGTGTCGCGGCGTTCGTGGAGACGGCCAGCTTCGGCGATGCGGTGGTCGCGACGACGGTCGTCGTCGCAATCGCGGCGGCCATCGGAATGGGGCTCGCGACGTGGATGCAGGGCAGGGCGGCGCACATGAACCCGGTCGCGGTTTTCATCGGCCTGCTGTTCTTCGGCTGGCTTTGGGGCGGCTGGGGACTGTTGCTCGGCGTGCCGATCCTCGCCGTGCTGAAGAGCATCGCGGACCGGGTCGAGGCGATGCTTCCGGTGAGCGAGCTTTTGTCGACCTGAGCTTCCTCGCTCGACTCGCGGCGCTTCCCGTGCGCTCGCGCCTAACGCGCAAATGCGCGTTAGTTGCGCATGCCTTCCTCGTTGAGCTCCGCGATGAGCTTGGCGCCGCGCAGGATCTCGGCGTCGAGAAAGGCGAGTGCGCTCCGTCCGCTCAATCCCAGGAACGAGAGACCTGCCGCGCGTACTTGCTCCTGGAATCCGGAGTCGCCGAGCAGGACGCCGACCGCCGAAGCGAGCCGGTTGTAGGCGAGATTGTCGAGGCCCTTCGGCGCGATCAGGCCGATCCAGCTGACGAACGACTGCTGCCAGATCTCTCCGAACGAGGGTACGTCGGGAAACAGAGGCGCTCGCGCAGCCGACGTCACCGCAATGATCCGATGACCCGAGCGCGGCACCTCGAGTCGCGCGCTCGGGACGCCGTCGAATAGTACGTCGATCGTGCCGTCGCCGAGCAGCGCATAACGCTCGCCCGGCGCCTCGACGGAGCGGTGGACCATGCGGACGCCCTGTGCCGTGCGCAGGAACCCGCCGGCGAGATGACCTGCCGACCCCGTTCCGTTGCTTGCATAGACGAGTGGCGTCTGCGCGCCGCGAGCGGTGGCGAGCCAGGTTGCGATGTCTTTCTGCGGCGCGCTCGCGGCGACGATCATCGCCGCCGGATAGTTGCCGATGATGGTGAACCACTGGAAGTCGTCGATCGGATTGTATTTCGCGTTGCGCGATAGGATCCTTCCACCGATCATTGCCGCGCTCACGCCGAGGCCGAGAACAGTGCCGTCGCGCTCGGCGGCGGCGATCGCGTTGGTGCCTACGACCCCGCTGTCACCTCCGATGTTCTCCGCTCGCACGGGAACTTCGAGAATCCGCGACAGAGCTTCGGCAACGATGCTGGCGATCGCATCGCTCGATACGCCTGCGGGTGCCGGGACAATCAGCGTGACTTGTGCTGAGCTGGCGACCTGCGCGCCGACTGCGCCGACGGCGAGCAGACCCCCGAGACCGGCGAGGAGTCGACGGCGCAGGTGCCGTCGACCGCAGGAATCCGCCGGCATCGGGTGTCCTTGCTGGAGAGCGGCGAACGAGGATCTCATTGCGCGCACATTCGATCACTTGATCGGTCGCTGCGCCAGCGGCGCTGCCGAATTCGCTTCGTCGGCACGGTCCTACGCGCTGCGCGCGATTTACATCGGGGTGTTCCCGGCATTTCGCAGCTGCGGCGGCGATCGTACTTCAACGTTCTGATTGGAAATGCTTTGCCGCTTGGCACGGCCAATGCGGGCCAAGAATTATCGTCGGGCGATGGGCGTCCGGCCTGATTGAACCAGGAGAGTCAAGGATGAACTGGGATCGCATCGAAGGCAATTGGAAGCAGATGAAGGGCAAGGTGAAGGAGAACTGGGGCAAGCTCACCGACGACGACCTCGACGTCATCGCTGGAAGGCGCGATCAGCTCGTCG
>Ga0335069_10011241_pt1 | contig 12650 bp, 9 predicted proteins | sample Lox_Sample_11_FD_206714 | JGI IMG/M metagenome (GOLD analysis project Ga0335069, IMG submission 206714) | Soil microbial communities from Loxahatchee National Wildlife Refuge, Florida, United States - Lox_Sample_1.1 | ecosystem: Environmental > Terrestrial > Soil > Wetlands | place: USA: Florida... | reverse complement strand
ATGGTGAAGATCATCCGGATCCCGCCGGCGTGCACGGCCAGGCTGCACACGGTGATCGCGATCAGCGAGATGATCAGGAACAGGTCGCCGATCGTGCTGCCGAGTGTCGCCTTGACCAGGTACGGCAGCCCGGAGGTGCCGAGCGCGGAGGCGTGGATGTTCGGCACCGACATCTCGCCGAACAAGATGACCAGGAAGCCCGCCAGCCCCGCCGCGGCCAGCGCGCGCAGGATCGCGGGCGGGGCGTTCTTCCGCGGGTCGAGGGTCTCCTCGGCCAGCGACCCGGCCGTGTCGAAGCCGTACATCACGTACGCGCTCATCAGCCCGGCCACCAGGAACGCGCCGAAGTAACCCCACGGATATGTGGCCCCGGTACCGAACGTCTGGAAGACGACCGCCGGGCTGCGCCGGATGTGCGCGGCCAGCAGGATGATCAGCAGCGTCACCCCGACCAGCTCGGCGAAGACGCCGAAGTTGTTGATCCGTGCCATCGTCTTGACGCCGACCATGTTGATCACCGTGGTGAACACCACCAGGCCTGCGGCCAGCAGCAGCGCGTTCTTGGCGCCGTCCGGCGTGGTCGTCAGCCCGACGTCCGCCGGGCCGCCGATGATCTCGAACGCCGATGAGATCTGCGGCGCGACGACCTGGTAGGCGACCGCCACCGCGGCCAGCGTGACGATCGAGCCCACGGTCAGGATCCAGCCGCCGAAAAAGGAGGTGAACGGCTTGGCGATCTGCTTGGACCACTGGTAGACCGAGCCCGCCAGCGGGTACTGCCCGGCCAGCTCGGCGAAGCAGAGCGCGACCAGGAACTGGCCGATGAACACCGCGGGCCAGGTCCAGATCATCGCCGGGCCGCCCGAGAGGTAGCCGAAGAAGAACAGCTCGAACACCCCGGTCATGATCGAGATGTAGCTGAACCCCGCGGCGAACGAGGAGAACAGGCCGAGCGAGCGGTCCAGCTCCTGCTTGTAGCCGAATTTGGCCAGTTCGTCGGTGTCCGTGCTCGGCGTGGCCATAGCTCGTCTCCTTCCGCCCGGATGACCTCATTGTGAACCGAACATGCCCCCAGGTGAAGGCATCCCGATTCGCGCTGTTCGCCGGACGTTCGTATACATGGATCAATGGGTGAGCAGCGTCGGCCGTCTCCGCGCCCCGCCAGCCGGGCTTTCGACCTGCTCAGCCTGGGCAGCTTCGTGCTTCTCGGGATGCCGGACGGCATGCTCGGCACCGCGTGGCCGTCCATGCGGGCCACCTTCGGGGCGCCGGTTGGCGCCCTCGGCCTGATCCTGCTCGTCACCACGGCCGGGTCCGTCATCGTCACCGCGTTCGTCGGCCCGCTGATCCGGCGCCTGGGCGTGCCCACCCTGCTCACCGTGGCCGGGCTGCTCGCCGCGCTCGGGTACACCGGGTACGCCGTCGCCCCCGGGCTGTGGCTGGTACTCGCCGTGTCCGTCCTGCTGGGCGCCTCGGCCGGCATGATGGACGGCGGGCTCAACACCGCCGTCGCCCTGACCGGCCGCCAGCGGCTCCTCAACCTGCTGCACGGCGCCTACGGCGTCGGCACCGCGATCGGCCCGCTGATCGTCACCGTCGCCATCCTGACCGGGTCGTGGCGGCCCGCCTACCTGGTCCAGCTCATCCTGGACCTGGCCATGGCCGTGCTCTGGCTGCGCCAGCGGCAACGCGAGCGCCGGCGCGACCGGGCGCGGGCGCAGGCCCCGGCACCGGCTCCGGCCGCCGTGACCGACCCGCACCCGGCTGCCCAGTGGTCCCGCCGCCGGTACGGCGGGGTGGTGATCGCGGGCATGAGCGTCTTCTTCGTCTATACCGGCCTGGAAGTCGGTGCCGGGCAGTGGCTGGCGAGCTTCTGCCGCGGGCAGCTACACATGTCGCCGGGCGCGACCGGCCTGGCCGCGTTCGGCTACTGGGGTGCGCTGACCGCCGTCCGGATCGGCCTGGCCGTGTTGCCCCGCCCGGTCCAGCCCCAGGCCGTGGTCCGCTGGGGCAGCGGCATCGCGGTGCTGGCCGCGGCCGCGATCTGGTGGCGTCCGTCTACCGCCGTGGCCGTGATCGGCTTCGTCGTCCTCGGCGGCGCGCTGGCCGGCGTCTTCCCGGCCCTGATCGCGCTCACCCCGGTCCGCCTCGGCGAGCAGCGGGCGCACAACGTCATCTCCTGGCAGGTGGGGGCGGCCGCCGCCGGGGGAGCGGGCCTGTCCGCGGCCATCGGCCTGCTCATCGGCACCACCAGCCTGGCCGCCCTCGGCCCCGCGATCACCGTCCTGGCCCTGATCGTCGTGGCCACCGAGCTGATCCTGAATCGCCTCGCCCCCGTCCGGTCACCCAACACTTCGGGCCGGCGTCCGTAGTAACCGGTATGGACGACTACATGCTCACGATGATGAAGATGCGCGGCGAGGAGCTGATGCGAGAAGCTAGGCAGGGCCGGCGGGCCGCCGGGGCTCGCCGCGCCGCGCGAACACGGCAGGCGGTGCCCGCGGCGGAACGCGGGCCGGTGATCAGGCTGGCGCGGTGGCTGACACAGGGGCTGGCCATGGCGGCCGCCCGGATGCGGCCGACGGCAACAGGACGGTGATCCGGACATGATGAACGAGAACGAGCTGACCAGCGCCGGCGTGGTGGTGAGCAATCAGCCGGTCGCGGATTTCAGTCATCTCACCGAGCCGGGACAGCTCGCCGCGATCAGCCGGATCGAGGGCGTGGCGCTGGTCATCGTGCCGGATTCACTGGCCGGCGCATACGCCGCGATCCCGTCCTCGGGGGTAGCCGCCACCATCTACGTGCCCGGCGGCGCGAACGTCCGGGTCCACACCGGCGCGCTGGTGGTGGGCGGTGACGGCATCGGCGCCGCGGACGACGTGCTGGTCATCACCGGGATGCTCATCATCACCAGCCCGGTCACCGGCCCGGTGCCGCAGCGGATCTACGTGGTCGGGACGGTGCTCGCCCCGCGCGGCAGCGAGTCGGCTCTCGGGCCTGCCCTGGCCGGCGGCACCGGCGGCGTCAGCTACTACACGCCTGCCGAGGGGCAGGACATCAAGGTGCTCAGCGGCCAGGTGAGGCTCTCCGGCGCGATGCTGGCCAACCCCGCGGGCCAGGCTGACGACATGCTGATCGCCGCCGGGCAGGTGGTGATCACCGGCGAGGTCGCCACGGTGGGATACCGGCAGGTGATCGTCGCCGGGCAGATGGCCGCGCCGGCGGCCAGCCGGGACGCGGTCGAGCCGCGCATCCAGGTGCAAGGCCAGGCCGCCTGGTACCGGGGCGATGACCCCCGGGTCTTCTACGACGACGCCAGCCTCGGCCCGGACTTCTTCCGCCTGCTCGATCACCCGGTCAGCCTGGTCGTGCTCGGCGACCTGACCATCACCGCGGGCGTCACCGAGGCCATGATGCGGGAGAAAATCACCGGCATTTCCGTGTTCGGCGACGCTACCGCGCCACCCGGGCTGGTGGCGGCACTACACCGCCGATTTCACCGCCCGGATGGTCTCCAGCACCCGCCCGGTACGGCGAGCCGCCTGATCGGTCGGGCTACCGTGGCCCCACCCCGGCGCGGGCGGGAGCTAGCTGGGCGCGAGGCAGGTCTCCGAGGCCCGGCGGAGGAAGGCGGCGGCCCGCCGGAACGTATCGCCGACGGGCTGGGCCGCCAGCCAGGCCTGGTACTCCCGGTACCGGGTCATCTCCCACTCCTGGCCGCGGGCCGGGAGCGAGTCCAGCCCGGGCTCGGACAGCGACCGCCAGGTCCAGGCGGCGATGGCGCCGCGTCTGGGCTGGATGAAGTCGGCGTGGTCCAGGTAGTAGCCCATCTGGTTCCGCACGAACCGTAGGCCGCCGAACGTCCCCTCGATCGCCCGCCGATCCTCCGCGTCGTGCCCCGCCAGGACCGCGTCGTAGGCGTCCGGGTGGTAGCGCACCAGGGTGGCGTCGACCATCGTGACCCACCAGACGGCCTCGCTGATCACCGCGAACGCGTGCGGCCGGTCCCATTCCCTGGCGCGCAGCAGCCGGTCGATCGTTTCTCGCATGGCGGTGATCGTCCAGCCGAGCGTGCCCCCCTCGGCCGGGGGATCGCTGGCGTTCAGCCGGTTCCACGCGACCCGGCAGCGGGCCGAGCAGAAGCGCGCGTGCTCCCGGCGCGGGGTAAACAGAACGCCGCACTGCTCGCAGTTCCTGCTGTCGGTCACCATCCCAATGTTACGCGTAACGCGCTCGTGGCCTGCGCGTCGACGCCTGTAACCTGGATGAACTCTTGATGACTAGCGGGTGACTTCCACGGGTCGGGCGCGTTATTGCGCGGCCGTCCGGCGGAACCCTCCTCGCCGGGGCGGTCCGGACCGCCCCCTCGCCGAACCGGACCGCCCCGGCGGCGTACCAGCACACTGCCAGCCGCCGGGCCGCCACCCCATACAAAACTTCGCAGAACCGTTCAGCCGCGCATCTCCGCCGCCAGCAGCGTCGCCGACTCCGGCGCCCAGGGCCGCGGCCACGGCCGTACCCGGCGCCAGTCGAACGGCGGGTGGCCGAGCTTGGGATGACGGCGGTCGTACACGTTGGCCGCCGCCCAGGCCCCGACGAGCACCACCAGCAGGGCCTTCCCGGCCCAGACGCCCGCCCCGCCGGCCACCGACAGCCCGCCGATCCCCGCGGTCCAGAGCCAGTAACCGAGCACCGGGTAGACCACCAGCTGGTGCCAGATCTTCGTCGGCGCCACGGCCTGCGCCGGCGTGTAGTAGCGCCGCCGCAGCTCGTCGCGCCACTGGGCCAGCCCGAACACCAGCGTGACCACCACCGCCACCACCCCGGCGACCGGGCCGGTCAGGCCGTGCGGCGTCCGCGAGCCTATGAGCCAGACGCCTAGGCCGGCCGCCACCGCCAGCAGCGGATCGCCGTAGGTCACGGCGGTGAACTGCTCGCGCGGGATGAGCCAGCGCCGCTCGAGCCCCCGGGCGATGACGACCAGGGCACCCGGCGTCACCGCGAACGTGCACAGCCCGGCGATCCAGGGGCCGTGCTGCAGCGCGGCACCGAGCACGGGTAGGTAGCCCGTGCTCACGGTGGCCGTCCCGGCAGCTCCATGTGCAGCCAGCCTGGACGCCCTCCCGGCGTCAGGACAGGCAAAACTTCGCAGTGATTCTCAGCGTGCCCGCCACGACGCCTCGAGCAGCCCGGCGACCTCCTGGTCGGCGAAGAACTGCTCGTGGGTGCGGGCGAAATGGATGACCCGGATCAGGTTGGCGCCGCGCGCCGCGGCCGGCTCGTCGGCGGCGTCGGCCAGCGGTTCGGGCCCGCGGGCCGGGCGGCGGAAGTGCGCGGCCACCACGTCGATGGCGGCGCCCTTGGCCGCGGTGAAGGCGTCCAGCGTCCGCGGGTGCACGTGCGCGGCGCTGGCGATCTGCAGGCGCTTGTCGAAGCGGGCCAGCTCCTGCCAGATCCCCAGTTCGGTCCGGTTGTGCACGAGCTGGTCGAGCAGCGGCGGCCGCATCGCGGCGGCCCGGCGGAACGGATCCGCGTCCGGGCTGGGGGAGGGGTCGCCGCGGCCGATGGCCTCGACCACGGCCCGGGTCACGAACGCGTCCGCGCGCTTGGCCAGCAGGGCCTTCGGGTCGAAGAACTGGAACGCCGCGAGCAGGTAAAGCAGCCGGTTCTCCTCCTCGTCGGTAGTGCTGATGATCGTCTTGGTGCCGGGCGACAGCTCTCGCAGGGTAGCCAGCGCGGTCAGCCCGGTCGCGGCCGACTGCACGTAGCGCAGGTCCACGATGGCCGCCTCGAACGGCTCCTCGTGGGCCATGCCGCGCAGCGCCATCTCCACGTTCAGGTAGTCATCGATCACCAGGATCCGCACGGAAGCCCCCCTACCATGCCGACTGCCACCGGACGCACGCCCTCGTCCCGCCCTCGTCCCGTGCGGAGAACGTCAGCGAACCCGAGTATCCCCGCAGGTGCTCGGCCATCACGGCCAGGCTCGTGGCCGGGTCGTCCAGCACCCCCGGCGGCATGCCCGGCCCGTCGTCATCGACCCGCAGCATGGTCTGCGCCCGGGCCGCGCCGGGCTGCTCCGCCACCCGGACGGCCACTTCGATCCGCCGCGCGCCCGCCTTCCACGCGTTGGTCATCAGGTCTACCAGGCAGCGCCGGGCCAGCTGGTAGTCGGTCCCGCTGAGCTGCACCGAACGGCTGGCCGGGTCGAGTTGCGCCGTGGTCCGCCCGCCGCTGGGCAGCACCCGGGTCACGCAGTGCCAAAGCAGCTCGACGCTGCCCAGCTCGGCGGCCCGGCCGAGGACCAGCAGCCGCGCCTCCTCGGTCAGCGCCAGCATCTCGCGGGCCAGCGACCTGGTTTCCGCCCCGGCGCCGGAATCGGAGTCCACCTCGCTGATCAGCGCGTAGGCCGCGTTCTTGACCAGGCTGTGCACGGTGACGGCGTCGTCGGCGCGGTCCCGGCGGGCCTGGGTGGCCAGCGCGTCCCTGGCGCCGCGCAGCACCAGCTCGTAGACCAGCGTGTACGGCAGCAGCAACAACACGACCGCGCAGGCCAGGATCACGCCGAACAGCCCGCCCGGTACCGCCTCATGCTGCCAGTAGACCGGGTAGCCCAGGATCGCGAACAAGATCAGCGCGACGATCAGCGGCATCACCGGGCGCAGCAGCAGCACCGCCCGCCCCGGCGGCGAGTCCGGCGAGTACCAGCTCGAGTCGGTCATCGCCTGCAGGAACGCGCTCCACACGTGGACCACGATCAGCACCGTGCCGAGCGCGTATACCAGGTCGGGCAGCGGGCGCACCGCGACCGGCCCGGCGTACAGCAGCGCCACCGAGATGATGCCGAATCCCTCGAGCAGACCGGACAGGTCGGCGGTGGCTCGCTGCTTGGCCCCGATCAGGTGCCTGGCCGCCGCGCTCAGCCCGGGGACGTCGTGCACGACCAGGAAGTCGAGCAGTGAGGACCGGTTGTGCGCCCAGGCCGTGACCGCGCCGATCGTGCCGAGCGCGAGCATGGCGGCGCCCTGCGGCCAGCTGCCAGGCGGGAACCAGAACAGCAGCAGCCAGAATCCGGCCATGCAGCCGGCCCGCAGCATCGCCCCGGCCCGCCACATCGGCGTCTGGTACCTGACCGCGATCTCATAAACCACGGGCGTGCGCAGCGACGAGTCGAACACGAGGGCCTACCTGGTCCTTACCGGCGATATGGTGCGACGGCACGGATTTTCTCACGGAACCTGCCACCGCGCCCTCCACGATCCCGGAGTACCGAACGGGCCGGGTTTCTCCCCTCCCCGGCCGCCGGTCAGTCCCCCCGATCCGGCACGGTGACCCTGACCTCGTGCCATTCGCCGCCGTGCGACCACACGCCGTCGCCCTTGGCCTGGCCGGGCCCGGTGTCCGCGGTCGTGGTGTAGAGCGGATGCCCGTCGTAGGTCGCCTGGAGCGTGCCGTCCGGCCGTGCGATCGCGCCGATGGTGCCGGTCACCCCGGCCCCCCAGGTCGCGGGCCCGGCTACCGGCGGCCAGTTCCGGGCGCAGCTCCCCTGGCAGGCCGACCACCCGGAGGTGTCCGGGCCGAACCAGTACAGCGTGTAGCCCTCCGCGTCGGTCAGCACGGTGACGCCGTCGATGGTCCGGGTCTGCAGCACGGTCGCCTGGGTCTGCGGGCCGGGAGCCGGCGGGCCCGCCGCCCGGTGCAGCGCCCAGCCGGTGACGGCTCCGGCCGCGAGCACCAGGGCGCCCGCCGCGAACAGCCAGCGCCGCCTGCGCGGCCGGCGCGCCACCCGGCGGGCCTGCCGTCGCGGCATCGCGTCGCCGGACGCGCCCGCGCCGTCCGTGGCCTCGTCCTCCGCGCCCGCATCGTCCCCGTCGGCGTCGCCCCCGTCGGCGTCGTCCTCGTTGTCCTCGGGGGGTGCCTGCGCGGCGGCCCGGACCGGCGGGCGGCGCAGCAGGGCGGGCAGCGCCGCCAGCCCGGCCAGCTCGGCCCGGCAGTCAGTGCACGCGGCCAGGTGCCGTACCACTGCCGCGCGGTCGGCCGGGGCGATCGCGCCGGTCAGGTATACGCCCAGCTGCGATCGGATTCCGGCACACGTTCCTGCATCATCCATCTGATCGCCCCGCCCAGCCGTCTCGGCAGGCGTCTCGCCTTACCAGGTGTAACGGCTGCGCCGGGCCGCGAGTTCACGCACTGTCGCGAGTTGGCCCGCATGTGGCTACCGCCATCGGAAGGGAATGTCGCGTACGGCGGTAGCCACGGCTCCGCGGCCCGGGCCGGCCCGGAAACTGTGCGTGGACGCGACCGCCCCCGCGGTGGTCGCGGCCGTCCCCGACCTCAACACGGATTTCGCGGCGAGACGGTTCACCAGCCGCCAGTCCGGCCGGCTTCCCTGCGACCAGCCGTGACGGCTAACCTGCCGATCATGAACGCTGACCGTGATCTGCTCCCGCTCTTTCCCGAGCACAGCTCCGTCCGCCCGGACGGCGAACTGGCCATCGGCGGCGTCGGCGTCCGTGACCTCGCCGAACGCTTCGGCACGCCCGCCTACATCGTGGACGAGGCCGGGCTGCGGAACCAGGCGGCCCGATTCTCTGGCGGCCTCGCCGCCCGTCACCCGGACTCCGAGGTGGTGTTCGCCTCCAAGTCGCTGCCCTGCCTGGCCGTCTACAAGCTGTTCGCCGCCGCGGGGCTGAGCATCGACGTGGCCGGGGCGGGCGAGCTCATCATGGCCCTGGCCGCCGGGGCCTCGCCGGCGCGGATGTACCTGCACGGCAACGCCAAGACCACCGCCGAGCTGACCATGGCCCTGGACGCCGGCGTCGCCACCGTGGTGGTGGACAACTTCGACGACATCGACCGGCTGGAGCAGATTGCCACCCGCCCGCAGCGGGTGCTGATCCGGATCATCCCGGGGGTCGCGCCGGAGACCCACGAGTCGCAGTCCACCGGCGGCGCCGACTCCAAGTTCGGGCTGCCCCTGGACCAGGCCCGGGAGGCCATCGCCCGCATAAGAGCCAGCGACAAGCTCCAGCTCGACGGGCTGCACCTGCATATCGGGTCGCAGATCCTCGACACCGAGCCGTTCGCCCGGGCCGTCGAGGCGGTCTCCGTGCTCGGCGAATTCCCCGTCTACGACGTCGGCGGCGGCCTCGGCGTCCGGTACACCCTCAAGGACGAGGCGCCCACCGTCGAGCAGTACCTGGACACGATCACCGCGGCGGCCAGGAACTACCTGCCGGCCGGCGCCAAGCTGGTGATCGAGCCCGGCCGGTCGCTGGTGGCCAGCTCGTGCGTCACGCTGTACCGGGTGACCACGGTCAAGCACACCGGCCGCACGTTCGTCGCGGTGGACGGCGGCATGGCCGACAACCTTGACGCGGCGCTCACCGGCCAGGGCTTCGAGGCGGCCATCGCCACCAGGATGACGGCCGGACCAGACGAGACCGTGCAGCTCGTCGGACGCCAGTGCGAGTCCGGCGACCTGCTCGTGGGCGGCCTGCCGCTGCCCGCGCCCCGGGTCGGCGACCTGATCGCGATGCCGGTGACCGGGGCCTACACCTACACGCTGGCGAACAACTACAACGGTGCCCTGAAACCGCCCATCGTGTTCGTCCGCGACGGGCAGGCCAGGCTAGCGGCCGAACGGGAGACCCACGAGCACGTACTCGCGCTGCACCGCCCCGCCCTGACCTGGACCTAAGCGGGCAGGAACACGCACTTGGTGGCCAGGTAGGTCTGCAGCCCCTCCGGGCCGTACACGCTACCCATTCCGCTGGCCTTGCGCCCGCCCCAGGGGGCGCCGATGTCGGGCACGTACAGGTTCACGCCGAACGTCCCCACCCGGGCGCGCCTGGCGATCCGCAGGCCGCGTTCCCGGTCGTCGGTCCACACGCTGCCGGCCAGCCCGTAGCTGGAGTCGTTGGCGATGGCGATGGCCTCGGACTCGGATTCGTACGGGATCACGGCCACCACCGGACCGTAGATCTCGTCCCTGGCGATGGCCATCCCGGCGTCCGCGTCGGCGAACACGGTGGGCTCGTAGTAGTAGCCGCGCACCGGCGTGGCCGGGCGCCGCCCGCCGGTCACGATCCGCGCGCCCTCGATGACGCCGGCCGTGACCGAGGACTCCACCCGGACCCGCTGCCGCGGGCTGGCCAGCGGCCCCATCGTCGTCTCCTCCGCCATGGGATCGCCCACGACCAGGGTGGACGCCTGCCAGGCCAGCGCGGAAACCGCCTCCTCGTACCGGCTCCGCGGGGCCAGCACCCGGGACATGGTGAAGCACGCCTGCCCGGCGTTGGCGAAGCACAGGCAGCCCAGCTCGGCCGCGGTCGTGTCCAGGTCGACGTCGTCGAGCACGATCGCGGCCGATTTCCCGCCCAGCTCGAGGCTCACCGGCTTGAGGGTCTCGCCGCAGATCGCGGCGATCCGCCGTCCGGACGGGGTCGGCCCGGCCACCGCGACGATGTCCACGCCCGGGTGCGCGGCGAGCATCTCGGCCACCTGGCCGGTACCGGTGATCAGGTTGAAGACGCCCGGCGGGAAGTCCGCCGCCTCGAACGCCTCGGCCAGGATGTAGCCGGACAGCGAGGTCTCGGCCGCGGGCTTGAGCACGATCGTGCACCCCGCCGCCAGGGCCGGGGCCAGCTGGCAGAACGCCAGGATCAGCGGGTAGCTCCAGGACGCGATGACGGCCGCCACGCCCACCGGCTCGCGCCGGACCATGGTCCGCCCGGCGAAGCTGACCGCCTCGCGTATCTCCTCGGTGGACATGTCCCGGGCCAGGGCCGCGTAGTACCGGATGATGCCGCACGGGATCGTCACGTTGTTCCGCCGGGACAGCCCGATCGGCATGCCCATCTCCGCCGTCACCAGGCGGGCGGTGTCCTCGCCCCGGGCCTCGATGGCCGCCGCCAGCCGGTCCAGGGCCGCCGCCCGTTCGGCCGGGCTGAGCTGCGGCCACGGGCCCGCGTCGAAGGCCTTCCTGGCCGCGGTCACGGCCACCTCGACGTCCGGTCCCACCATCGAGGGAACGGCGCCCGCGACCTCTTCGGTGGCCGGATTCACGATCGTGATCACGTCGCCCGAACCCGATCCGACCAGGCGACCACCCGCGTAGACGTCCCGGTATTCGAGCAACGTGAGTCCCTTCCGGAAAGGCCCCAGTCACCAGTAAAAGTGCCTGTAAATCTCTACGGCTGACACGCTACTTGTCAAGTATTGCATAGATACCGACTCCGTCTCGTTCCCTACTTGTGACTAATCCGGCCAGGTCAACAAGCCAGGAAAGACAGGCTTTGTGACTCGCCACAGGGACGTGCCCGCAGCACAGGCGTACGATTTCGGACATGGCGGTACCCAACTGGTCGCCGGTGCTGCCCGGCGACCGGCCCGCAGACCACGACGAGGTCCCCGCCCGGCACCTGGACCGGGAGAACGCGGCCCTGCGCGAGCTGGTCACCGTGTACCGGTACCTGTCCGGGCTGGCCCTGCAGGACGCCGACCTGGCCGGGGTGGTCCGGCTGATCTCCGACCGGACCTCCGCCACCGTCGCCGTCCTCACCCAGCTGATGGACGTGCTGACCGCGGCCGCGCCCGGCGTGAGCGCGGAGAAGGCCACCGCCGACGTCCGGGAGCACCTGATCCACCCGCGGCTCGGCCAGGTGCTGCGCGCGTCCCGGCTGAGCCAGCGCGCGCTCCGGCTGCCGAAGGTCGGCGGCATGCCCGCGATCATCGTCGCCCCGGTCATGGTCGGCGACGAGGTCCCCTCCTACCTGGTCACCATCGATCCGGCCGAGAACCTGTTCGGCGAGGACATGAGCCTGCTGGTGACCGAGCACGCCGCCACCATCTGCGGCGTCATCCTGGGCCGCGAGCGCGTGGTCGCGGCCGCCGCCAGAAGGGTCCGCGACGACCTGGTCGAAGGCCTGCTGCTCGGCCGCGGCCGGGACAACGCCGACGCCAGCCGGTGGGCCGCGCACCTGGGCTACGACCCGGCCCGGGACCACAACGTGGTGGCGATCGCGTTCGAGCTGCCGCCCTCGCCGTCGGGCAACGGGGGAACGAGCCCGGCCGATATCGCGGCGCAGCGGCAGCGGATCTGGGAGAGCATCGAGCACTTCGTCGCCACCCGGGCCCCCGAGGCGATCGTTTCCGCGCGCGAGTCCGAGGTCGTGGTGGTGACCACGGTGCCGGAGGGACCCGGGGCCGCCATGGACACGCGCCAGCTGGCCGCCGCCTGCCTGGCCCGGCTGGCCGAGCTGTTCCCCGCGGCCAAGGTCGTCATCGGGATCGGCGGGACCTGCCGCGACCCGGGGGAGATCGCCCGTTCCTACGCGCAGGCGCAGCGCACCACCGCGACCCTGCAGCGGCTGGGCCGCTCCGGCTCGGTCTCGGCGTTCAGCGACCTCGGCATCCTCCGGCTGCTGCTCCAGGTGCCCGACCTGGCCGAGCTGCGCTCCTTCGCCGCCGACGTGCTGGGCAAGCTCAGCATGCACGAGCACGAGCACAAGTCGGAGTACCTGACCACGCTAGCCTGCTACTTCCGGGAGAACAACAGCCCGCAGCGGGCCTCGCGCATCCTGCACGTGCACCCGAACACGGTGGCCTACCGGGTCAAGCGGATCGAGGAGATCACCGGGCTGCGG
>Ga0335069_10011240_pt1 | contig 12650 bp, 11 predicted proteins | sample Lox_Sample_11_FD_206714 | JGI IMG/M metagenome (GOLD analysis project Ga0335069, IMG submission 206714) | Soil microbial communities from Loxahatchee National Wildlife Refuge, Florida, United States - Lox_Sample_1.1 | ecosystem: Environmental > Terrestrial > Soil > Wetlands | place: USA... | reverse complement strand
CCGTCTGCCGCCACCACGCAGAAGTTGAACTGGCGCTTGGGCTCGGGCAGCGCCTCCCAGGCCTGGCCCATAAGAAAGGCTTGTTCCTCTGCGGTGAGGGAACTGGAGCTGCCGGAGACGACCGACTCGACTTCGAGCGAGCTGGCTGTCTGGGCCAATGCCGGGAAAACCTCGCTGGCCGGAACAACCAGAAGTGACACTTTCTTGCCGAAGCTTTCTGCGACCGATACGGCTTTTGTGAAGACCAGTTGCTCGTGTTCGCTGAAACTTTGATCCTCGGCGCTCAGGTACTCGGGGCCACCGACACCCATCAACCTGACACTGACGACAACGACGTCTCGCTCCTCGGTGCTGGTGCGCGCCAGAGTCCACTTCAAGGCGAGCGGGTTGTTCACGTCGCGCATGGTCACCATCACGCCGGCAGGGCGGATGGCCACCGATTCCCGGCTCACCGTGTCCTGGTGCTCGAGCTGGAAATGGTCCTTCATCTCTTTCGCGGTGCGCGCGTGCTTTTTCAGGTTTTCCCGCTCGGAGATGGTGAACACGGCAAAGAACGCGATGGCGAAAGCGATGCCGCTGACGGTCGCCACAGATTTGGTGAACAGATTGACTGTGGCCGTGGTCAGCAACACCATGAACACGCAGATGAGGCCGACGGGAATCTCGGTTTTGCCGATGCGGATGTTGGGTGGAACTTTCCAGCCGCGCTCGCCCTTGTATTTCCAGCGCAGGACCAGCATGGAGAGACTGTTGAAGGTGAACGACCAGATGACGCCGAACGCATAGGCCTCGCCCAGCATGATCACGTTTCCACGGCTCACGATAATCGTGAACATCTGGAGGATGAAGACCAGGTTGACGATGCGGTAGCTGGTGCCGAAGCGGCGGTGCGGCTTGCGGAACCAATCGGTCAGGACGCCGTCTTCAGCCACGCGCATGAGCACGCCGGTCGAGCCGATGATCGAGGTGTTGATGGCGCCGGAGAGAATGAGAAAGCCGACCAGCACGACGAAGATACGGAACAGAATGCGCCAGAAGAGCGGGCCTGCCATGAACATTGCCAGCCCGGCGATCAGGTTGTCGGGGTAGACGACCGTCCGTTCGTAGGTGGGGATCAGCATCGACGCCAGCAGCGTGGCGCCGCCGGTGAAGATGAGGCTGTAGATGGCGATGACGATCGCCGCGCGCTTGAGGTTTCTGAGCTTGGGGTGGGCGATCTCGCGATTAACCTGAGCCAGGCTTTCCTCGCCGCTCATGGCCAGAATGGAGTGGCCGAAGGCCATCATGATGCCGAAGAGGCCGAAGATCGGCAGGCCTGTTCCTTTGAGGAACCCGAGCGCGTCGGTGCTGAAATGCAGATGAGAGGGGATGGGCGATGGCGGCAGGTGCGCTCCCCGGATGGCTACCGTGTAACAGCCCCAAATCATCAGGACGATCACCATCACCGTGGTGATCTGCATAACGCGGAGGGCCTTGTCGCTCGATTCCTCGATGCCCTTGATGTTTTGCCACCAGTAATAGGTTGTGACCGCGGCGGCGAGCAGAGCCGAGGTGTAGTCCATGTTGAACTGGATGGCATTGCCATGGGCGTCCATCAGCGCGGGCGGCAGCCAGTGACTCTGATTGACGACGGTCAGCATCTCGTTCAGCAGGCCCGTGATGTACTGGCCGGCCGACACGCCCGAGATCGGCCCGGTGAGAATGTAGTCGAACATCAGCGCCGAGACGCTGAGCTTGGCGAAGCCGCCTCCGAGAGCCTCTTTGACTACGCGATAGACGCCGCCACGCGTGAACATCGAGCAGCTCTCGACGTAGACCGCGCGGACCGCGAAGCTGAAGAGCATGATGCCGAGGATGAACCACGGCGCGGCAGCTCCCACGGCCTGCTCGGCGATGCCGCCGGCGTAGAAAGCCGAAGATCCCAGGTCATTGAGGACAATGGCGGCTGCGCGCCAGAAGGAGATGAACGTGAGCATCACCGAAGACGCGACGATGAGTCGCACACGGTCATTCGGAGGAGCCACGATCGTTCGGTTAGAGGCCATTTCTTGAGCGTGGGCCGGGGCAGCCGGTGGTGCCGGAACGCGGGAGCGAAACCACCGCTCTGCGCCGAGTCTACTTTCCAATCATAGTCGTGTCAACGGCAAAAATGGGCCGGTATTTCCACGGCACGGCCGGGGAATAAAGGTGTCAGGCGCCGGGTTCCTGCCGGGGCTGTTCGAAGCGAGATGGGAGGGGCAGATTCGTCCTGCGACAAACTGAGATCGAACGCGCGGTGGCGCGTGGCCCGAGAAAGACGCCTTTGGTCAGTCTTTGCCGAACAGTTCTTTGCCGTCTTCAACAAAGCTGACGAGCACGACGATCGCGGAGCCGGCGAGGCCGACGAAAAACATCAGCTCCATCAGCCGGATGAGAAGCACGCCCAGGACCATGCATCTGATTCTAATTCACCCGGATGTTTTACACTCGCCCGTGTATGTCATCCACCTCCGGGACGTCGTCGATGGTGACGCGATGGGTTGCCGTGTGTGTATCCGCCGGCTTGCTCGAACTGCCGTTTCCCATCGCCGGGCCGCTGCCGCCATGGCGAAGCGTGTTTGCGTGGTTCGCGCTGGTCCCGTTGCTGTGGGCGGTGCTTGCCGGTGATTCGAAGAGCGAACGCCATCCGTTGAAGAACGCGTTTCTGCTGGCCTATGTTTGCGGCGTGCTCTGGTACATCGGCAACTGCTACTGGATCTACGACACCATGCTGATCCATGGCGGGCTGCCGCCGGTGGTGTCGGCGCTGATCCTGCTGCTGTTTTCGCTGGTGCTGGGGCTCTATTTTGGGTTGTTTGGACTGGGGCTGGCGCTGGTGCGGCGAGCGACGGGGTCGGTGCGCTGGGCGCTGGCGTTCGCGCCGTTTTTGTGGGTCGCGCTTGAGCTGGCCGGCGCGCGCATCACCAGCGTGCCGTGGGATCAGCTTGGGTATTCGCAGGTGGATAACGGGGTGCTGAACGGGCTGCCTCAGTGGACAGGCGCATACGGAGTCAGCTTCCTGGTGGTTCTCATCAACGCGGAAATCTTGAGGCGTTTCATGCTGCCGAGCCTCCGACGCCGGTTCGTTGGCTTTCTTTGGATCTCTCCTTTCGTTCTTTTGTTCGCTCTGGGTTTTCTTGCTTGGCGCCCGAAAATGCCGCCAACTTCGGCCACCGCCGTTCTGATCCAGCCCAACCTCGACGTGGAGCACACCGGCTACTGGTCCGGGCCGGGCGAGTACGAGCGGCACATCGCCAACTTCATCAAGCTCGGCGGCGAGAGGTGCGGTCCCTATGTTGCGGGAATGCCTCAGACGGGCGCCGCTACGGTTGACGAGTCGTGCTATAAGAACCCACCACCCGGCCTGATCGTCTGGCCAGAATCGCCGGCGCCATTCTTCGAGCAGGACCCACGTTTCAAATCCGCAATGGCCGAAGTGGCGCAAGCCGATCAAGCTCCGATCATCGCGGTCGCGGTTGGTTCCGACTTTTCCGTCGCTGAACATGATTGGCTCGATCATGTTTCTGCCATCGCGTTTAACGCCGCCGGCAGCGAAGTTGGCCGCTACGACAAGATTCACCTTGTCCCGTGGGGCGAGTATGTTCCATATCCGCAGGTTTTCTTCTTTGCGAAGAAGCTCACAGGCAAAGTCGCCAGCTACACTCCGGGATCCGTACGCAATGTCTTTCTCCTTCAGAGTGCCGACGGCGAATCGCACCGCTATGGGGTCTTCATCTGCTACGAATCGGTTTTTGCCGACGAGGTGCGTTCCTTCGCGTTGAATGGCGCAGAAGTGTTCGTTAATGTGAGCGACGACGGCTGGTACGGCGACACCAGCGCGCCCTGGCAACACCTGAACATGGTGCGCATGCGGGCCATCGAAAACCGCCGATGGATTCTGCGCGCCACCAACGACGGCGTGACGGCGGTGATCGACTCCTACGGGCGCGTGCGGCAGTCGATACCGCGGCACCAGGTGAGCGCGCTGGCTGCGCAATACGGATTCCGCAGCGACGTCACGTTCTACACGGAGCATGGTGATGTGTTTGCGTGGGTGTGTGCCATACTTTCTATAGGCGTTGCCGGCTGGTCGATGATTATCGGGGCCCGGAAGGCCGCCGCCGCAAAGTGACATCGATGTGTTTTCAGCTCTACGCCGGGACGCTAAAGCCTATCTCGCGAGTGCGTTGGAATAAGGATGCTCCTTCCGTTTCGGTTGAGGACGTTCGGGAATCCGAGCAACCCATTATGGTGCATTTCTCTAGTCCGCACCTGCAATTCATTGGATCCACCTGCGGTTGCGGTTGCGATTTTCCTTACATTACGGAACATAAAGGTGAGTGGCCTTGGTGGGATGAGTTAGAGCCAGAGCCGGATCATCAAGCCGTCGAACAGCGGAATCGCGAGTCCCTCGCTGCCCTCCTGCGATCGACGGGCGAGGAATGGATCGAACTCTATGGAATCTGGATGAGCGGTTCAGAAATCCATGCGCCCGCAATTCGCGAAGAGATCGAAATTGGTCGTCTGACTGAGTCCACCTTCCGATTCAAGGAAAATGGATTTCTTAGGGTTCATAACCCCGTCGCAGGACGATATCACCACACGAGACAGCACTAATGCGATACGGAAACATCGATATAATCACTTTATGTCGCTGAACGATCTCGAATTTGCCTACTCCCCGGTGCGCAACCAAGTGCGCGACCTGCGGGAGTATCTTTGACCCTGGCCGCATCCGCAGGGAACTTGCAGACATTGAAACCAAGTTAGCCGATCCGAAGATGTGGTCCGATCCGGCGGCCTCAAAGCCGCTGATGCGCGACCGCAAGCGGCTTGAGTCCCTGGTGCGCGACGATGAAGAACTGGTGCGCCGGACAAGCGACATCGACGCCTACTTCGAGCTGGCCAAGGAAGGCGAGGATGTTCTGCTGGATTTGGAAAAGAGCATCAACGAGCTAGGGACCTTCGCCGAAGAGCTGGAAGCCCGCACCATGCTTTCGGGCGAGGCCGATGCGCTCAACGCGATCGTCACCGTGCACCCCGGCGCGGGCGGTACCGAAAGCCAGGACTGGGCCGAGATGCTGCTTCGTATGTATCTGCGATGGGCAGAGCAGCAGGGCTTCAAAACCGAGATGAACGACTACCAGGACGGGGAAGAGGCGGGGATCAAGTCAGCGACCTTCACCATCATGGGTGAAAACGCGTTTGGGCTGCTGGCGGGCGAGAGCGGTGTGCATCGCCTGGTGCGCATCTCTCCTTTCGACCAGGCCAAGCGCCGCCACACGTCATTCGCATCGGTGTATGTTTCGCCGGAAATCGACGAAACGATCCACGTGGATATCAAGCCCGAAGACCTGCGCGTCGACACCTACCGCTCCGGCGGTAAGGGCGGACAACACGTGAACACCACCGATTCCGCGGTGAGAATCACGCATATCCCCACGGGCATTGTGGTGCAATGCCAGAACGAGCGCTCGCAGCACAAGAACCGCGACAAGGCGTTCAAGATGCTGCGATCAAGATTGTATGAGTTTGAACTGGAAAAGAAGCGCGCCGAGAGCAAGAAGCTGGAAGACTCGAAGCTCGACATCAACTTCGGCTCGCAAATTCGCTCGTATGTGCTGCAGCCTTACCGCATGGTGAAGGATCACCGCACGAAGATCGAAGTGGGTGACGCGGACAAGGTGCTCGATGGATATCTCGAGCCGTTCCTGAAGGGCTACCTGCTGGCCAAGCGCCGGGGCACGGCGGTGGCTGCGGCTGCCGATGATGATTTGGAAGTGTAAGAACCGGAGTCAGGTGTCAGGGTTCAGGCCGGTCAGCCTGCCGCTGAAACCTGAAACCTGAGACATGAGACCTGTGCCCAACGACCCCGCCCTCATCGACGAAATGCTGCACGCCGCGAAGACCATCGCCGTGGTGGGCATGAGCGAGAAGCCGTGGCGCGCCAGCCATAACATTGGCCGCTACCTGGCCGAGCAGGGCTACCGAGTGCTCCCAGTGAATCCGAAGCTCAAGGAGATCAATGAAAAACCGTGCTATCCGAGTCTCGACGCGGCACAGGCAGCGGCTATGAAGGGATCGGATGTCGCTCATGCTGGACGAGGAATCGACCTAGTCGACGTGTTTCGCGCGTCGGAGCATGTTCCGGCCATCGTGGACGACGTTATCCGGTTGAAGATTCCTTATCTCTGGCTGCAGGACGAGGTGATCCACGAAGAAGCCGTGGCCCGGGCCCGTGCCGCGGGAGTGAAATGTGTGCAGAACGACTGCATCTTCCGCGAGCATGCCGCAAGACATGGGAGCTAACAAGTCAGCGAGTCAGCAAGTCAGCGAGTTGGCGAGTCAGCAGGTCAGCGGGTCAGCAATGAGCCCATTGCGCACTCAACGCTGGCATCCCGGGCGAAGGTTGCCCCAGCGACCGAGTCGAGGGATCTGGAGTTGCTCTCAGCGATCTTTCGATCTCGCGCCACCGCATGCGTTGATTGCCTGCGACCCTTGTCCATTAAACTGAGTCCAATTGTCGATGCTCGAAACTTTGCCAGCTTTGCGCCATCTGCGTTCGGTTTTCGCAGTCGTCGTTGCATTGGGTTCGGCGCTGCAGATGCGCGCCGCCTCCGACTCCGCCGATGCGGCGCACGTCCACGTGCAGCTTGTGTTCAGGAAGGCAGAGCTTTATCCGGGTGGCGGCGATCATGGTGGGCTTTACTTCAAATTGGAGCCCGGTTGGCACGTCTACTGGTCGAACGCAGGCGACTCGGGCGAGCCGCCTCGTATCAAGTGGACCCTACCTGCTGGCATCACAGCCGGCCCCCTGCAGTTTCTCCCTCCCAGGCGCTTGCCCCTCGGACCGCTGATGGACTTTGGCTACGAGAATGAGGTCCTGTTCCCATTCAAGCTGGACATTGGGCGGTTGGTGAAACCCGGCACAGCGATTCTTGACGCCCACGTTGATTGGCTGGTCTGCCGCGAGGTCTGCATTCCAGGCAGGGCTGATCTAGAGATTTCGCAGAAGGTTCTCGCCGCCGCACCGACTGCCGGCGGGCCGGATGATGGACCGGGCGCCGACATTTGGAAGAGGCTCGCCGCCCTGCTTCCGGACGCACTGCCGAATGGTGATACTGCCGTCTTCCAACCCACGTCCACAGGTTTCCGCCTCGCCGTTTCCACCGGCCGGCGTGAAACGCAGGCTGTATTCTTCCCCGAAGATCAGGATGTCCTCGACAACCCCGCGCCGCAATCCGTTATCCCGACTGCGACTGGGTTCGTTCTCGATCTGAAGAAGGACGCCAACCTCACAACGAATCCGGCGCAGCTAAAGGGCGTGCTCGAGCTTTCCGGGGAGAGGAACTACGAACTGGCCGCGCTACCCGGAACCGTCGCGGCGCCGCCAGCACCGGCCGCATTCTCCTTTGGCGCTCTCTTGAGCACCGCGTTTTTCGCTTTTCTTGGCGGGCTCCTGCTCAATCTCATGCCTTGCGTCTTTCCTGTTTTGTTCCTGAAGGGCCTTGCACTGGTGAACTCAGGCAGCGAAGCGCGGCACAAGCTTCGCGCCCACGGGTTCGTGTACGCGCTCGGTATTCTGGTTTCGTTCTGGGCGCTGGTTGCGCTGCTGCTCGGGCTGCGCGCTGCCGGGGCCACCCTCGGCTGGGGGTTCCAGTTTCAGTCGCCTGTATTCCTCTCACTGATGGCGGGGCTGCTCTTCTTTCTCGGCCTTTCGCTCGCCGGGCAATTTGAAATCGGCCTCACGTTGACCAGTGCCGGCGGATCGCTGGCCGCGAAACAGGGCTACGCGGGCAGCTTCTTCACCGGAGTTCTCGCGGTCGTCGTCGCCACGCCTTGCACCGCGCCGTTTATGGGAACGGCGATCGGCTACGCGCTGGCGCAACCGGCAGCCGTGACCTTCGTAGTCTTCACCGCTCTTGCGCTCGGACTCGCCGCGCCTTATGTTGCGCTCACGCTGCAGCCGGCGTGGACCCGCCTGCTGCCCAAGCCCGGCGCCTGGATGGACATTCTGAAACAGGCGATCTCGGTGCCGATTTTTGCAACGGTGATCTGGCTGGCGTGGGTGGTCGCGCAGGCATATGGCTCGGGAATGCTCGCCGCGTTGCTCTCTGCATTTTTACTGCTGGCCATTGCAGGGTGGTTCCTGGGCCGCTGGCCGGCGAAGCGCTGGGCGACAATCGTGGCTGCAGTCTTTGTGCTGTTTGTCGTGGGCATCAGCGTCTTCGCTTCAAAGAAGATGATGGCCGCGCCGGAGAACCTGAATCCGCCGGAAGCGCACGCCACCTGGCAGCCGTGGTCGGCCGATGCTGTTGAGCATGCTCTCGCGGCCGGCCAGCCCGTCTTTGTCGATTTCACCGCGAGCTGGTGCTTGAGCTGCCAGGTGAATGAGCGCGTGGCCCTCGACCGGCCCGAAGTTGAAGCAGCCTTTGCCAAAGCCAATGTTGCGCTGTTCCGCGCCGACTGGACCCGCGAAGATCCCGCGATCACACAGGAGCTTACGGCGCTTGGCCGCAGCGGCGTGCCCGTTTATGCGCTTTACACACCGGGGCAGAACGATCCGCAGCTCTTGCCACAGGTGCTTACGCCCGGCATCGTTGTTGACGCGGTGTCAAAATTGCCGCGTTCTTCAACCCCGGTCAGGGCTGCTGCGTCCAACCAGCAGTAAAGTGGGAGCCGGGTCGGCCGCGGAACTCACGCGTGCCGATTTCCCGCACGCTATCGAACCCATGCATCCAGGAGGTCGATTCTCATGAGGATCCATTTCTCTCTTGCAAGTCTCGCAGTTCTCGCTGCCGCATTTGCGCCCAGCATAGCTTTCGCACAGGCTGTCGTCGGCTCGCCAGCGCCAACGTTTACGGCGACCGACTCGCACGGCCAAAGCCACTCACTCGATCAATATCGCGGGAAATACGTTGTGCTCGAATGGCACAACCAGGGCTGCCCCTACACCAGGAAGCACTACGTCAGCGGCAACATGCAGTCGCTGCAAAAGCAGTGGACCGCGAAGGGCGTCGTGTGGTTCACGGTGATCTCTTCGGCGCCTGGGCAGCAGGGCTACGTCACGGACACCCAAGAGAATTCGTACCTCGCCCAGATGCACGCTGATCCGACGGCGGTGCTAATGGATATCGATGGCAAACTCGGCCACCTTTACGCCGCCAAGACGACGCCTGAGATGTACGTCATCGATCCCAATCGCAAGCTGATTTATGAGGGCGCGATCGACGATCGCCCTACACCGGATCCCGGCGACATCAAGGGCGCCGATAATTACCTGAACGATGCGTTGACAGAAGCCATGGCCGGCAAGCCGATCGCGCACGCCTACACGCGATCGTACGGCTGCTCGGTGAAGTACGCGAACTGAAGTGGAGGGATTAGGGACCGAGGGGCCGCGCAGCGTGACATCTGACGGCTAACTACCGATCCATGCTATCATGCTATCACCGGAGGTTTGCAATGGCGCAGCTTCTTATTCGCAAACTCGATCAGCGGGTCAAAGCCCGCATCCAGCGCCGCGCCAAGCGCAACGGTCGCAGCATGGAGGCCGAAGCCCGCGAAATGCTCACGAACGCGACCCTTGCAGAAGAGATGCCGACGGTTGGTTTTGGCACGGCTTCTGTTGCGCTCTTCGGCGGAAGCGGCGTTTACCTTGATGAGCCGATTAAAGAGATTCGCGGAATGCGCATGCAGATTCCGGATTTCAAGTGATGGTTCTGCTCGACACGAACGTCGTTTCAGAGATCATGCTTCCTGCGCCGGACGCGCGAGTCTTGCGATGGCTGGATCAACAGCCGCCCCAATCCATCTGGATTACCACGGTCACGCTCTACGAAATTCGTTATGGGCTGCAATCGATGCCTGCCGGGAAAAAGCAAACTGCACTTTTGGCGATGCTGGAACGCTGGCTCGCTGAAGTCGTTCAGCATCGAATCGCCAGTTTCGACGAGACAGCAGCTCGGCAGGCAGCTGACCTCGCGGCAGCGCTGAAGTTGAAGGAGCGTCCACGTGACGCGCGCGACACCATGATCGCCGGCATCGTCCTCGCTTCGCATGCCACCCTTGCCACGCGCAATGTGAAGCACTTCCACGACATTGCCAAGTCGGTGGTGAATCCGTGGGGATGAGGCTGGGAACGATCGGCGGACGAAGGTCGCTCGGGATGACAGAGTGTCAGGTTGGCGCAGGCTCACGCTAACTCCCGCCCCGCTTTCCGGCTCTGACTCTGCGAATCTCTTCCAGTCGCTGCGCCAGTTGCTTCTCACGCCCCTCCTGTGTGGGGTGGTACCACCTGTGCCCCTTCAGCGACTCCGGCAGGCAATCCATGTCGGCAACCTTGCCGGCTTCATCGTGCGCGTATTTGTAACCCTCGGCGTAGCCCAGCTCTTCCATCAGCCTGGTCGGCGCATTGCGCAAATGTAATGGGACCGGCTCCTGCCGCGTGCGCTCGATCTCTCCCTGCACTGCTCCGAACGCCGTGTAGACCGCGTTCGATTTCGGCGCGAGCGCAAGATAGACGACGGCTTCAGCCAGCGCCAGTTCACCCTCCGGAGAGCCAAGAAAATCGAAGGTCTCCTTCGCCGAGAGGCACAGATTGAGCGCTTCAGGCGCGGCCAGTCCGATGTCTTCAATCGCCATGCGCACGATGCGACGCGCCAGATACAGCGGGTCTTCGCCGCCCTTCAGCATGCGCCCCAGCCAGTACAGCGCCGCATCAGGATCGCTGTTGCGCACGCTCTTGTGCAGCGCCGAGATCAGGTTGTAGTGTTCCTCGCCTGACTTGTCGTACATCAGCACACGCTGCTGAATGGCTTCTTTGGCCGTAGCCTTCGTTATGTGTTTGCTTCCGTCGGCGTTGGCAAGCTGCGCGGCTACTTCCAGTGTGTTATAGGCGTTGCGGCAATCGCCGCTGGAGTAGCTCGCGATCATCTCCAGCGCTTCGTCGTCGGCCCTGAGTTCCTGCGCGCCGAGGCCGCGTTCGCGATCTGCGAGCGCACGCTGCAGCAAGGTGGCGATCTGTCCTTCGGCCAGCGGCTCGAGCACGTAGACGCGGCAGCGCGAGAGCAGCGCCGAGATGATCTCGAAGGATGGATTTTCGGTGGTCGCGCCGATCAACCGGATGGTGCCGCGTTCCACGTAAGGTAGAAACGCGTCCTGCTGCGCCTTGTTGAAGCGGTGAATCTCGTCGACAAAGAGAATGGTTCGAGAGTGGAACTCCGCCGCTTTGGCCGCATCGGCCATCACCTGCTTGATCTCCTTGATGCCGCTGGTGACCGCCGAAAACTCGATGAAGTTGGCCTTGGTGGTCTCGGCAATGATCTTGGCCAACGTAGTTTTGCCTACGCCCGGGGGGCCCCAGAAGATCATGGAGCTGGCGTCGTCGCGCTCGATCTGCACGCGAAGCGGCTTGCCGGGCCCGACCATGTGCTCCTGCCCGAGCAATTCCTCGAGGCGGTGCGGCCGCATCCGTTCCGCGAGCGGCGCCATTGCAATTGCATGGAGCGGGCTTTTGGAAGGGTAACGTGGCATTGCCAACAATTGCTCGGGTTCATTGTCGAAGAGGCTCATCGCGCGCTCCGTCGGGCTGGATGTCTGGTTGGATGCGCAGCTGCGGCACCTGTCGTCGTGTTGCGCTGGCGCGAAACTTCGTAAAGCATCACGCTCGCTGCGATGGCGGCGTTCAGGCTTTCGACTGGGCCGGGGCAGGGAATGGTGATGCTGCCGCCAACTTTCGCCAGCAGGCCGTCGGGAATGCCATTGCCTTCGTTGCCGATGAGGAGAGCGACCGGACCGGCTAAATCGACGCGATCGGCAGGCTGTGCGCCGTGGGCGGTGGTTGCAAGAGATCTTACACCGGCATCGCGGAGCTGGTCGAAGCAGGTTTTTTCGCTCGCAGTCACCACGGGAACGCGAAAGACACTGCCTGCCGAGGCGCGCACCGCTTTGGGATTCCACGCGCTCACCGTGCCCGGCAAGCTGACTATCCCTGTCGCTCCGAAGGCTTCTGCCGAGCGCAGGATCGTGCCCAGGTTTCCGGGGTCCTGAAGGCCAGCGAGAACGAGAATCAATGTTTCTTCCTGGTCATGGCCAAGAATCTCTTCCCAGGACCATTGCGGCGGTTCCACCAGCGCAGCAATCGGCTGTGGAGTCTCTGTGGCCAGCGCGGACTCCAAAAGCCGTCGCGGAATGCGCAGAATCTCCGTCTCGCGGGGCAGCCGCAGTGTTTCCAGCAGCGGCTCAGATCCCTGTGCTACGAACAGGGTTGCTACCCGAAGCCTGGTTCGCAAGGCCTCTTCCAGCATTTTGGGACCTTCGATGCCAACGAGATCGCGCTCATGATGGCGCGACAGCGAAAACGCTCGCCGCAGCTCTTTGAGCCGCACATTGTCCTTGCTTTGGATCTCGCGGGTGGGCATTAGGGCGATTCTAAGAGCAGCCGCCAGCTTCTAGCTACTAGGCTTTAGCGTTCGGCGGTTATCAGGCCGATGAGGCACCTGAGCCCTTTCCGCAAGCAAAGCGACAAGGCAGAACAACTCGAATCGCAAGCCAGCAGCCGGGAGCCAGCAACCAGGAGCTGCGGCTGGCAACTTGCACCACGACTGGTGCTGTGATAGTTTCCGTGTTTG
>Ga0335069_10011239_pt1 | contig 12650 bp, 13 predicted proteins | sample Lox_Sample_11_FD_206714 | JGI IMG/M metagenome (GOLD analysis project Ga0335069, IMG submission 206714) | Soil microbial communities from Loxahatchee National Wildlife Refuge, Florida, United States - Lox_Sample_1.1 | ecosystem: Environmental > Terrestrial > Soil > Wetlands | place: USA... | reverse complement strand
GCCTGACCCGGCAGGGGCGGCCGTAGCCCGCAGCGCGGCGCCGCGCAGCCGTGTCAGCTCGCGCTTCAGCTCGTTCATGGTCTGCCTCTCCTCATCACTCATCTCCTGCGGTCTGATGAGGTGAGTAGTTCCTCCGTCGAACGAACGTTGCGAGGCGAACAGCGAAGCATAAGCTTCCAGCCTGGACAGCGGCGGGATCCGGGGGTTGGCCTGTGACTCCCACGAGGAAATGAGGGGCACGCTGACCCCGAGCGCCTCCGCAAGCCGGGATTGCGTGATCCTCCGGCCTGGGCAGTGATCTTCCCGCAGGCTGCGCAGACGCTGGGCAAGAAGTTGCCGCGAATCCTGGTCGTCCACCATCGGTTCCTGTTCATCTGAACTTCAGATTCCATGTTAATACCTCTATACCACTAAACGTTACGTGTAAAACAGCAGGTGGATGGACATCTGGAGGCTGCCTGATCGTGGGGCCGCCAACCCGTCCGGTGAGGTGCACCTAGCCGCTGGGTAAGCGTGGGTGAACATGGCAAGGGGTAAGTGAATATTAAGGCAAGCTACAGGTGAGGAGAGTACCTCATGAATACTTTACTTAAGTTCAGTAAAGCGGGTGAAGGCCGCTGTGCTGCCGGGGCTACAGGTTCACCCCGCCTGTCCCTGCCTTCACACCTCATCCGAAACGATGCGGGCACCCTTGCGCCAACAAGGATGCCCGCCAAACGGAACTCCTGCGCGGTCTCTAACACGAAGGACGTCCCATGGACACAATAGCGTCCCGCCTGGCTGCGGCGACTCTGATAACCACGCGTCATCTCAGCCATGTTCATCCCCTGGCTGCGGCGCAGCTGGCTGGTCAGCCGGCCGGGTCCGCAAAGATGGCTCTGGCCGTCTTGATCCTCTTCATCGCCATGGTGGCCGCGATCAAGTCCACGGTACGTGGCCTGTCCGGCCTGCTGTCCATGCTGTTTGAGCTCCTGCGGGCCCTCGCCTCGATGGCGTCCATCATGTCCATCCTGGTGGTAGCGATGGGGGCAGTCGTGATCCTCCTGCTTCACCATTAACTGCCTACCCCACGTCTTTGATGGGCGAGTGGTGCGGCGCGCTGTGGACGGATCCCTCGGGCCGCCACCTGCTCGCCGCCTGCGGCTCTGGCCCGAAGTTCCCTGCCCCGCAGGCCCGTCGCCCCTAGCCGCCGCCCCGGCCGGCGCGTTAGGCAGGAAGGGCGAAACGGATCGGGGACCGCCAGGCCGCCACCTGCGGCCCGCTGGGAGATGAGTGCGATGGCCACCGCCACGATCACGAAGGGACTAGCCGTAGTCACGCTCATAGGCGCGCTGTCCGGGGGACTGGCGGCCTGCGGCAGTTCGGCCGGCAGTTCGGCCGGCACCACGCCGGCGCCAAGACCGACGGTGACCGCTACGGCGCCAGCGCCCGGGCCGACGCAGCCGAAGGCCGACCCCACCAAGGACATGGCCGCCTGGGTGGCGGCTGGCGGAGTGGACGATTTCAACTCGATCGGGAAGTACCTGTCAGCGATGGGCGCCAGCCCGACCCCGGGCCAGATAAGCGCGCTCAACGGCGCGATAGCAAAGGCCCGGTCCCACCCCATCCCGGCGAGCGTTGACCCCAAGGGCGCCTACGGCGCCATCCTGGATCAGTTCCAGAAGGCAGCCACCGCATACCAGGAAGGTGACACCGCCGCCGCGGCCTCGGAAATAAACTCCACGTCCGCCGACATGAAGATGCTCCAGGACGAGATGAAGGCAGCCGGCTTCGAGGTCAGCTCGTAGCCCTGAGCAGGCTGGCTGCTGGCTACGGCCCGCCCTGAACTCGCTTGTCTGCGAGATCAGGTACCTCGGCACCACTCCGCTGGCAGGCTCGGCGGCCGCGGTGATCCCGTTAACGGGGATGAGCACGACCAGATCCCCTGCGGCCGGCCTCGGCCGGGGGGCTAAGGTCACCAGCCACAGGACCAAGGCCGCTTGGCCCGGGATAGCCAGGGCATTACCGTGTCAGCTGGTCAGGACCACCAGCGGGGGTGGCCAGGGTGAAGGGACGCGCCATGACTCACGAGGATGACCTGCCCGCGGAGGTACGACGGCAAGATGAAGAGGACGAACTGGAGATAGCCGCGCAGCTAGCCGAGCTGCGTAAGGAAGAGCATGTCTCGGCCGCCAGACGACGGTGGAACAATCTCAGCAAGCGCACTCGCGTCCTGCTGATCACTGCGGCGGTTGCCGATGGCGCCCTCCGGGTTGCGGCGCTCATCGACATCCAGCACCGGCCAGCAAGCCAGATCCGGGGCCGGAAGTGGATGTGGGCAGCAGCCGTAACGGTGGTGAGCTCCGCCGGAGTCGTGCCAGTCTCGTACTTCGTCTTCGGGCGACGTCGCCAGCCTTGATCACGTCCCCCGGATGTCGCGCACCGAGCTCAGGTGGTGCGTGCCGGGCGTATTACCTGGCCGGTGCGTGCGCTGGTCCGGGCGGCGTCCAGCACGGCGGCGGTCGCGACGGCGTCCCGGGGGTCTACCGGCACCGGCTGGGTGCCGCGGATGGCGGCGGCAAAGGCGGGGTAGAACAGGTCCCAGGCTCCGCGTGCGGAGGGTACGGGTTCGGCGGTGTCGCCGCGGAGCAGGTGTCCCCACCGCTCGGGTGGCTCGGTACCCCACTGCTGGCCGGCCGACGCCGGTGACGCCCCGCTGCGCAGCCGGGCCTCCTGCCCGTCGGCATCGGCGATGAGGTAGCTGCCCGAGGTGCCCGCCGCGCGCAGCCGCGGGCCCGGGGCTCCCTGCCGCCAGCTGCCCCACAGGTGCGACCGCACGCCGCCCTCGTGGGTCAGCGCGATGAAGAAGTCGTCATCCAGCCCGCCGGGCTCGCTGCGGTAATGCATCTCGGCGTACACGCCGCTGACCGGGCCCGCGAGCACCAGGGCCTGGTCGGCCAGGTGGCTGCCGAAGTCCAGCAGGGTGCCGCCGCCGGCCGCGGGCGGGCCGGGCTCGGGCCTGAACCGCTCGAACCGCGACTCGAAGACGGTCAGCTCGCCCAGCGATCCGCTGCCGAGGAGCTCGCGCAGGGTCAGGAAGTCCGAGTCCCAGCGGCGGTTCTGGTAGACCGTCAGCGGGACTCCGAGCTGCTCGGCCAGCTGGACGGTCTGGCGGGCGGAGCCGGCGTCCGGCGCGAACGGCTTGTCGCAGGCGACCGCCAGGCCCAGGCGCAGCGCCTGCTGGGTGAGCGTGACGTGGGTGGCGGCCGGAGTGGAGATCGCCACCGCGTCGGCTCCCGCGCCGGCCAGCTCCTGCAGCGAGGCGAAGGCCGGGCGGGCGAGATCGGCGGCCACCTGGCGGCGGCGCTCGGGTGAGCTGGTGACCACCCCGAGGAACTCGCAGTCCGCGGCGGAGGCGAGCAGTGGCGCGTGAAAGTACCGGCCGCCCAGGCCATAGCCGGCCAGGCCGATCCGGATAGGTGCGGGCACGACGGGTTCCTCCCCGAGTGGTCGGTTAACACGCTAGACGAACCAGGCCCGATAAAATCTATTGATACCGAACGATCCGCGCTCACCTTCTCCCGCCCGTTCCTGGGCCCCAGCGCGCCGCCAGACCCGCCGGATCGATGTCCGGCACGGTGACCGTATGACTGCTTAGGCGGCTGACCACCCGGACCCGGGCGAACCGGTGACGATGACGTGATCACCGTCGAGCGGGTTGACCGGTGGCCAGTCCCTAAGCAGTGTGTGGGCTGGTCATGCGTCAGGCGTGCAGGATCGGCCGGCCCAGCGGGAACTCCTTGCCTCCGGTGTCGTGGGACGCCGCGCCGAGGAAGAGATACACGACGACTGCGGCTACCGCCATGAGGGCCCACCCGGCCGCCTTGGTCAGGTTCGCCGAGTTCTGGATGATCCCGAGCAGGTTCAGCACCAGCGAGACATCGACGAGCGCGAACAGCAGCAAGAAGACCGGCGGCATCCGGAGGCCCACCAGGACGAGCAACGTCACGATGACGATCCAGCTGATCACGAACACCTTCTGGGTGCTTGCCACCGCGGTCAGGGCGATCCCGTACCAGTTGTGGATCAGCCCGAGCACGAGCAGGGCGTAGCTCAGCAGGAAGCTTCCCACGATGCTGGATATCCCGGCCGACGCGTTTTCGCCGATCCTGGCCGCCCAGATCGCGGCGAAGAACATTCCTGCCGCGGCCGCGATGATGATCGGCATTGAAGCGCCGACGGCCGTGGCGGGCACGACACCGATGAGAACCATGCCGAGCGTCACCGCGCCCACGATGAAGCTCGGGAACGCCACCATGGCCGGGTCGCTGGCCGGCGGTCCCGCAGCGGGTTCCCTGGCCGGGGAAACGAGCCGGACGGGCTGCTCAGGACTTGGACTTGGACTTGGAGTGGCCATTTTCTGCCTCCCTTGGCAGCATGCGAGGAAGCACGCGAGACGCGTGCCAACCGCACCGTTTGAACTGTCTATTCCGACCGTTAGCGCTGGTCGGCACGCACGACAGGGACTCCAGGCAGCAAGTCGCCGGGTCATATGTCCCGTTACGCCGGGACGGAGGGCGGTGAGGCGACGCTTGATCGACGGCACCACCAGGCCCGCTTCCTCCCAGTACCGCAGCCGTCGCATCGACACGCCGGCCAGCTGACGGGCCTGGGTGTCGGGAATGCGAAAATTTCCTCACCAGCATCAGGCATCGCGTGGACCCTTTCGTCGGCTGCTCCGAGGCTAAACCGGCGCGGTGTGACCGCGCGGTACCAGGGCGAGCTGGCGCGACTGGGCGACAAGACGCCCGGTCGAGTCCCAGATTTCGCCGTCCTCTTCAAGGAAACCGCCGGTCACGAAGTGCGTGGCGAATTTGCATCGCAGCCACCCCGGTTCGGGCCGGGCGCGGACGTGCACGGTGAGTTCGATCGTGGGTGTCCACGCCACCGGAAGATCGGCATTGAAGGCTGTCGGCGGAAAGGCGTCAACTGCGCACAACAGAGCGATGGTGTCGGCCGGTTCGTCGTTGCGAAGCCGGAACCAGCCGCGCATCAGCGCTTGTCCCGTGCGTTTGCCCAGGAGGAACTGGCCGTCTTCCGGGTGCAGGCGGAGCTCGATTTTCCCCATGAACGGTGGCGGGAAAGTGTCTGTCGCCACTACGGGCAGGCAGTCATCAGGATCCGGCATCGCCGGCGGGCCCTGGTCGATGATCTCCGGTCCTGACGCCTTGGCGAGGTCGCCGAAGGTCCCGATGCAGCTCAGCAGTGCTCGTCCTTCCGAAAGGAGCACGGCCGTGCCGGAACTGAAGCTCCGGCCCTGCTTCAGGACCCGGGTCTCGATCGTGACGTCACCGGGCTTTCCCGGGTAGAAGTAGTGAGCCGAGATGGTCACCGGGTCGGGACGATCGAGCGCGGCGCTCAGCGCACGGGCGACGATGGCCATGAGGTACCCGCCGTTCGCATTGGCCGCAATGTCCCAGCCAGGAGCTATGGCACCAGCCCAGACGGCCCGCTTGCCCGCGGCGTCGGCATCCTCCGCGGAGGAATCGAGTTCCGCGACCTCAGTCGCGGTCCGGAATATCCATGACGGACTGTCAAGGTGCTCGGTCACGGGTCAACTCCACGGGGATACAGGCACCCCAGCCTCGCTGTGCCAGCCAGATCGAGTCAACACCCTATCCCCGGCGGCCGGCCGCAGGCACCGGCGCCGTCCCAGGGCGGGGCCGGTGACAAATTCGTCATGTTCGGCCGCACCGCGACAATCCGAGGCAATCTGCGCATATATGTGAAGAAAGCGCGGTGCATGACTGGCGGAGGAAGGGCGCAACCATGATCGTCAGGGCCGCCGGCCACCGCAGGCGCCTGGTCGTATCCGGCCTGCTGGCACTGGTGGTCGCCGTCGCGGGCAGCATTTCCGGCTATGTCCTGGCCCGGCACTCCGCCCCGGCGCAGGAACTGCGTCCGAGCGGCATCCCCGCCAGCGTCTCCACGTCCCTGGCCAACCTGATGGACCTCGATTCGCTGCCCGGCCAGCCTGCCCCGGGATTCACCTTCACCGACCAGGACGGGCGGAGGGTGGCGCTGTCGGACTTCCGCGGCAAGGTCGTGGTGCTGGAGTTCCTGGACCCGCACTGCACGGACATCTGCCCCATCGTCTCCCGCGAGTTCATCGATGCCTACCATGACCTCGGGCCGCTGGCGGGCAAGGTCGTCTTCGCCGGGATCAACGTCAACCCCTACCACACGCGCGTGCAGGACGTCCTGGCCTTCTCCAGGGAGCAGCAGCTCACCACGATCCCGGACTGGCACTACCTCACCGGGCCGGTACCGCAACTGCAGCCGCTCTGGCGCGACTACCACATCTACGTCCAGGCGCCGAACCCGACCGCTGACGTCGTGCACACCTCGGCCGTGTACGTCATCGACCAGGACGGTGCCGAGCGTTACCTGGCATCGCCTGAGGCGGACCACACCAGCTCCGGGGCCTCCTACCTTCCGGCGGACCAGATCGCCGCGTGGGGCCACGGGATCGCGGCTCTCGCCCGCAGCCTGGCCGGATAATCCGCCGGCCCGCCGTACCCGGCTGGGCTCTTTCCTTATGACCGAACGGACAGGCGTTCACGGGTCCCCGTAACCCCGGACCCGATTCCCGCCAATGTGCCCCGGTTCTCACCGCTTTCCGCCGGCTACCCGCTATATCCACGCAAACATAATTGACAATGCCATCGAATGATGAGCCAATGCGCTATCGCCGGGATCCGGCCTGACCGGCATCGGTTCCGTGAGCACGGCTACCCCTCATTGCCCCACTGGCCGAAATTTCCCCTGGTAATGGGATGCGGACTCTGCCACAATCAGCCCTCGGAGCGGTGATGCCCATGCCGGGTCGCTGCTATTACCTGATGTCGCTGTTACCTGATGCCAGCGGTTCTGGCTGTCCCGGTTAGGGGATTTGCCGGCCGCGGGCCGTCCTGGGGAGGGAGGTGGACCTCCTGGAGCCGGGAGCCCAGCCCGGTTCCCGCCTGGAAAGTGAGCTAATTAGCCCGGCCGAAAGGCCCTGGGTGGTTACTTCGGTGCGCGGCCTCCCGCGACGTCCTCGATGGCCCGGGCCAGCAGCCGGTGCCCGGCGGGCGAGGGGTGGATGTTGCAGGTCCCGTCGGGCAGCTTGATCAGCAGTCCCGCCGCGCACGGCGAGCCCCCGAACGCCGCGGACGGCCCTTCAAACGCGGCGAAGCCGTCGGCGACCTTCCCCCCGAACTTCTCCGTCACCGACGCGATCGCCGAGTTCAGCGCCTCAGCCCCGGCCACCTGGGCCGGATCACTGTAGCTGAGCGAGTAGTAGGTCAGCGCGACCAGGAGGCCATGGTAGTGGGCGACGTCACGGATCTTGGTGTAGATGGTCGTCAGGTTCGCCTGGATCTCCTGCAGCACGGCCTGCACGTCGGCCTGGCTCGTGCAGCCGTCCGCCATCGTTTCCTCGCAGAGGAACACGTCGTTGGCGCCGATGTCGATGGTCACCAGCCGGGTGTGACGGTTCAGGGCCAGGTACCTGAGGGCGTACTGCAGCTGGGTGCCCCGGTACTGGACGTGCAGCGGGTACAAGGTGCGGTAGCCGACCGATGAGCCCGGGCTGTTCTCGCAGCCGTTGCTCGGCGCTCCGGGCACGAGGAAACTGGCCGTGGTCTCGCCGGGGCAGGAGGCATTCGCCACCCGGATGTGCAGCGCCCGGGCCACGTCCTCCGGGTAGCCGACGAAGGAGCTGGGGTCAGAGTAGTCCGGCGCCGGCACCGCCTGCGGCGGCACGTAGCCGAACGCCACCGAGTCCCCCAGGGCCAGGTAAGTGCCGTAGCCTGACGACCCTCCGGCCGGCGCGGCCGAGGCGGGAAGGGCCGGCATCAGGCTCGCCGCCGCCACCATCGCCGTCCCGGCCAGCCCGATCCCGATCAGCCGCCTAACACCGCCTATCCGGAAGCGCATCACGATTCCCCGTTCTGTCCGTCCAGCCACAGCCGCACCCGGCCACGGCAACTGCTCCTTAGGCGTTGATTCAAGACCGGCCGAGGCCGGGAGTCAATCAGCGATACACCAAGGTGCCGGCCGCGCACGCCGGCGCGGTCACGGCCGTTTGCTGCGCCGCGGCACTGCGGGACGTTGACGCCAGCGCCATCGGCGAAAGCAGGATCGCCGCTCCGGCGATGGCGAGCGCCGCGGTCAGTGGCTTGCTGATGAGCTTCATGTCGATCTCCCTCTCAGATCCGCCGATCGCCACCGCTGACCCGGCCTCCCCCGGCAGCAGGAACCGAAGGCTTATCGCATGCGAGACTGCGACTATGGAAGATGTCGCTGCCCGCGCGCTGGGCCGGGTCGCCGCGAACGGCATTGAGCTGGCGTACGAGACGTTCGGTGACCCCGGCGCGCCGCCGGTCGTGCTGATCATGGGCCTGGCGACGCAGATGATCGCCTGGCCGGACGAGCTGTGCGAAGGCCTGGCCCGGCGGGGCCTGTTCGTGGTCCGGTTCGACAACCGGGACGTGGGTGAATCGACCCACCTGCGGAACCTCCCGCCGCCGCGCCTGGCCGACATCGTGGTGCGGCGCAGGCCGCCGCCGTACTCCATCAGCGACATGGCCGCGGACGTGGCCGGGCTTCTTGATGGCCTGGGGCTGGGCGAGGCGCACCTGGTCGGGGCGTCGATGGGCGGCTTCATCGCGCAGGCCGTCGCGCTGGAGCACGCGGCCCGGGTCCGCAGCCTCACGCTGATGATGACCTCCACCGGATCCCGCCGGGTGGGGCAGCCCAGACCCCGGGTGTACGCCCGGCTGCTGCGGCGGCGGGTGGCCGCCGGCCGGCCCGCGGTCATTGCCGCGGCCGTGGAGACCTTCCGGCTCATCGGCTCGCCCGGCTTCGCGTTCGATGAGCAGTACGTGCGTGACATAGCCGGCCGGAGCTGGGACCGCAGCTACGACCCGGCCGGTTACCGGCGGCAGCTCGCGGCGAGCGCGAGCCAGCCGAACCGCACCGCGGACCTGCGCCGCGTCACGGTCCCGGCACTGGTCATTCACGGGCTGCATGACCCGCTGGTCGCGCCGAGCGGGGGCCTGGCGATCGCCAGGGCCATCCCGGGCTCGCGCTTGGTGGGGTTCTCCGGCATGGGGCATGACCTGCCCCGGGCGCTGTGGCCGGAGTTCGTCAGGGAGATCGCGGCGCTGGCCGAGCTCGGCGAACAGCGCCGGCGCCAGGGATCGCCAGCGGGCGTATCCGAAGTCGGCCGTTTATCTCTACGATCGGGTGCCATGCCAGCGAACCGGATGAACCATGACGAGTTTTACGCCGCGATGGCACGGCACGACGACGCGCGCCTCCGCAAGATCTTGTGGACCGTCTACTGGCGCGGGAACGCTCAGCTCCGCGAGCGCATCGAGGACGAGTTGCGCCCGCAGGGTCAGCCGAAGGTGAAGCCGAAGAAGGAGCTACCAGACCCGGCCGCCGTCTTGGCTGAGGTGACGACCTTCGCCGGGCTGGTCAGGGACGGCGCCTACATGGCGGGAGACCGCCGAGTGCACCACACCGAGCGGTCGAGGTGGCGGCATACGTTCCGCCGGCTGGCCGCCGACGCGCTGGCGGCGCTGGCGGCCAGCGATCCCGCGCCAGCACAGCAGGCCGTCGCGAAGATGGTCGACCTGGCCTGCGATATGAAGAGATACGACTATGTCCACTCCGACGATCCGGTGGAGGCCGCGAAGTTCGTGGTACCGGAGGCCGTCGCCGCGCTGTGGGAGTCGGTGCTCCGGCATGACGGTTTCGCGGCGTTCGCCGGCCGCGTGCCGGAGCAGCTCGTCCGCTGGGAAGCGGACTACGGCTGGACCCGCCGGGGCTACGGTCAGGTGGCCGAAAAGGAGACGCCCCTGGCCGTTCCGCTCGCCCGGTTGCTCACCACGCCGGATATGTGGCGGACGTTCGCCGAATCCTACCTGGAGGCGCTGGAGGCAGCCGGACGCGCGGACCCCAAGCGGCCGCGCACCGTGTACGGAAGCTTCGATGAGACCAGTTACCGGCGCAGGGAACGGACCGACGACCTCGCCGAGTGGCACGAGATGCTCCTCGACCGGTTCGCGGGCACACCCGAGGACGAGCTGCTCGACCGGCTCGTCGCCAGCCCCGCACTCGCCGGGCCGGAACTCAGCTTCCTGCGCGCGAGGATCGCGGAGCGCCGCGGTGACGTTTCCCAGGCCGCCACGCTCGTCAGCAGATGCCTGAAGGAGCTGCCCGGCCGCCAGGTGTACCTTGACTTCGCCGTCAAGGTCGGCGCCGAACTGCCGTCCCCTGCCCGCGAGATAGCGGCCGAGCGCGCCCAGGCAGCCTGGCTGGCAGCACAGCCGCATCGCTGACGCCACGCCTCGCCTGGCACGGCAGGTCCCGGTCCAGCCTCCTTCGCCGACCGTGTAGAACATTGCCTGACGTTCTGCACCGGCGCTGGCCGGGATGATTTCCTGGCTGGACGGCCCGTCCGAAGGGCTGCTGAGGATCGGCCGCGAGCAGGGGTTCCTCCCGCCCTATTTTCAGAAGGTCAACGGCCAGGGCATCGAGGTGCGCATCCTCGCCGCGCAGGGCACCGTGATCACTCTCATCGCCGTGCTGTACGCGTTCATCCCGAAGGTCTCGCACGCCTACTGGATCTTCGCTGCGATGGCCACGCAGGTGTACCTGATCATGTACGTGCTGATGTTCATCGCCGCGATCAGGCTGCGCCGCTCGCAACCGGATCGCCCGCGCGGCTACCGGGCTCCGGCCCTGGGCCTGCTGTGCCTGCTCGGCGCCGTCTCGTCCGTGGCCGCGCTCGTGATCGGGTTCATCCCCCCGTCGCAGTTCGGCCACTTGAACCCGCTCAGGTACGCCCTCCTGATACTGGCCGGGATCCTCGCCATCGGCATCCTCCCGCCGCTGCTGATGGACCGGCTCCGCAAGCCCGGATGGAAGTCAGCCGGCGACGGTAGCGAATAGCTGTCACCTCGCCGTTCTGTTCAGTCGGCTGGCGGCAGGTCTTCTACCTGCTTCTTGGTGAGGCTGAGCCGGATCCCGTGCTCGACACCGGTCACCGCGCTGACCGGGATGGAGACCTTCTTGCGCCCCCACAGATGCCCCTCTTCGAGCAGCACGTGCGTCACCCGGTGGTCGTCCGGGTCGACCAGGAAGCCCTGGACCCGCCCGATCTCACCGTCGAGGGCATGGACGGGCTCACCGCGTTCCACGTCTGCCTCACCCAGCGGGACAACGTCCTCGATAATGACCGGCACCGGAGATGTGAAGCCCATTGACGCGCTCACGCCGCCGGCAAAGTCATCCACCAGCTCCGTTTCCTCGGCAGGCTCCAGGTTGCCGAACTCTTCCACGGTGCAGCGCAGCCTGAGGTCGCCCGCCGTGGTGTCGACCAGGTCGAGCGGGACGAGCCTGCCCAGCCCCAGGCGGTGCTTCGGCTCGATGACCAGGTGCGTCACCGTCTCGGTGGCCGGATCGATGATCACGCGGCTCACCCTGCCGCCCGGGCCGTCCGCGCAACTCACCGTGGCCCCCATCGCGAACTCGGTCTCTTCGGCCATCGCTGCTTGCTCCCGTCCCCGACATCGCCAGCATCCTCCAGCTAACCTTAGGGCCGAACGGCGTCAGGTCACCGGGAATGGCGGCTGCCACCACCAGGGCGTCGCCCCGGGGAGTCCACCGAGCCGGACCGTCCCGGCGGTAGCGAAGTACAGTCCGGCCGCCCTTGCCCCCAGCAGCCCGGCCCGCAGGAAGGTCCGGCGTGACAGGTCGGACCGCCGCGGCCGGATCCGCCGGGCCACGATATGCCAGAGCACCAGCGGCACCAGGACGAGCGCGACGGCGATATGGACCCACAAGCCCGGCCTTCCGGCGATCGAGCGCGCGAGCCCGGTGGCGTACCCCAGCCCGGCCACGAACGTGATGACGACCAGCGCAGCCAGCAGCAGCGACGCCCACCGGGTGGGACGGCCGCGGCGCAGGCCGCCCCGGACCACCCGGCTCTTCCACGGGACGAGTAGCAGGATCACCAGCCCGGCGATGCCATGGGCGATGGCCGCCCACCGGCCGCTAGGTGATCCGATCGCGACCGTTACCACCCCGGTCCCGAAGACCAGCACCAGGGCGACGAGGAGGGTCTGGTTGGTGATCCTGCCCGCGGGCGACCGCAAGAGCGCACGGAACCCGGTCACCCTGCGGACCCGTGAGCCGCCCGGCCGGCCCGGAGCCGGGGGAGTGCCTGCGGACATCGGGCTTCCTCCGGGGCGCGGCCGGTCATCTTCTTCATCATCCCGGGGCCGAACCGGTAAACAAGCTTGACGACCAGACCTGCCTGGGACCTGGATACACCTTCAATGCGCGCCATCGGGCACCCTCCTCCGATCGGCTGGGCTACAGCCTCACCCGCATGACGCCAGTCTCCCGGGATATGTGACAGAAGTGCACCGCCGCGCCCGCCGATAGTGCAAAACCCGCCCGGACCGCACCGGCTGGGGTCTTCCATATGACCGAACGGGCGGACGTGCAAGCCAATCCCGTAACCCCTCCCGCGATTCCCGCCCCCGAGCCCCGGCCCCCCTCCGGCACCCTCCACCAATGAAAGGGCGGGTCACCCTGTGAGCGGTGGGTCTCGCGTT
>Ga0335069_10011238_pt1 | contig 12650 bp, 10 predicted proteins | sample Lox_Sample_11_FD_206714 | JGI IMG/M metagenome (GOLD analysis project Ga0335069, IMG submission 206714) | Soil microbial communities from Loxahatchee National Wildlife Refuge, Florida, United States - Lox_Sample_1.1 | ecosystem: Environmental > Terrestrial > Soil > Wetlands | place: USA... | reverse complement strand
TCACCCACAGGAAGACGGGCATGCCGGCGGCCTTCTGGCGTTTCAGGTAGTCCACGGAACGAGCCGCGATGTCATCGTCAATGGTCTCCATACGCTTCTTGGTGAGCGGGCCTGTATCTTTAATGGTCTGCTTGCCGACCTTGCCGAAGCGCGGATCCACCGTGGCGTCGTCCTTTTCGGTGGCCTTGCAGTCCAAGACGCCGCGCGGTCCGTAATTGTTGAGGAAGTTCGGAAAGTCCTTAGGATTCGGGTAATCCGGCAGTTCCGGTTCTTCGGAGGCGTTCAGGTGGTAGAGCGCACCGTAGAATTCGTCGAAACCATGGACGGTTGGTAGATGTTCATTCCGATCGCCAAGGTGGTTCTTGCCGAACTGGCCGGTGGCGTAGCCTTGGGCCTTGAGCAACTGGGCAATCGTGACGTCGCGGTGCTGCAGCCCCTGCGCGGCGCCGGGCATGCCGACCTTGGTGTTGCCCGTACGGAAGCCGCATTGGCCGGTGATGAACGAGGATCGCCCAGCGGTGCAGCTCTGCTCGGCGTAGCTGTCAGTGAACCTCATCCCCTCATCGGCAAGACGGTCGATGTTGGGTGTTTTGTAGCCCATTAGTCCATCTGAGTAGGCGCTGATATTGGTCTGCCCAATGTCATCGCCCCAGATGACTACGATATTCGGTTTGTTAGTTGCCATAATTAGTTCCTTCCTTTTAGTTAATTCTTGATTTCTGGTTGCCGGCTTGCGCCGAGATTTCTTGAGAACTGATTTACGCGTTCTTGCTGTCACGTTGTCGCTCCTTGCTCCGCTCCAGCCGTCGAGAAGTTCAGTCCCGTGAAGGGCGATTGCGGGGCGTGATCGCCGTGGCAGAAACGGAACTTTTTGCCGCTCAGGCAGGGACAAGGCACGTAGGGCCCGGCTTTCGCATCCTCCGCAGCGGTCAATGCCATCACGTCCGACGGCGCGCGGTTCTGCTGCAGCAGTTGGACCATCGTCTGCATGGCAGGGCGGGTGTGTTTGAAGAACAACTCCAAGCCCGCACAGAGGTAGTTCTGGCCCGGTTCGCCGTCACGCGAGAGCGCGAAACGATCCTTGGGACAGCCGCCGTTGCAGACCTGCTTAACCTCACAGCCCTGGCACTGCGCAGTCAGCAGATCTCGTTTGTCATCTCCGAACTTGCGCTGCTCGGCCGAGGCGACGAGTTGCACAAGGGGCGTCTGATGGATGTTGCCCAGCTTGTAACGCGGCTCAACGAAGTGATCGCAGGAGTAAACGTCGCCGTTGTACTCCAGCGCCGGGCCGTATCCGCAGGTAGGAGCGTGAATGCACAACAGATGCCGGCCGAAATACGCTTCGAGGGTTACATCAAAAAGCTGGACGTAAACCTTGCCCACATCGTGGCGCACCCATTCCTCGAAGACGTCCACTAGAAAGCGACCGTATTGCTCGCCGCCGACGGAACGCTTGGTTACGAGGTTCCCGTCTTGCGTGTAGAGCAGGCGCTTACGGTTGGGCTGGTCGCTCCATCCCTGGTTGGCTATGTCGATCGTCTCCGCACTGGCGCGCTCGACGATCGGGATAAATTGCACCCACTTCGCGTCCATCTCGTCGCGGAAGAAGCGATAGACAGTGCGGCCGTATTTCTCGTTCGCGGCATTGACCGTACAAATTACGTTGAATTCGACTCCGTGCTTGTGGAGCAGATTCCAGCCGTTCATTACTTTGTCGAAGGTACCCTTTTTGCTGCGGTCGACACGGTACTCGTCGTGGAGTTCACGGGGTCCATCGACGCTCAGGCCGACGAGGAAATTGTGTTCCTTGAAGAAAGCGCACCACTCATCGTCAAGAAGAATGCCATTCGTCTGGAAGGTGTGTTGCACGATCTGCTCAGGGCGGCGGTACTTTTCGACGAGTTCGATCGAGCGCCGGAAAAACTCGACTTTCATCAGCGTCGGCTCGCCCCCCTGCCACGCGACGGTTACGTTGGGCGTGCGGTGCGACTCGAGGAGTTGACGAATGTAAGCCTCGAGCGTGGCTTCGGACATCCTGTTTTTTTCGTTTGGATACAACGATTCCTTGGACAGGAAGAAGCAGTAAGTGCAATCAATATTGCAAGTGGATCCGCTCGGCTTCGCCAGCAGGTGGAAGCGCGGCGGTGTGCGGGCGGATAGATTGTCGTCAGTCGTTAGAGGCATTGCGCAAAATCTCCGCGGCGTGAAACAACGTGGACCAGCCCTGAAATGCGTTTACGGCAGCCGCTCGTCCGCAGCGAAAGAACCTGGCTTTCGTTCTCGAAGGCAGGTTATTCGACCCGCTCTAACTCAGGAACTGTCAAAACAGACAGTCTGAGATTTGGAATCTGGCAAGGTGATCACTGGAGGCGCTTGATTGGTTTGGCTTAAGCAAAAATGAAACCGGCAGCCCAGGTTCGAGCTGCCGGCCGGTAGATTGATGCGGGTAAGTGTTAGTCGACGGACAGTGCTGCCGCAGCCAGCTTTTCCAGGTCTAGATACTGCGCCTTCTCGGTCGTTACGCCGACGAAGTGGATTGTTCCGCCGGTAAATGTCCCGGGGGACTTGTAGCCTGCGCTCACGGCATCGCCGCTGTCGTAGCCGATGCAGAGCCCGTCGCCCGACAGAGTGAACTTGCCCACCTGCGCGCGCATCGGTCCTTCGGCCACCACCTTGTCGTTGACGTAGAGTTTCGTCTTGCCCACAGACTCGCGGTTCGGTCCGGCACTCTCCCGGATGAATTCCATGCCGAGCGTGTACTTGCCGGGTTTGAGTTCCGGCGAGACGAAGGTTTGTTCTGGCTTGATTCCCAGGAAGTTGTAAACGTAGTGCAGCTTCCTGTCGGCGATGAACAGTGCGTGACCACCGAAACGCGATCCATGGGCGAAAATGACACCCGAGCAATTCGGATCGGTGATCTCGACATCGGCGAGGATTTTGAACGAACGTCCACGCACGTTGACGGCACATGCTTCCGGAATCGCAGACGCGCCCGGATAGTAGACGTACCGCTCGCGAGGGGCTTCCTCGGTAGGTCGTGGAGTAAGGAGGATCTCCGTAGGCAACCGGTCGTCAAGCGGAAGCACAAAGTTCTTCTCTGCCTCCTCGAACCAGGCCTTGATCAATTCCTGAAGCTTGTCAGGATATTGCTTGGCCAAATCTTTGGACTCAGAGCGGTCCACATCCACGTGATACAGCTCCCACTGATCCTTCTCGAAATGCCCCGTGCCCTTAAATGGAACGTGCAGAGCGGCAGCTTTCCAACCGTCTTCCCAGATGCCGCGAGTGCCGAGCATGGCGTAGTACTGCCGATGCTTCTTGGTCGGAGAATCCGGCTTTGCGTCGAAAGTGTATTTCATCGAGACGCCGGAGAGCGGATACTGCTCCACACCCCTGTAAACCTTGGGCATTTCCAAGCCACAGATTTCCAGAATGGTCGGAACAATGTCCACGGAGTGGTGATACTGGTTGCGGACTTCGCCGCGCGCCTTGATGCCCTTGGGCCACGAGATAACCAGAGGGTCGCATGTGCCGCCGGCATATTCGGAGTAGCGCTTGAACATCTTGAAAGGCGTGGAGGTGGCCATCGCCCATCCCGTCGGGAAATGTTCGTAGGTGTCCGGTCCACCCAACTTGTCAATGAGCTTCATGTTCTCGGACATTTCATCCGGGTAGCCGTTAAAGAACTTGTTTTCGTTGACTGTTCCATTGGGGCTGCCTTCGCCCGATGCTCCGTTGTCGGCCGCATAGAGGACGATTGTGTTATCAAGTTGGCCGCTCTGCTCCAGGTAGTCGATGATACGGCCCACCTGCGCGTCCGTGTACTCCGAGTACGCTGCATAGACTTCCATCAGTTTCGAGAAGAGTTTCTTCTCGTCCGCGTTCAGCGAATTCCATGGGCGAACCATGTCGGCCGGGAGTGAAACGTCGTCCGGCAGCGGATTCATTGGCGTGAGCTTGGTGTCCGCTGGCAGAAGGCCCTTGGCAATCATGCGCGGCAGCACCCACTCGCGATACGCTTCATAGCCGTCGTCGAACTTGCCCTTGTACTTGTCGATGTACTCCTGCGGGGCATGGTGCGGGGCATGGTTGGCGCCCGGACAGAACCACATGTACCACGGCTTCGAGGGATTGCCGGCCTTCTGGTCCTTGATCATCTTCAAAGCCTGATCGGCCAGGTCCTTGGAAAGGTGATAGCCCTCTTCCGGCGAGTAGGGCTGGTCAATGGCGTGGTTGTCTTCGACCAGATCGGGATACCACTGGTTGGTTTCGCCACCAATGAAGCCGTAGTAGCGGTCGAAGCCCATGTTGAGCGGCCAAAGCTTTTTGCTGGCGCCCAAGGAGATGTCCGTCTCGGGGACATCGTGGTTCTTCCCTAGCCAGAAGGTACTCCAGCCGCCATCCTGCAGAATTTGACCGATCGTGGCGCATGCTTCTGGGATATGCGCCATGGAGCCCGGAAATCCATTGGATGCTTCCGTGATGGCGGACATGCCGTTGAGGTGGTGGTTGCGTCCCGTAAGGCAGGTGGAACGGGTCGGCGAGCAAAGCGCCGTGGTGTGCCACTGCGAGTACATCAGGCCGCGGTCGGCCAGCTTCTGCAGCGTCGGCATGTTGATGCGGCCGCCAAACGGTGACCAAGCGGCTAAGCCGGTATCGTCATATAGCACGAACAAAATATTGGGGGCTCCCGCGGGAGCTCTGGTTGGTATGTATGGTTCCCAATCAGGAACCGAGTCGCGGACATCGAGCTTGATTGTGCCTTTAAAAGGTTTCTGAGCCATGGTGCTCTTCTCCTACGGAAGAATATTCTCGGGAGCAGCCTAGGCTGCCGCCCCGGGGTTGGGAACTGTCAAAACGTACAGGTCGAAGATGTAAGTGGTTGTGGCCACTCAGCGTGGAGACGAAAAAGAACGGCAGCCCATGTTCGAGCTGCCGGTTTCGGTTAATGGAACCCGCTTAGTGTCAGTCGAGCGAGAACGCAGCCGACTCATCTTCAACAGGGTCGAGGTACTACGCTTTCTCGAACTGTTTCAGGCTGCCTGCTCCAGCGCAGAAGCTCGCTTGGCAAGCGATCGCGCGGAGGAACCCACAGAGATGATGGAGAACCCACTAACCAAAAGGTTAGCCCCCAGCAGCGTGCCGATCGCCCACGTCCCGGACAGGGGCCACTCCCGCAGCAGGAAGAATCCCAAGATCACTGCCAGGGCGGCACTGAAGAGGATGGAGCCCCATCCGCTTACCGGACGCACGTGGAACGCGAGCACAGCACCCGAGATTCCGTCGATCACAAGATATGCCCCGAGCATCAGGGTGAGCGTGGCAAGGCCGATTCCCGGTTGCGCCCCGAGAATGAGTCCGGCTGCGAACGTGAGGATTCCGCCGATGAACGCGAGTGCGCCCTGGCCGAACGACCCGGCACTAAAAGCCGCGATGGTCCTGGCGACGCCGCCGATTACCAACGCGACGCCTATAAACACGACAACGGTGAGACCGCTAAGCAGTGGCGATAAAATAGACAAGATCCCCGCGATCACAGTCAACACCCCAAGCGCTATCAGCCACCCGGAGTTCTCTTTTGCCTGGTGAATCCAACCGCCGACCACGTCTTTGATGTTTTCCATATCACTCCTCCTGGGAGAAATCACACAAGAAATATTGAAGGCCTGCCCTTCTCGCGAGCCAGACTAGGCCGCCCACCCCCGGCTGGGAACTGTCAAAACGTGCAGGTTGCGGGATTGAAGGGTCAGGCTGCTTCTTCTTACAGCGGCTTTTAGCATCTTCTAGCAGTTGTCTACTAGCCTCAGCCGGTGCGATCCTCGCCGTCGAAGGAGGGCGCGGATGTTCAATCGGCTCCGCCTGCATTGGAAGATCAGCAGGCCTTCAAGCAGCCCGCTGTTCCGGACACTGGCAGCTCTTGCCAGTCGTCGAAGGTCAACCGTGTTAACCCCGTTGAAAGGAGAAAAAGTATGCCGATCGAAGATCCAAAGGAAGTATTTGTAACGCTGCTAAGCGAGGCAAGGCAGAACGCAGAGAAAGCCGCTGAGTTCCACAAGGAACTGGCTGAGACGGTGCACGACGAACCGGAGATCAAGGAGTTAATTGCAGCGCGGGCGTTCCTATCCATGAAAACCCTGGAACACCTCGATCACTGTTTCAAACTCATCGGCGCTCGGCCTGTGATCGTGAAAACCCGACTCCACGAAGTCTTTGTCGAGGAGTTACGCAAAGGGCTGGCTGAAATCAAAGCTCCCGTCGCCAGACACCTATTCCTTCTGGCGAAACTCGCCCATTTCAATCACATTCGTATTGGCGAGTACGAGGCCCTGCTTGCGGCTGACGTGATACGGCACCCCGGCGTTGCTGCACTGCTGGAAGGCGCCAAGGCTGCCAGAGTGGCTTTCGCAGAACGCACTCGGCACCTCGCCCGACGAATCATCGAGGCGAAAGTAGTCGAACGCAAGATTGCCAGAGAGCACGCTGCCTGAGCCAAAGACTCAGATCGGTGTTTGCCAAGCGCGTGCCGGTCAGGCAAGACTTCTGGCCGGCACGCAAAAGAGCCAGGCTGGCCGTGCAAGGCTGGAAACTGTCAAAAGTCCACGTTGCGGGATTGAAGGGGTCCGTTGGTGCGTGTGGGTTGCAAACTGAGGATCAAAAGCAGAGGTTTAGCGAGAGCCCGAGAGCATTGATTTGTTGATTCGGCGGTTTACTGGTGTCGTTCTGATGCTCATAGTAGAGCTCAATTTCAGTATGTTTCCGGATGGGAAATGCGGCCCCCAAATCCTCCGCAGTTCTGCTCCACTTCCCATAGTTGCTGTCGAAGTACACCTCGCCGCGAACATAAGGTGCGAAATGGTAGGAGCGAATCGAAACAGTCTTTTCCACTGACAACCGGTTGCGATAACGCCATGAGGACTCGCCGGTAATGAATCGGAGGTCGGCCCGGTTTCGATCGGAAAACAGGAATCCGGATTTTAGCGGATACCGCGCGGTTGCCTCCAGCACGCAACGGTGTTCCGTGGGGCCACTGGTAGAAGGCAGATAGCGATAGCCTACTCTAAGTAGAAGAGGTTTGGCTTTGGATCGGTCCAGCTGGAAGATGACTCCCCTGTTCATCTTAAAAAGAGGCTTGAAGAAGAAATCTAGATTCGGTCCGATCTCGGCATCCGTTCCCCGGCGGTTCTCTTTCGTTTGTGTTGCGATAAAGTACAGCCTGAAATTCTGGTTCAGGTTTACGTAGTTATCGATTTCAGGCCAAGTTTGATAAGTCTGAGCCTGAGCCGATGGCAAGAACATTGCCACGAGCAAGCCCAGGCACACAGGCAGGACACAGCCCAACAGCGCGTTAAACCACTTGGACTCTCGCCCAATCATTTACGTTCATTCAGCACCGTGCGGAGAGGCCTATTTCACACCTTCCCGCTGCGACGAGGTGTAGCCTCATTGGCATTGGTGTCGCCCTCGCGAACCCTCGCCTTCCCCGGTTCATTGCCATGAGCCGTGAATACGGCCTGCCGCTCGAAGCACGACCAGCAGCTTCAAGATGTTAAGCACGAGGTGGTCAAGTTTGCGAAACCAGTTCATTGCGTCCAGTCCACTCATACCATGGTTCTTGGGAGTAGAGTGCCGCTTCACACCGCGCGCGCGACGCGTTTGAACAACGGCGGTTTGAACAACGGCGGTGCGACCGCTTCAACTGCGCGTTATCCGCCAGTTCGATGACAGGAGTCGAGAGGTCAGCATTGTCACCTGCCCAACTGCGATGGCTCTCGCCGGGCTTGTCCTCGACAAGGACCACCTCCTTTTCTGTGACTTGGCGGCGCTCACCGTTGCTCACTTCAACGCTGAACTCACCGGCTAGGACACGGACCGGAAACACTTAGAATAGCCGGGTTTACCACTACAGTCCCGCGATGCCCTTGTTTTGAAGAATCCGGACTACGACCCGACGGTTTTCGGCTTCGCTGTCTGCTGCTTTGTCCTTGACTACCTGGCGACTCTCTCCCATCGCGCCGGGAGCCAGCATGTTTGTAAGCGGTAGATGACCCTGCTGCAGCAGGATGTTGGTGACATTACGCGCCCGATCCTCACTTAGCTTCTGGTTGAAGGAAGCGCTGCCCGATGCGGAAGCATATCCTTTTACCTGGACCATGTATGCCTTGATAGTCTTCGCCTTTTCAGACAACGCTACCAGCTGCGGAGTGTACTTGGGATCAACTTTCACCTTGCCGTTAGCGAAATACACCGTTACTTCGTCGAGAATGTAGTAGTCATCGAGCTGGCCGAATCGCGCGATGGCGGCATCGATAGCCGCTCTATTCGCGGTCACCTTTTCACTCTGCTCTTTCAGGGCGGCGTTCTGCGCTGCAAGCTCGGCGTTCTGTTTTTCTAACTCTTCTTTATTCATCTGGGCTTGCTTCTTCGTCTCGGCCAAACCAGCCTGGATGGCCTGAGCTTGTTCCAAGTCGTTGCCCTTGAATCTTATTGTCTTTGCAACCAGCTGATTCTCCGAGTTGTAATCTCCCTCTACCTTGATGGGAAGCCCGGGTACGAGGGCAGCCATGGACATGTGTTTCGTGCGTGCCTTGAGTGCGCCCTCATACTGGCCCACATCCGTGCGGTCGGTCAGCAGGACGATTATCTTCGGCGAATCTACCGTCTGTAGAATTATTTGTGCGCCGTTACGTCCTTTAATAACTCCTTCCAGCTTGGTTTGGGCGGACACAACGGTACTGGCCATTGCGACGAACACGAACAACAGGGCCGTTATTGACGTGATACAGCTGGATCTACCGCCTGTCATAATTCTTTCTCCGTATGTGCGATTGGCCTTCTCGCACGAGGGTAAGCGGGCCGCTTGCGATGAGGAACTGTCAAAACGTACAGGTTCCCGGGTACGCGGGCGCAGGGCTGGAGAACGCGCCACATGAGCAAGTAATCCAGGCAGGCTTTTCTATTTTCTACACGCGACCGCCGGCAAAAAGCGTGAACCGACGCGCTCTCATGAGTCTACCAACTCCGAACGCGACCCACGTCCACGTGGACAAAGTCAGACGCACGGTAATAGCCGACCCCGCCGCGATGTAACCTGATAGCGGCATCCCGCAACTGGGCGGTGGGCACCCCGGGTAGTCGCACGTCAATCGCCTCGGCTTGCATGTGCAGGCTGTGCTGGGCGACACCGGTGTGTGCGTTCCGCGAGCGCAGAAACTCGTTGGTGCGTGGTGTGCGGTACCCACAGATGACGTTAATCTCCGCGTAAGGGCGACCCAGAGAACTAGTCAGGTCGTGGAGCAAGTCGAAGACGTGCGGATCATAATGGTGCACGTCACCGGTACGGTAATCCCGCAGGTAATGGTCGAGCCGATCGAGGGCTTCCGGGAGATACACGTCACCGCGGCGATACACGATGACGAGTCGCTCATTGGTATGCGTGTGGTAGAAGCGCAGGCGATATTCGGGAACTGCGGAGGGGGTGGAACTTCCTGCCGAAGTTCCCAGTGCAGCGAATAATGCCAGCAAGGTGCAAACATTCTTCATCTCCAACTTAGAGTACCGAGAGTGGAGTTTAGTTGCAGCCATTCCAGTACGGCTCCATCATTGCCACTGTTAATACTGACAGTTACAGATCGGTGGAGTCCACGCTACGATCCCCCCGATCCAATAGCCCCATTTATGAAAAGAAGGATGCGCACATCCGTGGTACTGGTATCGTCGCTGCTCATCGTGTGCCTGGCTGGGACATCTGTTGAGTTATATGCCCAGGCATCCGGACAGAAGCTGAGCCCAGAAGGCCAAGCTGCACTGCAGCGGATCATTGACTCCGCGCACCATCCGGACCTGCATTGGCCTGACTTCCCGCCGTACAAGGCCGAGATGAAGGATTTCTATACCCGCACGGGTTCGACCTTGGGTTGGATTCGTGACCGGAAGCCGACGCCGCAGGCGCACGCCATGATCGATCTGTTCACGCAATCGGACCACAAAGGCCTGGTGCCGGACGACTATGACGCGTCGCGATGGTCAGCACGGCTGCAGAAACTTCAAGGGTCGGCGAGCGATACAGATCTGGCCAACTTCGATGCGGCGATGACCGTCTCGGCAATGCGCTACATCCGGGCCCTGCACATCGGGCGGGTGAATCCAGAAACTCTGGGCCGGCAACTAGATGTGTCAAGCCGCAAATACGACTTGGGCGAGTTCGTATACGACAAAGTCATCTCGGCGAATGACCTAGCGGCAGTTGTGAAGACAGTGGAGCCAACCTTCCCGGGATACTTGCGCACACTCGACGCCCTCCCCCGCTATCGGGAATTTGCCAAAGTGGATACGGGCAAACCGATGGAGGTGCCAACCAAACCGATTACGCCGGGAGGAACCTATGCCGACCTGCCGCGACTGAGCCGGTTGCTGCAACTGGTGGGCGACCTCCCCGCCAACACCCGGGTTGACGCGAATTCCACTGCCTACCAAAACACGCTCGTGACGGCCGTAAAGAGTTACCAGGTCCGTCATGGACAACTGCCCGACGGACACTTGAAGGCCGAACTGATCAAGGAAATGAATGTCCCACTGGCCCAGCGCGTACGCCAGATCGAGCTAACTCTGGAGCGCTGGAGGTGGCTGGCGCATTCCTTCCCCCAGCCCCCGGTGGTGGTGAACCTGCCCGAATTCAAGCTGCGAACTTATGACGAAAACCATCAGGTCATCCTCTACAAGACAGTGATCGTCGGCAAAGCGTATGGTCACAAGTCGCCAGTGTTTCAAAAGGAAATCAAGTATGTAGTATTCCGGCCATACTGGCAGGTCACGCCGACCATCCAGCGAGCGGAGACCGTGCCCCACGTCGAAAAGGACCGGAACTACATCAAGAAGGAGAATTTCGAAGTGGTAACGGCGGATGGCAAGGTGGTGACGGATGGCCCGATCAGCGACGAGGTGTTGGCACAGTTAAAATCCGGCCACCTGCGCGTGCGCCAAAAACCAGGCCCCAATAACTCTCTTGGGCTGGTCAAGCTGATCTTTCCGAATGAGGACAACGTTTACTTGCACGGAACCGAGGCGCCGCAATTGTTCGCAAATGAGCAGCGCGATCTTAGCCATGGCTGCATCCGCGTGGAAAGACCGGCCGACTTGGCGGCATGGGCGCTGCGCAATAATCCCGGCTGGAATCTCGAGAGAGTGCAGGCCATGATGAATGGCGCGCAGGACAACGTCACCGTGAACCTAGAAAAACCGATTCCCGTACTGATTCTGTATGGCACCGTAGCGGTAGACGAAAAGAACAACGTGTTCTTTTTCGACGATGTGTATGGCTACGATAAGCAACTGGATGAGGCGTTGAAAAAGGGATATCCGTATCCGACGGCGTAAGCGGTCGCCTGGAGCCGAATGTGAGTTGAGTCCAGACCAGAGAGCGCTGCTCATCGACTGATCGCGTGCATCGCCTTCATGAGAACCTCGGGCTTGTGAACGGAATCGTAAACCGGAGTCACTTCCTTACCGGTTTCAAATAGTCCGTACACCGCCATTTGAGCTGTCCTCACAGAATATTCGACCGTAAAAACACAATCGGTCGGCACCTCGGCGAATTCGCCGAGGAATGCAAAATTGGTTGCTCCTTTGGGCAGTACCTCCGGTCTGTCCCCGCCGGCTCTTGGCATGAACAGGCTGTCGATGTAGGGCATGGCAACAGAGGAGCCAGAAATTCGTTTTGAAGAAGTCTTGGTCAAACCAGTCTTCGATTCGTTTGTTGTCCAAGGACCTTTCGGAGGCGAACATGAGCCTCGAGAATTCTCCTTGTTGCTTCAAGTTAAGTCCAAAAGACGATACATCCAATTTCTTGCCGTCTCTCAGCAGCCTGGCCTGGGCGTTCGTTACAAATCTGCTGTTGAAATCAAACGACTCATCCTTCACGGATACTTTTGGATCGTCATTGGAAGGAATGTAGGAAAGCAAGTCCCAGTAGCACTCATAATGCAATTCGTGCATTCGCCCCGAATCACAAAGCCACGATCTGCCTCACCGGCTCCATCCAGCGCCCCGCCAAATAGGTTGGCCTTTTCCAGAATCTGGATATTACGGCCGGGAACACCGGCGTCTTTTACAAGATATGCGGCAGCGGCAAGTGAGGCGATTCCGCTTCCAATAAGATAGATGCGTGACTGCTGGGGGTTACCTTTTGTTCCTGATCTCATAGTCATGCCTTCTTCCTCTTCTTTGCGCTTACCGCGCCGAATTTGCCTCGCGGCCAAGCGGACCGACCGATCGGGCCGGGAGAGAGTCGCCTTGTTCTTCGTTTGTATTGAATTTCTTCTAGAAGACGTATTGCATGCGCGTCTGGAGAATCTTGGTCAAGCCGTTGAGGCCGTCGCGGTCGAGGTTGGCAAAGCCGCCCGACACTGCCAGTTTGCATCTGCGGTTCAGGAACCAGTTCAAATCGAGAGTTCCTTTGTTCATCAACCCGCCATGGATCGACTTGTCGTTCAAATCGAGGCGTGAGTAGCGAGCCGTCAGCTCTACTGCTCCCCAGCGGCGTCGTGGGATGGGGCGCCGGGCGAAACCGACGTTGCGATCGTACGGCCGGTGCTCTCCAGTAAAAAACACCGAGCCGGTAACGTAGAACCCATAGAACGAAGGATTGGCGATTT
>Ga0335069_10011237_pt1 | contig 12652 bp, 11 predicted proteins | sample Lox_Sample_11_FD_206714 | JGI IMG/M metagenome (GOLD analysis project Ga0335069, IMG submission 206714) | Soil microbial communities from Loxahatchee National Wildlife Refuge, Florida, United States - Lox_Sample_1.1 | ecosystem: Environmental > Terrestrial > Soil > Wetlands | place: USA... | reverse complement strand
CGTGTCCCGTCGCGATCGACTCGCAGCGAACCGATGCGCGTCGGAACAGAACCGCGCCGGGCGCCCCACAGCGCCGGGCACCGCAAAGAGGAATTGGTCACATCCGTGATGCCGCAGCGACCCAGCCGGGCGTGCAATTCCTGCTCCCGTAGGAATCCCCGCAGCCCCTCCGCAAGGCAGGCTTCGACTCCGTTGAGCCAGAGGCGCGCGCCCGTCGCTGAATTCGGGTCGTACGTTGCGAATGGCGCGACACACCGGCCGTAGAGCGCGCGCACATACGCGTCCGTGACGACCCGCCCTCCACCGACGAGTTCAGCCAGGACAGTCCCGATGGACTGGCGATTCTGCTCGAGGGCTGCGCGGTAGTCCTCAGGTGTGGTCTCCGTCGGAAGCGTGCGGCCGAGGTCTCCGATCCAGGCATCGGGAATGTCGAGGGTGGTTGGTGTCATGGGGCATGCGGCGACGTAGCCCCAGTCACCAGAACACACCACCTCGCCCGGAAGGATCGATCCGGAGTCGACGGTCGTCACCCCTGGCACGGGTGGGCCGAAGAACAACAGCTCCATGCGCACCACCGGCTCGGGGAGGGGAGGTCGTTCGACGGGCCGCGAGGCCCATGGATCGTGGGCGAACAGTCTGATGACCGCGTGAACGTCCTCGGCAGTCGCGACCGGCCCGCGGTTCCAGAAGCGGACCACCCGCTCGAAGCGCTCGGCTATATCCTGGAGCGACAGAGCCCCTCGGCCTTCGTGTACAGCCACGAAACCCCCCGCGAAATCTCCCTAGTTTCGTGCGCAGCATGCCTGGACGAAGCGCGGGCTTCCACCCCATATGCTGGCCCATGGACGCGCACGAACGTCATTGGAGCCTGCTCCGAACCGCCGAGGTCGCGCGGCGGGTCGGTAGTGTCCCCGGACGTGGTGGAAATTCGGTAGGAGGCCGCTGCTAGAAAAGGAAACGGCCATCGCGCATCCTCCCCGCGTGCTTCACCGCCAAGTAAAGGCACGGAGGAGGGGCGATGGCCAAGGGGAGGATGGACCTAAACGAGTTCGTCGGCAAGCTGCTCGCCGAGCAGGACGGTGACGTACTCCGCGAAGGGATTCGGGTGCTCGCCCAGGCGCTCATGGAGAGCGAGGTGGCGGGCCTGATCGGGGCCGAGCGCCACGAGCGCACGAGTGAGCGCGCCGGGTACCGCAACGGGTATCGGCTGCGGACGTGGGACACGCGGGTCGGGACGATCGAGCTCGCGATCCCGAAGATTCGGCCGGGGAGCTACTTCCCGTCGCTCCTCGAGCCGCGCCGGCGGGCGGAGCGGGCGCTGCTGGCCGTCGTGCAGGAGGCGTACGTCCACGGCGTGTCGACGCGGAAGGTGGACGACTTGCTCAAGGCGCTCGGGCTCGACGGCATGTCGAAGTCCGAGGTCTCCCGGATCTGTACCGAGCTCGACGCGGAGGTCGAGGCGTTTCGAAGCCGGCCGATCACCGGCGAGCATCCGTACCTCTGGCTCGACGCGACCTACCACAAGGTCCGGCAGGATGGCCGCGTGCAGAGCATGGCGACCGTCGTCGCGATCGGCGTCACGGCGGACGGCGAGCGGCAGGTCCTCGGCGTCGACGCGGGCCCGTCCGAAGACGCCGCGTTCTGGACGAGCTTCCTGCGCGGGCTCGTGAAGCGCGGCCTGCACGGCATGCGGCTCGTGATCTCGGATGCCCACGAGGGCCTCAAGAAGGCGCTCGCGACGGTGCTTGGTGGCGCGAGCTGGCAGCGGTGTCGCGTGCACTTCATGCGGAATCTCCTCGCCACGGTCCCGCACGGTGCGCGCGAGCCCGTGGCCGCGCTCGTCCGGACGATCTTCGCGCAGCCCGATCACCGCACCGCGCTCGTGCAGCTCCAGAAGGTCGCGGACGGTCTGCGCCCACGCTTCCCGCAGGCCGCCGCGCTGCTCGAGGAGGCTGCGGAGGACATCCTGGCGCACCGCCACTTCCCGGTCGAGCACCGCGCCCGGCTCCACTCGACGAACCCGCTCGAGCGCCTGCACAAAGAGGTCAAACGCCGCTCGGCCGTCGTCGGGATCTTCCCGAACCGGACCGCGCTGCTGCGGCTCGTCGGCGCGATCCTCGCGGAGCAGGACGACGAATGGGCGGTCGCGGATCGCCGCTACTTCAGCGCCGAGTCGATGAAGCAGCTCACGCAGCCGCTGGTGACGACGTCGCAGGAGGAACTACTGGCCGCGATCGCATAACCCGCACTCGGGGACGATGTCGCCGAGAATTTCCACCACTTGACGGGACACTACCGGCGGGTCGGGGTGAGCGAAGGCACGCTGCGACGCTGGGAACGGGAGGGCCGGTTCCCCCCGCGCCGGCAGCTCGGCCCCCGAGCTGTCGGGTGGGACGCCGCCGAGGTTGTCGAATGGCTGGCGACCCGGCCCGCATCAATAGGCGGCAGGGCCGAGAGATGAGTCCGACCAAGGGCCTGCTCCAACGCCTCGACCGCGTGCCGACGGGCCGCGCCTGCGGGAGCCCGTCGATGGCGAGTGAGATGCTGGAGGCTGCGCTCGCGTATGCGGCGGGCGGCTTCGCGGTGTTCCCGGTCTATGAAGCTGTCGCGTCGACTGCCCCGGACGGTCGCTGGGATTGTGCATGCCCCCTCACGTCGAAGACCCGGGACGCCGACATGACCCGCAATCCTGCTCGCACTTGCGGGCACGCCGGGAAGCATCCGCGGACGTCACAGGGCTTCAAGGACGCCACGCGCGATCGCGAGCAGATCGAGCGCTGGTGGACGCGCTGGCCCGAGGCCAACATCGGCGTCGCGACGGGCGCAGCGAGCGGGGTCGTGGCGCTCGACGTGGATCCTCGCCACGGGGGCGACGATAGCCTCGCCAACCTCGAGCGTGACCAGGGAGCCCTCCCTGATGCGCCGCGCGTCCTCACGGGCGGGGGAGGGCTGCACGCCTACTTCCAGCACCCGGGGAGGTACGTCCCGAGCCGCTGCGGGATCGCCCCTGGTGTGGACGTCAAGGCGGACGGTGGATACGTCCTTGCGCCACCGAGCACCCACCGCTCCGGCACGCGATACGCGTGGGAGGTGGCCGCGCATCTCGATGACGTGCCGCTGGCACCGGTTCCCGCCTGGCTGCTCAGGCTTGGCCGGACGACTACCGCGGGCCGACGGCGGTCGCTCGGTATCCGGTGCGACGACTTGCCGCTGCTCATCCCCGAAGGCGAGCGGAACGACCGCCTGCATCGCCTCGGTGGCGCGATGCGCCGGTGGGGATTCAGTGAAGCATGCCTGGTCGTCTGTTTGGACGCGGTGAACCGGTTTCATTGCTCGCCGGCCTTGGACGCCGATGAAGTTGCCGACATCGGCCGGTCCGCAGCGCGATACGAGCCGGCCCTCTATCCGCCCCGGCGTTTCCTGCGGGTGCGCAAGCCATGAGCGGGGCGTTTGAGCCACGGGCGACCGCGGATGGATGGGCGCTCGACGTCGGTGACGGCCCGACCCGGGTGATCGTCGAGGCGACTGCGGCACGGATCTCCCGAGGGGGAGTCGAGGCCACGGTCTCGGTGCTGCAGGGGGAGCCACGCTGCCTTCTCCACCGCGACGTGGTCAACGTGTCGCGCGATCGGGACCGGGTTCGCTTTGTCAGCGCGCTGCACGACACCAAGGGCACCGACATCCCCGCTGTCGCGCTGCTCGCTCTGGAGGAGGTTCTTCGCGCCACCCTCCCATCGCGTCCCCGGGCGGCGAAACGGTCCCAGGCCGATCTATTGACCGCGCTTGTCGACGAGAGCGAGATCGACCTCTTCCACACGCCCGATGGGGATGCGTTCGCCGCCGTGCCGCACGCCGATGGTCACGTAGCCGTCTGGCCGGTGCGCGGGACCGACTTTCAGCGATGGCTGGTCGCGCAATACTTCGCGCGGCACGGCAGTGCGCCGAATGGGCACGCCCGCGCCGACGCCCGTGAGACGATCGCGGCGCGCGCTTGTCAGGACGGCGACGAGGAGGTGGTCCATCTCCGGATCGCCGCGCAGGGCGGGGCGATCTACCTCGACCTCGCGAACGAGCGGTGGGAGGTCGTCGAGATCACGGCGGCGGGGTGGCGGGTGCGGAGCGACTCGCCCGTGCGGTTCCAACGTCCCCAGGGTATGCGGCCCCTGCCGACCCCCGTACGCGGGGGAAGTCTCGATGCTCTGCGGGACGCGGGGGTCGTGCATGTGACGGACGACGGCTGGATCCTCCTGAAGGCCTGGCTCCTCGGCTGCCTGCGTCCTGACTTCCCGTTCACGGCCCTGGCGCTGCTCGGCGAGCAGGGGTCCGGTAAGACGTGGGCCGCCGGCGTGCTGCGCCGCTTGATCGACCCGAACCTGGCGGACCTCCGGCGCCCGCCCCGCAGCGACGACGATCTCTACATCGCCGCGACGCACGGCTGGGTCATCGGCCTGGAGAATGTGTCGACGATTCCGCAGTGGCTCAACGACGCCCTCTGCACACTCGCCACGGGCGGTGGGCTGGCGAAGCGCGCGCTCTTCACGAACAGCGACGAGGTAATCCTCAACGTCAAGCGCCCGATCGTGCTGACGTCGATCACGCGCTGCCTGGAGGGGGGCGATCTGCTCGATCGGGCACTGCTCGTCGAGCTGCCCCGATTCGCGGACGATGCCGACCGGCTGGATGAACTGGAGCTCGGCCGGCGCTACGACGCCCTCCGGCCGGGCGCGCTGGGGGCGCTGCTTGATGCCGCCGTGGCCGCGTTGGCGAACGTCGAGGCGACGATGCTCGCCCGCCCCCCGCGCATGGCGGACTTTGCGCGCTGGGTCGTGGCGGGGGAGGCGGCTCTCGGCATCCCAACGGGGGAGTTCCTGCGGGTCTATCGGGCCAACCGCGCCTCGGCGACCGAGATCGTGTCCGGTGGGAGCCCGCTGCCCGACGCGATCCGGTCCCTCCTCGAGCAACGGCCCGAACGCGCGTTCGCCGGCACCGCGACCGAGTTGCTCACGGCGCTCGACACCGTGGTGGACGACGAGATGCGCCGGGCGCGGGCGTGGCCCAAGGCAGCCAACGCGCTCAGCGGCCAGCTGAAGCGCCTGGCGCCCGCCCTCCGGGCAGAGGGGGTCGAAATCGACGAAACGCAGACGCCGGGCAGTGGGTCGAGGAAGCGGTGGACGCTCCGACTGGGATCGGAGCCGCAGGGGACCGACGCGACCGACGCATCGACGCCCCGGACCGGAGGGGCGGGTGATCCGAGCGCGCCTCCTCCACCGCGGAGGCGCGTCGCATGACCCCTCGTGCGTCGATTCCCCCGCCCACGGCGTCGATCGCCGCGGAGCCATCGCGGGCGAAAAAGCCGCCTGGAATCGCGCCCGGCGTCGATGGCGTCGATGGCGTCGGTCTCTCGCAGGGCCTGTCCGCGGATGCCGTGCTGCGAGAGTTGGCCGACCGCGGGATCCGCCTGGCGATCGACGGGGACGGGTTGGTCGCCGAGGGCCGTCTCGAGCGGCTCACGGACACGGATGTCGCTGTGATCCGGGCCCGAAAAGCAGCGATCATGCAGGCGCTCCACGCGGCGGCCCTGACCGAGGCGGCCCTCGACATCTTCGGTGGGCGGATCGTCGCGACTGCCCCGCCCGGGCTCCGGTGCGCCTGCAGCGGACAGGCGTGGCGTCCGTCCCGCGGCAACCGCGGGCACGTCTACTGCCTCGTCTGCCGCCGCCGGGAGGGTGCGTAAGTGGTGAGGCGCGCGCAGGGGCAGGTGACCCTCGACTCCCCGGCGCATGGCGACCGTGCCCATCGCGTCATTGACCTCCAGGTATCGCTTACGTATATATCTGTCGATGACCGGCGACGAAGTACGGCGCATCCGGGCACGGCTGGGGCTGACGCAGGCCGGGCTTGCCGACCTGGTGGGCGTGCAGAAGAACTCGCTCGCGCGCTGGGAACGCGGCGAGCTGGGCATCCGGGAGTCGGCCGCCCGGCTGCTGCGCCTCATCGCGGAGGGCGCGGGTGGCGGTAGTCCGCGAATACCTCCACGCCGAGCAACTCGCGGCCGTGACGCCGTGGAGCGCGGACGCGATCGAGAAGATGGTGCGGCGGGGCACTCTCCAGCGCGGCGTACACTACTTCCAGCCGCACGGCCGCGGGACGAAGCTCATCTTCAAGTGGAGCGCCATCGTGATGCTGATCGAGTCGGGCATGGGCGTGGGCGCGGCGACGGGCAGAAGCCCAGAAAGCGGTAAGGTGATCGATGTCGAGAAGGCGACGACAGGATTACGTCGGCTGCTCGCTGGTTGAGCGCGACGGCGAACTGCGTCTGCGCTATCGTTGGGATCGGAAGCAGCCCGGCGTACCGACGGGCATGGCCGACACGGCCGTGAACCGCCGGGCGCTTGAACCTCTGCGCCGGCTCGTCGGGGCGGTGCTCCGGGCCGGGAAAGACCCGGCACCGGTCATCGCGGATGCACTCCAGGTGACACCGACCGGGCCGGCGGTGGTGGTGCCGGTGACGGTGCGCTCGTACTACGCCGGGTGGATTCTTCAGCAAGTTGCCCCGCTCGTGCGAAAGGCGCAGACGCGGGACTACCGCCACGATCTCGAAGGATATGTGTTGCCAGTGATCGGCGACCTGCCGCTGTCGACGCTCAAGGCGAGCGACCTGCGTGGGCTTCAGTCAGAGTTATTGACTATTGGTCGCCCGCGCGTCGCCGAAGCGGCACCGCCTCGACGTGGGACGCCGTCACGGCACCGACCGCTCAGCGTCAAGACGGTCAAGAACGCGCTCGGCGGCTCGCTGCGCGCGATGTTGCGGCAGGCACGCCGCGATGGTCTGCTAGGCCGCGAGCAGTTCGAGGACTTGTTCGACCTGGAGTGGCCGAAGCCTGAGACGCCGGAGCCCGACCCGTTCACGGGCGACGAGCGCACGCGCATCCTGCGCTGGTTCGCGGTCAGGATGTTCCGCACTCGCGGTGGCTCGGATGCGGCACGATTCGTGGCCCGTGTTCACCCGTCGTACCATGCTTACCTGCACACGCTGTTCTTTACTGGCATGCGCCCGTCCGAGGCGGCGGGACTCCAGTGGGGCGACATCGACCTGGGTGCGAGCCGCGCGCACATTCGGCGGTCGCGTCACCTCGGCGAGTACGGCGCTCCCAAGACAGCGAGCGCGCGGCGCACGGTCGAGTTGTTCCCCGAGACGGTGCGCCTGCTCCGCGATCTCCAGCCCCTCCGGGTCACGGTCGACCTGCCGGTCTTCACCAACACGCGCGGCACGGCTATCGAGCCCAACTCGCTCCTGCCCCACTGGTACGCGGCACAGCGCGCGCTCGGTATCCGGGTGCGGGGGCTCTACTCGACGAAGGACACGTTCGTCACGATGGCGCTCCATGCCGGGGTGCGCATCGCATGGTTGGAAACGCAGACCGGCGTCAACTACGCCACGCTGCGCCGACACTATGGGAAGTGGATGCCGACCGACGGTGCGAGCGAGTTGGAACGGTTCCGCGCGCTCGATCCGGCACTGTTCGACCCAAATTGTGCCCGGAAAGAGGCGTCGCCGGGCACAATCTCCGCAAGGGCGCGAAAACTCAGGCCGGAGAAAGTGCGAAAGGGGGGACTTGAACCCCCACGGGTGTTTAGCCCACAGGATTCTGAGTCCTGCGCGTCTGCCAATTCCGCCACTTTCGCAAAGCGGGCGCGAAAAGTAACAGCCCCTCGGCGACTGGTCAACGCCGGAATCCCGACGCGCTTCTCCCCGCGCTTTCTGCTAGGAGGCGGCCGTGGCGGAGGCCGGGCGGGCGCGGCGCGACATCCGAGCGGCGGCGACGTCCGTTCGTCTTAGGATGGCGCTCGCGATCGCCCTACGGCTCCTGGCCGTCGCGGTCGCCGCGCACGCCGGCCCGGAGGCCGCGCCGCGGCTCGACGTGCTCGAGACCAGCCCGTCGTCCCCGGCGACGCTCGGCCGCCACCGCACGTTCTACCTCCGCTTCCGCGTCGACGCTCCATTCCCGGTGGTGGTCGCGCTCCATCCCTACGAGCGCGGCGTCGACGTATTGCGCACGATGGGCAACGGCGGCGAGCCGGCGCTCCCCGCCGGCGAGACCACCGACGCCGGCTTCTTCTTCCTCCTCGCGAAGGAGCCCCAGCACGTCGACGAAGTGCGGATCGTCGTCTCCCGCGCCGACGACCGCCGCACGCAATGGACGTTCCCGCACCCGGTCGACCTGACGTTCGACCCGACGGACGCGTCGCCCGCGCCGCCGGAGCCCGGCTGGGTGAACGACTGGAAGGTCGCCCGCGACGCCCGCTTCCGCGCCGCCGCGGAGGCGAGCAGGGCAGGGCCCGGCGGCTGGCTCGGGTGGACGGTAGCCCTCCTGGTGATCCCCATCCTCGTCCTGCTGCCGCTCGCCGCGGTGGCGCTTCCGCTCTACTTCCTCTGGCGGTGGCGCGGCCCGCGGCGGTTGCTGGCCGCGCTCCCGCTCGTCGTCATCGGCGGGAAGCTCGCGACGGTGTGGTCGGACCTCGCGGCCGATCCCACCTCCCACAACCTCTGGCCGCTCGAGCTGCTGCTCTGGGAGCTGCCCGCGCTCGGCGTCGTGTTGCTCGCGTGGGTCTTCGGTCCGAAGGAGGAGCCACCCGCATGACGCCCTTGCCCCGCGGCGCCGCCGACCGCTATGCGTTCGCGATGCGCGTCCTCCCGGCCCTCGTGCTCCTCGGCGCGGCACTCGTCGGATGCAGCAACCCGCCGCGCGACCCCTGCGCCGACGGCAAGCCGCTCGGCACCATCTGTGGCTTCGAGAACCCCGAGGACAGCGAGTGGGTGGGCGACGCCGGCCTGCTGATCGCCTCCAACATGCGGAACTCGCCCGGCCGCGGCGGCTTTCTCTCCGCACTCGCGCCGGGCACGCACGACGTGCGGCGCCTCTGGCCGCTCGGCGCCGCCACCGACGTCGCGCCCGATCCCGCCGTCGGCGACCCGGACTGTCCGGGGCCGCTCGCCGCGAGCACCTTCGCGCCGCACGGGATCACCGCGCGGGACGGGCTGCTCTACGTCATCGCGCACTCGGCTGCGGGCGGCCGCGAGGCGGTGGAGATCTTCGGCATCAGCGGGGCGGGGGCGCAGACGGTCGTCACGTGGAAGGGGTGCATCCCGCAGGAGCCGAACGTGATCGCGAACGACGTCGCGGTGGCGCCGGACGGCGAGGTGATCGAGTCGAACTACGAGTCGGAGGTGTCGCTGCTCAACACCGTGCTGGCGGGCGGCTTCGGCAAGAAGACCGGCGACGTGATGGCCTGGCGCCGCGGTAGCGGCTGGCGGCATCTCCCCGGCACGGCCGCGTCGATGGCCAACGGCGTCGCCGTCTCCGCCGACGGCCAGCAGGTCTTCTACGCCGAGACCGGCACCGGCAAGGTCTACCGCCTGCCGCGCGACGGCAGCGGCCCGCCGGTGTCGACGACGATCGGCGGCAACCCCGACAACCTCTCCTGGACGCCGCGCGGGACGCTGCTGGCGCCGACCCACACGGGCGGCGTCTGGTTCATCACCTGCGCAATCGGCCGGCTGCCGTGCCGCTCGTCGTGGGAGCTCTACGAGATCGCCCCGACCACGCTCGCCGCCACCAAGCGCTTCGCGCACGACGGCAGTCTCGTCGGCGCGGTCGCGTCGGCGACCGAGGTCGACGGCCGCATCTACCTCGGCAGCGTGTTCGACGACCGGATCGGGGTGCTCGTCCCCGAGTAGCTACGCCGCGACCAGCGAGACGACCGCGATCTCGCGCGGCACCGCGACCCGCACCGGCTGTCCGCTGGTGCCGAGCCCGCGGCTCACGTGCAGCACCGCCCCGTCGCGGCGGAACGTGCCGACGTCGTACGCGGTCATGAGGAGCCGCGCGGGATTGAGCCGCGGAAGACCGGGGACGGCGACCTGGCCGCCGTGGGTGTGGCCCGAGAGCGTCAGCGGCACGCCCAGCTCCGCGGCGACGGGGAAGACGACCGGCCGGTGCGCGAGCAGCACCATGGGTTCGCCCGCGGGCACCTGCGCCACCAGGTCTGGCAGCGCGTCGGCGGCCGCGGTCCGACGACGGTCCTCGAGCCCGAGGAGGTGGAGCCGCGCGCCGTCGACGGTCAGCGTCGCGACCTCGTCGCGGAGCACGCGCCAGCCGGTGTGACGCGTGACCGCCGTCGCGATGCGCTCGGCGCCGGCGTGGCGGTCGTGGTTCCCGAGGATCGCGTAGACGCCGTGGCGCGCCGTCACGCACGCCAGCTCCGGCAGCCACGCGTCGAGGTCGGTCGCCGGGTTGTCGACGATGTCCCCGGTCACGAGCACGAGGTCGGGGTCGAGCGCCGCCACCTCGGCGAGCGCGCCGCGGAGCGCGGCGCGCTCGAGCAGCGCGCCCAGGTGCAGGTCGCTCAGGTGGACGATCCGGAGCCCCGCGAGGGCGGGCGGCAGGCCGGCGACCGGCACCGGCACGTGCGTCACGCCGAGCGCCTGCTGTCCCCACACGTAGCCGTGCGCGACGGCGCCGCCCGCGAGCAGCACGGCGGCCGTCGCGACGATCCGGAAGCCGGGGTCGAATGCCGGCGTGACCAGCGTCGCCACGGTCGCGCCGGCGTCGGCGGCGAAGACGCCGAGCGAGGTGAGCACCAGCCACACCGCCGTGAACGCGACCAGCGTGCTGGCGCCCGCGATCGCGGCGAACGCGCTCGCGAGCAGCACCCGCGACCCGCGGTCGACGACCGAGCCGTCGCGCTCGACGTCGATCCGAAGCGTCGCCAGCCGGTTGACGACCGCCAGCGCGAGCGGCGCCGCGACGTGGGCCCAGCCCGGGACCGCGACGCCGAGCGGCGCCGCGAGCCAGCAGAGCACCAGCCACTGCGACACGCCGCCCGCCGCCGCGAGCACGGTGAAGAACTGGCTGAAGAGCAGATGCTCGACGACAGTCACGGGCCGGGTCAGCGGTTTCCGAGCCAGCCCTGGATCACGTCGATGAACGCGTTGGGATACTCGGGGCTGATCTGGGTGGTTTCTTCGAGACGGGCGAGGACGGCGGGCGGGATCGCGAGCGACGTCGCGGCCAGGTTGTCGCCGAGTTGCTGCTGGGTGCGCGCGCCGATGATCACCGAGGTGATCTCCGGCTTGGTGAGCTGCCAGGCCAGCGCCAGCTGCGCCGGCGTGCAGCCCGCCTCCGTCGCGCACTCCTTCAGCACGTCGACGATTCTATGGCCCCGCTCGCTGAAGTAAAAGCGGTAGAACTCCATGTCGCGCTGTCCGAGCCGCGACTCCGGCGGCTTGTGGTCGCGCGTGACCTTGCCGGTCAGCATGCCGGCGGCGAGCGGGCTCCAGGAGAGGATGCCGATCCCTTCCTCCTGGCAGAGCGCAAAGTGTTCGCGCTCGATCGTACGCACGATCAGGTTGTACTGCGGCTGGAGCGAGACGAAGCGCGCGCGGCCGGCGCGGTCGGCGATCGCGAGCGCCTTCATGAGCCGGTACGCGCGGAAGTTCGACGCGCCCACGTACAGCACCTTGCCGGCGCGTACGAGGTCGTCGAGCGCGGCCACCGTCTCCTCGAGCGGGGTCCAGAGGTCCTCGCAGTGGATCTGGTACAGGTCGACGTAGTCGGTCTTGAGGCGCCGGAGGCTCGCGTCGCACGCTTCCCGGATGTGCTTCCGCGACGCGCCCTTGTCGTTCGCGCCCGAGCCGACCGGCATCGTGCACTTGGTGGCGAGCACGATCTCGGTGCGGCGGCCCGTCATCGCCTTGCCGCAGATCTCCTCCGAGATGCTGCCGCTGTAGGCGTCGGCCGTGTCGATGAAGTTGCCGCCGGCGTCGAGGAAGCGGTCGACGAGTCGCAGCGACTCGGTCTCGTCGCACCCCCAGCCGGGCATGCCGAAGGTCATGGCCCCCAGGCACAGCTCGGAGACGCGGAGCCCACTGCGGCCGAGGGGACGGATGCGCATGGGCGGGGACGATAGCGGAGGGTCCGGCGGCTGGCGAGGGGGGGACCCTGTGCACCCGATCCCCGCCGGCGCCTACGTGTGGGCGAGCACCCACGGCTCGAGTCCGGCCAGTCCGTCCCGCAGCCCGCGTTCCAGCCGACTGCGAAGGAGCCGGCCGAGCGGCCCGAGCCACCAGGGGAACTCGAACGCCTGCCGATAGACGACGCGGGTCGCCGCGCCCTCCGGCTCGAGCGTGATGACCTCGACCAGCGCCGCCAGCAGCGGCAGGTTGCCGGAGTCGACGCGGAACGCGTAGCGCCGGGCGACGTCGAAGGCCAGGAGCGTCTCGTCGACCTTGAAGCCCTGCACCTCGACGTAGCGCTCCGTCCCGACGCCGTACGGCGGGGGCGTCGTGTAGCGGGCGGTCTTCAGGCCGACGAACCATTGCGGCCACACGCCGGCGTCGGCGAAGGCGTTCCACACGCGCTCCGGCGCGGCGTGGACCAGCACCTCGGCGCGCACGAGGACCGGGGCGCGGTCGACGAAGTCGATCGGCTCTTGGCGCAGGGAGAACGGCATGGTCGCGCCTCTAGCAGCGTCGCGAATCCGACGCCAGGTCGGTTGCGCGGTTCACGCCGGTCGCCGGCCGGCGGCCGACTCGCGCCCTTCCTCTACGATGCGATTGCGCTGCACGCCGAGGTCGATCGCGCCGTCGTCG
>Ga0335069_10011236_pt1 | contig 12653 bp, 8 predicted proteins | sample Lox_Sample_11_FD_206714 | JGI IMG/M metagenome (GOLD analysis project Ga0335069, IMG submission 206714) | Soil microbial communities from Loxahatchee National Wildlife Refuge, Florida, United States - Lox_Sample_1.1 | ecosystem: Environmental > Terrestrial > Soil > Wetlands | place: USA: Florida... | reverse complement strand
GGCCGCGCAGGCGGGCCGGGTAGGCGGTGAGCGTGCGCGCGAGGCCGGGCCCCAGGCCGGCCGGGTCGAGCCGGGTCCGCCCGTACCGTTCGAGGTCTGCCTCGGGCGGCAGTACCCCCGAGGCGGCTGCCCACTCCAGCAGAGCCCGTACCGTCGCCGGCGGGGCCTCCTCCAGCAAGGCGGCGGCCTGGTCGCGCGCAGCTGCCGCGACCGGGCTCTGGAACCAGACCGGCGTGGCCGGCTCGCCGCGGGTAAGGTCTGCGATCGCCTGGGCGGCCAGCAGGCGCTCGGCCTGCTCGACCTTGGCCGGGCTGGCCAGCCGCCCGGCCAGGCCCTGCAGGTCGGTCAGCCGCTCGCCGCTCAGCGTACCGTCCGGCTGGGACAGCACGATGCCGAGCGCGACGTCGGTGAGCTGGGCCGACATCCACTGTTCCGCGACCGGGAGCCATCGGGCCACTGCGTCGGCAACGACAGGAGACAGGGGCTGGCCGAGCAGCCCGGCCGCCACGGCGACGGGTCCGATCCAGTCGTCCAGGGTGTTCTCGGTCCCTGACGCGAAGGCCGCCGCCTGCCGCCACAGCCCGCCCGAGGCCATCACTCCGGCACTGGCCAGCAGTGCGGCCACGGGATGGATATCGTGCCCCGGCGTCCGTCCGGCGGCGAAATCGAACATCTGGAAGCTCGCGTCGGCGCCGGGCGGCAGCGTATCGGGCAGCACTCCGGTCAGGTGGTACCTGGCGTAGCCGGGCCGGTGGCTATAGGTGGTGAACGTCATCTGGTATGCCAGGCGCTCACCCAGGAGATAGGAGATGGCCGCGATCCACCAGGCGTTCTCGGTCACGTCGTGGCTGACCACCAGGACGGGCCGCTCTCCGCTCATCGCCCGGCCCACCGCGGTCAGCAGCTGGGGCAGGGCGGACTCCGCCCCGCGGGCGTCGAGGAAGGCCTGGGTGCCCGGCCGGTCGATGACCCCGCGGGGCAGCGGCCCGGGCATTTCGGGTAGCTCGGTGCCGCCGACCGGGACGGTCTGCCAGAGCGCGGCCCCCCACAGCTCGGCCGGAAGAAGCGGCTCGAAGTCCCGCTCCGGCGCGCTCGTGGCCAGCGCGTGCGCGAAGTAATTACCAGGACGGCCCGAGTAGTCGGTGCCGGTGAACACCACGTGCGTGGCCACGGCCATGCCCGCCGCCTCGCTGATGTCGTACGAGAACGCGACCGGGTAGGCCTCCGGATCCTCCGGATCGGCCAGCAGCGAGCGCGGTGGCTCGTAGACGGTGCGCTCTTCCACCTCTCGCAGCAGGACCGGCGGGGTGCCAGGGGTGATCGCGTTGAACTGGTACCCGCCGTACCCTCCCAGGCCATGCTCGCAGGAGGTGTAGTAGAGCTGCAAGAATGCCACGTCAGCCTCACTTCACCGGAATGATTCCGAACTGGGCGAGGATCCACAGGATCGGGCTGGCGACCCGGTAGGGGCGGACGCCGCGAGCCGCGACCCGGTTGTCCGGCGTGGGTGTCTCCCCGAGCGCGGAAACTCCGAAATAGCGGTAGCGGCGATAGTTGAGCTGAGCGATCTGGTCGATCCTGGTCCCCTCCCACCGGGCTAGCAGCCGCTGGATCTCGGCGTGCACCTCCAGGCTGTCGCGTTCGTCGAAGTACGGCTCCTCGGGCGGGGACCTGAGCAGCGGGCTCGTCTTCTTGAGGTCGTGCATGAGCGTGTCCATCTTGGTGAACACGATGGCCAGCGGCTTGCCGAGCTTGTTGGTCGGCTTGCTCCCCTCGTTGGCCAGCAGGAGATCGGTGACGCGTTCCAGCATCGCGGCCGGATCGTCGGTCTCCGAACTGGGCAGCCGGGTGCCCGGCGCTACCAGGTCTCGGGCGCCGCGCATCTGGAGCGGATCGAGCAGCAGCAGGATGCCGTCGGCCGCACCGAGATACCGGACGTTCTGCTCGATGGACTGCTGGGAATGCAGGTCCTCGCCCGCCGTGTCGAAGAACGACAGCAGGGTCCGCTTCGGGTCCCCGTGGCCGAAGACACCGGCGTGGCCCAGCCAGCCGTTCAGCCGCCGGGGAGCTTCGGTGGTGAACCGGAAGACGAGCGGTGCCTGGTCGTACGTTCCGCCCACCGCGGTGGGCGGAAGCAGCCTGGATTCGCGGTACAGTGGCCGCTCGTAGTCGCTGGCGAAGCGGCTGCGGGTGAAATCGTCCGCACCGGTGATCGCCGCGTTGAACCGCTGACCGGTCTGGTGCATGAGCTCGTGCACGAGCACGGTCATGAAGACGGTCTTTCCGGCCTCCTTGGCGCCGACCGGCACGATCAGGCGGCTGCCGACCTTCCCGAAGTGCACCGGGAGCCTGCTGTGGCAGACGGGACAGATACTGATGGTCGTCTCGACCGTGCAGTCCGGGCAGGTAGCCGCGCCCTTGCGGCCATCGGCGGCGAAGGCGGGCGGCAGCGCGCCGCCGAACCCGGTCCGGTCCCGCAGCACCGGGTCTGGTTCCGGAGCGCAGCGCTTGCCGCTCGGACTGGTCCGGCCGGCGCACCGAAACCAGGTCTGTCGCTGTGAGATCTCCTCGTAGCAATAGGGGCAGTTACTGCGCGGTCCGGTCCCCCGCCTCACCGTATCCTCATCTCCTCCGTGGGCGGGGGGAAGAGCAGGACGCCCTGCGCATCGACCTCATCGGTATCCGGATCGACGTAGCAGGCCAGCCAGGCTGCCCCCTTCGCCACCCGGACCGGAAAGGCCGCGATCTGGCCCGGCGCGATGTCTTGTGGCCCGACCCGGGCCACCGTCTCGCCCTCGGACGGATCGTCGGGAGCGTACCGGCCGGTGCTGCGCACGACGACGAGGCCCGGCAGCCGGGTGGCCTGCTCGGCGGCGAACTCGATGGTGCGCCGGCGCGGGTGCCACCGGCTGCCCCTGATCCGGTAGGTGACGGCCACGCCCCGCGCGGGCACGCGCACCCGGGTAGCCGGCGCGGTGAGCCTGCCGTCGCGCTGCGGATAGACCGCGCCCACCTCGATGGTGGCCTCCGCCGCGCCGATGGTGATGACCGCGCCGCCCTCGTCGTCGTACACCCGCCGTGAGCAATGGCGCTCGCCACCGGGCCAGCTGATCAGGGCGTCAGTGGCGCCATCCGGCCAGATCCAGCCCAGCCGCACCTGATCGTGCATCCGGTCGGCGGTCAGCCCCCGGATGGATTCGACCATGCGGACTTCCGCCATGGTGCCCGCCACCGACGCGTTGCGGCCGATGGTCAGGGCCAGGAGGTGATAGCGTCCGGGCGGCAGGCGCAGTTCGAGGACATCGCGGCCGTCGGCGTCGCGGCGCGGGACGCCGGGAACCTCCTGAAGTCCGGCTGTATCGTCCGGCGAGAGGCGGGTGCCGGGCGGCCAGGGCAGCGGCTCGTCCCCGCGCACCAGCCGCACCCGGCCGTACGGCGGCGGCGTCCAGCTGGCCACTATCGCCGCGCCGCCACCGTCCGGCCCTGTGACGTGCAGGTCCGTGACCTGCGCCGGCGCGGGTTCGGGAACCGCCTGTGCGATGACGCCGAGGGAGTAACGGCGCAGGCCGTCCGGCGTCCGGTAGCAGGTCGTGATCCGGTAGTAGTACTCGGTCCCGGTGCGCAGGCCCGTCTCGGTGAAGCCGCCGGATGACGCCTCGACGGCCGTTCCGTCGTCCCATCTCCGCGGCGGCTCATCCTCGCGCCGCACCACGATGACTCGGTCGGCGCCGGAATGCGCCCGCCACGTGGCGGCGACCGACGTGTCGGCAGCCACCACGGACAGGTCAGTGACCTCCGGGGTGAACGTCGCTGACGGCGCTCTGGCCGGCGGGGACCACGTCTCGCCGCCACGTGCGGCGAAGACGCTGTAATACAGTTGCGCCCCGGGCGGTGCGTCCGCGTCGGTTACGTCGGTCCGTTCGGTCCGCCTCACCACGGCGGTGCCTTCGGCAGGCGATCCGGGAGCCCGGCCCTGGCCGCGCATGACCCGGTACTGAACGCCCCCGGTGCTGGCCGCGCTCGGCTTCCAGGTGATCAGCATGTGATCCCCGTCCATCCGGGCCGCGGCCTCGCGCGGAGGCGGCGGCGGCACGGCCGCCAGCCGCCCGGCCAGTTCGGCGTCGTCACGAGCCATGCTCACGGCCTCGGCCAGCAGCGCGGCCGCCGGCTCACGTCGGCCCTGAGCCAGTTCCTGGTCGGCCCGCCGGACGAGGTCGATGATCGCTGCATCCAGGGCGGCGATCCGCTCGCGCAGCGGATCGTCGGCGGGGAGCCCGGCCGCCAGCCGCTGCGCGCCGCGCAGCCTCCCTCCGGCAAGTTCGTCCTCCACCTGCGGGCGCAGCGCATCCGACGTATCTGCCCTGCCCATCGCCGCGGCGATAAGGCCGGCGTCCTCCTGATCCAGGCCTGACTCGCAGGCTTGCGCGGCGATGGCCCGCTGGATGAAGCCACTGCGGGCCAGGGGGCGCAGCCGTTCCACCACCTCCGACAGGAGCAGCGCGTCCAGGTCCCCCGGCTTGCGGGCGGCGCCGCGCAGGATGGCCAGCACGTTCTCGCTGGGCGTCTTGGCCGGATCGGCGTAAGGCAGTGCGTCGATGCGACCCCGGGCGGCGGCGATCGCCTCGTCATCCAGCGTCCGTCCGTCACTGAGCCGGAACCCGCCGAGGACCCGGAAGCTCTTCCCCGTCATGTCACGGAAGACCACCGCGGCCGACGGCCAGATGCCGAGCTGCGCCAGGTGCCTGGCCAGATCGGCCTGCTTCGGATGCGGTGCGGAGGGCAGCACGGGGAACCTTTCCACCACCCGGACCCCCGCCGTCTCCAGCGCCTTCACGACCTCGGCATCGGTGACGGCGCCGTCAAGCGCGCCGCGCAGCCGAGCCAGGGTCTCCGGCCCGACGTGGGTGGCCGCGCCGGCTTCGGCCTCGGCCAAGCGGGCTAGCCGGTCGAGCTGCTCCCGGCGGGCATCGGCGTAGCGCTCCGCGAACCTCCGCAGCGTGAGCCGCCCGGCCTGCTCCAGTTCGGCGTGCGCGGTGAGTAGCGTATCGGCGAGCCGGGCGTACATCCGCCTGCCCTTCAGCTCGCGCCAGAAGGCGACCACCTCGGTCACCTGCCGGGTGAATGCGGCCTGGTCGGACAGGCCTGCCGGAAGCCCGTATCGCGCATACAAATCGGGCGGTGGTACGTTGCCGGCCTTACGGGCCGGTTCGAGCACCTCCGCGAGATATCGCTCGCGATCCCAGGTCACTTACCCGCTCACCTCGTAGCGGGCCACCGCCTCGGCGGCCTGCCTCACCTCGGTCTCGTCCATGCCGCCGATCTGGATCTCGAAGCGCACCTCCCGACCGGAACCGGCCTCGTAGCCGTGCACCTTCAGCAGTCCCGTCTCGGTCATGTGGAAGACGACCTCGAACGGTGCGTGGGCGGGCCGCGGCGGCAGGTCGGTGAGGACTCCCTGGCCGATGTGGGTGTTGTGCTTCAGTTCTTCCGAGGCGATCGATCCGGCCTGCTCCCACACCGCCAGATTGACTCGGCGCTGGTTGTCGTAGGTCGTGGCGAAGGTCTGCGGCCCGGTATCGGCGGGCAGTCGCGTGTTCGCGGTCAGCAGGTGCGAGATGTACCTGCGGGCCCGGTCCGGGTTGGTCTTGAACACCGGGTCGCTCGTGTCGACGACCTCGAGCCCGAAGGCACGCGGCACCACCGTCGCCACGTGCTTGGCCGCCATGTTCTCGACCTGCTCGACGCTGATTCCCAGCTGGTCCGCCACCTCCCGGGCGGTATCCCGGTCCGGCCGGGCTTCGTCCTCACCCTCACCCGGCATGCTCACCTTGACCTTCTTCATGAGGGCGAAGAGCGCGGCGCCCTTGGCCACGGCCAGATGCGGATCCTGCAGCCTGGCGTCGAGCCCGAATCGCTCCTTCAGCGTCTCGGCGATGGCGGGGGTGATGGTCATGCCGCCCACCAGGAGCACGTCGTCGAACCGCTGGACGCCCTTCTCCCGTGCGGTCTCGATCGTCCGCTCAGTGATCTCCATGGTGCGCTCGAGCAGTTCGGAGGTCAGTTCACCGAGATGTTCCCTGGTCAGTTCGAGCTGGACGACCGAGCCGTCGAACCGGACGTTGTGCTTGCGCGACTGGGTGGCGCTCAGTGCCCTTTTCAGCTGCTCGGCCGAGGTCGCCAGATCTTGCATGAACTGCTCATCGCCGCCGGGATCGAGGTTGGGGTACTGCTCGGCGAAGCCGCGCAACAGGAAATCGACGATCGCGCTGTCCCAGTCGGCGCCGCCCAGGTGATGGTTGCCGTCGGTGCAGATGACCTGGATGTCGTCGCCGTCGATGCGGATGACGGTGGTGTCGAAGGTCCCGCCGCCGAGGTCATAGATGAAGATGTGCCGCGGTCCCGGCTGGCCCTCGCCCTGGTTCAGCACCTGATAGTTCAGCGCGGCGGCTACCGGCTCGGCCAGGACATCGAGCACGTTCAGGCCGGCTATCTCCCCTGCCTTACGGGTGGCCTCGCGCTCGAGCAGCCCGAAGTAGGCGGGCACGGTGATCACCACGTCGCGCACCTCGTCACCGGTCTGCTGCTGCGCGGCGTTGGCCAGCTCGCGCAGGATCAGCGCGGAGATCGACTCGGGGGTGTGATCCTGCCCGTGGAACGAGTAGTGGACGTCCTCGCCCATCTGCCGCTTGACCAGCTCGACCACCAGGTGCGGGGCGAGCAGGGCGGAGTCCTTTGCCTGCCGGCCCACCACCACGTTGTCCGGCGACTCGAAGTAGACCACGGAGGGCGTCGTGTCCTCGCCTACCGCGCTCTTCAGCACGACGGGTCGGCCGGCCGCGTCGACGTAGGCGATGCAGGAGTAGGTGGTGCCAAGGTCAATTCCGTAGGTAGCCATGTCTCACCTCACTGTGAGGGGGAGTACTGGTGAACACGTGCCTGGACGGGGCGCCTGATCCGGCCGGTGTCACGCTCGAGGAACCCGACCGCTACGACCTCGGCCACGGTGTTGTGCCGGGACTCCTCGTCACACACCACGATCGCCAGCACGCGGTGCCGGTCGCGTTCGAATGCATCGCCGGGCTCGGCCGAGAAGGTGTCGATCCCGCACCGCTCCAGGATCTGCCCGACGTCTTCGGCGAACGACCCGATCATCTGCGGGTCCTGTCCCTCGGCCTCGAGCCGCCGGACCTCACGGGCCAGCTGATCGTGCAATCTGATCAGGTCGGTCACCACGGGATCGAGGATGAGCCGCCCCATCCCCGCCCGCAGCCGCTGGTTCTCCTCGTGCAGCTGGTCGATCACCGATTCCCGGTGCGCCGAACGCCGGTTGAACTCCGTGAGCTGCGCCTCTATTTTGTCGAGCCGCCCAGCCAGTTCGTCGGTCGGCGCCGGCCCGTCCTGGCTCGGTACCGTCTCCGGTTCGGTCATGGCGTACCGCCTTTCTCCGGGCGGACCAGGACGACCTTGTGCGGATCAATGCCGTGCCTGAAGAACAGCTGCGGTATGACGCTGCCGGGCCCGTCGCCGATCGCCGCGCACGCCTGATGAAATGCCCGCTTGACCGAGTTGCCGAACGCGAGACCCGAATAGCGGAACGCGGCGGAGTTACGAGCCGGAGTGTCGTGCATCTGGCCGCGTATTCCGATGGTCGCGTCGGTGAACTGCGCCGCCGCGCACACTCGGCCGCGCGCTGCTGAAACTGGTCATGCAACCCCCCTTCCGCTTGCTACGGACCCGATCCCGTTATCGCTGGGACCTCCACATAAACACCGACCACCATGGTTACACGATAAGCGCGTGCTCCCGTCACGGATAGCCGGCCGAGCGCTCTTTACCTGTGGTACCAGGGAAACGAATTACCTTCTGTTTAGAACAGGCGCCCGGATTCTGGCGCCAAAGTAGCGCGGCGCTACGACGAGGCCGTGGCTCGGGTCCCGGCCTGCCGCGCCCGTCCCTGGCCGGTTTCGTCCCGGCGCTAACCGGGCAAGGCAGTAACTGGTCTGTGGCAGCAAGGCGGCTGGCCCGATATCCGCGATCCCGGGAGCATCACGATGACGCCACGTCACGTAGAAATCAGGCATGGCGGCAAGGTCGTCGCGGCGGCCGAGGTGACCATGCCCGCCGCGGGCACCGCCCGGACCTCGCTGCGGGCGGCGGCCGGTCACGTCGCCCCCGGCTGGCGCGCCGAGCTGGTCGACGCCGTCATGGACCTGCCCGAGGTGCAGGCTAGCCAGCGCCTGGAGGCCACCGTGCCGCTCGGCGACAGCGAGTTCCTCGAGCGCCTGCGCGAGTGGACCACCGGCGTGGTGACCCGCGCGGCGGGCTCGACCCTGCTGCTGGACGCGACGATCCGGGCCGGGATCATGGCGCGCCCATCGTCGCGCCGTGCGTGACTAGCAGCGAATCAGGCGGGACGAGGTCCACCCCGTCGGGATCGTTCAGGTAACCGGGCCCCGACCCGGCCGTGCCGGTGTGCCCGTACTGCCACACGATGCGGTGCGTGGCGGGGTCTACCACGCACACGCGGTGGTTGAAATCGTCGTTGAGCAGGATGTCACCTCCTGGCAGCGGCAGCGCCAGCGACGGCTGGTTGAACCCGCCCATCCGCCACAGCACACGGCCGGACGAGTTGAACTCCACGACCTGACCGGGATCGGAGTAGTCCGCGGTCAGGTACCGCCCCGGGTATATCTCGTTGCTGTCCGAGGGGTACAGCACCCCATGCGGGCTGGCCGACCACGAGACCCGGCCGCTCAGCGACATCTCGTCGGCCCAGTCGCCGTTGATCTCGGTGATCAGGTAGTGCCCGTCGGTCATGGGAAATGCGCCGTTCGGGCTGCCGAACCGCCGCGGCGGGTCGTGCTGGCACGCGTTCGTGGTCCGCCCGATCACCCGGGTCAGGGTGTGCGCGGGCGGCGTGATGATCACCAGGCGGCAGTTCTTGATGTCGGCCGAGATGATGACCCCGGCCGGGGTGAGCATGGCGTCGTCCGGGTTGAACAGGTGCCCGGGTCCCGAGCCCGGCGTCCCGGGCACGCCGTACCGGTAGATGATCCGGCTGCGGGCGACCGAGATCACGCTAATGACCTGGTCGTCTTCCTGGGTCGCGATGATGAGCCTGCCGTCGGGGGAGAAGAACGCGTCGTCCGGCTGGAGGAACGTCTGACCGGGCGCGAGGTCGCCGGGCCGCGGGAACTCCCACCTGATCCGGCCGTACTGGTCGATGATCAGCAGCCGGTTGTTGTGATGGTCGGCGATGAGGACGTCGGCGGGCAGCACCGACGGGTCCGAACCCGGTGCCAGCCGGCCGGGTCCGGCGGCCGCCGCCAGCCACGGGGCAGGCGCGGCGCTGCTGGCCTGGCTGCCCGCGGCAGCGGGGCTGGCCTGGCTGCCTGCGGCAGCGGGCCCGGCCGGCACCAGCCGGAAGAGCGTCACCGCGGGCACTGGGCGGCCGCGGTCTTCGCCGCCGATCAGGTACCCGGCCGCTCCGGCCGCCGCCGCGCCCGCGTAGCCGACGGGCACCGGTAGCTCACCCGCCACGCTCACCCGGGCTGTGACCGGGTCGAACCGGTACACGGTCGCGCTGGTGCCCTGCGCGGTCACCCCGCCCGCGACGTAGATCCACCCCCGCAGGCCGATCACGGTCGCGCCCTGCACCGGCTGCGGCAGGTGGCCGGCCACCGCGGCCGTGCCGGTGGCCGGGTCGATCCGCTGGATGACGTCCGTCGGGCCCGCCGCCGTCTGGCCGCCGAACACCCAGATCCGGCCGTCGGCGATGGCCGACGCGGCGTACCGGACCGGGACCGCCAGCCGCGCCGCCACCCGGAAGTGCTGCCCGTCCGCGGTCGCGAGCACCTGCGGATTCCAGCGGGTGCCGTCGTAGCCCCCGACCACGTAGCCGACCGCTCCCGCGGATACGCCAGAGGAATCCGAACGGGCCTGGCTCAACGCCCCGGTCACCGCGGCTTGCCCCCCCGGGATCAGCGCCTGGACGGTGGGCACGCTGCTCGCCGTCCCGCCCCCGAGCACGAACGCCCGTCCGCCCAGGAGCAGGCCCGCGGCATCGTGCGTGGCCTGCGCCAGCCGACCCGCCGCGCGGGTGGCGCCAGTCACCGGGTCGAGGCTGGTCACCGTGCTGGCCGACGCTCCCGACGGGGTGAGCCCGCCGGCGATCAGCAGCCCGGCCGCGTCCGGCAGCACGACCTCGCGGGACACGCTCGACGGTAGCTGGTACGGCGCCGGCGCGACCTGGAGCGCGAGCGCCGGACCGGGTCCGCGGTCGTCCTGGCTGTCGCCGTGCGCCGGGCGGCTCGGCTTCGGCGCGGCCTGGTGCGGACCGGTGCACGAGAGTACGGTGCAGGCGGCGGCCACAACCGCTACCGCGATGCCGAGCTGCCGCCGGGCTGACATCCAGGCCTCCCTCCCCATGCGCGGCCCTACCCTAATCCCGATGGCCGAACCCACGATGATCAGGTACACCAAGCTGACCGGCGACTTATCGGCCGGCTCAGTCGATTTTCGGCTGGACCCCTCTTGACAAAGTAGTGAGTGGTTACTAACTTAGTCCTCATGACCGTAATGACCAGGCAGCGGATGCCGGCCGCCGAGCGCCGCGAGATGGTGCTCGAGGCGGCCATGGCCGAGTTCGCCGTTCACGGGCTCGCGGGCACCTCGACCGAGGATGTCGCCCGGCGGGCCGGGATCAGCCAGCCGTACCTGTTCCGGCTCTTCCCGACCAAGAAGGCGCTGTTCCTCGCGCTGGTCGAACGGTGCTTCCAGCGGGTGCAGGACACCTTTACCGCGGCGGCTGGCGATCTGACCGGCGACGAGGCGCTGGCCGCGATGGCCGACTCCTACACGCGCCTGCTCGATGACCGGACCCTGCTCCTGCTGCAGATGCAGATCTACGCCGCCTGCGGCGATCCCGAGATCCGCGACGCGACCCGGGCCGCCTACAAGCGCCTGTGGGAGATGATCGAGCGGATTACCGGCCTGCCCTTCCAGACCGTCGTGGACTTCTTCGCCGTCGGCATGCTGATGAACGTCGCCGCCGCCATGGATCTGCCGTCCGTCGACGAGCGCTGGACCAGCTGGTGCCCGAAGGATGCGGACGCCAGCGAGGCCTGATCCGCCCATCGCCTGACCGCAACCCGCCGCCCTCGAGCACAGCCCGCTCGCCATCCCCGCCGAGCCACCCGACCAGAGATTTTTGACCCAATAAGTTAGTGACTACTCACTTCTATAAGGAGGTAGTGATGACCGCCAGGCACCGCACCGCGTGGACCTTCGCCGTGACCTCGGCCGCGCTGTTCATGGCCTCGCTCGACAACCTCGTGGTGACCACCGCGCTACCGTCGATCCGGGACCACCTGCACGCCTCGCTGGAAGGCCTGCAGTGGACGGTGAACGCCTACACACTCACCTTCGCCGTCCTGCTGCTCACCGGGGCCACGCTGGGTGAGCGGTACGGTCGGCGTCGCCTGTTCACCATCGGCCTCGGCCTGTTCACCGCCGGGTCGGCGGCCGCCGCCCTGGCGCCCGGCATCGGCACGCTGGTGGCCGCCCGGGCGGTGCAGGGCGTCGGTGCCGCCATCGTGATCCCGCTGACCCTCACGCTGCTGTCGGCGGCGGTGTCCCCGCAGCGCCGCGGGCTGGCCCTGGGCGCCTGGGGTGCCGTCGGCGGGCTGGCCATCGCGATCGGCCCGCTGGTCGGCGGGGCCGTCGTGGAGGGCGCCTCCTGGCAGTGGATCTTCTGGCTGAACGTTCCGATCGGCATCGCGCTGCTGCCGATCGCCCGGCTCCGGCTGACGGAGAGCCGCGGGACCTCGACCCGCCTGGACCTGCCGGGCCTGGTCCTGGCCAGCGTCGGCCTGCTCGGCATCGTGCTCGGCGTCGTCCGCGGCAACGACCACGGCTGGACGAGCGTCACCGTCCTGGCGCCCATGGTGATCGGAGCGCTGCTGGTGGCCGCGTTCATCGGCTGGGAGCTGCGGGCGCGCGAGCCGATGCTGCCGCTGCACCTGTTCCGCAGCCGCGGCTTCAGCGTGACCAACGCGGCCTCGCTGCTGATGTTCTTCGGGATGTTCGGCTCGATCTTCCTGCTCGCGCAGTTCCTCCAGGTCGTTCAGCATTACAGCCCGCTGCAGGCCGGCCTGCGGACGCTGCCGTGGACCGCCATGCCGGTGTTCATCGCGCCGGTCGCCGGCGCGCTGTCCGACCGCATCGGCGGGCGGCCGCTGCTGGTCACCGGGCTCGCCCTGCAGGCCATCGGCCTCGGCTGGCTGGCCATGGTGATCAGCCCCACCGTGCCCTACCTGACCCTGGTCCCGGCGTTCATCGTCTCCGGCGTCGGCATGTCCCTGTTCTTCGCGCCCGTCGCCAACGTCGTGCTCGGCTCGGTGCGGCGCGACCAGGAAGGCATCGCCTCCGGCGCGAACAACGCGATCAGGGAGCTGGGCGGCGTGTTCGGGATCGCCGTGCTCGGCGCGGTGTTCTCCGCCCGCGGCGGCTACGCCAGCGGGACGGCGTTTGTCGCCGGGCTGACGCCGGCGGTCTGGGTCGGCGCGGCGGCGGTGGCCGTCGCCGCGGCGATCGCCCTGTTCCTGCCCCGGCTGCGCCGGCCGGAAGCGCCCGTCGCCAAGACGGCCCGCGAA